>Ga0070697_100003316_pt1 | contig 12369 bp, 10 predicted proteins | sample KBSK1501metaG_FD_65475 | JGI IMG/M metagenome (GOLD analysis project Ga0070697, IMG submission 65475) | Corn, switchgrass and miscanthus rhizosphere microbial communities from Kellogg Biological Station, Michigan, USA - KBS K1-50-1 metaG | ecosystem: Host-associated > Plants > Roots >... | reverse complement strand
TGTTGGTGTAGCCGACGATGGCGACCACGGGGTAGGCGATGCGACGCCGTCCCTCGCGACGCAAGGCGCGCTGCTTGCGGATTTCTTTGATCTCTCGGTCGAGCTCGCGGATGCGGTGGCGTATACGCCGCCGGTCGCTTTCCAGTTTCTGCTCGCCCGGGCCGCGGGTGCCGACGCCGGCGCCCAAGCCGGAGAGATCGCGGCCGCCCTGCAGCCGCGGAAGCAGGTGATGCAGTTGCGCGGCCTCCACCTGCAAACGGCCCTCCTTGGTGCGGGCGCGCTGGGCGAAGATGTCCAGGATCAACTCGGTACGGTCGATCACCTTGACCTCGAGCTTTTTCTCGAGGTTGCGCTGCTGCCGCGGTGACAGCTCCTCGTTGAAGACCAGCAAATCGAAGTCGAGCTCGTGCTTGAGCGCGTGCAGCGTCTCGACTTTTCCCTTCCCGATGAACAGCGCCGGATCCGGTTTTTCCCGACGCTGGGTATCGGTGCCGAGCACCAGCACGCCGGCCGTGCGCGCCAGCTCGCTCAACTCGAGCATCTGCTCTTCGATGGCCGCCAGGCCTTGATCCTCGTGATCAAGGGACATCAGGTAGGCGCGTTCCTGCCTGCCGTTGGAATTCCGGATCAACTCGCCTCTGCCGTCATCATACCCACGTGCAGGCGCTCAACAATCATGTCCGGATCAGCGGGAAGCCAGCGTACGCGACGGTCGGCGCGGAACCAGGTGAGCTGGCGACGCGCATACTGGCGCACCTGGCGTACGGTGGACGCACGGGCATCCGCAAGGGTCAGCCGCCCGTCCAAAAACGCGGCCAGCTCCGGGTAGCCGTGCCCGAGGCGCTGCAGGTCCGCCGCCGGAAACGCTTGGCGGATGCGGGCGACCTCGTCCACCCAACCGGCGTCGAGCATCTGAGTCAGGCGCGCCTCGATGCGCTGATCCAACTCGGCCAGCGGCACATCGAGCCCGATGATGGTGGTCGACCAGGGCGGCGGATCGGACTCGCGTGCCACGCTCGGCGGACGGCCGGTCACGGCGTGGATCTCGAGAGCACGGATCATGCGCCGCGGATTCCGTTGCGCGCGCTCGGCACTCGCCGGATCGATGCGCCGCAGCTCGGCATCCAGCGACTCTGGCCCCTCCAGTTCGAGTCGCTGTTCGAGCGTCGCTCGCAGCTCCGGGTTGGGCGGCGCATCGGCGAGGTTCCAGCCGTCGAGGAGTGCTCGCAGGTACAGGCCGCTGCCACCCTGTAGCACGGGCAGCCGACCGCTACGGTCGATGTCGGTCACCGCCTCCATGGCCAGCCGCTGGTAGTCGGCGACCGTGAACGGGGTGCCGGGATCGATGACATCGACCAGCCGGCATGAAAGCCCGCCGAGCTCTTGCAGGGTTGGCTTATTGGTGCCGATGTCGCAATGCCTATAGACCTGCCGCGAATCGACGGAGACCAGCTCGCCCTTCAGACGATGCGCTGCGGCAATGGCGATGGCCGTCTTTCCGCTGGCCGTGGGACCCACGATGGCGATCACGCGCTGCAGGCTCAGGGGCGTTTGAACAACCGCCTCAATTGATCGTCCGGCAGGATCAGCGTCGTCGGCCGCCCGTGTGGGCAGCTGATTGGCTCGTCGGTCGCCGCTAGCGAGCGAAGCAGTTCTCGCGCCGTTTCCGGCGTCAGCGAATCGCCGAATCGGACGGCGCTATGGCAGGCGATCAAGGCCGCCGTCTCGCGCAACCGACGGTCGGGGGTGCGCTCACCGACCACGTCGGTCAGCAACAGGTCTAGCGCTCGTGCCACCCGGCCTTCCGGCATGTCGCTCGGCGCCGCGCGCAGGCGAATCGTGTGCGCGCCGAACAACTCGCCTTCGAAGCCCAGCGCCTGCAGCCACGGCGCGTGCTGCTGGTAGGCTGCGACCTGCGCCGGCGTGAGGTCCAGGTCGTGTGGGATCAATAGCAACTGGCTGGCGGGCTCCCCTCTCTCGAGTCGCTGCAGGATGCGATCAAAGAGCACGCGCTCGTGGGCGGCATGCTGGTCGATCAGGACCATGGCGGTGGGCGCTTCTGCCACCAGGTAGCCATGCAGCAGCTGGCCCACATACTCCAGCGGCGGAAGCCGCGAGCCATCAATCTCCGACCCCCCTTGCCGGTCAGCTTTCCCTCCCCCGCTCGGGTCAAGCCCCCCTCCCCCGCTTGCGGGGGAGGGCAGATCAGCGAGCCCCGGTGTGGAAAGGCGAGCGTGTTGAGTCGCGGTCGCCCCGGAAACGACGGCGGTCTCCCGCAGCTCGAGCATCGGCCCACCTGAAGCTGCCTGCAGCTCGTAGAGCGGACTCTGGCGCAGCGCGTGGTAGCAGGCCCGCTCGAGCGCCGCGAAGACGGCGCCCTCATTCTTGAATCGAACCTCGCGTTTGGTGGGATGGACGTTGACGTCGACCTCCGCGGGATCGACCCGTACGTTCAGCACGGCTAGCGGAAAGCGATCCGGCTCGCGGAGCCCGCGATAAGCCTGCTCCACCGCGAACACGAGGTTGCGGTGCTGGATGCGACGGCCGTTGACCAGGATGACGACGTGATCCCTGGTGCCGCGGTGCAGGGCCGGCGGGCTGATCAAGCCGCGCACGGTTGCCTCCTCGACCGACAGCATCGCGGTCGCGGTCTGGGTGTCGTAGACGGCGGCGAACGCGGCTCGCAAATCGCCGGTCCCCGGGGTCCCGAACACGTGCCGGCGGTCGACCTCGAGACTGAAGGCGATCTGCGGATTTCCGAGGGCGAACTCGCCTACCAGGCGGCTGATCATGGCATTCTCGGTCGCCGGTTGCTTGAGGAATTTCAACCGGGCTGGCGTGTTGTAGAACAATTGCCCGACGCTCACCCGCGTGCCAAGCGGCGAGCCCGCTGCCTCGGCGGTGCGCAACTCGCCGGCCTGGATGCGGACCCGGAACCCCTCTCCCCCATCGCGGCTTCGGCTGACCGCCTCGACCTCGGCGACGGCGGCAATGCTGGCCAGCGCCTCACCGCGAAAACCGAGCGTCTCAATCGTCCGCAGGTCCTCGAGCGAGCGCAACTTACTCGTCGCGTGGCGGCGAAACGCCAGGGGCAGATCGACCCGGTCCATCCCGCGGCCATCATCGACGACCTCGATCAGCGTCTGGCCGGCGGCCTCGACCCGGACATGGATGCGCGTCGCGCCGGCGTCGATCGCGTTTTCGGCCAGTTCCTTGACGACGGCGGCCGGCCGGTCGACCACCTCGCCCGCGGCAATGCCGTCCGCGACCGCGGTGGGCAGGACGGCTATCCGGGCCGACTCCACGTCGGCGTCAGTGCGCGGCATGCTGTCCTTGCCAGGCGAAGAGTTTTTCCAGCGCTTCCCGTGGCGAGAGGCGCTCGAGGTCCAGCTGTTTCAGTTCGGCGACCACCGGGTGATCCAACGGCAGGCTGAGCTGCGCGCTCGCCTCCGGCCGTTCCAGCGGCCGCTGGCCCTCGAGCTCGGAGAGCACTTGACGGGCGCGCACCACGACCTGGCGCGGCAGGCCCGCGAGCTCGGCGACGTGGATCCCGTAGCTGCGATCGGCGCCGCCCTCGACCACCTGGTGGAGGAAGATGACGCGCTCCCCTTCTTCGCGGACCTCCATTCGAAAATTGCGCAGCCGCGGCAGTTGCTGGGCGAGGGCGGTCAGCTCGTGATAGTGGGTAGCGAAGAGCGTGAGCGAACGAAGTTGCGGTGCCTCGTGGAGATACTCGAGGATCGCTTGGGCGATACTGACCCCGTCGTAGGTGCTGGTGCCACGACCCACCTCGTCGAAGATCAGCAGGCTGCGTGGCGTGGCGTGGGCCAGGATGTGTGCCGTCTCCACCATTTCAACCATGAACGTCGACAGCCCGCGCGCCAGCTCATCGTGGGCGCCGACCCGGGTGAAGATTCGATCGCACAGCCCGATGACCGCCCGCTCCGCTGGCACGAAGCTACCGGTCTGCGCCAGGAGGACGATGATGCCGGCCTGCCGCAGATAGGTCGACTTGCCGGCCATGTTCGGGCCACTCAGCAGCACAATTTGCTGATTGACCGGGCTCAGCCGCAGGTCGTTCGGCACGAAGCGGCCAGGCCCTAGCGCCGCTTCGACCAGCGGATGCCGGCCGCCAACGATCTCGATCCCGGGCTCATCCCGGAGCGTGGGCTGTACCCATCGATGCCGGCTCGCAATGCTCGCCAGTGCCGTGACGGCATCGAGCTCCCCCAGCCAGGCGGCGCTGTCGAGCAAATTCTTGCCGGCGGCGGTGATGCGACGGCAGAGCTCGCTGAAGAGCGTCTGCTCACGCGCGACCATGGCGCTCTTCGCGTTGAGGACGACGGTTTCCTTCTCCTTCAGCTCGGGCGTGATGTAGCGCTCGCCGTTAACCAGCGTTTGCTTGCGCACGTACTCGGAGGGGATCGCCTCGCGGTTGGCATGACTGATCTCGATGTAGTACCCGAACACCTGGTTGAAGCCAACCTTGAGCGACCGGATGCCACTTCGCTGGCGCTCATGCTGCTCCAGCGCAGCGATCCACTCGCGCGCGGCGCGCGAGCCGTCGCGGATGCCGTCCAGCTCCGCATCGAACCCGGGACGGAAGGCGCCGCCATCTTTGAGCGTCGCCGGCACCTCCTCGACCAGGGCCGACGCGAGGGCCGACTGCAGGTCGCCCAGGGCCGCGGGCGATGGCGGCGACGCCAGCTCGGGCCAGCGGCCGGCGAGGCGTTGAACGCCGGGCACCGCGCGAAGGGCCTTGAGCAGCGCCTGCAGGTCGCGTGGCGTCGCCAGGCCCTGGCCGGTCCGGCCGGCGATTCGCTCCAGGTCGGGCAGGCCGCGCAGCTCGGCCTGCAGCTGGCCGCGGGCGAGCGCATCCGCCACCAGCACCGCCACTCGGGCGTGTCGCTCCTCGAGCGGCTGGCGCGCGCGCAGGGGCTGGTCGAGCCAGCGCCGCAGCTGTCGCGCGCCCATCGCGGTCGTCGCCTCGCGGACGATCAGGCCGGCGAGGTCCTCAGTCGAGGGCGATCGATCGGCCCCGAGTCCGAGGCTGCGCCGGGTCGGTGGGTCGAGGTGCATGAACGCCCGCGGATGCTCGGCATGCAGCCGCAGCAGCCCGGGCTCGAGGCGCAGGCGCGACCGCTCAGCGTGTCGCAGCAGCGCGTGTGCGGCGGCCAGCGCCTCGGGCCACTCATCGCAGCCGAAGGCGGCCAGCGTTTCGACACCCAGCAACGTCTGCAGCCGGTCGACCGCGGCGCGGGCATCGAAGTCCTGCGCGTCGACCCAGTTGGTTGGCGTACTCCCGGCGAGCGCGAGCAATCGCGATCGGTCGGCTTCCGAGGCGACCAGCTCGGCGGGTCGGAGTCTCGCCAGCTCATCGCGGAGCGCCTCGTCGGTCGGCTCGACCCGCAACAACGCCAGCTCGCCGGTCGAGCAGTCGAGCGCGGCGATGCCGTGGTAGTGGGAGCGCAGGCAAACCGCCACCGCGTAGTTGGTGCCGCCCTCGAGGTAGGCGTCCTCGACCACCGTTCCGGGCGACAGCACGCGGACGACCTCGCGTCGCACTAGCCCGCGGGCCGCGGCCGCATCCTCGACCTGGTCACAGAGCGCCACCCGCAGTCCGGCCTTCAGCAGGCGGGCGACGTAACTCTCGAAGGCATGGTAGGGAACGCCGGCCATCGGGACCCGATGGCCCTTGCCCAGCTCGCGCGAGGTCAGCGTGATACCTAACAGCGGCGCCGCCCGCTCGGCATCGTCCCCGAAGGTCTCATAGAAGTCGCCGAGGCGGAACAGCACGATGGCATCCGGATAGTCCTGCTTGACGCGCTGGTACTGCTCGAGGACTGGGACCGGCTTCAGGGCGTCGCCTAGTTGAGCACCTGGCCCCGAAGCTGCCAGGCGGTGGCCTGCTCGACAAGGACCCGGCGAACCGTGCCGGTCTGTGCGCCCAGTGGCGCGGCGCCGATGATGACCCTGTTCTGTCGGGTGCGGCCGGTGACCTCGGCGTCCTCCGCGCGCTCGACCAGCACCTCGACCGTCCGACCGAGCCAGCGGCGGTTGGCGTCCTCCGCGATGCGTCGCTGGGCATCGAGCAGCACGTTGATCCGCCGCTTCTTCTCCGGTGGGGCGACATCGTCCGGATGCAAAGCCGCGGTGGTGCGCGGTCGCGGCGAGAAGCCCTGGATGTGGACGACGTCGAACTTGATCTCCTCGAGCAACGCCAGGGTTTTCTGGAACTGTTCCTCCGTTTCCCCGGGATAGCCGACGATGACGTCGGTCGAGACCGAAAGGTCAGGGATGAGGTCGCGGGCGTGGGCGATGATCGCCCGGTATTCGTCCGTCGTGTAGCGACGTCGCATCTGCTTGAGGATCGCGTCGTCGGCGGATTGGAATGGCAGATGGAGATGCTCGCAGACGCGCGGCAGGTCGCGGATGGCGAGCAGCAGGTCGTCATGCACGTGGCGCGGATGCGACGTCAAAAAGCGGACGCGCCAGATGCCCGGGATCCGCTCGACCGCCTCCAACAGGTCGGAGAGGCCGGCCTTCGTCTGCGGATCGCGATAGGAGTTGACCGTCTGGCCCAGCAGCGTCACCTCGCGCACCCCCTGGAGCGCGAAGCGCGTCACGTCCTCGACCACGTCCGTCAGTGGGCGGCTGCGTTCGGTGCCGCGCACGAAGGGCACGATGCAGAAGCTGCACACCTCATTGCAGCCGAAGATCACCGGCACGTACGCGGTGAGCCCGTGCTGCAAGATCGCGCCGCCGGTTTGTGCCGGATCGGTCTCATACTCGCCTTGCAGGTCCTGGATGAAGGCCTCGTACTGGCGCATGTCGAAGCGGTAGTCGAGGTCGGGCAGCCGCTCGTACAGCCGATCCTTCTCTTTGTTCGCCATGCAACCCGTGATCGCGATCGCCCGACCCGGGCGCGCCCGCTTCCACGCCTTGAGTTCGCGGAAGCGGCCGTAAGCTTTCTGCTCGGCGTTCTGACGGACCGAGCAGGTGACGAGGATGGCGAGGTCAGCCTGGTCCAGGTCGGGGACGGCGCTGAAGCCGGCCGCGGCCAAGCCCTGCGAAAGGTAGTCCGCATCGGACTCGTTCATCTGGCAGCCGCTCACCCAGAGGTGAAAGCGCTGGCCCGATGGCGGCCGCTTGTGTCCGTTGGGGCGGGGCCGCGAAAACGCGTGCGGCTCGAAGGTTAGCGGTGCGCCGGGAATCCGCAGCCTCGGCGGGGCGGCCGACTCAGCCATCGAGCGAGTCTAGCGGGACTCGACCAGCAGACGGATCCCGGTCCGCTCCTCACCGTCGATCGAGATGTCGATGAACGAGGGGATGCAGACGAGATCGATGCCGCCGGCCGCCACATAGCCGCGCGAGATCGCGATCGCCTTGACGGCCTGGTTGATGGCCCCGGCGCCGATCGCCTGGACCTCGACCCGCGTCTGACTGCGCACCACGCCGGCAATCGCCCCGGCGACCGCGACCGGTTTCGAGGTGGCGGACACCTTCAAGATCTCAATAGCGGCGCGCGCCGTGCGAGGAATGCCAGCAGCCGGGCTGGCTGAAAGCGTCTTCTCCCCTGTCGAGCCGTTCGATGGCGGTGTTGTTTCCAGAGTGTCCACTTATTCTATTGAGATCGGTGACCGAACGTTTGATTGCCCCCCGACACCTTAACCCCAAGTCCATGGGTCGTCAAGCGCTTACTCGACGCTCACCTCACGATCGACCCGCTCCACCCGGGTCGCCTTGCCCGAAAGGGCATCGATCTGAGCCAGGACCGAGTTGAATTGGACCACCCCATCCGCCACCTTGAAGCGGTACGGGACCCCGGTCAGGAAGCGCTGGAGGCTGGCTTCCTTGTCCATCCCGATCACGGAGTCCCGGGGTCCGACCATCCCCAGGTCGGCCACGAAGGCCGTGCCACCCGGAAGCAGCCGGGCGTCGGCGGTGGGAACATGCGTGTGGGTGCCGAACACGAAGCTGGCCCGGCCGTCCAGGTACCAGCCCAGGGCGATCTTCTCCGAGGTCGCCTCGGCGTGCATGTCCATCAGCACCAGGTTGGTGCCGGCGCCCTGGCGCAAGATCTCGTCCGCTGCCCTGAAGGCGGAATCGATGGGTGGCATGAAGAGCTGCCCCTGGACGTTGCCGATCAGCACCTGGCCCTTTTCGCCCAGGTCGTGACAGAACCAGCCACGCCCAGGCGCGCCGGCGGGGTAGTTATGCGGGCGGAGAATCGGTCGATGGTCGTCGAATCCGGTCATCATCTCGCGCTGGTCCCAGATGTGATTCCCAGAGGTGAGCACATCGATGCCGAGGCTGAAGAGGTCATCCGCGATCTTCGGCGTCAGACCAAAACCGCCGGCCGCATTCTCGCCGTTCGCCACCACCAGGTCGATGCTCAACTCTCGCCGCAGTTGGGGCACGAGGCGAGCCACGGCTTCACGCCCGGGGCGACCGATGATGTCGCCGATCGCCAGCACGGTGACGAGCATTGGGCGATCCTAACAAGCTAGCCGCGTTCGACGCCCTGCTGGCGGACCTCTCGACGGCCACCATCGGGACCACCTTCAACCAGTTCCGCGAGATGGGTGCCGACGACCTGCCCGATGCACCCGCGATTCGGCTCGCCAATCTGCGGCACTATCTCAGGGAGCGAGACCGTGCGGACGTGCTCGCGGTCGGCGAAGCCGCCGGCTACCAGGGCATGCGGTGGTCGGGCATCGCCTTTACCAGCGAGTTCGATCTGTTGCACTGGGGGGATCCGTACCGGCGGTCGAGCCGCCGTCCCCGGCCATGGAAGGAACCCTCGGGCACCATCGTGCACGGCATACTCGATGAGCTCGGCGCCGAGCGTCGCGTCATTCTGTGGAACACGGTTCCTACCCACCCATACCTGCCTGGCCAACCTCTATCGAACCGCCGGCCGACACGGCCGGAGGTCGTGGCCGGCCTGCTTTACGCCGAGCGGCTTATGCATATTCTGCGGCCCCGCCTGGTCGTCGGGGTTGGCCGGATCGCCGCCGATACCTTGGGCAAGCGCGCGGCGTACGTGCGCCATCCGGCGCAATCGGGGGCGACCGCCTTTCGTGCCGGAATGCGCGAGCTGCTCCAAGCATCCCAATGAAAAACAAAAGAGGCGGCCCGCAGTGGGTCGCCTCTTCTCGTTACTTAGCGAATTCGACGATACGGGTCTCGCGGATCACCGTCACCTTGATCTGGCCCGGATAGCTGAGCTCGCCTTCGATTCGCTTAGCGATATCGCGGGCGAGAATCTGGGCCCGGCTGTCGTCGATGGTGTCCGGCTTGACGATGATGCGAATCTCCCGACCCGCCTGGATCGCGAACGATTTCTCGACGCCTTCGAACGAATTGGCGATGCTTTCCAGCTTTTCGAGCCGCTTGATGTAGGTGGTCAGTGTCTCGCGGCGGGCGCCGGGCCGGGCTGCCGAGACCGCGTCGCAGGCCACCGTCAGAATCGCCTCGAGGCTGGTTGGTTCGACGTCCATGTGGTGGGCAGCGACCGCGTTCACCAGCGTGTCTGGCTTGCCGAGCCGCTTGAGGAGTTCTCCGCCGATGATGGCGTGCGACCCCTCGACTTCATGGTCGATCGCCTTGCCAATGTCGTGCAGCAGGCCGGCCTCACGGGCCAGCGCCACGTCGGCGCCGATCTCGGCCGCCGCCATTCCGCAGAGGAAGGAGACCTCCTTGCTGTGGGTCAGGACGTTCTGTCCGTAGCTGGTCCGAAATGCCAGCGTCCCTAACAGCTTCACCAGCTCGGGATGTAGTCCGGTGACGCCGGTCTCGAACATCGCCTGTTCGCCTTCTTCCCGAATCCGGTTCTGGACGTCGCCGCGAGCTTTGGTTACCATCTCTTCGATCCGGGCCGGGTGAATCCGGCCATCGACCAGGAGATGGTTGAGGGCCACCCGCGCCACCTCGCGGCGGACCGGGTCGAAACCACTCAGGATGACGGCCTCCGGCGTATCGTCGATGATCAGGTCGACGCCGGTCGCGTGTTCGAGCGCGCGAATGTTGCGCCCTTCACGACCGATGATGCGGCCCTTCATCTCGTCGCTGGGGATGGCCACTACGGAAACCGAGGTCTCCGCGGTCTGCTCGGCGGCAACCCGCTGCATCGCGGTCACCAGGATGTTGCGGGCGCGCTTTTCGCTCTCCTCTTTGACGATCTCCTCGCCTTCGCGAATCTTCTGCGCGATTTCCTGGTTGAGTTCCTTTTCAAGGTTGGTGAGGATCGTCGTCCTCGCTTCGGCTCGCGTCATGCCGGAAATTCGCTCGAGCTCTTTGACCTGCTCGGCGAGGGCATCGTTGACGCGTTCCCTGGTCCTCCCGATTTCCAACTCTTTCGCGGTCACTGCCTGGTCCTTGCGATCCAGGTCTTCAAGTTTGCGGTCGATCGACTCTTCCTTCTGCTGGACCCGGCGTTCCGAACGCTGGATCTCCGCACGTGCGTCGCGTACCTCCTGCTCCAGGCTCATGCGGATGCGGTGGGCTTCCTCTTTCGCTTCGAGGACCATCTCCTTCATCTGGGTCTCGGCATCCGACAGCAGCTTTTCGCGTTCCGCGTTGGACACGAGATCGCGCTGACGGTTGGCATTGCCAACCCAGAGGTAGGCGACGAGAGCACCCACGGCCGCACCCACCACGACCCCGATGACCAGGAGTAATGGAGTGGGCATAGTTACACCTCGCTTATGGACTTTTAAAGGTTCTTCTCACTGCGCGTGGGCGCAGCGGGACTAGTCGTTACATGGCGACAAAATCTTGACTATTTTAGTCGCGTTCAGCGACACTGTCAAACCGGCCGGCGGCGTCCCACTCATCGCTCAGGAGACGGCATACCCGGTATACGAGCCCACTGCTGAAGCCACGCCGGCTGAGGCGGGGACCCAGGTAGGCAACCAGGGCCTGCGCGTCGGGCAGGCGCCGGTGGGCCAGGAGACTTTTCCCCAGGGCCAGCGCCTCCGCCGCCTCGGCATCAGCATCGACCGCGGCGAGCGCGGGGCCGGCCGTCGATTCCTCGATGCCTTTGGCCCGCAGCTCCTGGGCGATCAGCGCATGACCTCGGCCCCGACTGCGCCGGCGCACCAGCGTGGCGGCGTACTCCTGGTCGTTGAGGTAGCCGTCTCCCTGGGCCCGGTCGAGCGCCGCGTCCACGGCCGCCTCGGCATAACCGAGCCGGACCAGTCGCTTCCGCAGCGCCGCGCGCGACTGCGGCTGGCGAGCCAGCCGCTTGACCGCCTCGGTATAAGCCGCCTGCGCGTTCTCGGGCTCACGCGCGGTCGGCGTCGCGCGCCGGCCGCCGCTTCTCACGCCGGCTGGAGGATCTTCTCCGCGGCCTTGCCCTTCATCTGCGCGATCAGCTCCTCGCCCAGTTTCGGGTTCGCCTTGAGGAAGCCCACCGTTTGCTCGCGCCCCTGGCCCATCCGCTGGCCGTTGCACGAGAACCATGAGCCGCTCTTTTCCACCAGGGTGGCCTCGACCGCGGCGTCGAGCACGCTGCCCCAGTAGGAGATGCCCTCGTTATAGAGGATGTCGAACTCGGCCGACTTGAAGGGCGGCGCGACCTTATTCTTGACTACCTTGACCTTGACCCGGTTGCCGGTCACGTCGAGCCCATTCTTGATGGAGTCGACTTTTCGGATATCGAGCCTGATCGAGGCGTAGAACTTCAGCGCGCGGCCGCCGGTCGTCACCTCCGGGTTGCCGAACATGATGCCGACCTTCTCGCGCAGCTGATTGATGAAGATCACCGAGGTGCTCGACTTGGAAATGGCGCCGGTCAGTTTGCGCAGCGCCTGCGACATCAGCCGCGCCTGCAGGGCGACGTGGCTATCCCCCATCTCGCCGTCGATCTCCGCCTTCGGCACCAGCGCCGCCACCGAGTCGACGACGATGACGTCGACGGCGCCGGACCGGACCAGCACGTCGACGATTTCGAGCGCTTGCTCACCGGTGTCGGGCTGCGAAATCAGCAGGTCCTCGGTCTTGACCCCGATGTGGCCGGCGTAGACCGGGTCCAGGGCATGCTCGGCATCGATGAAGGCGGCCACGCCACCCAGCTTCTGCGACTGGGCGATGACGTGCAGCGCCAGCGTCGTCTTCCCCGACGACTCCGGGCCGTAAATCTCCACCACCCGGCCTCGTGGGATCCCACCGACGCCTAGCGCCATGTCGAGGGTGAGCGATCCGGTCGGGATCACCTCGATGTTTTTCTGGGCGGCGGCCTCCCCCAGCTTCATGATGGCGCCCTTCCCATAGCTGCGCTCGATCTGGCTGAGCGCAGCCGTCAATGCCCGTTCTTTCTCTGACATCTAGTCTCCCCTTGCTTCGTGATGGGGCCTGGCCGACCCG
>Ga0070697_100003314_pt1 | contig 12370 bp, 10 predicted proteins | sample KBSK1501metaG_FD_65475 | JGI IMG/M metagenome (GOLD analysis project Ga0070697, IMG submission 65475) | Corn, switchgrass and miscanthus rhizosphere microbial communities from Kellogg Biological Station, Michigan, USA - KBS K1-50-1 metaG | ecosystem: Host-associated > Plants > Roots >... | reverse complement strand
CGATCATGCTGTTGATCGCCTTCCGCTCGGTGCTCGTACCCCTGAAGGCGGTCGTCCTCAACTGTGTATCCGTCAGCGCGGCGTTCGGGATCACCGTCCTCGTGTTCCAGCACGGGTATGGAGCCAGCTTCTTTGGTCTCGAGGGACCGACCGAAGCGATCTTCGTGGTCGTGCCGGTCCTGGTCTTCGCCACCGTGTTCGGGCTGTCGATGGATTATGAAGTGTTCTTGTTGACGCGCGTGAAGGAGGTGTTCGACAAGACCGGGCGCAACGATCATGCGACCATGGAAGGTCTGTCCACGACGGCGTCCACGATCACCTTCGCCGCCCTGATCATGATCATCGTGTTCGGCAGCTTCGCGTTCACGCGCGTGCTCGCCGTCCAGTTCATCGGGTTCGGGCTGGCGGTCGCCGTGCTGCTCGATGCCACGCTAATCCGTATGGTGCTCGTGCCCGCGATCATGCACATCGCGGGACGGTGGAATTGGTGGCCGGGGGTCCGAGCCCCGCGGCGCGATGTCGAAGAGGTTACGTAGGATCCAGCAGGCGCAGCTTGTCTCCCCACACATCCCAATGCCACGCTTCCACGCGGATTCCCGTATCCGGGTCCTTGAGGGGCTTGTATTGGAGCCAACGGGCGTGAAAACCGAGGGTGCGGCCCAACTCGAGGAGCCGTTCCTTATCTGAGCTCACCAGGTGGACCATCGGCTCATTGCGAATCTTGTGACGGTGAAGCCAAACGCCGCCGTTGAGGGCGAAGCGCATCCCCTCACGGCGGCGTTGGAATTCCCGATACGGCGGCTCTACGTGCAGGTAATCTTGCCCTCGGCTGTGGCCGGGGCGACCGGGGTCGCGTTCCCCTGATAGAGGACGCACTGCCGCGTCGTCTGCGAGTGGACGGCCTGGGCCGACCAGCCGCCCGGCGTGGCTTCCAGCACGCTCAACGTCACACCGGTCGATGACCGGAAATTATTCAGCGCCGCAAGGCTCGACGTGTAGTAGGTGCTGTCATAGAAGAAGGCCTCCTCCGCCGTCGCGAGATTCTTGAGGTCGGATTTCATCTGCGCGACGTACGCCTTCTGCTTCGTGTTGGAGAGCTTCGGGATCGCTATAACTGCTAGCAACCCGATGATCACCACCACGATCAGCAACTCAATCAGCGTGAAACCGCGTGACTTCACCGCTTTACCCTCCGGGCGCGAAAGGGCGTCGATCCGAAAAGCCCGGATCGACGCCCCTATTGTGGGCACCGCCCCCCATTCCTGCAAGAGGCGTGCTTAACCCTTGGCATCGATCCAATTCTTTCCAGCACCGATAGTTACGACGAGCGGGACACGTAGGTCGGCCACTCCCTCCATCTCGCGTTTTACAAGGGTGGCGGCATCCGACCGCTCACCCTCGGGGGTCTCAAACACCAGCTCGTCATGCACTTGCAGGAGCATGCGAGTGCGGAGTTTCGCCTGTTTGAGCGCCGCGTGGATCCGAATCATCGCGATCTTGATGAGGTCGGCCGCCGACCCCTGCAGCGGGGAGTTGGTTGCGGTCCGCTCCCCAAAGGAGCGGATACTGAAGTTTCGGTCCCGGAGCTCGGGGATGTAGCGGCGCCGTCCGAACAGCGTCTCGACGAACCCCCGCTGGCGTGCCTCATCGACGGTCTTGTCGAGCCAGGCGCGTACACCGGAGAATCTCTCGAAGTAGTGCTTGATGAAGGCCTTCGCCTCTTCGAGCGTGATGCCGAGCTGTCGCGACAACGCCAGCGCGCCCTGACCGTAGATCGTCGCGAAGTTGATGGTTTTGGCGCGCGCGCGCATCTCGCCCGTCACGTTTTCCTCCGGCACGCCGAAAATCACCGCCGCCGTTTGGCGGTGGATGTCGCCTCCGCGCTGAAATGCCGCGACAAACGCCGGATCGTCCGAGAAATGCGCCAGCAGCCGCAGCTCGACCTGCGAGTAATCGGCGATCAGGAGCAGATGCTCGGGGGGCGCGACGAACGCGCGCCGAATCTCGCCGCCGCGGCGCGTGCGCACCGGAATGTTCTGGAGATTGGGATCGGACGACGAGAGCCGGCCGGTGGCCGCACCAGTCTGATTGAAGCTCGTGTGGACGCGGCCGTCCGCCTGGATGTACCCAGGCAGCGCGTCGACGTACGTGGACTTCAGCTTCGTGAGCTCGCGGTATTCGATCAGGAGCCGGGGGACTTCGTGACCCATCGTTGCGAGCTGCTCGAGCACTTCCACGTCGGTTGATGCGCCCGTCTTGGTGCGCTTCTGCACGGGCAGCTTCAACCGCTCGAACAGGACGGTCCGGAGCTGCGGCGTCGAATTGATGTTGAACTCGCCGCCGGCGGCGCGATAAATGTCCAGCTCCAGCTGCGTCAGCTCTTTATTGAAGCCACGCGACATCTCGCCCAGCAAGACGCGATCGACGAGGATCCCGGTTGCCTCCATGTCGACGAGCACCGGCACGAGGGGAATCTCGATTTCGTCGAGCAGCCGCACGAGGTGGTGCGCCTCGATGTCGGCACGGAACGTGGCTTCGAGCCGCAGGACCATTTCCGCCTGCGCGGCAGAGACGCGCGCCGCCTCCGCAGGTGGGACCTGGGGGAACGTTCGCTCCGTTGCCCCGCCCTTCCCTTTCCCCAACAGCTGCACCGTCGTGGGTAGCTCGACCGAGAGATGCTCGCGCGCCAAATCGTTGAGCGCGTGCGAACGATTCCCCGGATCGAGGACGAAGCTCGCCAACATCGAGTCGTAGGCAACGCCCGCGAACGGCACACCGGCGCGCGCAAACGCGACCCACGCGGTCTTGATGTCGTGCCCCGCCTTCCGCACGGTCGGATCGGCGAGCACCGCACGCAGCGGGGCGAGCGCCTCACTCGAGAGTGGCGGCAGGTTGCGGGGCGGTGTGGCGTCGAACTCTCCTTCGCGGGGCTCGTGACCGAAGGGGAGATACCACGAGCGTCCGGGAGCCACGGCGAACGCGAGGCCCGCGAGCCCCGGCTCGGTTTGCAGCGCGACGAGTGGCGCGCCGCGTAACTCCTGGACCAGCGTGGGAAGATCGGCCGGATCGTCTACGATGCGCGGATCGGCAAGTTGCGCTGCCCGGGGGCCGGCGGCCGGTGCTGGAGGCACGCTTGCACCGGACTCGACAGGCGGGGTCGTTCCCACCGCAGCCAGATCGTCGAGCTTCGGGATCAGCGTCCGGAATTCGAGCTCGGTGAACAACGCGGCCAGTGTGTCCGCGTCGGGCGTGCGGACGCGGAGCTGCTCGAGATCGAGCTGCACCGGGACGTCGCGCCGCAAAGTTACGAGCTGCCGGGACAGCCGCGCGTTGTCGGCCTGCTGCAGCAGCGCTTCGCGCGGACGCTTGCCGGGGATGTCGGCCGCACGGGCGAGAATCGCATCGAGATCGCCGTAGGTCTCGAGAAGCTGGATCGCGGTCTTGTCGCCAATGCCCTTCACGCCCGGAATGTTGTCGGAGCTATCGCCGACGAGCGCGAGATAGTCCACCACGCGCTGGGGCGGCACGCCGAGCCGCTCGCTCGCGTTGGACTCGTCCACCCATTGTTCCTCCACGGCCGCCTGCCCACCACGCCCGGGGTTCAAGAGCGCGACGCCGTCGCCGATCAGCTGATAGAAATCCTTGTCGCCCGACACGATGACCGCCTGCAATCCGTCGCGCGCCGCACGCTCGGCGAGGGTCGCGACGACGTCGTCGGCCTCGTAGCCGTTGATCGCGATGACGGGGATGTGAAATGCGTCGAGGATCTGGCAGACGCGCTCGAGCGAGCGGTCGAAGTCCTGCTGCAGCTCCTCGCCCAGCTTCTCGCGCGTCGCCTTGTACTCCGGGTACTGCTCCGAGCGGAAGGAGACGCCGCGGTCGTGCACCCAGCCGATGTACTCGGGCCGGTAGTTCTCGTACAGGCGCAGCAGGAAGTTGGTGATGCCCCAGACGGCCGATGTGTTCTCGCCGCTCTTGGTGGTGAGCGGCCGCGCGATCATGGCGAAGAACGCACGATAGATGAGCGCGTACCCGTCCACGAGAAAGACGCACTTCTTCCCGGCGGCAGTCGCGGGAATGGGTGGTGCGGGGCGCGGCGGCATGGCGGGAAAACTAAACCCCGCCCAAAGAATCGGGCGGGGGCGGGGCGGAATGGTCGGGTGAGGGGCGCGCGTTAGGCGCGCACGACGTTCGTGGCGTGGAGCCCCTTGTCCCCCTGCTTCACTTCGAACTCCACCACCTGACCCTCGGCGAGGGTCTTGAAGCCGTCCATCTGAATCGCCGAGAAATGGACGAACACGTCTTCGCCGCCTTCCTGTTCAATAAAGCCGTATCCCTTGGCGTCATTGAACCACTTCACCTTTCCCTTGATCACGTTCCGCCTCCTGCAGAGTCTTGGTGCCTTACCCAACGTGGACGCGCTAGAAATGACCGATGGCTCGCGAGGCTGTCAAGCGGGATTTCTACGGGTAGAGCGCGCGATACAACTCGCGATTGCGCAACAGGCTGCGCACGTAACCCCGGGTCTCGGGATAGGGAATCAGCTCGATGAACCGATCGGGATCTGTCGCGCCCGCGCGGTCGAGCCAGCGGCGCACCGGCGTCGGGCCGGCATTGTAGGCCGCGATCGCGGCGTCCATGCGCCCGAATCGCCTGAGCAGCTCCGCGAGATGCGCCGCGCCGAGATGCAAGTTGAGGTCGGGGACGGTAATCCACTCCGGATAGAACGTGACGTCCAAGCCACGCGCCATCAGTGAGGCGGTGCTCGGCAGCAGCTGCGCCAGCCCGCGCGCTCCCGCGGGCGACAGCGCTTCGACGTCGAACACGCTCTCTTGCCGGACGAGCGCTGCGAGGAGGAGCGCGTCGACCCCGAATTCCTGCGCCTCCGCTTCGACCGCCGCACGATTGGGCCACGGGAAAATCGCGCGCAACACGCGCGTGTCGCCGGGCGCGAGCAACGCAGCCTGCCAGCCGAGCCGGACCCCGGCTGATCCGAAGCCGCGCAACCCCAGCCCCTCGCTCCACGCGAGTAGCGCGTCGAGCTCGGTGGGGGGACGCGCCAGCACGACGCGGACTTCCACCTGGGCTTCGCTGTCGAGCCCGGCGAGCAGCAGCGTATCGATGCGCGCGAGTCCGGCGGAGACTTGGGGCGGTGGGGTGGTCGTCACGACTGGTGCGGAAAAGGCCAGCGGTGGAAGGCTGGTTTCGCGCCGCGCGCGCATCCCGTAGTAGCCGAGCGAGTCCTCGTGCGCCAGCGCGAGCCACGTTGCGCGCGCCTTCTCCGAGTCGCCGCGCGCCGCCGCCATTTTGCCGAGCCAGAACCGCGCCGCGGTGCGCTGCGGGCCCGCGGCGTCGATCTCCGATTGATACAGCACCGCGGCGCTGTCCGGATGACCCACACTTTCCGCGTGCGCCGCGAGGCGGAAGCGCGCGAGCGAGGCGCGTTGGTCGCTGGGATAGCGAGCGATCAGCTCCGTATACCAGCGGCTGGCCTGTGCCCAATCGTCTCGACCGTCCTGCATGTCGGCCAGGATGTAGAGCGCTCCGGGCGCCGCCGAGTCGGCGGGGTAGCTGTAGCTGAACCCGGACAGGGCCGGGATCGCCGTCGAATCGCCGAGCCGGACCAGCACCCGCGCACGCCGGTAGATCGCGAGTGGTCGCGCCGCAGAGTCGCGGGCTGCGGCGACGTACGCACGCACGGCGTCGCGCAGCAGTCCGGACGACACGAGCAGCTCGCCATACAGAAAAAGCGTGGCCGCGCTCGAGTCGCCGGCGCGCAGCGCGTGCTCGACGTGGATCCGCGCATCTCGCACCGAGGAACGGCGATTCAGCGCGCGCGCCATGGCGACGTGCTCGTCGGGGGCGCGCGGCGGTAACGGGCCGAGGGCCAGACCAACGCCGGCGGCGGCGTCATCGCTGAGCGGATCGCGCGTGAGCAGACTGTAGAGCAGCGTGCGGGCGCGCGCCGAATCGCCCGTGGCGAGCGCCAGACGGGCCGCATCGAGCCCCTTCCCTGCTTTTGCAAACGCTTCGATCGCGCGCGTCGTATCGCCGGCCAGCAGCAACGAGCGCGCCCGCGCGACCGGCACGTCACGCGCGGCCGGCGGCGGCACGTCGGCAACGAGCTGGCTCGCGGCCGCCGTATCGCGCGTGACGCGTGCCTGGCGCACGCGGAGCCAGGTGTCGATGCTCGCCAACCCGCCACCCGCCCGCGCCGCCGCGAAGGCGGCCGCGGCGCTGTCGGCCTGTCCTGCCGCGTCGAACGCGAGACCCGCACGAACGGCCAGCAACGGCACGCGCGCCGCGGGCGCCCGGGCGCGCGCCATCTGGAAATGCACCGCCGCCTCGGCGAACCGGCCGACGCCGAACTCCGCCTGCGCCAGCACGGCCAGCGCCTCACCGTCGAGGTAATCGAGGAGCCACGGCTGGCCCGCCAGCAGCGCCCGCGCATGCTCGTACCGCTTGGCTTGGACTTCTGCTTTGGCGCCTTCGACGATCAGAAAGGCGTTGGGATTCGGGTCGCGGCGCGCGGCGGCAAGCAGCGTCTCGGCGGCATGCCAGGGACGCCCGGACAGCCGAAGCGAATCCGCGAGATACGTCGCGGTGTGGTCGGGTGGCGCGGGGGTCTGGGCCCGGCTCGATGACGCCAGCAGCAGATCCCCCGCGAGCGCCGCGATCCAGAGGGCGCTGTGGCGTCTCACTGTCGTGCTTGCCTCACCCGCATCATCACCCGCTGGAATTCAGCGCGTGACTGCGGAGTGAGCCGATAGCGGCTGAACCCGGTTTGGTCCTGGAAGTACAGGACCAGCCGTTCCGACGCGTAGGTCCAGCGCAACACCCGCATGCCGCTGCGATCGACGCCGTTCGAGAGATCGAGCATCTCGTCGGGCTCGCCGAGGGTGATGAACACTTCTCCGCGCTCCGTCTGCCACCCCGGCCCTCCTTCATCCGCGAAGCGGATGTTGGCTTGCTGGACCCGCCGGAAGTAGTCATCGATGGCTTCATTCTCGGGCGTCATCGGGACCGGATCGGTGGCCTTCCAGAATTCGCGCCAGACGTCGGGGCGCCGATCGGCCGGCGCGCGGCGAAGGGAATCGACCCAAGCCTGGCGTGGGAAATAGCGAAGCAAGCTCATCATCTCTTCAAAGTTCGTTATGACCCACTGATTCGAGAAGCTCACCAGGAAGCGCGTGCGGGTCGTATCGCCGCCCGACTGCGGCAGCGTCTGCAGCTCGGCCTGACCGACCGGCAGATTCGCGGGCACCACGACAATCGTCGCCGACGACAAGTCGGGACCGCCGGTCAACGGGACGGAGTCGCGCCACAGCTCGTGTTCGGCGTCGTCTACTACACGCGCGACGATCGGGCGTCCCCCGCTCCCCCCGTAGCGCTCGACATAGAAGCGCATCGAATCGGGGCCGTACGGCAGCGTCGCGCGCGGGTTGACGACCAGCTTCGGAATGGCGGCGCGTGTGGGCCGGCCTTCCGCCGTATAGACCGCGATCGGTTTGGTCAGCGCCGGCCCGGCATAGCGGGGCACCGTGTCGGCGCGCTCCGCGCGCGCGAACGCGGGCCCGTTGCGATCGCGCACCATCGCCATGACGTAGTAGACGCCGGGCGGCAACGTGACGAACCGTTGGTAGATGACGCTCTCGTCGGTCCGCAGCGTCTCCTGGAAGTTGCGCACCCGCACCTGCTCATCGCTCCCGAGCTGCCGGACGGTTTCCAGGCTGGTGCTGTCGGTGCGAAACGACACCTCCACGTGATACTCGGCGACGAACTCCGCCCCGCGCCGCTGGAACGTGAGCGTCTGGTTCGTGAGCGAAACCGAGAACAGCGCGAGTGTGGAGTCGGGCGTCGGTCCCGCGAGATAGCGCACCGATGCGATGAACGGCAACGCCCCGCCGCCGACGAGCGCGCCCATCGAGCGGTACACGGACGACGCGTCGAACAGGCGCGGCGCGGCGCTCCCACGGCGCGGCGCGGTCTCGGGACTTCCCGCGCGCTGCATCCCTCCGCAGCCCACGGCGAGAACCGCCACCACCACGAGTGTCGCGCATCGCATCACTTGCCGAGCCTCAGATCGGGACGTTAGTTAACCGCATGGCACTCGAGAACCTGGCCGGCAGGTCCATCGCCGGCTACCGCCTCCTCGAACGTATCGGTGAAGGAGGGACGGCGGAGGTCTATCGCGCCGAACATCCCGAGCGCGGCGCGTGTGCGTTCAAGGTATTGCGCGAGCGTCTCAGGGGCGACCCCGTGGTGGTCAAACGATTCCTGCGGGAAGCCGGATATGGGTCCCGCGTGGTGCATCCGGGTGTGGTCCGCACCTACGATTTCGGTGAAGCGGACGGTCTCTACTATCTCGCGCTCGAGTGGGCCACCGGTGAGTCGCTCGCGGATTTCCTACACCGCGAGAGCCCGCTCGCTCCCGCGGACGCCGTCCCGCTGGTGCGGCAGCTCGCCGATTCTCTCGCCGCGGCGCACGCGGCTGGCATCATTCATCGCGACCTGAAACCCGAGAACATCATGTACGATCCGCGCACGCGCAGCGTGAAGCTGCTCGACTTCGGCATCGCGCGGGACGCGGAGCAACCGCCTGAAGAGCGCCTGACCAAGACCGGCTTTTTCGTCGGGACACTGCAGTACGTCGCGCCCGAAGCATTGTCGGGTGAGCTGGTGGACGGCCGCGCCGACATCTACAGCCTCGCGAAGATCGCGTACTATATGCTCACCGGGCGGCATCCGCACGACGGGCGCAGCCCGCGCGAGCTGTTTCAGCAACTCTTGAGCGGCAAACCGACGCCGCTCTCCGAAGTGAGTGATCGGAAGTTCCCGCCCGCACTCGAGGCGGCCGTGATGAAGGGGCTGGCGCGGCACCCTAGCGACCGCCAGCCAACGGTCAGCGCGTTTGCCAGCGACCTGGAAGCGGCACTCGCGAAAACGAAGGACGGCGCCAAGGCGGGCGGGCTGTTCGGCGCCCTGAAAAACATTGTCGGCAAGCGACGCAGTGAATAGTAGTAGCGACTACTACTACCTTAGAGACACGCTCAAGGATCTCCTCCTGGCGCGCTCGGTCAAGCGCGGCGATTTCGTACTCGCATCCGGCCGGAAATCCTCGTTCTACATCGACGCGCGACGCACGACCATGTCCGGCGACGGCCTCGCCGTGATCGGCGGGCTCGGACTCGATCGCCTGGCCGTGCGCGGCTGGACGCCCCGGGCCGTCGGCGGGCTCACGCTTGGCGCCGATCCCATCGCCTACGCTCTCGCCCTGACCGCAAAACGGCGCGGCCAGCTGCTGGACGCCTTTACCGTGCGCAAGCAACCGAAGGACCACGGGACCGGCCAACGGATCGAAGGCTGCTTTGCAGCCGGCTTCCCAGTGGTCGTCGTCGAGGACGTGCTCACCACCGGACGATCGGCACGCGAGGCGATCAGCGCCGTCGAGAGCGAAGGCGGGCACGTGCTCGGCGTGCTGGCGGTGCTGGATCGCGACGAAGGCGGCCGCGAGGCGATCGAGCGCGACGGATATCTGGTCGAAGCGTTCCTGACCGCGGCGGATCTTGGCCTGGGACTCCCCGCGTGACAGATCCGACGCGCCGGCTCTCGTTCGCGGCTCGCGCGCGCGGGTGGCACGACGACGCCACCGCGCTCGAGCAACGGTTCAAGGACCTGGAGACGTTCGAGCGCAGTCACCGCCGCCGGTGGTGGATTGCGGCGGCGCTCTTCGTACTCGGCGTGCTGGGGCGGCTGGGCGGCGTCAGCAGTACGCGGCTCGGCACGATCGTGCTGGTGGCAGGCGGCGCCGCCGTCATCAACGCCATCGTCGGGCTCATCAATGAGCGCGGCTGGTACCGCTGGTGGTTCATCTATCTGCTGCCGTTGCTCGACGTCTTGCTCGTCAACGTCCTCGTCGTCTGGTTCGGTCACGGCGGCATGGTCGCCGCGCTGTTCATCGCCGTGCTGCCGTACGCGTTCGACCAGGGTCAGGCCGTCGGCGACTTCCTCGTGCTGGTCGCGTCGATCGCGTATTTGCTCGCGAGCTGGTGGCACGGCGTGCTCTACCCCGCCAGCTCCGGTCTCGACACCACGGCGTACCTCGAGACCGGCATGTTCATCATTGTCGCGATGGCGCTCAAGCGGATTCCCGCGACGCTCATCCAGCGCATCCGGCGCGCACGCAGCGTGATGGGCGAAGCGGAGCAGGGGTATCTCGCCGTGCGCGCGGCCGCCGCGGAGGCCGACGAGCTCGGCTTCCTCGAGAAGAGCTTCAACCGCATGCTCGAGGAGATCGGCACGACGATTTCATCGGTGCAACGCGAAGCGGACGAAGTCGCGGCCTTCGCCGAGGAGCTGGCCGCGGCGGCGGAGGAACTGCACGCCACCACGGAATCTCTGACGCAGACATCGCAGCGGCTCGCGGCAGACCTCGGCAGTCAGCGTGGGCTCGCCGACGGAGCGCGCGGTGAGAGCGCGAAGGCCGCCGATCAGGCGGAATCGCTGCGCGTGCGGGCGGAGCTAATGCAGGTCGATGCCTCGCGGCTCGTCAGCACGGCGGAGCGGGGACGTGAGCGCGTCGCGCGCGCGAGCGCGACACTGCGGGCGGTGGGCGAAGAAGTCCGTGCGACGGCGTCGACGGTCGCGGGGCTCTCCGGGATGTCGGAACGGATCGGCGTCTTCGCGCAGACGATCGCCCGGATCGCCCGACAGACGCACCTGCTCGCACTCAATGCGGCGATCGAAGCAGCGCGCGCCGAGGAGCGCGGCGAAGGGTTCGCCGTCGTCGCCGACGAGGTCCGGGCGCTCGCCGCCGAGGCAGGGAAGTCGGCGCGCGAAGTCGCGGAGCTGGTCAGCGACCTGCGCACGGGCATCGAGGCAGCCGCGCGCGCGATGCAGTCGGGCGAGGCCAAGGTGCGCGACATCGGTGCCGTCGCGGCGGAAGCCGACGGCGCGTTGCAGGAGCTGCATCAGGGTGTGCAGTTGATGGGGGACCTCGTCAACGCGACCGCGGAGGTGTCCCGCAGCCAAGCGCAGCGCCTTGCCGACCTGGCACAATCGCTACAGCAAGTCGCCAGTATCTCGACAGCATCATCCGACAGCGCCAACCGTACGGCGGCTGCCACCGAAGCCCAGATCACGTCCATGGGCGAATTGACGGCAACCTCGCAGCAGCTCGCGCAGCTCGCCGAGCGGCTGCGCGGCGGCATCGCCCGCTTCTCGGTACTGCGGCGCGATCAAGCCACGACCGAGCACCAGATCCGGCCCGCGGCGGACTAGCCTCACCCCCTGTCCCCCTCTCCGTTCCGGAGAGGGGGAACTCACCCCGCCCGGGAGACCGCTACGACGCTCGGGCCTTGGTCCCACGACCCCGCGTTGAAGGGGTGAAGCGCGCGCAGGGCCTCCCGGTACGGGGTGATGAGCAAGTCGATGTAGCGCGCCAGCGCCACGTCGAACGGAAACCGGCGGCGAAATTCTCCAGCCGTAACGCCGAGCACCACGCGCAGATGCCGGCCAAAACTCTGCGGCGACGAGTAATCCATCCGGTACGCCACGTCCGAGACCGCCAGGCCGGGGTTCTGGAAGAGGAAAGCGGCGTGCAACAACCGCATGCCCGCGAGATAGCTCTTCGGCGAGGGAAGCGCGGCACGATGGAAGCGCGACATCAACGTGCTGGGCGTCACGCGCAGATGGCGCGCCAACCCGCGTGCCGTACTCAGCGCCGGTGCGAGTCGCGCCACCGCCTCGAAAAACAGCCGCGTTTCTTCCGACGCATCCCCAAGCGCAGGAACCAGTCGCGCGAGGATCTGGGCCGCAATGGGCGAGGCGGGGTGCCCCACCAGATCGCGCAGGCGGCGCCAGCCGTCGGGCTCGGTGCAATCGACGGCGCTGCGCACCCCGGTCGCCCCCAGGCGCAACAGCGTCTCTGTCGCCTCGCGATCGTGCCGCGAGACGAGTGCGACCGCGGGAATGGCCGGGAACTCGCGCACAAAGCGCGCGACGCCGGGCAGCCCATCGCCGTGGCAGCGATGCACGGAGATGATCACGGCATCCACGCGCCGGCGGCGCGCGACGTACAGCGCCTCACGCAGGGAGTCGGCATGGAGGGTGTCGAAGCAGCCGTCACCCACCGCGTCGATGCGTGGGCGCTCAGGCGGAGGGAGAACCGTGCATACCGTGACCATGCGCATCATGGTACCGCACGTGGTTCAACGGTCGATCATCGGGACGGCATTGCGTGGCGCGAGACGGCGGTGATTTTCCGGACGGAGCCTGGCCAAAAAAATGCCCTTGTGAACGGGTGGGCAGAATGCGAAGCTACCCGCGCCCACCGGAGGGGCGCATTGACCTCAAGACGCCTGCTCATCGG
>Ga0070697_100003312_pt1 | contig 12378 bp, 12 predicted proteins | sample KBSK1501metaG_FD_65475 | JGI IMG/M metagenome (GOLD analysis project Ga0070697, IMG submission 65475) | Corn, switchgrass and miscanthus rhizosphere microbial communities from Kellogg Biological Station, Michigan, USA - KBS K1-50-1 metaG | ecosystem: Host-associated > Plants > Roots >... | reverse complement strand
GCGACGCCATCGCGAATCGGCAGGATGGTTGTGAACAAGTCTGGCGAGTTGTAGAGAAGCCGGTTGAATTCCAGGATGGCTTTGGTGGAGGCTTCGGACGGATTCTTCTGCGCGACTCGGCCACTCCACAGAACATTGTCGGTCACGAACAGCCCGCCTTTGCGCAAGCGCGGAAGCGCAAGGCGGAAGACGCGGGGATAGTCTTCTTTGTCCACGTCATTGAAGATGACGTCGAACTGCTGCTTCTGCTCGGAAAGAAGTTCGAGCGCATCGCCGGTCTTGATGATGATGCGCTCGGCCACTCCAGCGCGGTCAAAGTAGCGGCGCGCCTGCTCGGCGTTCTTGGGGTCACCGTCGGTATAGATTACGCGGCCGCCTTCTCCCACGGCGCGCGCCCACCAGATGGTGGAGTAGCCGATGGCCGAGCCCATCTCAAAGACAGTTTTGGCACCGATCGTCAGTGCCAGTTGATGCAGGATGCGGCCCACGGCAGGTCCGACGATGGGGATTTCTCTTTTTGCGGCTTCGGCTTCTATCTCCGTCAGGACTTCGTCCCGGGGCGGGAGCATGGAGTAGAGATAATTTTCGACTGGGCCGACGGTAATGCCGCCCATGCGCCAGTAGGCGTTCCGGTTTTCGTCTGCCATTTGCCCTCTAATCGGAAAACTGCAGAATCCCTCGACTCACCTTCGCCGCAGGAATGCGGCTCAGGCTTCGCTCGGGATGACAATCAGGATAGTGTTACGCCGGGCTTCATTTCGACCACCTCGACCCCCGGCGCGAGTTTGCGAAAGTCGCTGGGCTTACCGGTGAGCAAAGGAAATGTTCCGAAGTGCATTGGAATAACCGTTTTCGGCTTGAGCAGGTTACAGGCGTATGCGGCCTCGCGTGGGGACATGGTGAAATGATCTCCGATCGGGAGCATAGCAATCTCCGGCGCGTAGAGCTCGCGGATGATCTGCATATCGCCAAAGACGTTAGTGTCGCCTGCGTGATAAATCTTCAGGCCATTGGAGAATTCGATGATGTAGCCGCAGGCTTCGCCGCCGTAAACGATCTGGTCGCCGTCCTGAATGCCGCAGGAGTGGTCAGCGTGCACCATGGTGACTTTGATGTCGCCGATGGCCTGCGTACCGCCCTTGTTCATGGGCGACATCTGCTTGGCGCCTTTCTTTTCCATCCAAGCACACAGCTCGTAGATGCCGACGACGACCGGGTTGTGCTTCTTGGCGATCTCGACCGCGTCGGCGATGTGGTCGAAATGGCCGTGAGTGCAAACCATGACGTCAGCCTTTTTGACGTCTTTGTCTTTTTCCGGACACATAGGGTTTCCCGCGACCCAGGGGTCGACGAGGATGGTCTTGCCGCCCGGGGTTTCAATGCGGAAGGTCGCGTGACCTAACCAGGTGAGTTTGATGCCGTGGAGGTTCATGGTTTCTAGCTTCCGGTTTCTAGTTTCTAGCAATCAGCACTCAGCATTCAGCGAAGCCAGGGTTCTTGTTGGAGCCCACTTGTTGAAACCCAGCAACGACCCTTCACGGCTGAAGGCTGCAGCGCGAAGTCTTCGCCCGACTGCTGCATTTTCTTCAGTTCCTGGGGGCCAATCTCCTGGATTTCCTTCTTGGCCTCGTTGACCAGCGCATGAAATTCGGGCATGGGCATGGGAAGAGCCTCCGCGAACAGTTGGGCATTAGCATTCTAGTGAGCAGCCGGAGCGGGCGCAACGTGTTCCAATTTGCGGCGCATGGTGAATTCATTCTGAGACGCGACAAGCCGGTCTTTACGAATAAGTTCCCTTGGCGGCTTTTGGGGATTAACATGATTCGGCGTGACCGACCTGAAGGTTCTAATCTCGCGCGAGCAGATCGCCCTTCGTGTAGCGGCGATGGGAGCCGACATCACCCGCGACTTTTCCGGTGAGGCGGTGATCTTTGTTGGCGTGCTAAAAGGTGCGGCCATCTTTCTGAGCGACCTGGCACGCCATGTGGAACTGGACTCCACCTTCGACTTCATCGGGGTTTCGAGTTACGGGAACCGGCCAAGCCCGAGTGAGGAACTGAAAAGTGGCTGGGATTCGACCGGCGAAGTCAAGCTGACCAAGGACGTGGATCAGTCCATGCGGGACAAGAATGTGATCCTGGTGGAAGATATTCTGGATACCGGCCTGACGCTTACTTATCTGAAGAGGCTCCTGCTGGCGCGCCAGCCGAAAACGTTTCGCATTGCGGCATTGCTCGATAAGCCGTCGCGGAGAAAGCAGCCGATCGAGGCGGACTACGTGGGATTCAGCATTCCGGATGAGTTCGTGGTGGGTTATGGATTGGATTATGCGGAGCGCTACCGGAATCTGCCGGATATTTGCGTGGTCCCACGAGAAGGGTGAATCTCTGCAGGTCTGCCGCACTACGACCCATCTCAAATGCCAAGTGGTCAGCTTTCGGTAAGCCGGTTACGCGCCCGCTGGTCCGCGGGTCAGCGAGCCAGATGGTGGCACAAAGCCCATCACAGAATCTGCCAAGGCTTAAAGAAGCGGCTTCAAGGCTGACTCGAAATTATCCGTGTACTCAAACCCAACGACTTTCGTCCGAAGTATGCCTTGGCGGTCGTAGAGCATCGTGGTCGGCAATCCTTCGATGCCCCCAAACTTCTGCTTCATGCCCTCAGTCGCGACCACCAGCGGATAGCCGACTCCGATTTTCCTTGCAAACTGAACCGGGTCTTCCATGTCCCTCATCGTGTCGAATTTGAATCCGAGAACTACCAATCCGCGAGCCCCATAGCGGTCTACGAGCTTCTGGTAGCCCGGCATCTCTTTTTTGCACGGTTGGCACCATGTCGCCCAAAAATCAACAAGCACCACCTTTCCGCGAAGGTCAGCCGAGGACAGCGCGTGTCCTTGCAAATCCTTCACTGAGAAGTCAGGCAAGTGTGAACCAATTTTACCTGCCGCGATTACAGCCTCTTTCGGCTGAGTGGGACTCGCCGGATGCTGACTACACCCAGCGAGTCCAACTACAGAGAGGGTCAGAAACAACAGACATGGTCTCAGCATCTATTCCTTGTTCTTCACTTCGAGAATCAGCAGATGCAGGGGAGGCGAAGCGTCTGCTTTCTTTTTCCCTGCGGGCTTCTTGTACAACTGACCACGAACGGTGACTAGCGTTGGTGAATCCACAAGCGGTTCAAGCCCTTTCGATAATTCATTTGGGGCAAGCGCGAACGACTGATTCGGTGCAACCTGAATGGCAAAATTGCCCGAAGAGTCCTTCACTATTTTCCCGCGAGCGGTCATGTCCAATTCGGCAACGCTGACACCGCTGTCGTATGTCGCCTTCAGAAGCTGAGCAGGGTCAATCTGCCCATCCTCCTTGGGGGTGACATCGACTTTCCCATCCAGCAAGCTAACTTCGACATTTTGAACGCCAGACTGGCGTCCGAGGTGTTGTTTCACCCCGTATGCTCAAAAGTTTCATGTCATGCCTTCGACGCGCATTTCGATGTGCTTGATTTGTGCCTGCGATCCGGGCACAAGCGCACAACCAAGCAATAGCAATAGCGCGAGTTTTTTCGTGTTCATCGTTCCTCCTTTCTTAGAGATGTAGCCGAAACTGCTGCGTGATCCCAAAACTGATGTGCCGCCGGACGGGCATGAAGAGTGCACCTGTGGAATGTGCAACGTCCCAATCCAGTCCGAGCCAAACATGCATTCCGGGACGCACCCCCACGTATGTCGCGATTCCCGCCAGCAACAGGTCGCCACCACTCCCGCCCTGAGTGAAGCCGGCGATGCGGTCATCCTGAGAGTGCAGCCAAGTCAACACGGGGCCAATGAACCATTCACGGGCCACGTTCTTCGATTCATAAGGCCGGTACGACAGCCAGAAACGCGATTCGATGTCATTGCCGAGCCGAGTTTCCTGCGTCCCCTGTGAGCGCAAGAGCGAATGGAAGCCCTCATCAGCCACGAGACGCTTGACGTTGAAAAGCCCCGTGTAAGTCCCATTCGCTGCCAGGAAGAAATCGGTGGAACCCGAGCCGGGCTGCAAACTCGCAGGGAGCAGATTTCCATTGCTATCTGCTAAGTCTGTCCGGCCCGTTGGAATCTTGGGGCCGAGGGTGACGGACGCCTGCGTTGTCCCTCGTTGTGAATCTCGCCGATAGAAACGGTACTTTACGAGCACCATGGCATCGCCAAAACCGGTTCCTCCAACGGCCGGTGCGCTGACCATTTCAGAGTGGTTCGTGACTATCGGAACGAGAATGGTCAAATCGAAATTGTGATAGAAGCCCCACGTGAAGTTGAAGTCACCCTCGTGGGCAAATGTAGGCCGGGCCGTCGCAGGAATGTTCCCCGCCGATTGCGGCATCAGACCGCGTGTGGTGAAGATGGAGTTGTAGGAAATGAGTCCGCCACCGGGAAACAACGGCGGTGCCGTTTCGGGCGCGGGACCTTGCGCTCTGGTTGTTGAAACACAAAGCAACACCACGAACGACAGCGATGCCCACTTTCCGCAACCACCACGGAATACTCTTCGTAATCTCACAACTTTTCCTCCAGCGAAGATGGTGATTCCCGAGCACACGTATCCGTGAAGCCGGGAGTCGCGACTGGAGGTTAGACTAGATACGGAGAGGCGGGGGAGCCGGTGAGCAAAAGATTGGCGGAGCGTGGGAATGCGCTGCAACCATGCGGGCAGAACGCTCGATGCCATGAGACGCGTTAAATACCGGCAGTACTCCAAGTGCAACGGCTGAGAAGGAAATGCCGTGCACAGATGAGGGCAGGCCTAGAGCAGCGCGCATGGCCGGCATGGTCTTGCAACAATCCTTACCATGATGACCGTGTGAAGAGCACCCCATTGAATTGCAGCACTGCATCGCCTGTTCGGGCGTCGTCATGGCACCACAATCGAATCCATGCGCCGCGAGCGCGACCGTGAGTACGGCTAGAAGAGCTGCTCTAGCAAAACGCATCCTCACTAGACTAGAAGCCTCCGGTGTGTGAGTCAAGGGTAGATGCCGGTATTCGGTATTTGGAGGGCACAGAGACATTTTCGGCGATTGGTGCCGATAAATCCCTTTCGCACTCGAAATCGCCCCGAATAGTCCTCGAACCTAGCGAGCCAAAGACACACGGACGTGTAACGGACTCTCGGAAACTGGCCCCGGCATTTGTGAGAACATGCCGGCGGGCAAGACTTTCACAGCCACATCAGCTCTAGCTGTTCGTCGTGAGCGCGGTAGACCACACCCATTCCCCCAGCACCGATCTGCTCCAGGATGCGGTAGTGTGCGAGGGTCTGGCCGACGAGATGGTAAGGGGTGGCCATATCGGAGAAATCGTAGGCCGAACGGCGATACCGGGTCGATTCGGGCCGTCGGTTCTGAAAACCATCCCCCCAAAAGCAAAGGCTGTATTTACACCAAAACTCTTTCGTTCTGACACAAACCAGTTCAATGGTGTCGGAGACTCAGTCTGCGTAATGTTCAAATCCAAAGTCTCGACCGCCTGCTCGAAAGTGCTCTCAACCTATTTGGCTGCGTAATTCTTGAACTCAGCCTCTTTCATGGGCTTATGCCCGACAGCCTGGGCCACCGAGGTGCGGCCGTTGGGCAACTGACTGTCATAGTAGAAGTGAACGATCAGGCCATCGGTGGTAGAGACTAAGTCGGACACCTCTTTGGCCTTGTCCGGAGGCAGGTCCAGCACCTGCACGCGTCCGCTGGCGATCTCAATCGTGTGATCGTGCCAGCTCTTGTTCCAGTCCTTCAGCGAGACTTGGTTGCGGGTCAGTTCTTTGGCCACGATGAACTCCACCTGTGAGAGGCGGGCGTTGGGCTCAGTGGATTCGTAGATGAGGCACTGGATGACCGGGTCGGGTGCCAGTACCTTGCAATAATGGTGATAGGGGCCCATCTGTTTGCCATCCACCACATGCGGCGCCAGCACGTGGACCGTGTAACCCTCGGCGGGAGAAGCCTTCATGGCCGCCCGCTCATCAGAGGCAGCCACCGCCGGTGCGCTGTGCCCCGTCGCCAAGACGAAGGCGAAGAGCGTACAGAACAGTAGGAGCGCCAGAACAGCCAGTTTCCCTCCCATAGTGTTTCCTCCTGAGTGCCGTGAAATATCGTTCCAGGGAGCTGAATTCCCTTTGGCGGTGCACAAAATTAGACCAAAGCAGAAGGACAGTCAACTGCACCCCGGTCCCCAGTGCTGTCCTACTTAGGCCAGGCTCTTCCAGGGAAGCCGACATGGACCGAAATGGTTGTTGCCTTTTGGCTCATCGACCAACTTCAACAGCTAGGGTGCTTGCACAGAGGGAGTTGGCGGTGTGCAAAAATCTGCACTGGACCCTTCCTAAACACGGCGATTGGTGCCGATAAATCCCTTTCGCGCTCGAAATCGCCCCGAATGGTCCCGAACCTATCGAGCGAGCCAAAGGCACACGGACGTGTAACGGGCTCTCGGAAACTGGCCCCGGCATTTGTGAGATAGGCTGATAGGCTGTAGGCTCCGTTCGCACGCACTCTGACCCCTCGGTGGCGAGGAGGCGTCGGACTGGCTGGTATCATAGGTGTCGTGGCAACAATTGAAACCGAACCCGATCTTCCTTTGAAAGTCGAGCCGCTGCTGCTCGAAGTGGCGGACGTGGTTAACACCACGCTCGACCTGGACACCAGTCTCCGGCGAGTGGCCGAACTGGTGCGCAAAGTCATCGACTACGAAATCTTCGCCATCCTCTTGCTGAACGAAAAGACCCAGGAGCTGCGAGTGCGCTTTCAGATCGGGTATCCGCGGGAAGTTGCCGAACGGATTCGGATCAAAGTGGGCCAAGGGGTGACGGGAGCGGCGGCGCAGCGGCGGGAGGCGGTGCTGGTCGATGACGTCTCCAAGGAGACGCGGTACATCTCCGCCGTTCCCAACGTGCGCTCGGAGCTGGCCCTCCCGTTGATCGTGAAGAACCGGGTAATCGGCGTCATTGATATTGAGGCACGGCAAGCGAATTACTTTACCGAAGAGCACAAGCGTCTGCTCACCCTGATCGCTTCGCGCATGGCGGTGGGGATCGAGAATGCACGCTTGTATACAAGGAGCACACGGCAGGCGCGCACACTTGTCCTGTTAAATGAGATCGCGCGCGAGCTCACCTCCATTCTTAACCTGGATGAGTTGCTCAAGCGCATTGCCGAATTACTCAGCCGGCTCATTGATTACCAGATGTTCAGTATCCTGCTGCTGGACGCCGCGGGCGAGAAACTACAGCACCGTTTTTCGCTGCGTTTTCAGGAGAACATTCAACTTAAGAATGACATCGCGCTGGGCCGGGGAGTAGTGGGACATGCCGCGCAGCATAAGCGGGCGGTTCTGGTTCTGGACGTTAGCAAAGATCCACGTTACATTTCGGCGAACCCGGAGACCCGCTCGGAGCTGGCAGTGCCGTTGATCTACAAGGACAAGGTGATCGGAGTACTGGATTTGGAACACACGCGCCGTGGCTTTTTCACCGATGATCACCAGCGAACCGTGACTACGTTGGCGGCACAGGTTGCGATTGCGATTGAAAACGCCCGACTCTACGAAGAGATCGCCCGCCAGGAGAAGCGTCTGGAGCGCGACCTGGCGCTGGCGCGGGAGTTGCAATTCCGGCTGTTGCCGCAGTCCCCGCCAAAGCTCAAGAACCTGGAAGTCGCGGCCAAGTTCGTGCCCGCGCGAGCGATCGGGGGGGACCTGTACGACTTCGTGAATTATTCCTTGTCGCGCTCCGCGATCGTGATCGGGGATGTCAGCGGCAAAGGCGCACCGGCGGCGATTTACGCGGCGCTGGTCAGCGGAATTCTCCGTTCCCATGCTCCGATCGAGCCGGGACCAGCGGAGATGCTCTCAGCCGTCAACTTCTCGCTGGGAGAGCGGCGGATTGAAGGCCAGTTCGTTTCGCTAATCTATGCGGTATGGGACGACTCGAACCGCGCGCTGCAGGTGGCCAACTCAGGGCTCCCGCGGCCACTGTACTTGCACGATGGCAAGATCGAGGTCATTGAAGCGACGGGGCTGCCACTAGGCCTGTTTGACGATGCCGAGTACGACGAGTTCAGTTTTCAGGCCAAGCCGGGCGACCTATTCGTATTCTTCAGCGACGGCATTCTGGATGCCCGCAATACGGCCGGCGATATGTTTGGCCGCCAGCGGGTAGAGCAGATCCTGGCCAAGTGCATCGACGTTTCGGCTGATTGTGTAGTGGAGTCGCTGTTCAAGGCGGTGGCGGAATACGCGGCCGGGGTAGAGACCTTCGACGATCAAACCGTGGTGGCCATTCGAGTGAAAGGCGGTTCAGGAAAACGCAAGTGAATCGCACTGGAAACCGGCGCAAGGCCCGTCCGCCGGGCTTTTCCTATCAACAGATCCGCAAAGGGCTGCTGTGGCGCCGGTCGGCAGAATCCATCCTGCATTGCGATGACGTCTCTTTGAGCCGGCTTGCGGAGCGCTTCGGCACGCCATTGTACGTCTACTCTGCGTCGGCCATTCGCGATCACGTGCGCGCCTTCGAACGGGCCTTCCGCAAAGTCCCGCACACGGTCTGCTACTCGGTCAAGGCCAACTCGAACCTCGGCATTCTCCGGCTGCTGGCGGGCTTGGATTGCGGCTTCGACGTGGTCTCCGGCGGAGAACTGGAGCGGGTGTTGCGCGTGGACCGCCGAGCCGCGAAGAGGGTCGTCTTCTCCGGGGTGGGTAAGACGGCCGATGAGATGCTAGCCGCGCTCAAGGCTGGCATCCTGCTGTTCAACGTGGAAAGCGAATCGGAGCTGTGGGCATTGGCTGAGTGCGCCGCACGATCCAGGGAGCGGGCGCGGGTCGCTTTGCGGATCAACCCCGATGTTCCTTCCCATACGCATCCCTACATTTCCACTGGCCTCGAGCAGCATAAATTCGGGATTCCGATCGGGGAAGCGCGCACTCTCTATGCCCGGGCTTCCGGGACAAGATACTTCCGAATCGCCGGCGTGAGTGTGCACATTGGATCACAAATTACCGACGTGAAACCGTTCGCGGCGGCCATGGAGCGGGTGGCTGAACTGGTGCGGGAACTGCGACGGGACGGTCATCAGATTGATTTTGTGGACGCGGGCGGTGGTCTTGGCATCGCTTACGAGGAACCGGATGTGCCCGAGTTCGATGCGCACGTTGCCGAATACGCCGATGCGTTGCTGCAGCCGCTGCGCGGGCTGAAGGTGCACCTCCTGCTGGAACCGGGCCGCTCGGTTGTTGGGCCCGCGGGTGCACTGCTTACCCGAGTGCTTTACAGGAAGACGAACGGCGCCAAGAAATTCGTGGTGGTAGACGCAGCCATGAATGACCTCTTGCGTCCTTCACTTTATGAGGCGTACCACGAGATCATTCCGGCACGGCTGGGGAAGGACGATGCACGGGAGACGGTGGATGTGGTGGGACCGGTCTGCGAGACCGGCGATTTTTTTGCCCGCGCCCGGGAGTTGCCCGTGACCAGCGAAGGTGATCTGCTGGCCCTGCTGGATGCCGGAGCCTATGGCATGGTGCTGGCTTCGAACTACAATACGCGGCCGCGTCCGGCCGAGGTGCTGATCGATGGGAAGTCGGTGAGAGTCATCCGTCGACGGGAAACGATTGAGGACCTGCTCCGGTCCGAAAGCCAGGCTCATTGACGTGCCTAGCCCTTGGAAGCGGCCCCGAGCAACTCACAAAGAGCGCAGGAAGTTGAGAATTTCCTGCATCTGCGACGGGCTGAGCGCATTGAAATTGCGGATTACGGCATTGGCCTCCGAGCCACATTTGCCGTTCGACCCTGGCTGGTGCGAGCCATCATGGCCACGGCCCTGTTTATTGTCCCCGCAGTCGGCATGGGCCTCGATGGCCTGCAATAGATCGGAGGTGCGTCCGTCATGCAGGAAAAAGAGGCGCTGGCCCACGCCCCACAGTGGGGCAGTGCGGAACTGGTCCGGACCGGCTGCCCCTTGAACGACGCCATCCGCCAGACCGGAGCCCATGTGGTGGAGCGCGAAATCCGAGAACGGCTGGTAGGTCACGCCGCCCATGCCCGTGAAAATGGAATCCGCTGTAGTGAGCGACGGCGAGTGACACAGCGCGCAACCGACCGTGTTGAACAGATTGGGACCGTTCTGCGTGTAAGTGGTCTGGGGGCCGGGCGACGGTGGCGCTGAGAGGCGGATGAACACGGCGAAATTCGCCGTGTCGGATAGCATATCTGACGCGGTGCCGATTGTGGTGCCGAAATTCGGGCTGGAGCTGTTGCCGTTGAGGATATTGGTCGCGTCTTCTGGCGTCGGATTGAAAACACAACCGGAGATCGCATAGCGCTCGTTGGGGAACAGTTCGTTGGTTACGCCTTGCTCCACGTTATAAGCTTCGCCGGCGAAGATGAGCAGCGACTTGTTCTGGGCCTTCCAGCCGAAGCGGGTGATGGTGCCATCGTTGCCGCTGGTGTTAAAGCTGCCACCAATGCCGAGCTTCAACCTCGCGGCTTGCGTGGCAGCCAGGTTGGCCCGCAGAGTAGCGTCCGGCGTGTTCTCCACCAGGCCCAGCCCAAAGAGGGGAGTCGGGATGCGGAAGATTACGTTGTCGTTGGCCAGCTCCTGGGCGAAATTTGGCTGGGCAAGCGTGCAGCCCGTGGCATCCGAACGACCGGTGATGGTGTACAGATCATGAACGCTGCCATCCAGCGAGCCATCGGGATTCCGGATAAAGCGAGCCTCGCGGACCGGACCGCTGGCGCTGATGAACGAGGGCACGTAGTTAATGGCCCCATCTAGGGTGGCTAGCGCTACCTGGGGGTTCGGAACCGGGTTCTGCGGACTGGACAAGCCGGGGCTGCTGCCGCCGATGGCCGGCTGCGCATGGCACATCGTGCAGTTATTACCATTGAATGTCGGCCCCAATCCACCGCTATCCTCACCTGGTATGTTTCCAGACACTGACTGGACTTCCTGGAACCGCAGAAAGGCCTGGTTGAAGAAAGCCTGCTCATTCGCGTTCAGGGTTGGGTAATAGCTATTGGGGCCACCGGCTCCCGGAGCAGTACTTCGTGGCCCGGGATCATGTTGAGCCCGAAGTGTCCCAGGACTTAGGATCGCAGACAACGCGAGACATAAAACCGCAGTGAACAAATACGACCGTTTCATTGGCATCTCCCGGCACGAGTCAGACCCATCCGTCGGCAGCCAGACTTGCTTTACTGGGAGCGGCGAGGTTGATCCCGACTATTCTGCCCGGGCGACCAGGAGGGAACTGGTGCCGAGCTCTCGTGCGCATCGAACAATCCCAGGACGTGGCGAGGGACCCCGGTCAGCCAGACTCTTCATCCACAGATCGCGGAAGATTAGGAAGAGATTAGACAAAACTTAGGCCCGAATCGGGACTGAGTCAATGACTAGAAGTACATATCAGGCCGTGCAAAAGGCCGAGTCGGCCGAAGTGATTAGGCCCACAAGGATTCAGACAATTCGTAACCGCGCCTCGTTCTGGCTGCACGATGTAGAATCACTGCCCTGCGCCGGCGTCCCAAACTACTTTTCCGTCGACGATTGTCTTAAGCACCTTCACGCCTCGGATTTGTGTGGGATCAATGGAGAAGATGTCGCCGCCGAGTAGAACCATGTCCGCAAGTTTGCCGGGCGTGATTGAGCCTTTCTCATTCTCCCGAAACTCGGCATAAGCGGAACCCATGGTATAAGCCTCGATGGTTTCGGGGACGGTGAGCTTCTGCTCGGGGAACCAGCCCTTGGGATTTTTGCCATCCAAGGTTGCACGTGTGACGGCAGCGTACACGGTGAGCATGGGATTGAGCGGGGCTACGTCCCAGTCGGTTCCCAGGGCCAGATGGACGCCGTGATCGAGAAAAGTGCGGAAGGCATAGGTGCGGGTGGCGCGGTCATGGCCGATGCGCTTCTCGGCCCAGCGTCCATCGTCAATGGCGTGATAGGGCTGGACTGACGCGATGACACGCAACCGCGCGAAGCGATCAAAATCCTTGGCGGCCATGTGTTGCGCGTGCTCGATGCGGAAGCGGCGATCGGCGTCTCCGTGAGTTTTGGCAAGCTCGGCGTAGAGGTCGAGGATCATAGAGATGCCCTGATCGCCGATGGCGTGCGTGCATATTTGCAGACCGGCGGCATCAGCCTTCATCATGCGGTCGCGCATGAGCGAGAGTGGCTGCATTTCGTCGGAGAGGAGGCCGTGATTGTTGGGCTGGTCGGTGAAGGACTCGAAGAAATATGCGGTAGCGGAACCGAGTGAGCCGTCGGCATAACCTTTCAAGGCGCCAATGCGCAAGTAAGGACCGCCAAAGGCATGGCCAATGCCGAGTTTCGCCTGATCATCCACCTGGG
>Ga0070697_100003311_pt1 | contig 12378 bp, 12 predicted proteins | sample KBSK1501metaG_FD_65475 | JGI IMG/M metagenome (GOLD analysis project Ga0070697, IMG submission 65475) | Corn, switchgrass and miscanthus rhizosphere microbial communities from Kellogg Biological Station, Michigan, USA - KBS K1-50-1 metaG | ecosystem: Host-associated > Plants > Roots >... | reverse complement strand
CTGGTGAGCTTCATGTATCGCATGGTGCGCAACCTGGCCATTGCCGAGGAGCTCTCGCAGGAAGTTTTGTTGCGCGTGTATCGCTCGCGCCAGAGTTACGCGGCCGAAGCCAAGTTCACCACCTGGCTTTACCGCATCGCCACCAACCTGGCGCTGAACCATATACGCGATACCAAGCACGAGCGTCCAGAGAACAGCGTGGCGCTGGATGAAAGCGATGAAGAGAGCGGCCTGGCCATGGAGCTGCCCGATCCGACCATGTCGGCGGAGCAGCGCATGTTGCGGCGGGAGCGCATGCTGGCCATCCGCAAGCACGTGGAGGCCCTGCCCGAGCGGCAGCGCATGGCGGTGATCATGCACAAGTACCAGTCCATGGATTACCGCGAGATTTCGAAAGTGTTGAAGCTAAGCGAGTCAGCCACCAAGTCGTTGTTGTTCCGGGCGTATGAAACGCTGCGGGACAAGTTGAAAGATTTTTTATGAGGCAGTTATGAAGAGCATTACCAATTGCAATCAAGTCCGCGAGTACCTGCTCGACCTGGCCGAAGAGCAGGATGCGGCGCCGGTCGCGGTGCGCCAGCACGTAAGCTCGTGCTCCGCCTGCGCCCGCGAGCTGCAGTCGCTCAAGGCAACCATGAACCTGCTCGATGAGTGGAAATCACCCGAGCCTTCACCCTATTTCGACTCCCGCTTGCAAGCGCGGCTGCGCGAGGAACGAGCACGCGCAGCTGCACAGCCCAGCGGCGTACTGGCATGGTTTGGCGTTCGCTGGCAGCAGGCAGCAGCATTCGCCTTGGCGGCTGTAATGGCGGTCGGGATTGGCTGGTACCAGCTCAATAGAAACGATGCGACTCCGCCCTCTGCCCACACCACAGCAGTTGCTGATTTGCAGGAGCTTGACCAAAACGCCGACCTGTTGGCCAATTTCGAGGTGCTTGACGACGGAGTAGACCAGAACTAAATGGTCAGGGGAAACAAAATCTGGGCTGTTTGCGGCCTGGCGATGGTCTTGGCCACCGCCAGTCTGATGGCACAGCAGCCCCCGCCGCCAGCCGGCGACAGCAGCAAACCGCCGTCCAAGCACGCTTCCGGGCAGCGCCATAACCAGGAGCCACATGCGGGCTCGTGGCTCAGGAAACTGCAGAAAGTGCCTCCGGCCGAGCAGGAGCGCGCGCTCGATAACGACCCCGATTTCAAGGCTCTTCCCGCAGACCGCCAAGAAAGATTGCGGCAACGCCTGCGCGACTTCAACAACCTTCCTGCGGAGAAGCGCCAGCGCATTCTGAAGCGCATGGAAGTGTTCGATCATCTCTCGCCCGAGCAGCAGCAAAAGGCGCGGAACTTGTTCGGCCGGTTGCGCGAGATGCCCGAGGGCCGCCGCCGCGTGATCAAGCAGACCGCCAGCAACTTGCGACAGTTCGATCCGGCGGAGCGTGAGCGGGTGTTGAATTCCGAGCCCTATCGCGGCAGCTTCAGCGATGAGGAGCGCTCGTTGATTCGCGAACTGGCGGAACTGGATTTGCCGGGGGCCACGGACGAGCATCGCTCGGAGCAGCAGAAACAGAGCCCGCAGTAACTCAGTTCATCGCCGCCAGATTGCGGCGTATAGCCACCGTAACCTGCCGGATATCGTCTGCATCTGAAGCCTCGGGCGACATCTTCAGATAATCTTCAAAATCTCCGAGCGCGCGGCTGAGCTGGCCCAGGTTGTAATGCAGCACGGCACGCTGTTTCACATCTTCCGGCGATCGCGGATAGATAGCCAACACCAGATCCACAATTCCCAGCGCCTTGCGGAAATCGCGTACCGAAACAAAAATGTTTTTCAAATTGTTGAGCATGCGGGTGAGCATCTGCCGGCGATTTACGGTAGCGAGCGAGCCCGGCTGTAGCGTTACTTGAGCCCCATAAATCTGCTTGAGGCGGCGCTGGCAGTCTTGCTCGCTCAATAACACGCCGCGGTGAAAGGGATCGATGATCATGGCGCGGCCGTCAGGATCGTAATGCTTGAGCAGAAAGTGCCCGGGCATGCCGACACCCAACAGCGGCAACCCTACGCGGCGCCCGACTTCCATGTACACCAGCGCGAGCGTGATAGGGATTCCCAGTTTGCGATCGAGCACCTGGTTGAGGAATGAGTTGCGCGGATCGTAATAATCTTCCTGGTTGCCGGCAAAACCCTCTTCGACAAACAGCACCTGGTTTATCGCGGCGATGGTTTCGGCCGCATCGCCGACCTTCGAAATGGGCGCCCTGACGCGAGCCGCCAAATGGTCGAGCCGGCGTATGTAGCTCTCAACCTCAAGATCAGGATAATGAGTGCGAGCTATGGCCAACGCTGCCCGCAGCAGATCGATGCGCTCATCCTCTACTTTCGCGTTAACCAGGGCGGCAAATTCTTCCACCGCCGGCGATCGCATGCTGGAGGCCACAGAGCAATAGTACGCACGTGGTCCACGCCTATCAACGCAACAAATTCCTCAGGACGAAGAAGACGTTGGCCGGGCGCTCGGCAAGCCGACGCATGAAGTACGGGTACCACTCTGCTCCGAACGGAATGTAAACGCGCATGCGCCAGCCTTCTTTCACCAGCTGATGCTGCAGGTCGCGGCGTATTCCATAGAGCATCTGGAACTCAAACGCGTGGGGCGCAATTTTTTCAGAGCGCGCGAATTCGCGGGTAGCGGCAATCATTTTGGGATCGTGGGTGGCGATGCCGTGGTAGATGCCGCTCTTGAGCAGCATCTTCATCAGCTTGACGTAGTTGGCATCAACGTCCGCCTTTTTCTGGAAGGCCATCTCTGGCGGTTCCTTGTAAGCGCCCTTGCACAGGCGAATGCGGATGCCGTGGTCCAGCAATTCCCCCACGTCTTTCTCGCTGCGATAGAGATAGGCTTGGATCACGGCCCCAACATGCCCGGCGTTGCCGTCAATGTCGTGAAGCTCATGGACCATCCGCAACGTGGGATCGGTATAGGCTGAGCCTTCCATGTCGACGCGAACAAAATTATCGTGCTTAGCGGCATGCTCCACGATGCCCCCGGTGATGCCGCGCGCCAGGGCGTCAGAAACATCGAGGCCCATCTGGGTAAGCTTCACGCTCACGTTGGCTTCGAGATGGCGGGCAGCAATCTCATTGAGCAACCGGTGATAGGTCTCGGCGCTGCGCTTGGCCGCCTCCGCGTCGCTTACGTTCTCCCCCAGGCTGTCGAGACTGACCGAGCAGCCCTGGGCATTCACCGCTGCCGTAGCAGCGAGCGCCTCATCGACGGTGGTGCCGGCCACGAAGCGCAAGGAGATGCGCAGGCCAAAAGAAGATTTTTCCGCGATCGCGCGAAGCGATTTGCTTTCCGAGAGCCAGATGAAAAGTGCGCGCAGCAAGCGGTTAGTGATTCGGTAGAGCGCAACAGCGAACTAGTGGTTGTATCACAACGGGAGTCAGGAGTCAGGTTGCAGCGGTCGGTCGAACCGCAACATCACAACCCGGTGCGGAGTTTGCGCAGGTAGTCATCCTTTTCCCACATGGTACGCGCGTTCGCCACTTGCTGCGCCGGCAAGGGAGCGCCGTCTGAGGCGCTGCAATTGGCCTCGGCCTGCTTGGGATTGCGGGCACCGGGAATCACAGTTGAGACGGCGGGATGGGCCAGCACAAATTTCAACGACCAGCGCGCGAAGTTGCCGTCGCCCGCCAGAGCTCGCAGCTTTTCCGCACGCGGCGCCAGTTCACGCATGGTTTCGGGCGGCAAGGTGTGGGAGCGGTGATCGGTGGCAGCGAACTTGGTATCGGGCTTGAACTTTCCCGCGAGAATCCCGTAGTACAGGGGGACGCGAGCAATGATGCCGAAATTCTTTTTTTGCGCGAGCGGTAATACTTCAGCGGCCATCTCCTGCCGCAGCGCGTTATAAGCGAGCTGGATGCTGTGGCCAGCGCCACGCTCGAGCACTGCCAGAGCCTCTTCCGGAAGGAAAACGCTCACGCCGTACCAACGGATTTTGCCCTGCTCGCGCAGCCGCTCCAACGTCTCCGGCCAATCTCCGCGCCTGATATCTTCTTCAACTGGATTGTGAAGCTGGTACAGCTCGAGTACATCCTTCTTCAACCGCTTCAGGCTTTGCTCGCAGGACCAGGTAATGTGTTTGCGGCTCCAGTCCTTTCCAGATTTTCCATCGCGAGTCACGTTGCCGACTTTGGAGGCGACGAAGATTCCGTTCCAGTTCTGGCCCAGAGCTTTGCCGATGATTTCCTCGCTGCGGCCGCTGCCGTACACGTCGGCGGTGTCGAAGAAGTTGACGCCCAACTCGCGCGCACGGCGCACCGCGGCAATGGCGTCGCTCTCCGGAGTGTCGCCCCAGCCCCATTGCACGCCAGCGGCTTCGCTTTGGCCTCCAATGGCCCAGGCGCCAAAACCAATTTCACTTACTTTGAGTCCAGACTTACCCAACGTGCGGTAGTTCATAGGAGAGCTGCCAGTAAAACGTCCTAGCTTACCAGCAGGGAACGTTTAGCGGTCTAGCCCGAGCTTATGAATGGCTTCTTCCGCCTTGGTTTTCGGCTTTTCCGGTTTTTGTGGCGGCGGAAGCACGATTTTAGGCTTCTCGGGGGCGGGTTTTTCGTTCAGGTCGGGCAAGCCGGGGCCAGCGTAAGCCTTTACCGGCCAGTCGGCGGCAAGGCGAAAGCCGATCGTGGCGCGAGTTGAATCCGCGGCAAACGACGTGCGGAAACCGCATGCGAGTCCGGCGGGCGGCAGGTTCCAGGCATTCCCGCGCACGGTGTTCTCGCCCGGCTTCTGCGCATCGAACAGCGAGCCTGTCCACTCGGCTACACTGCCCGACAGGTTGTGCACACCCCAAGGCGATTCATCCCGGTAGTGGCGCCAGTTCCAATCAACATTACCGTTGACTTTGGTGATGGCGACTCCAGGCGCAGATTTGTTGCCCCAGGCATACAAGCGCCCATCAGAGCCGCGGCAGGCGGTCTCCCACTCGAACTCGTTGGGCAGCCGATACTGCACTCGTTCCTTGCGCGATCGCCACTCGGCGTAGGCGATTGCATCCGGCTGTGAAATCCCACGCACCGGGGAGCTGATGAAGTTCTCCGTCAAGCCGCTTGGCGGTGCCAGATCTCCCCCTGGGCCGAGGGTGGCAAGAGCAACGCCACCTTCGCGCGGAACCCGGCTGCGCGCTTCCGCCGCTTTTCCGGTGCGCACCAGGAATTTCAGGAACTCTGAATATTCCGCCATGCTGATTTCATCCTGCGAAATGATGAACGGTTGCATGGGCTGGACATGTCGAGGCAACGCATTCGCCTCGTCACCACCCAGGATCGGTCGTGTGGCTGGAACGTATACAAATCCCTCTGGCAACTCTCCTTGTCTGGGCATGTCAATGGTGCGCTGAATAAGGTCCATGCGCTCCACGCGCAGCGGAACTCGAGTTTCCTCATGTCCTACCGCAAGCAACAGCAGCATGTAGCTGCCGGGTGGCAGGCCGGAAAGCGAGATTTTGCCGCTACCCAACCGGGACGCCGGAGTGGGGTCGAGGTGGAACACCGAGCGCGCGTCGGCGGCTAGTGGCTCACCGTCACGGCTGCGCTTGCGTTCGGCCGCGAGAAAAACCGCGTCTGGCTGCCGCTTAACGGGATCGTATGGAACCGGCACCAGCCGCTCGGGCAGCGGATTGCCGTTCTTGTCGAAGCCATGGATGGTCTCGAACGAAAACAGATAGGCATCTGCCTCTGGCGGACTGATGGTGATTTCGAGCTTGCCGTAGCCGTTCAATTCCGCGATGATTTCATCGTCTCCCGGGGCATAGCGCTCCACCTCGCCGCGGGTGACGGACATCATGACCGGGTTGTTGTGATCGCGCGCCATGCGCCAAAGTTCCATGTAGCTTTCGGCTAGGAAACGGCGAGCGCGCTCATGGTGAGGAAAAATTTCGAGCACCGCGCGGGCGTTGTCGATACCACTATTCAGTTTTTGCCGGTAAAAATCGGCGTAGTCGCCGCCGGCGGTAGCAAGAATGGTGGCTTGCAGCGGGTCCTCTTCGTTGATCTTGATCTTGCCGGCTTGAAAGGCCACGTAATAACTCTTACCCAGGGCGACGTCGGATTCGGCGCGCGTGAGCAACTTGTGCGCGGTAATCTGCCAGTAGACGAACCAGCTGCCGAAGATGAACGCTAGCAGCAGGGCCGCAGCGGCAGCCACGCTGGTCATGCGATGGCGGTTGCGCTTGATGAACTTGAACGCCTTCTGCACCAGAGTATCCGGACAGGACGAAACTGGCCGGCTCTCCACATATGCTTGCAGGTCGTCGCGCAACGCTTCGACCGAGGCATATCGCCTGGAAGGCTCGCGCTGCATCGCTTTTTCGCAGATGGCGCGCAGCTCGCGCGGCACCGGGCGGAAATCGCAGGCTCCGCTTACCGGCGCCGGGGGTGTGCCGTCGCTTACTTTCTGAATTACTTCGAGCGCGCTGGTACCGGTATAAGGCGGCTCCCCGCCCAGGATCTCGTACAGCATGGCACCCAGCGAGTACACGTCGGTGCGCTGATCGAGTTCGCTATTTTTCCCCGCTGCCTGTTCCGGCGACATATAAGACGGTGTGCCGGCAATATCGCCCTCGAGCGTCATCGAACTGTCGATCGTAGGGCGAAGGTTGAGGTCGAGAGCTGCTTCGCCGCCCGGTTGCGACTGCGACGGTTTGCCCTTGTACAGGATTTTGGCAAGGCCCCAATCCATCACCAGCACCTCGCCGAACTTGCCGAGCATAATGTTTTCGGGTTTCAGGTCGCGATGGATGATGTTCTTGCTGTGTGCATACGCCACGCCCTGGCATACGCTGATGAAAATCTCAATCATGTGCCGGGCGCTGAATACATCGCGGAAGCGGCGACCATCTTCCAGGGTTCCGTTTTCTGAGCGGCCCTTTACCACTTCTTTAAGCGAGACGCCCTGCACGTACTTCAACGTGAAATAAATACGGCCCTGGCCGTCTACACCGAGGTCGTGCACCGGGATGATGTTGGGGTGCTCCAGCCGCCCAGTGGCCTGGGCTTCCTTCATGAAGCGAAAAACGTCTTCCGCAGAAACGCCGCCTTCGCGCTGCGGCCGCAACATCTTCATGGCAACTTCGCGGCGCAGGTCGCGGTCGAGAACCTTCAGGACCTCGCCCATGCCGCCTTTGCCGATGGTTGTCTTTTTCTCGTACTTCCGGATGGGGCCGCCTTCGGGGTCATTGCCGGTGGGCCACTCGATACTGGCAACTACGGAGCGGCGCTCTCCGTAACCTTTCACCAGGCCGTCTTCGCTCACGCCGATTGGCACTTGAGTAAGCGAACCGGCATCTTGCGCCGGGGCGGCTGCGGCCGCAGCGCCGGAGTTGCGCGAACGATCGCTGCCATGTGATACGCGGGTAACTAAGTCCTCGGGCGGGGTTGCCGCAGAGGGCGAAGGCGTGGGCAGCGTCGCCTCGGAGTTTTCATCCTGAGGCGCATACCGATCGCGAACTCCGTCAGCCCGCTGCTCTTGTTCTACTTTCCGCAACGCGCGCTCGGCGGCAGAGTCCAATTTGATCAGGGTGGACTGGTCCGCCGGACACTGGTAGCGCGCGTCAGGCTTGCCTGAATCGCCTTTGTAGCGCTTGCCACACTCCGGGCAGACAAGCACAAGCACAGCGCCGCCCTGAACTGTCATTAAAAGCCCTCGGTTGCTGGGGGTGGGCTAGATTGTATGTCGAAATGCCTGAATGTCCAGTGTGGCCGGAAGCACCGAGGTTACTGTCTAAGGTTATTCGCTGAGTTGTGACGCGGGTAGTGAAATCCTAGGAACGTTGCTCAGTGGCCCTCGGCCTCAAGGAATTTCTCTACCTCGATTGCTGCCATGCAGCCGGTGCCGGCGGCGGTGACGGCTTGGCGATAGCGGCGATCTTGGACGTCACCGCTGGCGTAGACGCCGGGGACGCGGGTGTGAACGTAGTCACGGGTAATCAGATACCCGTCCTTGTCCATGTCAAGTTGGCCCTCGAATAGCTTTGCGTTCGGGATATGCCCAATGCCCAGGAACATGGCGTTGGTCCGTAACTCGCTTACCTTATCCGTCTTGAGGTTGCGCAACTTCAGCGCAGTGACCTCCTTCTTGCGGGGATCGTAGATGTCTTCGACCACTGTGTCGGTAATGAACTTGATCTTCTCGTTGTTGCGGGCCCGCTCGAGCATGATCTTGGAGGCGCGGAACTGATCACTGCGGTGAATAATGGAGACCTTGCTGGCGAAACGAGTCAGGAACATGGCTTCTTCCATAGCCGAGTCGCCGCCCCCGACCACCGCTACTTCTTTACCGCCGAAAAAGAAGCCGTCACAAGTTGCGCACGATGAAACCCCGTACCCAATGAGCTCCTGCTCGCTCTTCAGCCCCAGCCAGCGCGCGCTTGCCCCACTGGCAATGATTAGCGTGCGAGTCTTGATTGTTTCTTTTCCCACGCCGATTACGAAAGGGCGCTGGCGAAGATCGGCGCTAACCGCGTGTTTCACCTCAATTTGCGCGCCGAAACGGAGTGCCTGCTTCTTCATGTGCTCAATCAGTTCGGGTCCCTGAATACCGTCGGGAAAACCGGGGAAATTTTCTACCATTGTAGTCAGCGAGAGCTGCCCTCCGGGCTCGTGGCCCTCGAGCACCAGCGGCTTCAGGTTAGCGCGCCCGGCGTAGATCGCTGCCGTCAGGCCGGAACATCCGGAACCCAAAATCACGGTGTTGTGAACGAAATCAGACATAGCTAATTAAATGGATTCAGCAGGTCACAGTTGGATTCAGACTGCCCACCCGTGTCCATATCATTGCTTGGTGGCCCCGGTGGATTTTGCCTTGTCGGCTTTAGCGCCACTTGCGGGCGCTTTCGACCTGATGCCTCCCAAACGCCGGAAATCGCCAGGCACTATCTCTCGCACCTGCAAGGCATTGCGGTAGCGCGCCAGCAACGCGGAACCCTGGCGAAAAACACTTTCGTATCCCGACTGATCCGCCGTGGGACAGCGTGCCAGCGCGACTGACCCTTTCCCGAAGCGTTCCAGGCGAATGCGCTCCGCAGGCGTATCGGTCTTCAGTACGGTAGTTGGGTCGCCGGCGCTGGCCTTCGCTTCCATCAAGATCTGCAGAATGTCTTTGGTATCGCGCGCGCGAAACACCAAAGTCTCTGCCGCGCCGCGACCATCGCTCGAAAGCGTGTACTGCACGCTGATGAATGGCGAATCGGTGGGAAACTCCCGTCGCACCCGGACCCAATTGGAAGTGCTGCCGCTGTCGGCCATGGCGCCGGGAAGCCCGGCCTGGGCAATAGCCACCGGCGGCTCGCTGGCGCTGGAGCGACCGCGTGAAATTTCAAAGTCCTCGGTGAACTTCGGCTTGACCGGAATTCGGGCCAGCGCGGCGCCCAGTTCCTGTTTTTCGGTTTCAGCCGGCGTACAGACGTTCAGGTAGTTGATCCTCACTTGTGGTTTGCCAGGCGAGGAACTCTGCTGCTGGGCGAAAAATGAATGCGGAGAAAGTAATGCAAGTAGCCCAAGAACAGCTTTCGAGAGGCGCCGCGGCACCAGCAGATTGTATGCGGCACGAGAACGATTGGCCAGCGCTGAGCAGAGGTTGCGGGCACTACAATAAACACTATGGCAAACCTGACTTTGGTGTACGGCATGCGGTTGCTGCCCGCGGATGAAGTCGTAGAAGTGGACGAAGCCCCCATAAAGTTGAAGAATGGACGCACGGCGCACGTCACCATGCACGTGCTCGAAGGCAGCAAGGATGAAATTGAAAAGCAGCTGCGGACCAGCCTGGAGGCGTTTTTTGATTTTTACCCGGAAATTTGACCGCCCAGAAACGTCAGCGCGCCCGGCGGCGGCGCTTTGGCGGCGGCTGAACTGCCTCGGGTTCCTCGGGTTCAAAGCTCACGGAAACAGAGGAGCCTTCAGCAATACTCCCGCTTAGCGGGCCCTGCAGTTCGGCGGGATCGACCCCCGCCATCTCCAGCTTGCGATGTTGGATTTCGCGCAACTCACGAAGAATTTCCGCCTCCTGCTGCACGTATTCTTCTTCCGAAATCTCTCCCGAATCGATTTTCACCTGTAACTCCAGCAGCCGTTGCTTAACCGGCGCATCGTCGGTGTACTGCTCCTCGGCGACACGCGCCAGCGTACGGAACACAAATCCCATGCCACTGAACGGCATGAGCAGGAGATCGTCAATTAGAAGCATAGTTCCGAGTTTCAGATTACGAGTTTCAGCTTTCGAGTTTCAGGTTTCGAGTTTCGAGGTTCCGTTCAGTCTCGAGGTGGAATCCTGCGCTTCTCAAAACTAGAAACTTTGAAACTCGAAACTGTATTTATGTCGTCGTTCCGCGCTCGAATTTCAGGCGGATGTTCACGAAATTATAGGGCGGCCAGGGGCCGGTCAGCTTGAAATTAAGCCGGTCGCCAAACTTGCGTGCCACCTTGTTCACCGCGGCCTCAAAGTCGGGCTCACGATCGCGCCGAATGAGGAATGCGGCGTTCATGATCATTTTGTCGCCGATGGGCTTGTTATCGCGCGAGGCCACACAAGCAGAACGTAGGCCGTCGTAAATCTCACGCACGAATTCCGCCGAGCGCTCCGCCAGTGATTTATCGATCATGCGGCCGAGTTGCATGCGGGCGAAGTAGGTGGATTGCAAGTGCTTCTTGGTGAGCTCGGCATGCAGGCGATGAATCTCTTCATCGTCACGCTTCAGTTCGTCGATGATGCGCTCGCGGTCCCACGCCACCTTCAATCCAAATTCGACCTTGCCCTCCATCTGCTTGAGCACGTCTTTTAGCGAGGTGTAGATGCTCTTGAGCACCTGGCGTATGTCCTCGTCGGTGCGGAACACCGTGCCGAAGGCCATGGGGATGACGGTGTGGCTCTTCATTACCGATTCAATCACGTGCTCGTGTGCAAGGGCATTTTCACGCGTAGGGTCGAAGATGAAGACGTTGGTCTTGCTGACCACGGCGGCGATCTCGCCGTGATGGACGGTGTAAACCATTTCGCCCTGCGCGCCGATGCCCATCTTGCCGAACATCAGCGGATCTGGGGCCTCGATGATGCCGTAGACGTAACGCCCGCCTTCGCCCGAGGCTGCTATCGGCGAGGCACTGCGCACCGCGCTGGTGGATTCCAGCAGCTCCATGGTGTGCACGCCATCATCGGACTCGCGCTCAGCCCGCACCGTCGCCACCCGAGGTGACTCGATGGTGGCCACACTCACGGGATCATTCCTGGACTCCGTGGCCGCTCTCCGGGAGCCCCGGTTTTGGGCGCCAACTCTCTTGCGCCCGGCTGTGGACTTATTCGCCGCTCGCTTTTTGTTTGCCATGCCCTGACCTCACAAGAGTTTCAATGGTGGAGAGAAACTCCTCAATATCGATCGGTTTAAACAAGACTGCAATTCCGCTCGCTTCCGCTTGTTGCACCGCTTCGTGCGACGCGTATCCCGTCAGCAAGACGCAGGGCACATCCGGAGTGCGGCTACGCGCCACCTCAAAAATTTCAAAGCCGGTGTGGCTTTCTTCCAGAGACAGGTCACACATCAGAAGGTCAAAATCGGTCTTTTCCACCGCACTTAGTGCTTCGGCCGAGGAGAGCACCGCGGTAGGCTCATATCCCTGCTGCTCCAGAATCATGCGGTAGGTAACCAGCACTGAAGCCTCGTCGTCAACGATCAAAACCCTGGGCTTTCGGCTTGGCATAGTTCTCAGCTCGCCCACCTTATCTCACCACCGGCAAGTCAATCATGAACACGGTTCCCTGGCCTAGCTTGCTGCGCACCTTCAACTTGCCCCCATGGTTTTGAATGATGCCACGAACGATCCACAATCCGAGGCCGGTTCCCTTTTCTCCTTTTGTGGAGACGAATGGCTCAAATGCAGACTTCAGGAAATCCCGCGGCATTCCGCTGCCGGTGTCCGCGACCAAGAGCCTCACCCAACCGTGGACTCCATCCGGCCCGGGGAGGTGATGGTTCCGGACCACCAATCTTCCACCGGTGTGCGCCGGGTGATGGGCATCGCCGCCAGCACTGCCATTCGTTGCCGGCGGAGCCATGCTGTCTTTTGCATTCACTACCAGGTTCGAGAGCACCTGCCGGATCTGGTCAGCCGAACCCACGATGGGCGGCAGCTTGCCGAGATCTCGTTCCACGTGAATACCGGCCCGCTCGAGCTGGCGGTTAAACAGGGTGAGCGTGTCCTCGACTACGGCGTTCAAATCGAAAGTGCCCACTTGTTCGGAGTGGCGATAAAGCCCCAGCATCTGGCGGACAATGCGCGCGACCCGTTCGGTCTCTTTCTTTAGGATGTCGTAGACCGCCTCGCCGGTG
>Ga0070697_100003310_pt1 | contig 12379 bp, 7 predicted proteins | sample KBSK1501metaG_FD_65475 | JGI IMG/M metagenome (GOLD analysis project Ga0070697, IMG submission 65475) | Corn, switchgrass and miscanthus rhizosphere microbial communities from Kellogg Biological Station, Michigan, USA - KBS K1-50-1 metaG | ecosystem: Host-associated > Plants > Roots >... | reverse complement strand
GGCCGCGTCTTCAAGCCAGAGGGCGAACCTTTAATCAACTACAAGAAACGAATGCTGTTCAAGGTGAACGGCAAACCAATTCTGATTCGCGGCGGCGGATGGTCCTCAAATATGTTCATGCAGGCTGACCCGCGCAGGTTTGAGCAGGAAATCGCTTATACGCAGGACATGGGCCTGAACACCATCCGTCTCGAAGGCAAGATCGAGACTGACGACTTTTTCGATATTGCCGACCGCATGGGCATGCTGGTGATGGCCGGTTGGTGCTGCTGCGACCATTGGGAGCACTGGGACAAGTGGAAACCTGAGGACCATACCGTCGCCGAACACTCGCAGCGTGACCAGATCAAGCGTTTGCGCAGTCATCCCAGCTTGTTGCTGTGGATGAACGGCAGCGATTATCCGCCGCCCGCTGAGGTGGAGAAGATGTACATCGGCGTGCTCAACAAGTGCCGCTGGCCCAATCCCTATGTTTCTTCAGCCACCGGAAAGGTCGCAGAATTCACCGGGATAAGCGGCGTGAAGATGACCGGTCCTTACGAATACATCGCTCCGCGCTATTGGTTCGAAGACAAGGAACGCGGCGGCGCTTGGGGATTCAACACTGAGACCAGCATGGGTCCGGCGGTGCCGCCCATCGAGAGTTTGCGGCGCATGATCCCTAAAGAACACTTGTGGCCGATTGACGAGTACTGGAACTTCCACGCCGGTGGCAACGAGTTCAAGGACATCAAACGGTTCACCAATGCCTTGAACACACGGTATGGAGAGGCGCACAGCGCCGAGGAGTTTGCTTCAAAGTCGCAGGCCATGGCCTACGAAGGCATACGCGCCATGTACGAGGCCTACGGACGTAACAAGTACCAATCGACCGGGGTAATTCAGTGGATGCTCAATAATGCCTGGCCTTCGATCATCTGGCACCTCTACGACTTTTATCTCAGACCTGGTGGCGGATACTTCGGCGCTAAGAAAGCGCTGGAGCCGCTGCATGCGCAGTATTCGTACGACGATAATTCCGTCTGGCTGGTGAGCAGCCAATACCAGGACGCGCCCGGGCTCAAACTGACCGGCACTATCTATGACCTGAACATGGTGGAAAAGCATAAACAGCAGGTCACCTTGGATGCAGCCGCCGACAGCACAAAGCAGGCATTCGTGCTGCCCAAGATCGACGGTCTGACACCGACTTACTTCCTGGTGCTCACGGTTGACGACGCCAGCGGCAAGCGTGTGAGTTCCAACCTTTACTGGCTCTCGACTAAGCCGGAGACTCTCGACTGGGAAAAGTCCACCTGGTACTACACGCCCACTCGCAGCTTCGCTGACTTCACCGCACTGAACTCGCTGCCCAAGGTCCGGTTAGAGCATTCATCGGAAAGCCAGCGCGAGGGCGACAAGGTGCGCACTCAAGTGATGGTGAAGAATCCCAGCAAGAACATCGCATTTTTCGTTCGCCTCAAAGCCAATGGTGCTAACGGTGAGGAGGTGCTGCCGGTGCTGTGGGAAGACAACTACTTCTCGCTATTGCCGGGTGAAGAGAGGAAGATTACTGCCACCCACGCCGCAAGTGACGTGGGATCGGGGAAGGTGAGCGTCGCAGTGGAAGGTTGGAACGTCCAGTGACCCGAATTTACTTGAAGTTGTACGCGCTCTCGCGCCCGAACCGTGCTGATTTCACAGCGACGGGGCGCCCATGAGCTAATGGTTACTCCATCCAGCAGCGTTGCCGCCGCCCCGCGCCTCAGGCGGGCGTTAGGACTGCGACACCTGATCCTCTACGGCATTGTCGTCATCCAGCCGGTGGCGCCGATGTCACCTTTCGGTGTGCTGAGCAACACCGGGCGCGGCCATGTGGTTACCGCGATATTGATTGCGATGGTGGGAATGTTGTTTACCGCTATCAGTTACGGACGCATGGCGCGTGCCTACCCAAGCGCTGGATCTGCCTTCACGTATGTCGGGCAGGAGATCAATCCTGGATTAGGATTTCTGACCGGCTGGAGCATGGTTATGGACTACATGCTCAACCCCATCATTTGCATCATCTGGATCAGCCAGCAGGCAAATGTCTTCGCACCGGCGGTCCCTTATTGGGGCTGGGTCATTTTTTTTGCCGCCGTTTTTACCAGCCTGAACATCTTGGGAATTCGCACCTCGGCCAAAATCAACACTGGGTTGGCCGTCGCCATGGGTGTGGTGATTGCAATTTTCTTTGTGATGGCGGCACGCTACATCTTCAGCCACCCGCATGATGGGATAGCTTTCTTTACCCGGCCGTTTTACGACCCAGCAACGTTTAATGCGAGCGCTCTGTTCAGAGCTACCTCAATTGCCGTCCTCACATATATTGGGTTCGATGGCATCTCCACGCTCTCTGAAGAGGTCGAAAACCCACGCCGCAACATCATGCTTGCGACCGTGCTGACCTGCATCACAATTGGAATTCTTTCCGCGGTTCAAGTGTATGCCGCACAGCTGTTATGGCCGGCCTCTGAGCCTTTTCCTAACGAGACCACTGCGTTCGTATTCGCCGCCGCGCGCGCCTGGGCGCCCCTGTTCGCCATTATCGGCTTGACTCTGGTGGTGGCCAACTTCGGCTCTGGCATGGGCGCTCAATTGGGCGCCGCTCGCCTCTTGTATGGCATGGGGAGAAGCAACGCGCTACCCAGATCCTTCTTCGCAGCCGTCGATCCCAAGCGGCGAATTCCCCGAAACAATGTAATTTTTGTCGGTGCCGTCGCGCTCCTCGTAGTTTTCCTGATGAGCTACACAGTTGGTGCAGACCAATCGTACAACTTGGGCGCGCAGATGCTGAATTTCGGTGCCCTCATCGCTTTCATGGGAGTGAACCTGGCCGCGTTCGTGCATTACTTTGTGCGTGGCCGCCAAAGAGACTGGAGCACATTCGTGCTCCCCTTGGCTGGTTTCTGCATCTGTTTTGGGTTGTGGTACTTCCTCAGTAAAGAGGCCAAGCTGGCAGGAACTGCCTGGATCATTGTGGGTCTTATCTTCGGCGCAATCAAAACCGGCGGCTTTCGCCGAAATCTTATCGATTTTGAACTACCGCCGGAGGAGTAACCGGCGCGTTCCGCAGTGCAGCAATTTTGGCCAGCGTAACTGAAGGTTTATGATGCTTGTCGATTCCAAACGTGCATTAGAGAGCGAGATCTTGCGCCAATCCCGGGCCAAAGAGTCCATGGTCACTATCAAGGATGTGGCCAAGCAGAGCGGCTTTTCCTCCACCACAGTTTCGATTGTGCTGAATGATGCGCCTTTGGCGCGCTACATCCCTAAAGCCACCAAGTTGCGCATTCAAAAAGCCGCCAAGTCACTCGGATACCGGCCTAACCTGTTTGCCCGTTCGCTGCGCAGCAACCGCAGTCACACCGTCGGCGTGATGGTGTTCGACATGACTGACCCTTACTGCACGCTGATTTTGCGCGGCATTGAAAACACGCTCTATTCCGCATCGTATCTGCCGATTTTGACTGACGTTCAGAACGAGCGGCCGCGCTTCGAACGCTATCTGGAAATGCTGCTCGGCCGCCGGGTGGAAGGCCTGATCGTGATCGCCAACTGGCTGTTCATGGATATCAACCTGCTGGCGGACTTGGAGAAGAACAGCATTCCCAGCATCATGATCGGCCGGGAACTCAACACCGACACCGTGAGCTCAGTGATTGTGGACAACGAAGCCGGCGGTCAGCTTGCTCTTGAACACCTGCATTCGCTGGGGCACCGCGAGATCGCGTTCATACGCGGCCCCAAAGCACTGACTGACAGTGCTCCGCGCTGGAAGGGAATTCGCAAATTCGCCGAGACCAAAGGGCTGAAGCTCGATGCGCGATTGATTGTGGATTTGCCGGAATCGCGCGATCCCATGTCTGGCTTCGAGGGCGGCTACAAGCTGACGCTCGAGCTGCTCAAGCGCAAACATCCCTTCACTGCCGTGCTGGCCTTCGATGACATGTCGGCATTGGGCGCTTTGCGCGCGCTGGCGAAGGCACAAGTCCGCGTGCCCGAGCAGTGCTCCGTCATCGGATTTGACGACACCCTGCCCGCCAGCATTTGCACGCCCCCGCTCACTACCGTGCGCCAGCCCATGGAGCCCATGGGAGCGCTGGCGGTCACCGTTCTGCTAGAGGGAATTGCGGCGGTGCAGGAGACCCGGGATTTTCGGGCGGTACACCGGAAAGTAGCGCCGGAGCTGGTGGTACGAGAGTCCACTGCTCCGTTGAAGTGATCTCCAATTCTTACAACAAGGAGTCCGCATGAAACGCTTTCTTTTGCTTGCGGTGTTCTGCCTGGCAGCAGCGACTGCCTTTTCGCAAAACCAGCGCCAGACCGTCCAGGAGAAACTCGGGCATCCCGCCACCGCGAAGCTGTTAATCATCCACGCCGATGATTTGGGCATGTCGCATTCCGTGAATCGCGCGACCTTCGAAGCTTTGGAAAAAGGATGGGTCACTTCCTCCAGCATTCTGGTGCCCTGCCCGTGGTTTCCGGAAGTGGCGCGCTGGGCGCAGGCGCATCCCGAGGCCGACTTGGGAATCCATCTTGCTTTGAACAGTGAGTGGACTGCGTTTCGCTGGGGACCCGTGAGTCCCGCCAACAAAGTGCAAAGCCTGCTTGACGATCAAGGCTACCTGCCACCGCTCGAAACGGATGTGGTGCAAAAAGCCAAGCTTCCAGAGGTGGAATTGGAGCTGCGCGCCCAGATCGACCGCGCCAAAAAAGCCGGTATTCGCCTCAGCCATTTCGATACGCACATGACGACCCTGACGCAGTCCCCGGGGCTCTTCCAGACATATAAGAAGATGGGCCGGGAATACCGCCTGCCGTTGCTGCTGGAGCGCAATTCCGGCACTTACTTGCCACAGGGGCAAACGGTGGACGAGGATGCCCTCATCGACAAGGTACTGAGCATTGCCCCGGGAGTCGCTCTACAAGACTGGACGAAAGCCTACAAGGACATGCTCACGCCGCTCGGCCCGGGGGTTTACGAGCTGATCGTACATACCGCCTATGACGACGACGAGATGCGCGGCGCCACCTGGGACCACCCCAACTGGGGAGCGGCTTGGCGGCAATTCGATCTAGAAACCCTCAAGAGCGCAGAGTTTCAGCAGTTCCTTAAAGACCAGGGCTTCATCCTGATTCGCTGGCGCGACTTGGCAAAGGCCCTGCCGGCGAGTTACGGCGCGGCCAGCAAATGATTTGATTCTTTTCACCACTAAGGACACGAAGGATACGAAGGTTTTTCTTCCTGAAGCTGATCGAGAAATCACCATCCGCGACCGTGTTCTCGATGGCACCTTTGTGTCTCCTGAACGCAGGCCGCGCTTACAATAAACGCCTGTGCGAACCGTACTGACGGCGGCGGTAGCGCTCACTCCACTCCAACGCATTGACGATGCGGCCATCGTTATCAACGATGGCGTGATCGAACAGATTGCGCCGCGCAGCGCCGTAGCGTTACCTGCCGGCGCAGTGCGCCGCGATTTTTCGCAAGCCATCCTCGCGCCTGGCATGCTCGATATTCACATCCACGGCGCCGTCGGGCACGACGTAATGTCCGCGGATGAGAGTGGCCTGGCCAGTGTGGAGGAGTTCCTGGCGCAGCACGGCGTGACCAGTTATTGCCCAACTACGGTCACGGCGTCGGTTGAAAGCACACTAACCTCTCTCGAACGTCTGGCCAGACATATCGAAAACCGCTCGAATGGCAACAAGCCACGCGCTCGCGCGTTAGGCATTCACCTCGAAGGCCCTTTCATCAGCCGGGAGAAACGAGGCGTTCATCCCCAGCAGGAAATTGTCGCCCCCGACTTGAAGGTCTTCGAGCGTTTCTGGAATGCAGCTCGCGGACACGTGAAGCTGCTGACCATTGCCCCGGAGCTCCCCGGAGCGCCGGAACTGATTGCCGCGGCCAGCGCGCGGGGCGTAACTGTAAGCCTGGGACACTCCGATGGTGACCTTCGCTCGGCACAACTGGCGCTACAGGCCGGCGCCCGCCATGCTACGCATACCTTTAATGCCATGCGCGCGCTCGACCACCGCGAGCCCGGAATCGCCGGGGCGGTGCTGAGCGAAACTGGTCTTACTGCTGACATCATTGCCGACGGTATCCACGTCCATCCCGCCGTAGTGAAGCTTTTTCTGACCGTAAAAGGTGAAGATCGCGCGGTGGTAATCAGCGATGGCACCAGCGCCACCGGTATGCCCGATGGACGCTATCGGTTGGGCATGTTCGAGGTTGAGGTCGCCGGCGACCGCTGCACCGTGGATGGGCGCCTGGCCGGCAGCGTGCTCACGCTCGACCGCGCGGTGCGCAACATCATGCGCTTTGCCGATTGGCCCCTGCAGCGGGCGCTGCGGCTCGCCACGGCCAATCCCGCAGGCGTGATCGGTGCGAAAGGGGAGGGCACGCTTGCTGTGGGCGGAGCGGCCAACCTAGTGGTGCTGTCTTCCAAGGGGGAGGTAATCAATACCTTTGTGAATGGGCGAGCGCTGCGGAGTTAGCTTAAGAGACTGTCATCCTGAGGCACAAGCCGAAGGCTGCTCCGCCCCTCACGGTTTTGTCCATTACCCTTGGCAGCAGCGGAGCAGGTCCCTCGCTCCCGCTCGGGATGACAAGCAAAGTGTAAGGCACCTCATCTCATCACACCCACCGCCACTCCTCAATTTGCCGCTGCGCCCGCGCCAGCGAGATCTTCTGCTGCGTCGCTATGCGCTGGGCCGCTTCGTAGAGCAGAACGTCTAATGTGCGTCGTGAAAGGCGGTGGATGTGCTGCAACTGTGAGAGCAGCGCGGTTGCCCAATATGCGATTGCGAGTCCCGCCCAAATGGGAAGCCTGAATATCCAATGCAGCAGTGCGAAAGCGATGGCGAATGTGGCACTGAAACCAAGCCAGAACCAAAAGCTCTCTTGGCGGGCATGCCGCATGCGCTCGATCTGCGCTTCAACCCACTCCTTCTCCGCCTCCAGTTCTTCCTGATGTCGCTCCTGGCGCAGAAGCTCCACGTACTCTCTGGTTTTCTCTCCCTGCACCGCCGCGAGTTCCAGCATCTCAAGGTTCATCAGCCGTTCCCGGTCGCGTTCCAGTTGGCGCCGCGCAATCCACGCCTCGCGGGCCTCCTGAGAAAGGCCTTGCAGTTCTTGATTCCAGCGGGCCTGCCGGTCCTGGTAGGCAGGGCTGGCCTTGGTCTCGCGCGCGAGCTTTTCCAGACGAGATTTCAGGTTCCCCAGCCGACGCTCCAGCCGCATCCTCTCAGTTTTAAACATTATTAAAGCCCTCCCATGAATATGGCGTTAAAAGTCGCTCAAGAAAGTTCCCGATAAACCCGGGAACGCTGTTTATCATCTAGTAAACTGCTGGACAAAGTTCCTGCCCCTGGAGGCCCCGCCTGTGAGTTTCGCCCAAGGTCTGTTGCGTTTGCTCTACCCCGCGTTGCTGTCTTGTGTCGCAATCGTCTTATTCGCTTCAGTGAGTTTCGCGCAGCGAGTTTCACCCAACATCATAGTTCCCAGCTCTAGCATTGAACGCAGCGAAGACATCGGAGTGCGGGTACACACCATGCACGTGATTCGCGTGGGAGTAACGCCGGCAGCCGGCAGTTCCACCGAAACCCCGCAAAGCATGCGCGCCCTTTACAAGTTGCCTTCAACCGGAGGCAGTGGAACCATCGCCATTGTTGGTGCATTTCACTATCCTACGGCGCAGAACGATTTGAACGTTTTTTCAAAGAGGTTCGGATTACCTGCCTGCACCACAGCCAATGGCTGCTTCAAGGTTGTGTACGCTGCCGGAACCAAGCCGCCAACCGATTGCGGCTGGGCACAAGAGGCGGCACTGGATACGCAGTGGGCGCATGCCATGGCCCCAGGAGCCAAGATTGTCCTGGTTGAGGCTGCCAGCAACAGCCTTGTCGACATGTTCAGGGCGGTGGACGTGGCCACCAGCATCGTTACCACCGGCGGGAAGCGCGGGCAGGTTTCAATGAGTTGGGGCACCAGGGAGTTCGCCGGCCAGGGCGCTTACAACGCGCACTTTCAAAACACGGGTGTGGTCTACTTTGCTGCCTCGGGCGATATGGGTGGCATCACCAGTTATCCCAGCGTTTCTCCGTATGTGGTCTCGGCGGGAGGCACTTCCATTCAGCGTTCGAGCAGCGGGGCATTCTTGCGTGAAGTCGCGTGGAGCGACAGCGGCGGTGGACGCAGCCGGTACGAACCCAAGCCTTCCTATCAGAACAACGTCGGAGGCACCAGCGCGACCAAGCGTTCGTCTCCCGATTTGTCGTTCAACGCCGACCCCAATAGCGGCGTGCTCGTCTACGACAGTACTTCGTGCGGCGATCTAAGTGGGTGGCTGGTATTTGGCGGAACCAGTGTTTCGACCCCGGCGCTTGCCGGCATCGTTAACCTTGCCGGGAAATTTCGTTCCAGCAGCGCCTCCGAGCTGAGCCTGATCTATGCCAACCGCAAAAATCCAAGCGCCTTCCGCGACATCACTTCAGGCAGCGCGGGCGCGTTCACTGCACACGGCGGGTACGATTTCGTGACCGGCGTGGGCAGCAGCCTGGGACTAAGCGGAAAGTAGTCTTTTCCAAAAAAATCGTGCGCCGCGGCCATTGTCTGGCTGGGCGCACGATTTTTTTGTGTGATGTTCGCTGTTCGCCTATTCCGGATCACCACTACCAGAATTGACTTTGCTAACGGGCGAGTGGCTGAGAGGCAGTCTGGCCCTTGCCTTCTTGGACTGTGAGTAGCTGACCACCGGAAATATCCTGCAGCTTATCTACTTGCCCGCTGGGCCAGCGAACCTCCAAATTATCCACCTTCTTCTTATCACCCATGCCGAAGGTCAGCACCAGTTCGCTTTGCGATAAGTAGCTTGAGCCCGAGCGCAGCATGCGCGTGTCCTTGTGTCCGCCCACGGTGGCCACGACCACCGCGCCGATGCCGTCGCGATTGGAGCGCGTGCCCAGTAGCCGCACCCGCAGGCTGTTGTTCGACCCGCCATCGTTGCGCAGGAGCACCGCAGGACCGGCGTTGGTGGTAATCAGCAGGTCGAGATCGCCATCATTATCGATATCGGCATAAGCGGCGCCGCGCGCTACTCGCGGGCGTTTAAACGCCGCGCCCATGGCGCCGGTAACTTCTGTGAACTTGCCATTGCCGAGATTGCGGAACAGGTGCGGCGGCTGCGCGAAGGTCACGCGTTTCTGAATGCGCTCGATGTCGGGATCGATGTGGCCGTTGGCCATGAAGATGTCGAGCCAGCCGTCGAGGTCGTAGTCGAAGAAGAAGCAGGCAAAGCCAAGGCTGAGCAGCGTGTCGCGGCCGAGAGAGGAAGCCGGGGCCTCATCCACGAACAATCCGTTGCCCTCGTTATGGTAGAGGGCCATCATCTGGTTGGAAAAATTGCTGATGATGATGCTGGCGCGCCCGGAGCCATCGTAATCGGCGGCGTCCACGCCCATGCCGGCGCGCGCGATGCCATCTTCGCTGAAGGCGATGCCGGCGGCTACGCCATCTTCGCGGAAGGTGCCATTACCCAGGTTGCGGTAGAGCTTGTTAGGCTGCGTGTCGTTGGCGAGCAGTAGGTCAGGCCAGCCATCGGAGTTGTAGTCGAGAACCGCGAGTCCCAGCGTTTTGGCACTGGGATCGAATAGCCCGGCTTTTTTCGTCACGTCTTCAAAGTGGCCATTGCCGAGGTTGTGCCACAGGCGTGCCGATGCGCCTTTGTATGATTCCGGCGTGCAGTAGGACTTGTGGACGCCGTCGAGCGTGCAATAAAGGTCCGTCTCCGGCGACCATTGCACGTAATTGCCGACTAGGAGATCGAGGCGGCCGTCCTTGTCATAGTCAACCCAGGCCGCGCTGGTAGAAAACTCGTGTGGACCCTCGAGACCAGCGCTCTTGGTCGCATCAGTAAACGTGCCTTTGCCGGTGTTGTGAAAGAGGCGGCTCTGGCCGACAGCAGTAACAAAGATGTCGTCGTGGCCGTCGTTGTCGTAGTCGCCGATGGCCACGCCCAAGCCATACATGCTGACTGCCAGCCCAGCTTTGCGAGTTACATCCGTAAAAGTGCCGTTGTGGTTGTTGTGATAAAGCTTCAGGGTGGACGCCTGCTTCTTGTGTCCGGGGAAGTCCTGGCCGTTGATCAGCAGGATGTCTTGCCAGCCGTCGTTGTCGTAATCGATGAATGCCGCACCCGGACCAAGCGTCTCGGGCAAATACTTCTTTCCGAAGGCCCCGTTATTGTGGACGAAATTTATGCCGGCGGTTTTGGTGATGTCGGTGAAGTGGATTTTCTCTTGGGCACTAGCCAGTGATACCAGCACACAAACCCAAAAGACGAACCGCAGAGGCCACACCGAGATCGCAGAAATGTCTCTGTGCACTTCGTAGTTCCCGGCGGTAGGTCTTTTCCTCATTCCGTTTCCCCCACAAATCGTTCCCCTTTTGCCAAAGTGTCACTCCGAGCGAAGCGAGGAATCCCTACGCTAGCGATTTGGTGAGGGTAGGGATGCTTCGCTGGGCTCAGCATGACATTTTGGTGGTGCAGACGTTTTCACACCTAATCAGCCCTAATTGCCGAGAGCGCAGAATTCTCGGCGTTTTCCGCGGTTCTCCGTGTTCTCTGCGTCAAGTCTTTTTGTCATTCAAGCTCCTCGAGACCGCGAACACTCGGCCGAGTTGTCATTCCGAGCGAAGCGAGCAATCCCTACGGCTGGCAATATCCTCAGGGTAGGGATGCTTCGCTGCGCTTAGCATGACAAATTGCTAGTTCCCGTGTTCTCGCATCTCATCAGCTTAATTCCCACGGGACGCGCCAATCACTTCAGTACGCGCTGCTTTCTTCCCTGTTAGTTTCTCTCCCAGCGGCACCGACCCATGCGCATGGATGGCCTGGCGCTCGTTGTTGTCCTCGGGATGTAGTTGCCGATACGGGCCGGTGATGGCCTGCGCGGATTCATCGGCCTTGAATCGCAAATAGCGTTTCTGGTGCTCTTCCGCACGCACTTCATCGCCCAAGCCCTTGTAGCTGAGCATCAGGTTGTAGTGCGCCTGTAAATCTTCAGGATCAACGTCGAGCACGGCTTCGAGTTCCTTGATGGCTTCCGCGTAGCGGCGCTTTAGGAAGAGCAGGCGCCCCAGTTCATTGCGGACCACGCGGTCGCGCGGATATTGGGCGGCAACTTTTCGCTGGGCTTCGATGGCGCGGTCGTATTCGCCATCCGATCGCAGCGCACGCCCATAGAAGAAGTTGGCTCGCGCGAGATTTGGATTCAGGGCCAGGGCCTTTTCAAGCACCTGGCGCGCACCGCTGGTGTCGCCCTCCTGCACGTGCACGCGTCCGATGTTTACCCAGCCATCGGGATTCTTGGGATCGATCTCGGTGGTCTTCTGGAAGGCCAACTCAGCTGCCTTCAAGTCGCCTTGCAGCAGCAAGCCGATGCCGTAGTCATTCCAGCGCTCCCAATCTTGTCCGGCCAGTTCGAGCTTCGCCGCGGGCTGAGGTTGCGAGGCGGCGACGACGGGCAGCGTAACTTCATCGTCGGCGAGCGTGATGATGGGGACATCAGGAATTTGCTTCAGCTTGCCAGAGACCTTGGAGACATCCCCGGTGAATACGAAACTGCGATCATCAAACTCGCTGGTGTATTCGCCGCGTTTGGCGGGATCGGCTTCGCCGGCGTACGAAAACTGCGTGTTCCACCACGCGAATTTGCGATAGTTAAGCTTGGCTTTCAAGCGCAGCTCTTTGCCGGCATTCTGCGGAACCCGCAGATTGAAGTGGACGGTGTCGGCCGCGCCTGGCGGTATCAGGCGGACATAGACCAGTGCGCGATTCGCCCAGGCATTGCGCTTGTTGATGGGATTGCCACGCGCGTCAACGCTCAGCGAGCGATAGAAGTGCGCGCCTTTTTCCACAGGACCCTTGCCGTTATCTTCAACCTTGCCGCTCCAGAACAGCACGCGCCCAGTCTCGTCGGTGGCCTGCAATTCCAGCCACACATCGAAGGCATCGACGGTTCCGGCGGGGAAGAAATGGCCTAGTTTGCGAGTACGCACCACCACGTCAACGCGAACGTCATCACCGCGGCGCACCGCGGGCTTTACGCGATTGAGCGGAGCCGTGAGCGGAACCGGGGCCACAAGCTCGGCTTGGGGGGCGGAAAATTCCGCCTCTTCGCCCACCGCGAAGCTGGTGGACATGTCTTTCGGCAGCGCGGCGCTGGAGCTTCGCTTGCCTTCGGCCCGCGCCGGCGCCAAGGCGAAGATATCGACCGAAAGAATCTTGTCGGTCAGGAACTTCTTGGTCGCCTCCAGTTGCTCCGCATCCTGATAAGCCACCGCCAGCGC
>Ga0070697_100003306_pt1 | contig 12383 bp, 14 predicted proteins | sample KBSK1501metaG_FD_65475 | JGI IMG/M metagenome (GOLD analysis project Ga0070697, IMG submission 65475) | Corn, switchgrass and miscanthus rhizosphere microbial communities from Kellogg Biological Station, Michigan, USA - KBS K1-50-1 metaG | ecosystem: Host-associated > Plants > Roots >... | reverse complement strand
GCAGCTTTGTTTGCTACAGCAGACCGGGCTCTCACGACAAAATGGGTGAAAATTTCGACGCCACTGGTCATCTGTCCGGATCCGTCTTCGACGAGTTCGGCATTCCACGAGAAGCGGATGTCTATCTCTGCGGGCCGACTCGCTTCATGTCAGACATGAAAGACGTGCTTGCCACCTTCGGCGTGGCGCCGCAGCGGATTCACGTCGAAATCTTTGTCGGTAGCGAGTCGATTACGCCTGGTGTCGTTGGCGCAGCGACGCGAGCTCCGCATGTGCCTAACGACGACGCTAACACTGGTCCCGTGGTTTCTTTCGCGCGCAGTGGCATCGCTGCACACTGGAATGCGTCGGCTTACAAGAGCATCCTTGAACTGGCCGAGGCGTGTGACGTCCCGGTGCGTTGGTCGTGCCGGACCGGTGTTTGTCACACCTGTGAGAGCGGGTTGATTTCGGGATCGGTTGTCTACGGACCGGAGCCACTTGAAAAGCCGGTCGACGGCAACGTTCTCGTTTGTTGCTCACAACCGATTCGCGACGTCGTCATCGATTTCTGATCCAGGCGTGCATGTGGTGCGTCCGTTGCGCTTTACGCGCCAATGCGCCGGAACTCGAACGTGGTCTCGGGTTTTATGACCTCGCCGTTCATCTCGAGGAGTGGATAGACCAAGAAATTAATCGGTCCGCTTTCAGGTTCTGGATCGACCACCAAATCGCGACCCTTCGTCAGTTCAAACCGATTAGCCGGATTATGACCAAAATAATAATCAGCCAGCTTCGGGTTCTTCCATGCTTCGCTGATATCCACCGGCACCCACTTGCCGTCCGCAAGAAATTCAGCCCAGCAATGATACCCCTCGATCTTGCCCTCATTCTTGTCGGCTGGAATGGTCGCGCCGATGGCGAAACGCGCGGGTATGTTGATGCTTCGCGACAGAGCGATGAAATATGCGTGGAAATCACTACAATTGCCGGTGCGGGCATCGCACGCGTACACGGCGTCTCCGCGGCCCCAACCAGTACCTGATTTATCGTAGCGCATCCGGCTGATGACATGATTGTATAATGCTTTTGCCCGATCGAGGTCATCGGTTTTTCCGGCTACGGCTTTCTCAGCAAGCGTCTTAAACGTTTCGTTTACCGGCACCAATTTTTCGGGCCGAAGAAAGCGCGCAGCTTCTGCATTGCCTGCGGAATAAGCGACTTTCTCCTTGCGCGCCACCTTGTATCGCAGCTCGATGGTTTTGCCACTGTCCTGCGGCTGCGCTTTGACTACGCAAATGTCATTGCCGTAATCGCGGTCCTGAATCTTATCCCATTTCATCGGGATGTTCAGTTCTTCCACACCTACCGTTTGAAAAGCATCTGTCTTCGCCAGCGGTATCCAGATGCGAGCGGCGCCGGTGATTTCCGGAAGCTTGACGCGATAAACGAACTCAAACTCATCGGCGCCTTTGATTATGCCAGGCTCGCCGGTCGCATGAATGTTGAGGGCGCCGACTAGGAGGAAAACTGGGACAACGGCAGAACGCATCGTCAATTCATTCTCCTGGGATTAGCTCGCCGGCACTTTGTTCCACTTGCCGTTTTCTTCTTTCCAATTGTAAAGCGGTTTACCATCGATCTTGTGCACTGCCGTATCAGTCACTTTCATTTTGCCCGGCTGCCCAGTGAGGAAGAAATCAATATCGTAAGTTTTTCCATCGGTTCCTTTCATATCCACGCAGGCGAAATATTTCCCGTCGCCGAGGTCCTGCAATCGATCATCGTGGACTTTTATCAAGTCGAGAGCGAGATCCTGGCCTTCGTATTTTACGTGGAATTTCCCGCCGCTGTTGCTCGTCTCCGTGGTGATATGCTTCTTTATGCCCGTAGAAATATCAGCGGTGCTGACTTGCTTTTTGGCGCCACCTGCTTTGGGATGCTCCGGGTGTTCCTGTGAAAAGAGTAACGATGCCGGCGTAAAGAATAGTGTAATGGCCGCTGCGATGATGACTTTTGTGATCATATGAGTTTCTGGGTTCAGATTTGTTGAATTCTATTCGTCGAAGAGACGCATCGAGCAACCATTTTATTTCGAGAAAAGTCTTTTGGCGCGTTGTCGTGCAACAGGGCTCCGAACAAAATCTTCAATGCAGGTCTCTATTATTGTTCCCGTCTTTAATGAGGCGCCATTGATACGTCCGTTTCTCTCGAACCTGCGCGAACGAACCAGGGGGGCGGAAATTATTGTCGTCGATGGCGCGAGCACTGACGGCACCGACCGGTTGGCGCAAGGCTCCTGTAATCAGGTTATCCAAAGCGGCGAGCGTAGCCGCGCGAAACAAATGAACGTCGGAGCCGACGCCGCAGGCGGCGATATTTTCTGGTTTTTGCATGCAGACGCCAAAGTGCCGCTGGAATCTTTGAATGAGATTGGCCGCATCATGCGCGATCCAAAAGTCTGCGGCGGTTTCTTTCGGATCCGCCTGCCGACCGCGCCAGCTGTATACCGACTGACGGACGGCTTTGCGCATTACGCGGGGCTCGTGCTCCGGATGCGTTGCGGCGACCATGGAATTTTCTGCCGGCGAAGTGCGTTTGTCGACGCCGGAGGATTTCCGGACGTGTCGCTGATGGAAGATGTTGAATTTTTTCGGCGACTTCGCCAGTGCGGTCGCGTTGTGCACAGTAACAAACGAATTGGGGCGAGCTCACGCCGCTACGAAACAGTCGGGCCGATACGCCTGACATTTGCCTACGGATCGATTGCGACGCTTTATCTTTTCGGCGTCTCTCTGTCCACGCTTGCCCGGATTTACCGCCGCACGTGTTGTACTGCCCACGAGCAAGCCATTGTGCCAAAGTAGGGGATGGGAGTAGATTTAACTCAACGCGCGTTGCTCGTGCGCGCGATTACGCTGCCTGATCCGATCCGATAGTAGGACGGAATCAATCGGAGGAAGAGAACATGAAAATTGTGAGTCTAATTCCTGCTTTGGTTGCGACGGCCGCGCTGACTGCGCTCGGCCAGGAGGGCGTGGTTCAAGACGTAAAGCACGGCGCGAAGAAAGCAGGCGAGACGATTAAAGACGGGCTCGAAACAGTAGGTCAGAAAACAAAGGAGACTGCTAAAACGGTTGGCAAAAAGACAAAAGAGACTGCCGAGACGGTAGGCGAGAAAACGAAAGAAACAGGCGAGACCGTAGCCAGAAAGACAAAGGAAACTGTGGATGGCACTGGCGAAAAAGCAGCCGAGACTACTCGAAGAACACATCACAAGTCCAGCAAAGCGAAGGCCCAAACCACCGAAGAGCGGACGACAAATCGCGACTCAAGTGCGCCGGCACCGAGCCCGAGCAGTCGCTGATTACACCTACAGCTTCTTCAAGATTCAAGAATCTTGGCGAGCTGAAGAGCCGCCGCTCGTTTCTGACTTGCTCACATTCGTCGAGTGAGTCCTATTTGGCGCGATGAGTAGTCTGCGTCTGGGTGTGAACGTCGATCATGTGGCGACATTGCGGCAGGCGCGATATGCCACAATGCCCGAATCCAAGAATGCCGAGCCCGATTTGCTTGTAGCCGCGCGGATTTGCGAGCGCGCAGGCGCCGGCGGAATCGTTGCCCATTTGCGGGGTGATCGCCGCCACATTCAAGACCGCGACATCGAACGTCTCCGGCAAAACATCATGACGAAATTGAATCTTGAGATGGGCAACACCGAGGAAATCGTTGATGTGGCGCTGCGCATCAAACCGGAGGAGGTCTGCCTCGTCCCGGAAAAACGTGAAGAAGTGACCACCGAGGGCGGTCTGGACGTCATTGCGCAACGCAAGGAACTCGAGCCAACTATTGGACGGCTCCAGGTTGCCGGGATTCGCGTCAGCTTGTTTATCAATCCCACGCTGGAAGAAGTTGATGTCGCGGCCGAACTGGGCGTTGAAATGGTCGAGCTGCACACTGGCAAACTTGCGAATGCATTCACGGAAAAGATTCAAAAGGAAGAACTGGAACTACTACGAGCGGCTGCCAGGGCAGCATCAGAATCCAATATGCAGGTGAACGCGGGCCACGGAATCAATTACAAAAATATCGCGCTAATCCACCAGATTCCGTGTTTGACCGAACTCAATATCGGGCACGCAATCGTATCCCGCGCGATGTGGGTCGGCTTGGAGGCCGCAGTCAAGGAAATGCTCGCCGCTATGGCGAATTATCCCGAACACCCTACAAGTCCAATCAAATGAAGGTGATCGGTATCGGCGTTGATGTAATCGAATGCTCGCGCATTCAGCGCTCTATCGAGCGATTCGGAGACCGGTTTCTGCATCGCGTCTTCACGGATGGTGAAATCGCATATTCAATGTCGATGAAATTCCCGGAACGACATCTGGCTGCGCGTTTCGCTGGGAAAGAGGCAGTGGCAAAAGCATTCGGCACCGGGATAGGCAAAGCGGTGGGCTGGCGCAACATTGATATACGCAAAAGAGAAAGCGGCGAACCATTTCTGGTTTTTTCAGGACCCGCCGAATCTTTTGCCGCAGAACGCGGCGTAGCGTCAGCGCTGATCACTCTCAGTCACACCGAAAATTACGCAGTCGCATGCGTTGTTCTTGAAGGATAACAACCACGGTGGAACGTGTGGGCCGCAAACAGCATTGAAAAAGGCCGCGTTTTCCGACAACTAAGACGTTCATGGAAAATTTTCGGCAACTCATGGAAATCATTGGCACGGCTGTCGACGCCGTCGGCGTGTTCATCGTTGCTGCCGGTGCGCTTGTCGCGACAGCGCGTCTCCTGGTCCATCGCGCGCACAATACAGGCGATTACTATTCATCTTATCGGCAGGACATCGGCCGCGCGATTTTATTGGGCTTGGAATTTTTGATTGCGGGCGACATTATCCGAACCGTCGTCGTCGCACCCACGATTCAAAACGTGCTTGTCCTTGGATTGATTGTGCTTATCCGCACGTTTCTTAGCTTGTCGCTCCAACTGGAAATCGAAGGAAAGTTGCCATGGCGTCGCGAAGCGGTACACGGCGATCAGGAGTGACTTATTCCGATGTCCAGTCCACCGAAACAGTGCGCTTTTATTTGTACGCGATCGCGGCGCTCGATGGGCCAGCGAGATGCAGCACTTCGAAGCGCTTGAATCCGATCTCGCGGCACCATTTCTCGAAATCAGCGGCCGAATAATCGAACGCATCGCCGAATTCGATCAACATGTTTAACGACATGAGCAGACCGAAGACATTTTCGCGCCGCGCGTTATCGATCAACGCTTCGACAGCAACAAGTGCGCCACCGGGTGGAAGCGCGTGGTAGGCGGCGCGGATGAGCTTCATCTTTTTCTCCAGGTTCCAGTCGTGCAAAATCATTCCCATTGTGATCACGTTCGCTTTCGGCAGCGGGTCCCGGAAGAAATCGCCTGGGGCAGTGCGGATCCGATCAGCCAATCCGGCCGCGGTAATATGCTTTTTCGCTACAGGCTCGACCGGTGGCAGGTCGAAAGTAATGCACTCGATATGTGGAGAGAAATTTTTCCTTCTCTTGAGCCCCGGTTCTGGCGGAAAATCCGGCCTTCACATTGAACACAGAAAAGTTAATTAACCGTTTTCTTCGTCCGCGCTGGGTTTCCTTACCAGTGGCTGCACTGTTCCTTTTAAGCGGACGATGCGTCAATGCTGACCCGGTCGGAGACTTTTTCAAGAAAGTTGGCCACTCGATTTCGAAGGCTTTCCAGCCTCAGCCGGGGCCCAGTCAAAACCAGAAGAAAACGACAAAGCATGCCTCGCGGCGGCCGACTTCGGCACAATCAAATTCTGTTGAGGCGTCCCCGACTCCACTCGAACAGCCAAGAAACCTCGTTAAAGAAGAGAAGGTTACGCCTACTGTCACAGTACTGCGTGCCTCAGCCGTGCCTCAGGCAAAAGGAGATATGCCGTATGGAATTCCGGTACCAGGTCATAAAGGGATGGTCACAAGTCCTTACGTGCCCGAGGGAAATTATATTGACGTCAGCGCCTTTGCGCCAGGATCCGCTGTGAGAGATCCATACACAGGAAAAATCTTCTTGGTGCCGTGAACTCGCATGAATTCCGCATCGCAAAATTTTTCGCATTGAAAAGTTCTGAGCGAAAGTGATTGGCATCACAGATCGAGTTATTTGCCATCGAGCCTGAGTTGCCAGAGGATTTTGTCTACAAAGCTGGGTTGATCTCGCACGACGAAGGGCGAGCCCTTGTTTAGGCGAATCGATCAGCTTGAGTTCAGAGCCGTGAAAATACGCGAAGTCGTCGTTCGCTTTCATTCAGAACGCCGGTGACTGAGCTCGCGATGGACTTCGCGCCCAAGCCCCACCGGAGAGAGGTACTCGGCGACGAACGTGCGCGTCCACCAACCGCGCTCACCTCGCTTCGTGAAGCAGTAGCGATACCAATCGGCGCGGATGAATTTTGGTGGTGTGTTCGGGAAAGGATCATGCGCGAACAGGCGAACAATTCGTTTTTCGCCTTCGAGGAGCCTTTGGATCAGCGCAAAAATCCACGGGTGAAACTCGGGAGGCGACATGGCAGCGAACCACATTTGCCAGTCCAGCTTCCAATGATACGGCGACACGATGCAAGGCGCGCGGTTCACGTCGCCGGGTTTTCCCTTGAACTCATATTCCCGCCATTCAGCGGAAGTATCAGCAAATTCTGCGTCAGTGCCTTTGATTACGACCTCAAGCCGCTCGCGCGTCACGGCACCGAACGCGCCATATGTATTGACCAGATGTAACGGCTCGAAGCTGGCATTCATAAGTTGCCGGCGCGAAAACAAATTGCGCGCTGGTCGCCAACTGAGCGCAAACACGATCGCGGTCACGAAGCCGACAGCGATTGTGTGCGGCAGGCTCAGGGGATCGGGCAGAGAGTGGGGGATCGAGAACACACGAGCAAGGAACCGATCGTCGAAGCACGGAATGCAAAGCACGATCGTTATGTAGTTGAGCCACGAAAGATTGCCGCTCAGGATCAGCGTGATTTGAAACACGATGGTAATTGCTCCCGCCCAGTAGCAGAGCGGCGCGGGGGCAAAGTAGAACCACGGCACGATGAGCTCAGCGAAGTGATTGAACAACACGCCGGCTTTATGGAACCAGCGCGGCGCATGATGCAAATACCAGCTTAGCGGGTTCGGCAGCGGTTGCGTTTCGTAATGATAAAAAAGGCATGTGAGATCGCGCCAGCAGGGGTCTGCGCGGACTTTGATCATGCCAGCACCGAACATCGTGCGAAAAAGCACCCACACGATGAGCCATATAACAATCACGGGGGGCCGCGTGTCCGATGAGCCGAGAAAAGTCGCGAGAAAGCCCGTCTCGGCCAGCATTGTTTCCCAGCCGAAGCCGTAAAACGTCTGGCCGACATTCACCACCGAAAGGTAAATCATCCAGAGGACTCCCCAGGTGAATATCGAGACCACAAGTCCGAACGATTCCGAAAACCCCGTAAGGGCGAAAATCGATAGCGCGAGCCCGCACCAGATCGTCGCCGTGATGAATCCATCCGAGCAATTGATGTAGAACAAGCTTGGTGCGCGGCGACATGGGATCCGGCGCACGAAAAGCCGCACTGGTTGAAGTCCCCGCGCACCCAGCAGCGGGATGAACTGGTTAGCTGCGATCAGAAACGCGATGAGGTAAATGCCTCCGAGCGTGCGCTGAAAGCAGAACCGCGTTAACCAAAATTCGGTCGCAAAATGCATTCACGAACACCAACGCCAATTTAGCGCACCTTCTCGGGAGCGCACGCGCCGGCGATGGCGTGTCGTACTACGCTGGCACGTACACCGCGTAGCCGCGTGGAGCAGCCCAGAGATCGACCCAGCCCGACTCGCTAGTCCATTTCTCCAGCGGAGTGCTGAGATCATCGCGGCCGCGCCAAGCCGCCGGAACAAGTCGCGCATTATTCCATCTCGTCTGAACCCATGTGCCGTTCCATGTGCCGAGATTATTCAGGACAAAAACAAGGCCGCTTTGATCGCCCGTGCCTAGGCGTTGCATGACGTAAAGATCGTGGTCAGCGAAAAGCACTTGCCCCGGCCCGGCGGCATTTTTTTCGTGGACTTTGATGAGGGCGTCAATGCCGCTTTGATTGTCCGGCTGGGCCAGGTTCCAGTTGAAATAATCCTGCCAGAAAACACACGGATAACCTTCGTGAGTGAGGATGAACGCGTATGCCAGCAGTTTGTCGTTGATGATGGGCGTGTTGCGCACGACGTCGTGGTTCTCGACGAAAGTGACAGCCTGCTCAGGCCGATCCCACATTAAAACTCCGCCCCCGGCGAGACTTCGGAGATCAAAACCATAACTGTCGCATAAATCTCGCAAAAGCCACCGCAGTGGAAAATCAAATGCGCCGACGGGATTGTCCGACCATGCGTTCGCTTCATCCAGCCAGTCGTCGATTGTGCGTTCGCTGTCCCAACACTCGCCCACTGCATAAGGTTTGAAACTGGTGCCGCCGCGCAGTGCCCGCAGTTCCTGGATCGAACGAACCATCCAGCCGCCGTAACCCTTGACCATGTCGTAGCGAAATCCGTCGAAACCGATTTCTTCCAAAAGCCAGCGCGCGTAATTGATGAGCTCGGTGTAAACGAAAGGCGTGCGATGACAGAGATCGGGCATGTCGCCGAATGTCTCGCCGTCCCAGGTCTCGTATTGGCTCGGATGAAAACATTCCCAATCGCGAGGAAACTTTTCGCTTTTCGGCGTGAACTTTGTCCAGCGGGATAGCCCGTCGAGCGGATTTGATTCCTGCGCATCGGCACCGCTGTTGTGATTGAACACGAGATCGGCATACACCTGCAATCCCTGCTCTTGCGCAGACGCGATAAGGTCGAGCAGGTCGTTCTTCGAACCGAACCATGTCGGCGTACCGCCCTTTTGATCGAATTCGCCAAGATCGTAATAATCATATGGATCGTAGCCCATTGATTTCCAGCTGGCGGCCTTGTTTGCCGGTGGAAGCCACAGTGCAGTGAAATCGGCCCGTGCGATCACCGGCAGCTTGGATTTGATGAATGTCCACCAGGCGTGTTCACAATTTTCGACTCGGGGACAATCCCAATAAAAGGCTTGCAAGATGACACCCATAATTCACCCTCTTTTTCGGCGTGTGGCGACTTCGTCATGCTACATCCCGAATAAGGACTAACAAGGAGCAATCAAGTCACAGAAATGTTACGAGCGTGTGTCGTTGCAGCGTTTTTGATAGTCGGCGCCACAGGCTGCGAAAAGAAAAGCGGCGAAGCGGTCGTGCTTTCGAAGGAACATATCGACGACGCTCTGCCAGGCGGGGAAATATCAAACCCGCAGTCTGCGCAAGGTCCTGATGATGGACCTCGTCCCATCGCGGATGATGAGATCACAGTTGATGGCTACGTGATGAAACCGGAGACGCGTGGTACCAGCCGCGATCCGCGCGCATTAAAGGACGAACAGTGGCTGGTAAAAGTTCGAATGCTCGATGATGGCCGCAGGATTCAAGTCCACGCCGATCGAGCGCAATTCGAGAAATTGCGCGAGAACGATCGTGTCAAAGTCAGGTATCGCACCGGCAAGTATACCAGAACGGTCTGGGCCGCCGAGATCGAGTAAGAGCCCAACCTTACGTAAACGCGCGTCCGGGTTCAGTGCTCGGCCGATCCGATAGCGTTGTCCTTATCCCTTGGCCGACAGCCGTGGAGTGGGATTTGAGATCGGCTGATAAAATCGGAGCGCCTCAATATCGCTGCCGAGTTCGCGCAAAGGATAGAGACCTTTTGCAGAGCCGGCGCCGGGATCGCGCACGAGATAATCGAAGCCGTCTTTTCCTGCGATGACGACGAAATGAGTGATACCGCTACTCAAACGAACGCGGATGATCACGGGATTTCCGTGCGCGATGTTCGAGTCGATCAGCTGGTACGACGGCAGGTCTTCGTAGACGTGCCGCACCCGATCGGGCGCGAACCACGCCGCGCGGTCCCAATAAAGCCAACCCTGGTCGGTGTATCCGCCGACGGAAGTTAAAAACCAGTTCAACTGCTGCGGATCGACGTCGATTCCGTAAAATTTGAACACCATCGCTGCCGCCGCCACGGCACACCCTTCGCCACCGAGCGTGCCGTTCTCTGCAACGCCGCCCAGCGGATCGTCCCGCCATCTGTTATCGCCCTGCTGGAACGACGGTACCGCCAATTCGACGCGAGTAAAAAAAGGACGCCCGCCGCGTGGCGAAAGTCTTCGTTTCCAATTCCAATCGATCTGTAGCGCAACAACTGCGACGATCAGAAGCAAAACGATAACCAGAACTGGCCACCAGCGCTTCATACAATCGAAACTGTAGAGGCGGCTGTGTCAGCCGCAAATTCTGGGGAGCGCCGCGCCTCGCTACACTCACTACCGAAACAACATTCGCTACTTCCTTTCTTTTGATTTGGTTGAGCATGCGCGGGGGAAATTTGAAACACTTCCGACGAATTCATTATGTGAGTTCATGTCAGCAAGGTACAGAGTTAGAGGACTTAAAATTGCGGCTTCGGCCATTTCTTTGCTTTTCGCCGCACATCAAATCGGCCCCACCTTGCGTGGGTAGATCAGCCAAATTTGCCAATATCTGCTGCATATCAGGGAGCGGCGAGAAAAACGCTCAGTCTTGCACAAATTCTTGCACACGGACGCAATCAACAAAGCAATCGATTTCACCAATTCCTTTAGCCGCTCACATTATGCTGTGATCCGCGTTTACCATCTCGGTCCCTCCCCAGAGATTCGCGGGGCATACGATGTGGAAGATCACTTTCTTGGAATATAACTTTGCCAATTCGGTATGAATAGATTGAAAGCTCCACAGCTTTTTACGAAACAAACAACTCACACTATGAAAAGACTGATAATTCTTACTTCTATATTTTCAGTGCTCGCCATGATGCTCGTCTCGTGCGCGAGCCAGCCCGCGACAATCGCGAGCCAGCCCGCGACAACCGAAACGACGACGCGTCAGGCTACGATAAATACGGCGCCTACGCCACAGTCGCCACAGTTCACGGCTCAGACCATAGGCGGCGCCTATTAAGCCGAGGGTGAGGTGGATCGAAGGCTGTAACGTGCACAGCGGTAATCCGCCTCACTGCTGGTTAACGACCCCCAAAGAGATTCGCTGGGCACACCATGCGGGAGATCCTTTCTTGGAATATAACTTTGCCAATTTGGTATGAATGGATTGAAGACTCCACAGCTTGTTACGAAACAAACATGTCCGGACTCGGTGGGAATGGATTCCGGCTGAAAAGTGAATTATGAAAATATTAAACTACGTTTCAGGTAAACTAATCATGGTTGCAATGGCATGCAGCTTTGCTGCAAGCACACCCATTCAGGCGCACCAGGATGACGCTCGTTTGGTTGTCAGTAGGTCAGCCAATTTTGGAACTTTTCAGTACCTCATCTTGTACGTCGACGGTGTCCACGTCGCGGATTTGGGGGTTAATCAGAGTTACGAGGCGGTGTTGCCCGACGGGCAGCATGTCTTATCGGTAACCACGACTCCACAGGCTTACAGGTCTGCACCGCCGACTCAACGACGCGTTAACGCTGAGCCTGGCAAGACCTATGCGTTTACCGCGTTTTGGAAAAACACTGACGAGGCTTACCTCGAGAAGAACGGCGGCGTCAAGAGAATCATCACACCGAGCAGCCCAGGCTGAGATTCATGCATAACCAGCTCCACTCTCATCAACATAAGAAGAATAACTAGCGTTACCAAGAGAGGGCCAGCCTGACTGCAGTTATGCTAGATCGCTTTGGTTCGTGTGCTCGCCCGACTAACTCGCAGGCTGCAACCCCTAGGCTTTTTCTCCGCTAGAGCGGACAGAAAGGTGACCGTTGCTCGTGCAGGTCTAGTCGATTCTTAATGAGTGAGAAATACTAGTGATGAACCAGCAGTTACCACTCGCGGTTTATTACGAGCACCCAGAATGGTTCCGTCCGCTCTTTGCGGAAATGGATCGCCGCTCGATTCATTACCTTCGTATCGATGCCGGCTGTCACGTATACGACGCGACCGCGACCGATAGAAAATACGCTTTGTTTTTCAACCGGATGAGCGCGTCCGCCTACCTGCGCGGTAACGCACAAGGCATCTTCTTCACGCGCGACTATCTCGCACACCTCGATCGTATTGGCACGCGTGTCATCAACGGCTGCAAAGCCTTTTCGCTCGAGATTTCGAAGGCAGCGCAACTCGCGCTCCTACACTCCCTGGGACTGTCTACGCCTCGCTCGCGTATCGTGAATTGCGCGATCCAAGCTGTTCCCGCAGCACAGGAGATTGGATTTCCGGTCATCGTCAAACCAAATATCGGCGGCAGGGGCGCAGG
>Ga0070697_100003305_pt1 | contig 12391 bp, 8 predicted proteins | sample KBSK1501metaG_FD_65475 | JGI IMG/M metagenome (GOLD analysis project Ga0070697, IMG submission 65475) | Corn, switchgrass and miscanthus rhizosphere microbial communities from Kellogg Biological Station, Michigan, USA - KBS K1-50-1 metaG | ecosystem: Host-associated > Plants > Roots >... | reverse complement strand
CGCATCGTGGAAACGCTGAAGCCGACGTTAAGAAAGGATCCGACAGTTGAGACTTTCAACGTTGAGACTTCGACCACGCACCGCATTGCGTCCGGAAAGGCGGCCTGATTCTTGCGCCCCCGGCACGTCGTTGGACGTGCCGGGGCATATCTTCAGTTCGAATGTCGTGATCTGCCACTGCTCCTCACACCTGCCAAAAAAAACGCGTTCTCCCCCGGACCCACTCCAGACCGCTAAAATAGTTGAATGCCCCTGGAAGAATACAAACGCAAACGCCGCTTCGCCGAAACTCCGGAGCCGGCCGGCAAGGTCGAAAAGAAATCGCAGCATCGCTTTGTAGTGCAAAAACATCGCGCCACGCGTCTGCACTATGACTTTCGTCTGGAAATGGATGGCGTACTCAAATCCTGGGCTGTGCCTAAAGGCCCATCGCTCGACCCTGCTGACAAGCGCCTGGCCATGCAGGTGGAAGATCATCCCGTATCTTATTTTGATTTCGAGGGCATCATTCCCGAAGGCAACTACGGCGCCGGCACGGTGATGGTGTGGGAGGTGGGTACGTGGGAGCCGTTGTCGCCCGTCCCCGTAAAAGGCAAATTCGTTCCGGCGACCGATGCCGAGGCGGCTGCCATGCTCCAGAAGGGAGATTTCAAGTTTCGTTTACGTGGCAAGCGGCTCAAGGGTGACTTTGTCCTGATTCACATGAAGGGACGACGTCCCGGAAGCAAAGGCACGGAGTGGCTGCTTATCAAGAAGCAGGACGAGTATGCAGTTCCTGGTTTCAATATCGATCAGTACGACACTTCCGTACTCACCGGACGCACCATGCCAGAGATTGGTGGTGATAAAGCTTCGGCAGAATGGGAAAGCGACCGTCCGGCATCGCGGGGGAAAACGAAAGCGCCCTGGCTGGCTGAAACTTTAGCCAAACTGGATCGGGAAAAACGAAAGAGAACTTCAATCACAAGAGAAGCCACCGCAGTGGGAGTAAAAAAAAACGAAAAAACTAAAGAGATAACCACTGCCAAGACGTCCCTCCGGAACACTGCGGCTCGAACTCAACAGAAAAATTCGCCGGCCTCTTCGTTGTCCTCGGTGCTGGAAAGATTGCAGGGCGCCGTAAAAAGGCCGATGCCAACTGCTATTCATCCCATGCTGGCGACGTCTGTCGATAAGCCTTTCGATAGCCCGGAGTGGCTATTTGAGATCAAGTGGGACGGCTACCGAGCGGTGTGTTTCCTGGAAAACGGCAAGAGCCGCCTAGTCTCGCGCAATCAGAACGATCTGACTGCACAATTCCCTGAATTACAAGGTCTGTCCAAGCTAGTCAAAGCTCAGACCGCCATTCTTGACGGCGAAATCGTCGCGCTGGATGAAGAAGGCCGTCCCTCTTTCAGCCTGATGCAGCAGCGTACCGGCATCCGGCAGGGTAACCGGCATACAGCGGCCCGGCGTGATGTCCCAATCATGTATTACGTTTTCGATTTGCTTTACCTGGATGGCTACGACTTGCAGCGAGTGTCCCTTGAGCCGCGTAAGGAAGTGCTGGCCCAGATTGTGAAGTCCGGCGATCTGGTGCGCTATTCGGATCACTATCCGGTCCAGGGCATCACGCTTTTTGAGGCCGCCAAACAAAAAGGTCTGGAAGGCATTCTCGCCAAGCGCCGCACCAGCTGTTATGAAGAGCGCCGCACCCGCGAGTGGTTGAAGATCAAAATTACGCACACTATAGACTGTGTGGTTGGAGGCTACACCGATCCAGAAGGCAGCCGCCAATATTTCGGATCAATCGTGCTGGGCTTATATGACAAGAAAGGCCAGCTTATCCACGTCGGCCAGGCGGGAACAGGTTTCAACCAGAGCACGCTCAAGGAAATTTTCCAATTGCTGGAAAGCCTGGAAACGAACCGCAATCCTTTTCACGGCCAGGTGGATGCACGAAATGTACATTGGGTGAAGCCGGAACGCGTGGCCGAGATCAAATTTTCTGAATGGACCCACGAAACCGCCGATGGCGGACTCAAATTACGCGCTCCCGTTTTTCTCGGATTGCGGGAAGATAAGGATCCCAAAGAGTGTGCGTTTGATCAGTAACAGAAGCTGCGAATTGAGTGTAGGTAGGAACGTAGGTAGGAAACCCAGTGCTTAGTTTTCAGTTCTCAGTTTGAAAATCGTCAATCGACAATCGTCAATCGTAATTATTTAATATCTTTCATGGCCATCAGCGATCCGTAATCGCGGCCAGACGATTCCACAGCCCGGGCCACGATTCCGCCAAAACCCTCTCGGAGTTCCGGATATTTCGCAATGAGCGCCTTCATCACAGCCATGTTGTCCTGAAAGGTCTGCGTGGTATTGGAAACATCGGGCGACTGGTACTTCACTACCAGATCAAGATCGTTGCCAACGGCCAACGGAAACAGGCTCGTCACCTTGAACGTCTTGCCACTGGCGGAAAGGTCGGAAGGCGGTAAGTCTGAAGGCTTCGCACCCTGCGCTTCGTCATACAGTTTGTCGGTCGCTAAAGTGCTCATGAATGGCACGGGAACCAGTAGTTCGCGGGCTTCGAGAAAATACAGCCATGCATTATGAGTCTGGCCCTTGGCTTTGTACTCGCGGGCGCGAGTGACGTACCAGTTGCCGTCATGACCTGCCGCTTGTAGTGGCTTGCCATAAAAGCCCCCCAGTTTCCAGTCATTGCCCTGCTGCTGTAAGACGAATGAGAGTGTATAGGGCGTCTTGGCGCCATTGACATCGAGAATCACGATGCCATAGTTTCCCGGCGGCAGATTGCTTAGCTGGAACACAGCGCTATCTTTGGTTTGCCCCTGGGCGCCAAACACTCCGCACAGGAATTCAGCGTGTGGCAGCGGCGCGGTCCCTTCAGCTTTCAGCAGGAATGGAGGACGCGGCGTTGCCTGCGCTCCTGCAAAGTTTGCCTGATTATCTTTCACCGCGTTCTCGATGCCAGCAAAATCCGAAGCGACGCTGGCAATCGAATTTTGCCGCAACGAAGCCGAATCGCCTCGCGCCGCCATGTCAAAATACCGCTTGGCGGTGTTCACCAAAGCGGCGCGTGTGGCTTCGTCCATGTCGTTGGCGGTAAGGCAGGTCTGGCCGTAGGCTGATCCCGCCAAAAGCAGACCCAGTATCAAAGCAAAGCAGAACCGGCGTTGTTTACGCGATGTCTTGTTTTGCGAAGCGATCATAGTATTCCTACCCTGTACGATGCCATTTCCCCGCGTCGGGCTGCAAGTGCCTGGAAACCTACAGGTAACCCTGAGTAATCTGACCTCCACACCCGAATCTTCCTTAATTTTGGCTTCAGCAATTGCGCGCCCTTGTGCCCTGTGTTACCGTCCCCTGATTCCACACTCTTGAGCTACCGGAGAACCTATGGCCTGGATCATTTTAGGGGTACTGGTTGTCATCGCCTTGCTGCTGATCGGGATGTACAACAGCCTGGTCCAGTTGCGAGTTCGCACTGACAACGCATGGTCCGATATTGATGTGCAGCTCAAACGCCGTCACGACCTGATCCCGAATCTGGTCGAGACCGTGAAAGGTTACGCTACCCACGAAAAGGGCACTTTCGAAAACATCGCCAAATTCCGTTCCATGGCGATGCAGGCCACCACGCCCGCCGACAAAGCTGCCGCCGAAAACCAGCTTACCGGAGCGTTGAAAAGTCTTTTCGCGGTGGCTGAGAATTATCCCGAGCTGAAGGCCTCCGAGGAATTCACCCAACTTCAAATGTCGTTGAATCAGACTGAAGATACGATTCAGAATTCGCGCCGTTATTACAACGCCGTGGTGCGCGATTTGAATACAAAAATCCAGTCGTTTCCGACTAATTTCATCGCCGGGATGTTTGGATTCCAGCAACGCCAATTTTTCGAGGTCGCGGAAACCGACCGCGAACCGGTGGCAGTGAAGTTCTGAGTGTGAGCGAACTTTTCGCCAGAAGCGATCAAGGCAGGCAGCGAGCAATCAAGCTGTTCAATGGCGCAGCGCTTCCCTTTCTAATCCTCTTTGGCGTCTTGGGTCTGGCCGCACCGCTTTGGGCGAAGAGCTGGCGGCTGGCGGACTACAACGACACCATTAACATCGGTGTCGATGGCTCAGCCGCTGTCCGCGAGCGCCTGACCCTGGTCTTCATCGGCGAATGGCACGGCATCCATCGCTTTATTCCTGTCGAATACCCTGGTCCGAGCGGCACCAATTACACATTGTTGATCGATGTCGTTGGCGTCACCGATTCCGACGGTCAGAAGCTGAAGTACGAGTCCCGTATCACTCGCGGGCTCCGGGATCTCAAGATTTTGATTCCCAATGCAGTGGATACCACTCGCACGGTTGAAATCACCTACGACGTGCGCAACGGCATTCGTTACTTCGAGGATCACGACGAGTTCTACTGGAATGTGACCGGCAACGACTGGCCCGTACCCATTGATCACGCATCAGCATTGGTCAATCTGCCCAGCGCCGCGGCCGGATCGCTGCGAGCCGAAGCCTTTACTGGCGTCTATGGGTCGGCAGAACGCGAAGCTACCTCTGAAGTTAAAGGGTCTGACGTCTCGTTCGAGACTACAAATCCGCTTCCCATGCGCGGCGGTCTGACCGTCGATATCTACATCCCCAAGGGCATTCTCAGACAACCAAGCGCGCTGACTCGGCTGGCATGGTTTCTGGGCAGCAATCCAATTGTTTTTTTGCCGCTAGTCACTTTCGGCGTGATGTTTGCACTGTGGTGGTACAAGGGGCGCGATCCTGATCCAGGTCTGTCCGTTGCTCCGATGTATGAACCTCCCGAGGGTATGACGCCGGCGGAAGCGGGCACCTTGATCGATGACACCATCCATCCGCGCGACATCACGTGCACTCTTGTGGACCTGGCCGTGCGTGGCTATGTGAAGATTGAAGAGAAGGTTGAGACCACTCTCGGCATCTTTCATCAGAAAGATTATGTCTTTCATCTGCTGAAGCCTCGTGAGCAATGGGCTGACGTCGCGCCTCATGAACGCGTGATGCTGGAGAATGTGTTTGTCGATGGCAGTGAAACGCGCCTATCAGCGCTGAAAAACCGTTTCTACACCGCGCTCCCGAGGATTCAGCAGGACATCAAAGCGGCCCTGAAAAACAAGGGCATGTACCTGCTTGATCCTGACTCGGCAAATGCTTACAGCTTTTTGGGGATTGTCCTTATTGTGGCGCCCTTCGCCATCGCCCAGTTCACAGGGTACAAAGATGTGTTCAGCTCGATCGGTCTGGTGATTGGCTGCGGAATTATTTCGGCACTCATCTGGTGGCTGTTTGCCCGGCAAATGAGCGCCAAAACAGTGAAGGGCGGACGCACTCGCGTCGCAGTACTTGGCTTTCAGGAATTCATGAACCGCGTGGACGCCGACCGCTTGAAGCGTATGCCTCCGGACACATTTGAAAAATATCTCCCCTACGCGATGGCGCTGGGCGTGGAGCACAACTGGGCCCAGGCATTTGCTGGAATTGTGAAGGATCCTCCGCGGTGGTACGTCTCGCCCAATGGTTATACCGGCTTCAACCCCGTTTTCTTTTCCAGTTCCATGCACAGCATGGCCTCGGACATGAACCAGGTATTCGTCTCCGCGCCGCGCTCTAGTTCGAGCGGCTCCGGATTCAGCGGCGGTGGCGGTGGAGGATTTTCCGGCGGCGGCTTCGGCGGAGGCGGGGGAAGCGCGTTTTGATCCTGAATCCCCCGCCCTAGGGGAACCTAGTTCTTACCCTTGCCCTACTAGTAATCCTGCTTTTGCCAGGGGTATCTTCCATGATATAAGTGCCTTAAGTAGGTTTTGACCCTCCATCAGGAGAGCCGTATGGAGCTGGCTTTTGCTCGCAAGGGAGGCCAGGAACGAGGAGGTCTTGTGTCCGAAGCACGGACGGGAAAACGCTTTCCCCTGGAATTGCCCATCAAGATCCATAGGGCAGATGAGGGTGGAGAACACAGCGGGGTGACGGGAAACCTGAGCGCCGCCGGAGTTTACATCCGGGCCGATGCCGCCATGGAAGTAGGCTCCACCGTGGAGTTCGAAATTGCTCTGCCACCGGAAGTCACCGGAGCCAAGGAAAACGTGATTATCCACTGCAAGGGACGGGTGGTCCGCAGCGATGAGCCTGCATCCAGTAGCGGCGGTGGGGATTCTCGCGGTGTAGCTTGCGTCATCGATTCTTACGATTTTGTTCGCCGCTAGTGTTGCTTGAGGAGCTGACCCGATGCTCAAACTGATTCTTGCCGATAACCAGGCAATCTTCCGCGCGGGAATCGCCAAAGTACTGGCGGTTGAGGACGAAATGCGCATCGTGGCGCAGGCGCAGACACAAGAGCAGATGTTCATGGCTCTAGACAAGTTTCGCGCCGCCGTGCTGATCGTCGCTGGTGGGTTCCATTCCGATTTCAACGGCGTATTGCAGTCCGCAAACCGCAACAAAACGCGCGTGGTCGTGCTGGCCGATACTGGCGAGAGCGCCCAACGATATATGGGAGCGGGCTCGCACGGCGTCGTCTACCGAAACGTAACCAGTGCCGCCCTGGTCGATTGCGTGCGGAAAGTTGCGCGTGGTGAAACTTGGGTGCAGGACATTGCCGTGCCCAGTGAACTGACCGAGAACGATATGGTCGGACTCCGAGTACGCGACCGGCTTACCGCCAAGGAATTGCGCATCGTGGCGCTCATCGTTCAGGGATATAAGAACAAGGAAATCGCCTCACAACTGGGAACCACTGAGCAGGTGATCAAAAATTATCTGCGCAACGTGTATGACAAGATCGGCGTTTCCGACCGGTTGGAACTGGCGTTATTTACCATCCATCATCGCATTCTGAATGAGGCGGCGGCAGCCACTGCGGCTGCTTCACAGCCGCAGCCGGGTCCGGGAGCGGGCGTGACTTCCTAGAACAATTTGGGCGCCACATCAGGCCGCCTGCGGGCGGCCTTTTTTCGTCACTTGAGATATACTCCGCCAGTCAAAGATTCAATTTCAATTGCGAAGGTGAATATGCACAGAATTTGCTGGATTGTATTTCTTGTCGCTGCATTGGCCACGGCCGCGATCGGGCAGACGGATGATATGAAAAATAAGCCCAACGCCAAAATGAACGGCAACGCAGCTACCGAGCAAAAACTCATCGAAATGGAAAAGTCGTTGTGGGAAGCTTGGAAGAATCACGACTCGGGAGCATTTCAGAAGGCCCTGATAGCGGAATCTGTAAACGTAACTACCATGGGAATCCAGGGCACGGAACAAGCGGTGAAAGACGCCGGCAGCGCTGACTGCAAGGTCAACAGGTATTCTGTTGAGGATACGAAGGTCACATGGGTTGGCAAAGATACTGTGCTCTTGACCTACAAAGCCAGTGAGGACGTAGTCTGCGCTTCGCAAAAACTTCCCAGCGCCGTTTGGGCTAGCTCGCTGTGGGTGAAAAAGGGCAACGAATGGAAAGCTGCGTTCCATCAGGAAACGCCAGTGCAAAGCAGCATGGGCGCCGAAGAGAAGAAGAACTGAACCTCAAGTCAGGTCCAACTTCTGTATGAGCCGCCCCTCTCGGGCGGCTTTTTAACATCTATGTAACCTTCTCACCCACGGATTTGGCTTGAGTAAACAGGTACAAATAATCCGGGCCTCCGGACTTGGAATCCGTGCCTGACATATTAAATCCGCCAAAAGGATGCGCGCCCACAATCGCTCCCGTGCATTTGCGATTGATGTAGAGATTGCCGACGTGGAACTCGCGAATGGCACGTTCGATTTTCTCGCGCGACTTGCTGTAGACGGCCCCGGTTAGGCCAAACTCCGTATCATTGGCGATCTCCAGCGCGTGGTCGTAATTTTTCGCTCTGATGACTGCAAGCACCGGACCGAAAACCTCTTCCTGTTCCAGACGTGATTTGGGCGGAATGTCGGCGATCACGGTGGGCTGGAGGAAATATCCTTCTCCCGCGTTTGTGGCGCGGCCACCGCCCGTAATCAGGCGTCCGTCTTTCTTTCCGATTTCGATGTAGTCGAGAATCGATTTCATCGATCCTTCGTTAATCACGGCGCCCATGTTGGCGTTCTCTGCGGGATCGCCAACATTAATTTTCTCCACACGAGCCTTCAATCTCTCCAGAAACTTGTCGTAGATGCGCTCGTCGACGATCGCCCGCGAACATGCGGAGCATTTCTGGCCCTGAAAGCCGAACGCCGCCTGAGCCACGCCTTCGACCGCTGAATCCAGATCGGCTTCGGAATCCACGATGATGGCGTCTTTCCCACCCATTTCGAGGACAGCCCGCTTGATCCATACTTGCCCGGGAGCCTGGGTCGCGGCACTCTTGTTGATATCCAATCCGACTTCGCGGGATCCGGTGAAGGCGATGAAGCGAGTTTTGGGATGAGCCACCACCGCATTGCCGAAACTCGCGCCGGCGCCGGGACAAAAATTGACTACTCCATCCGGCATGCCGGCCTCTTCCAGCAGTTCCACAAATTTGGCGGCGATCGTGGGCGAGTCGCTGGAAGGTTTCAGGATTACTGTGTTACCGGAAACGATCGAAGCCAACGTCATGCCCGCCATGATCGCGGCAGGAAAATTCCACGGCGGAATCACCGCGCCAACACCTAAGGGAATGTAGAACAGATGGTCGCGTTCTCCGGGTAGCTGGACTGGCGCGTCCACTTTCGCCAGACGCAGCGCTTCACGGCTGTAGAATTCGCAGAAATCGATGGTCTCGGCGATATCGGCATCCGCTTCTGCCCAATTCTTACTTACTTCGAAGACCAGCCAGGCACAGAGTTCAAACTTGCGCTCCCGCATCAGATCGCCCACGCGGAACACTAGGCTTGCACGCTCTTCTACTGACGTTCGGCTCCAACTGTCAAAGGCTCGCAGGGCCGCCTGCATTGCGGGTTCTACGTGCTCCTTTCCGGCCTTCTGGTGCAGTCCGATGACCTGCGAAGGCTTCGCTGGGTTGAGGGACTTAATCTTGTCCGGAGTTTTGACGCGCTTCCCTCCAATGACCAGGTCGTACTCGCGCCCTAGTTGTCCGCGAACTTTTTCGATGGCCGAGCGCATCTTTCGCGCATTTTCTTCTTTATTGAAGTCGGTCAGCGGCTCGTTTACGAACGGTCCTTCATGAAGACGAATCTGGGGGCGAGTGGGGACTTCAACGGTTGCCATAAGAGCACCTCAAGGAGAAATACGGTCCGGCGCGAGAAACGCCGCGGAACTATTAATTGTAGCACTGGAAAACGGGCCAGAGCCGGCGGGCGCTGGCGCTACAAGACGCTAATCGGCAGCGCACATGTTCCGGGCCGTCTAAGGAACGTTGACGGAATCGTGACTCTCCGCGGGGCGATAACTCACAGCGGCGGTGCGCTCCAGTTTGTCCCAGGCAAAGCGCTGGCCCTCGATCGCACGCTTCAGTGTCTTCAACAAAACGACTGAGAATAACTGACGGTAGGCGAAACGTTGCAGCCAAACCTGGCTGAGCAGCCATACATCTTCACGGGTTTCCGACCGCCGCCGTTCCAACGCAAACGCAATTGCGGACGCCAGGAAATCAATGACCAGGAACGCAACAAAGAACACCACCAGTCGCTCGAAACTGGCCGGGTCATTGGATTCCGGATGGAAGTATTTCTGAATCAGATACCAGACTGTGCCCACTCCGAACATAATGTCGATGAAAGGTGACACCACCGGCAGCAGGATTTGAAAAATAACGATATTGGGCAGCGCGATCCATCCCAGCACGCCTTTGCGCCCGAATGCAGCGCGATGCTTCCACATCGATTGCAGGATGCCGAACGACCAACGAAAGCGCTGGCGCATAAGGCTTTTAGCATTCGCCGGGGCTTCAGTATAGGCAAGCGCCATATCTTCATATTCCACACGGTACCCGCGCTGCAGTAACGCGATAGTGAGGTCGGCATCCTCGGCGACGGTATCGAGGTGGTAGCCCCCCGCCTCACGCACTGCCGAGGTGCGCCACGCGCCTATGGCTCCGGGAACTACACTAACTGCACCCAGCACGTTCAGTGCGCGCCGTTCGAAATTCTGGCTGGTGATGTATTCGAGTGCTTGCCAGCGCGTCCACAAGTTCATCCGGTTGCCGACTTTCGCATTCCCCGCTACCGCGCCGACTTTGGGGTCGAGGAAGTGCGGCACCAGTCGTGAGATCGCATCTCGCGCAATTACGGTATCGGCATCGATGCCGACGAAGACTTCCTCATCGCGCAAATGCTCAAGCCCGAAGTTAAGCGCCTCAGCCTTCCCGGAGTTGGGTTTGGTGAGAACCAGTACCCGGTCCGAGGCTCTTTGCGCGATAACAGTTTCTCGTGCGATCTCCAGAGTGCGATCGCTCGATCCATCGTCGATGACAATCACTCGCAACTTCGGATAATGCGAGCCCAGCGCGGCGCGAATGGTCCGCTCAATCACTTTCTCTTCGTTATAGGCAGGAATTAAGACCGCTACGTTCGGCTGGTAGGATTCCCTTTCTCCCGGCCTCCCATAATGCCGCGCTCGCAAACGATCAAACACGGCAAGAATGCCGATAAACAGCAAGCGACTGGTCATCAGTACATCACCGACCAGAAAGATGAGGGTGATTCCCTTGATGGTGATATCGAAGAGCCAGAAGCCAAGCCAGTTCAGCCGCGCGGCCCAGCGTTCATTTGCTGGAATAGGCGGCATCACATCGGCGCGAGTCTTCCCCAATAATTGATAAACCGGAACGATCTGATGGCCCCTTGCCCGCACGCCTTCAATGATCATGGGTAACGCCCGCACTGTTTCGCGGCGATCGCCGCCGCCATCGTGCAGCAGAATAATATTGCCGCATCGCTGGTCGTGAGGCGCGCAAGGTGGCAAGTGAGCCATCACGTCGGAAGTGATCTGCTCCGCGCTGTGATGAGGATTATCCCGCCAATCATTGGGATCAATCTTGTTCCCTATGGTGGTGTAGCCCATGTCTTGCACGATCTCCAGTGGCCGCACCTGGTCTTCGGTGTCGGGTTCCTGATCAATCGAATAAGGCGGACGGAACAGGAGCGTGCGTATCCCCATGCGGCTGGCGAACAAGCGCTCGGTAAGATTGAGTTCGAGGCGCATGTATCCACGCGAGATGTTGCTGATATCGGGGTGAGTGAATGTGTGGTTTCCGATCTCATGTCCTTCGGCGTAAACGCGCGAAGTGAGGTCTGAAAATTTGTCAGCCTGAATTCCGATTAGGAAAAAAGTGGCTGGGGCCTTCTCGCGTTTTAGCACATCCAGTATCTTCGGAGTCCATTCCGGATCAGGACCATCATCAAAAGTGATGGCGACTGCATTGCTGCTCGAACCGTACCGTGCTACGCGGTATGGCTCGGGCAGTGAGTCGAAGCTCTCGTCGGTAATTTGCCCCGTGGCGCGATCGATATCGATGGTTCGCTGGCCATTTGCGGGTCGGTCTTCAATGCGCAGTATCTCGCCCCGGCCTTCCATGTCTACGTCCTGCCCAGGTGGCACATCCTTCAACTTACCAGCGGCGTCGGATTCGCCGGGGACATCCCACACTTTCCATAGCGAGCGATCCTCAGCCCCCAAACGCCAAAGTGCGAATGTGTTAATTCCGAGAGATTGCGCAGCCCGCATTTGATTGAGAGCGGTCACGGCATCCAGAAACCAGATGTCATGCTGCAAATTGCGCTCGTCAAAATAGCTCACGTGCGGATTGAGGCTATCGGCATCGAAGTCCACATCTGCATCGGAGTCTCGCGCGCTCAGCCAAGCATCCTGCACGGAAACATTTGCGTCCTTAACATCGGAAGGCAACGCCCCACGCTTCGGTTTGCGGGCCCAGTCGTAGCCATAATTCCCGATAGCGCAGATGAGTTTCTCCTGCGGAACAACTTTCTTCACCGCCTGCAGGTTGGCCACAAACCAGTCTTGCGAAGCCACTGGACCGGCTTTGCCTCCAGGATAGTGCTCGTCGTAATTCATGATCACCGCGCCATCGATGCGGGTGGCAATCGCGGCATAATCAAAATCTTCATTTCGAGCGGGAATGCTGACGTACAGCTTCATTCCTTTGCCGTGCAGATCGGCCGAAAGTTCGCTCAGCAGCGCCAGATAACCGTTCTGCGCACTCTTGGGGAAGTCTTCGAAATCCACCATCAGGCCGCGATATTTGTCACTGGCGAGAAAGGCTGTGACCTCCCGTCGAAAGCGAGCCCGAGCCTCTGAATCGTTGAGAAATGCACCGATCCCACCCATCCAGTTGGTTCCGTCGAAGTTGTTGACCATGGGAAAGACTTCCATTCCCGTGTCTTCCGACTTCAGGAACGACATGACTTTATCGTCGACAGCATGAACCGTTGGACCTTGCACTAC
>Ga0070697_100003304_pt1 | contig 12393 bp, 12 predicted proteins | sample KBSK1501metaG_FD_65475 | JGI IMG/M metagenome (GOLD analysis project Ga0070697, IMG submission 65475) | Corn, switchgrass and miscanthus rhizosphere microbial communities from Kellogg Biological Station, Michigan, USA - KBS K1-50-1 metaG | ecosystem: Host-associated > Plants > Roots >... | reverse complement strand
TTGCTTCCTATTATGCACCAAACGGCCATTTTGCTCTCGACAGGTGGTATTTTGCAGCTGGCTTGGACTGCCCTCCACTTCACGCACCTGCCAAAGGCGGCGTGTATCTGTATGAGAACGGAGGAGGGTTTCCAAACCGGACCTCTCAAAATGCCAATTACTGGGTAGATGTCATCTTCGTCTCAAGCCACCAACCAACGCCAAAGGCCCAACTTATCCAAACCGTGATCATTGGAGAGGCTGATGGTGGCTGGTGGGTCTGGGGCAAACATCCAGAACCCCCGCCGGGAGGCCCATTTGGCCAACCTGAGCGGGTAACCGAGGCACTTCGCCTGATCAGCCAAGGAACTGAACTACTTCGGGAATACATGCAGAAATTCCAACCAGAAGAGAGAGAGAGTCCTCTTCAAGAGGAGTAATATGTAAATTTTGGAATTAAATGATTTACAAACAATTTACAGGGAGTCCTGGCCAAGTATACAACCGTAACGCATCGCGAGCTGCGCCAGGCCATTACGATTGTCTAAGTTGTGAGTAAATCTATTATTGACGCTCACAACTAAACTAAGTTGTCCGGCGGGGCAGCAAGGCATCGAACACCTGGAATACCATGCTACTAGACAGCACGGAACACGACGCGCTGCTCCTCGGCCAGATCGCATCCCTCGCATAAGCGTACCTGGCGGGTCGCGCTGTGGATCTCGGCGAAAGGTCGCGCTTCACCTTCGAGGAACATGGACACCCACTCGTGCTTGCCCTGCTGCGAGAGCAAATACGCTTTCTCCCAGCCCTGTTCAATGATGGCGACGACCTGCGTGCCGTGGCGCACCAGTTTCATCGCTGCTCCTCCTTTGCCTGATCCGGGACCACAACAGGCTGCCCCTGAGTCAAGGCAAACAGTATGCCCTCCCGCTCACCCAACCAATCGAGCAACGTCAATGCCTCATCGGCTGCGAGTACTCCGGTCATTCTCCCAATGCGAACTCGAAGGGCATGCTCCGGGCTCTGCTCATCCAGCGTGAAGTAGATATTTCCTAGATCTTCCGGGCCGGTGTCCCATTCGAAGCTCAGCACGTCCTCGTCACCAGGTTGCCAGATGCTCATGCTGTGCCCCCTTCCTTTTCTGCTTCCTGTTCGCTTTCAAGCGTCTCTGTTGCACATGCAGCAGCCATGCGTTGCATCAACGCGAGCGCGGCCAGCGCATCGCCGACAGCGCGGTGGGTCTGATCAGGGAGCGGATACCACCGGTAATCATGCCAGTAGTCGCTCCAGTCCCCGACATACTTCGCGTATTTGCGCATCAAGCAATGCCACGTCCGTTGAGAACGGATCAAGCCATAGCGTCGAGCCGCGCTCTCCAGGATGCCCTTGTCGAACTCGGTGTTGTAGGTCACGATCACCTGGCGGCCCTCCAACGCTCGCATAAAGGCATTCCACACTTCAGGCAAGGTTGGAGCCTGCGCTACCTCGTTGTCACTGATTCCATGCACAGCCCTGGCTTCTTCAGTAATCCGCACTTGTGGGTTGACCAGGCTGTGGAAGAGCGTGTTGCCCTCGCGGTCAACCACGGCGATCTCCACGATCGCGCCACTGAGCGAGGTCGTTTCGAGGTCCAAAACAGCAAAATCTTCCCGTTGTAGCAGATCGGCAGCCCACGCACATGCCGCTTCGCCGTCCATCTCGATCTGTGCAGCCAGCGCCTCCTGTTCGGCCTCCCACCGGCAAGCGCTGCAATAGCCGCACACGAGATCTTTGATATCGTGCGGCGTCTGTGGCTTCTTTCCACATCCCAGGCAGGTGTATTTGGCGATGAACGCTTCTTTTGCCCTGGCCAGTGCCTGCAGTTGCGCCGACGTTGCCTTGCGTCGGGGTATCGCCTGGCGCTCATCGTAGAACCACAACCACTTGCGCCGCTGCACGCGAAAGTAGCACCCTTCGGGCTTGCTCCGGTCAGCTGGTTTGAGCCCCTGTGCGCGGAGCTGTGTGTAGGTCTTCATGGAAGGTGGCACCTGCGCGTAAGCGAAGCGCTCGACACCGGGGCACTTGCTGGATGGATACAGCCTCCAGCGCCACTTGCACACGGCGCACCGCTGCCCGCCAGGAATCGCTTCAAGTTGATGTGCCTGCATCCCTTTCCCTCCTCGCTAAAATCCCTCAATATAGGAAGCAGCCACAGCCTGTGGGGATTGGTGTAGCGCTGGATATAGCGCTGGGAGCGGTGGCCGAGCCGGCGCTCCAGCTCGTAGCTATCTGCCCCGGTCACTTTGGCGAGCTGGTAGGCAAACGTGTGCCGTAGCGCGTGCGGCTGCAGCGGCGAGATGTGGCGCTCGGGGTCGCGGATCTCCGCATCGTGCCAGCGCCCGATCTGGATGAGGATCAGATTGATGGCGCGGGGCGAGAGCCGCCCGTCATCCCTTCTGGCCGCGATACTCTCGGCACTGAGGAAGAGGGCGCTTGAGGTTTCTGTGGCATCGGCGGGACGTTCGCGCTCCAGGTAGTCGGCCAGCGCTGCCCGCGCATCAGCGGAGAGAAAGACGGTGCGCTCGCTTTTGCCCTTGCCCCGGACCCTGGTGATGCGCGCCGACCGCGCCATACGCAACGCCTGCGGCGTGCGCGGTTCCAGCTGGTCCAGGTCGAGATTCACCAGCTCCTCGCGGCGCAACCCGGTCGAGAGCAAGACGTAGACGATGGCGCGATCGCGCCAGGGACGTCCGTGCGCCTGCGTCCTGGCTCTGGTCTTCTGCCGTCTTCCCTTGAGCTGGTGAAAGCGTTCGAGCCGGTCACACACGGACTTCAGCGAGCGCACCTGGTCAGCAGAGAGCGCACGCGGCTCCAGTGGCGACAACCCCAGCTCACCCACGCCTTTGGTCGGGTCGCCGGCAGGAAAGAGATCGTCATTCTGGGAGGAGACCCAGGTGGTGAAGGCCGAGAGCGACGCCAGGTGATTGTTGATGGTGGCGTGCGCCAGGCCTTGCGCCTCCAGCTGCTGCTGCCAGGCGACGACATCGCGCTTGAGGCAGGTGGAGATGCGGTCGTGGCCGTAGGCAGCCAGGTAGAACGCCCGGAAGCGCGCGAGGTGCAGCGCGATCTTCTGGGTCACGCCTGCGCTGCGCACGCCAAGCACGGCATATTGCAGGTAGTGGGCGATCCAGGCCTCCAGACTATCGGGGATGCCGGCGATCTCGCGCCACATGGCCTCCTGCATCTTTCGTGAAGTGATTTTGTCGAGATAGCGCACCTTCTCACTGCCCTGGTGACGCTCGTTTTCAGTTGTGTGTTCGCGCATGACGTGCAACTCACTTCGCAGAAGAGACATTCTGTCCACCGATTTGTTCTGACTCCAGTATACGGCAAGCAGGCACTTTTCGCAAGGCTTTCTGATGATCTCTGTCTTGGTATCCCAAAATTCCCGCTTCTCATCGTCTTTATTAAGAAGGACATTGTAGGGGCTTCTGACAGTAGCAATGTTTCTGGAACAGCGTATCGCGTAGGGTCAACACCGCTCTGTTACAGGAAGGAGCATAGCATGCGTGATCGACTACACACACGACTTGGGGAATTGAAAAAGGAGTTTACGACCGGTCATGCCCGCCTTCAAGAGTTGGAAAAGCAGCAGGTTTACTTACGGGAAACGATGCTGCGGATCAGCGGAGCAATCCAAGTACTAGAAGAACTGCTTGCCGACGGGGGGCCTGTCGAACAGAATGGTGCGTACTCGGGTGAAAAACAACCTCTTATTGGTCAGGTGAATCCTGACACCATCTTGAACCCCACACTCCAGACATCGGGCCTGAGAGGTCATGACCACGGATCAAGACAGAACAGCCCAGCGGCGGATATGCTGGGAGAAAAGGAGTAAGACAATGGCTTGGGAACTTACTGGCAACGCGAGTACCGACCCCGGGACCAACTTCCTGGGTACTACAGATAATGAGCCGCTCATTATCAAGACCAATGGGACAGAGCAACTGCGTGTTCACTCTAGCGGAGAGGGGGGGAAGGGGCCCCATCCAGATGTGGAAATTGCAGGCAGCGTTGCCATTGCAGGAGCCCTTTCCGCTGCAGGTACCCTTTCCATCGGCACCTATGATCCGGCAATTCCCTACCCGCAGCTGACTGTCACCGGCCCCGATGCTACAGTCAATGTCGAAACGACCGAAATCCTACGAGTCATGCGGCATGGGGTAGGAGGCGTCAAGAATCAAAACAGCGCGGGGTTCTTCGTCGGTGCATTTGAGCCGGGGATAAACGGGCGGAGCCGACTGGACATTAATGTTGCTGGTGCGCCGGGGAACTCCAATACCTGGGGCAGTGTCCCCGATGTCACTGTGATGTCTCTACATGGCGATGGCAACGTCGGCATCGGCACTACAACACCCCAGAGTCCATTGGAGGTTCGAGGTAATATCACCACTCCGTGGGGAGTTGCATTTCAACATAATGAGCCAAGTATGGGAGGAAATCAATTTAGGCCATTTCTTAGTAAGGGGTGGGATGGTAGCCAGGGAGACTTCTTATACCTAGGAGCAACAGGAAATAGATCAAATACTGAACAAATGGCTATGGTATTAGCGGGGTCCCAGGGAGTAAAATTCGGTACCGGAACAGATAATGCAGGTGGATTAAACTCAGAGTTCATGAGACTCACCAGTGTAGGTAACCTGGGCATTGGCACCATCAGCCCGGGGGCCAAGCTAGAAGTGAACGGGGACGTCCGCGTGTCGGGCGACGTTGTCTTGACGGGTGCTGACTGTGCGGAGGAGTTCGATATCGCAGAGGCAGAGGATATCGAGCCGGGAACCGTGCTGGTGCTCGATCAAGAGGGTGTATTGCACCGGAGTCAACACGCTTATGATAAGCGAGTGGCAGGAGTGGTCTCTGGTGCTGGTGACTATAAACCGGGCGTGATTTTGGACAGGCAACACACCCGAGACAACAGGTTACCAGTCGCCTTAGTGGGGAAAGCCTACTGCAAAGTCGATGCTCAGTACGCACCCATTGCAGTGGGTGATTTGTTGACCACCTCTCTAACAGCGGGTCATGCTATGAAGGCGGACGATCCGGTGAAAGCCTTTGGGTCAGTGATTGGAAAGGCTCTGCGTTCACTAGAAACAGGTCAGGGACTTATTCCCATCCTGATTGCTTTACAATGACAGGAGGGCCCGGGGGCAATGGGCACATGGAGTTTGAGGCAATTTCTTCAGCCATGCGGGCTCGATCCCAGCCATGGGCTTCGAGCTCTTTGGCCTGATCTGCCTACCATCAGCTTGAGGTCTTTTGCTGCAAGGCAGATCCTTCAAACCGACTTCGTCAATCCTCGACACAATGCAGACACAATGCCTATTGCCACCGGTCAAGGTGCTCCCACGTTCTTTACTAATGAAACCCCTGGGTGGGAATGGACACCGATGGTTGATCCGAATGATCAGTTTGACACTCCTGGGGTGAACCTGGTGGGACTCTCGGGCTGGGTTGTGATGCCACCAGGAGTTGCTGCAAGACAAGGTATCTCTGATAGTGACGTTCCCTTCACGCATCCCTTTGGTTTCGATTGGGAATTTTTCGTAGCGCCCGATCCACAATATGATTGCCTGCTCGCGAGTTCAAACAAGCACAACCCGAACCCCAATGACGAATATACTCTGGCAAAGCAGGCCGCGCTGAACTTAGGATTATCGGTACCAGGTGTTCTGGGGGTAGAAACCGATCAGGGCCTTGTCCCAGCAATCTACCGAGTTGTTCCAGGAGACCGAGTTGTTCCAGGAGACCGTGTTGCCGTCTTTGGGCGTTGGATTGTTGACACTGGCCATGCCGACTTTCACACTGAGATCCACCCACCGCTGCTCGTGGCGGGTGCGAAAAAAATCTCAGAGGACGAAACACATTCGACAATTCTGGGGCGCCCGTACCTTGTTGGACAGCAGTTTGAGGATGGAGCTCTTCGCCAGCATCTACAAATTGAATTGGAAAAGGCTGTCGGAGCGCCAGGTCGTTGCAAAGATCCAATAACAGGTATTCCTCTCCCCCCTGGTATTCCTTGCTCGCTTCAGATCGAGGCGCACCCGCCCATTATGCCCAAGCCGTTCCGGGGCAACCCATCCATGAGCTATCTTGTCCAACCGATGGCTCAACGCAGCTCCCCAAGTGACAGGCTAATCGTATCGTTCCACTTCACTGTACGGAGCGGTGTGACAGTAACCCTCTCCAATGTTGATTCCGATGGAGTCCGTGTTTCTATCGATATGAACGAACAGGCATACAAGGCGGCACCTCTTCCCCAGAAGAGTGAACCGACTATATCGTTTGGTGATCTTGGCAAACTGATGTTTCCAGATTGGGCAAAGATAGTCATAGACATATTCGATGTCTTGCCCAATCCTGTTCTGGACTCAGGAATTAAAACTGATCGCTACAATGCCCCAGTTGCGTCGAGTGTGCATGATTCCGAAATCGCGACAGTTGCCGTAGACAACCTGGGCAGCGTTGCACACTATTCGGTGGACGACAGTCAACCATTTCCCGTCTATGGTTGGCTGAATGTGCAATGGGAGAGACATTGAAAAAGATAAGGAGTTCTCTATGTTAGTTTCCAACCCCATTCCACCACCTTTTGACGAACCATGTACTATGACACAACTCTCTCAGCATCCCTCGCCTCCGTCAGTTCTTGTCGATGACGCAAACGAGAACCGACTCAATGAGGTGTTGCGTGAGGCAGCCCAAACTCAGGACCCCCTCGTCATCTTGTCACGGGCGGCCGTGGCTTATTTTGCTGCGAGCCACGCTGACGCGCTCGAACCATTCCTCAAAAATCAAGCTCTCAGCAATCCTATGGTCGTAGTCGCTCTGGGCGCGCTGAGAAATCCACCTCTTGGGCCAGCCCTGGCCGACCTCTCGGTAACTGGTCGCGCGGTCTACGCAAAGTTCTCCTCTCTTGCTCCTCGCGAATCGCAGCTCTTGGAGCCACTGCTGCTCGCCGTGAGCGGGTGGCCAGAAGCTACACAGGACCCTGTTCTGTATGCCTTACGCCAAGCTCTCGACCGGGCATACCAGGTTGCGCGTGCTGTACGCGGGCACGAGGCACGCGCTCCCCTCGGGTGGATTGCCGTCGCGGGCGAAGACGACCCACCAGACCGTCCCGTGAACGTGCCGAGCGCACCATATCCGCAATATGATCTCACAGTGAACGTCAAAGGCATACCTGTTGTGACGCGATACATGATTGCCTCCGAGTCGAACCGCATTACTCCACCACCGCCAATCACCCTTCCTCCACCTCCTTTCGGAGGGCCTCCAAGCGACCTTCCCCGGACATTGCCGGGCGCTCCTTTGCCCTTGCTACCCTGGCCGGATAATGTCATGCTCTATATCCACGGGCACAGTTCTCGGCTGGAGGAGTCTCTCGATCTCGTGGAAGCCCTTCATCTTGTTGCTAGGGAACACGGCACGCCCTATACGATCATTTCTATGGACCTCCCCTGTAACGGGTACTCCTCGATGTTTGATCACACCCAGGTAGCGCTACCAGAGGCATCTGACTATGATTTCCCCAACAAGATTGCGAATGTTCCCATCCTTGACTTCATTGAGGAGTTTATTGTTCAGTTCGTGAACGCCCTCGAAGGGCAGTTGACCCTGCAGCTCCAGCATATCCAGGACCGTATGGTTGCCGTGATTGGTGGGAGTCTTGGAGGAAACATGGGTCTTCGTCTGGGACGTCGAAACGAACCCTGGCTCAAGAACATTATTGCCTGGTCTCCTGCCTCTGTATGGAATTCATTGGCCAACGCCACGCTGGATCCATTCAAAGCATTGATCCTGAAAATCCCACATGAACGTATCAACGAGGATGAGCGGGTGGAACTTCGCCATGATTACTTTGCACAGGTATTTGATGGGTATGAGGGAGAACCTGCACAGGCACCATATTGGTACCGTGATGGCTGGCCGTGTAAGCAAACCTATATTGAGATGGCCCGCCGCGACCGTCAGGAGATCTACAATGCCTCGTTTCGTCGCTGGCACTGGCGAGTAGCATACGAGCAGCTAATATTCAGCCACCTTGATCCCGATACCCCTGGAGGTCCGCCGAGGTATAAGTCTATTCACTCTAATATGCTGCTGTCAGCGGGATCAGCGGACAATGATCCTTTTTTGGGTCTCTACGGTCCCACGCAAGATATTGCGCATCAGATGACGAACACACCTGGCCGCACGCTCTTTCTCCTGAATACCGGGCACTCCATTCACAATGAGCGTCCACGATTGTTGGCAGACGCAATTGTAAATTTCCTGCTCAGTGGAGCGGGATTCCATTCGTTGAGGCTGTTTTTGGAACTGAAGGGAGTCCACAGTGTGCGGGCTCTGCAGCCCTCAGGCTCAATCAGCGTAAGAGCCTTGATGGGACTTTAAAACGAAAGGCGGAAAGCAATTATGGCGACTTGCGACCAGCTTGCAGCCCAACTCAGTGGACTGCAAAGCCAATTGTCAGACCTAGAATATCAGCGAACGCATCCTAATGAAGCCTGCGCAGACCAGGGTTTGACGAGTGACGCCTGCATTCAGTATATCAAAGGCCTTGGAGGGCAGATCGCGGCTGTCAAAACAGAAATCGCAGGCGTACAACAACGGCAAAGCGACCAGGGCTGCGTACCGGTCCAACCATTCAGGTATTGCAATACAGGTGATAGCTGGATCAACTGGGCAGGTAACATCACTATCAACCCTTTCCAGCATTGTTTTACCAACAACGTCGATGGTTTAGTGGCAATTGTTCAGGAGGCTGAAAGTGCAGGTAAACACGTCCGAGCAAGCGGAAGCCACTGGTCGTTTTCGGACATCTCAATCACGCCAGATTACCTGATCGAAACGCAGAAACTGAGCAGGACTCTCACCAATGTGATCCCAACGGCACTCACTGATGCCGCAAAGAGTCGTAAGTTCTACCATGTAGAGGCGGGTATCACGCTTCATGAGCTCTATCAACGGCTTGACGAGGATTTCGGCTGGGCCCTCCCAACCATGGGTGGAAGCGGTGGACAGACGCTTGCTGGAGCTATTTCCACCGCCACCCATGGTGGCGACTTCACCTTACCGCCCCTGGCCGACATGGTGCAGGCTATCCACCTTGTCGGCCCTAGCGGAACACAATATTGGATCGAGCGTAGTGCTGCGATCACCGACCCGAAAATGCTATCTACTGTACTGCCCGATATTCAACCTGACAACATCCACTATGATGACAACTGGTTCTACTCAGTTCTGGTCTCGATGGGCTGTATGGGAATTATCTATTCACTGGTGATTGAGGTGAGAGCCCAGTTTGGGCTCTCCGAGTTGCGTGCGCAGAGTAGCTGGAATGTCGTTCGTCCACTACTCGCAGACGGCAGCCTCTTCACTCAATTGCCACCATGGGTGCAGCGTACACAAGCAAGGACTCCTTTCACCCCTCGTTTTCTTGAATTAGTCATCAACCCGTATAAGGACGATCAGGGTGATCACACGTGTATAGTCACCTTCCGTGAAGAGACGGCTCTTCCTAACCCCCCTACAGGACGCTCCGACAAAAACTTCTTCAATTTTCTCTGCGAGCAGGCCGATGTGAATGCCCTGCTCGGACCACTCATCACTACTGTTAGCGCCGCCGCCCTTCTTAACCCTCTCCTGGTACCGGTAGCTAGCGCATTGACTGCTCTCCTTGTTTTGCATCTTACGGTGAGCGAATTGATTGCGAAAGTCGTCGATATCGCCTCGAAGGCCGGTTTGTCATCGTTGGTGCGCGACTTGACGAATACGGTACTTACCTCAGGACGAGCCATTGAGACAGATCGGACAGATGTGAGCTATGCGATTATGGACGGCTACGATTACTCAGCTCCACCAGTGAATTGCTACAAGGTATTGTCGCAAGAGCTGGTCCTTGATGCGACGAACAACCAGTATCTCAACTTCATCGATGAGTTGTTCAGAATCACCGAAGATGCTGTGAATCACGGAGAGTATATCGCAGGACTGTTTGCAATACGGTTCTCAGGTCGCTCCAATGCCTATCTGGCCATGGAGCAATACGACCGCACCTGTACGGTCGAGATATCTCCGCTGACAGATGCCAGTAGCAGCGTTGATCTCCTCAGGCGATTTGAAGATGCCATGATCCCATATGGCGGTAGGGCGCACTGGGGCCAGCTCCAGCACCGATGCTATACCAGCACGTATCCGAACTTCCCCCAGTGGCTAGCCATTCATGCAGCACTTACGAAGAATGGTACACTCCACACGTTCGATAACGACTTCTCGGTGCGATGCGGCTTAGGCAGAACTGCTCATTCGTTGAGGCAGTTTCTGCAATCAAAGGGAGTCCATAGCATACGGGGTCTGCAGCCCTCAGGCTCAATCAGTTTACGAGCTCTGATAGGGTCCTAAAAGAGGTGCCTCGTACGCCTTGCTCCAGAATTCTTGGTCGTGCTCTGAAATCATATTGAGAAGCTTGTGTTGAAAGCCGAGAGGTGAACCCGTCGCCCGGAAAGGAGGGTTGTATGGCAAACGCAATTCAACATGTCTTCGTCCTGATGCTGGAGAACCGCTCATTCGATCACATGCTCGGCTTTTCCGGCATCAAGGGCACCGATGCCGTTTCCGGCGGTGCCACCCAGATTATTGGGTTAGTTGATCTGAGTCTTCTTCAACTGGCGAGATCCTTGCAAGCGAACACAGCGAGCGGCATGGTCCGGAGAAAGGGGCAAACGTGGCCACCGGCGCCACTCATTTCCTTGCGCGACTTGTTCACGTCGAACCGCTTCAACGGGCAAACCTACAGAGCCGGAGAACCGGCCGACTATTCCATGCCCGTGGATCCCGGTCACGAGTTTGAAAATGTCACGGTACAGCTCTGTGGACCCAGAGTGACCTATCCACCAGGGGGTGCATACCCCAACGTTACCAATAGTGGATTCGTGGCTTCCTACGTGTTAACAGGTGGGCAGAGCAACCCCGCTGAGATTATGAAATGTTACCAGCCAAGCCAGCTGCCGGTGCTCAACGCGCTGGCTCAAGAGTTTGTCGTATGTGACAACTGGTACGCTTCCCTTCCTGGTGCGCCGCTTCGATGCTAATTAGATGAGGCGTGGTCATAAATCATCAGGCCGCCTTGAGAAAGGCGTTGAGTCCGACGCAAAGTTCCAGGTCGTGTTCAAAGCGGGGAAGTCAAGGCAAGTTGATAGACAAAGATCGCCCCTAACGCGAAGCGTTGGGTGGCGAGCAAGCCCTTGGTAGGAACTTGTCCATGCCCATCAAAGATGCCCTTGAAATGCTCGTTCAAATTTTCCATCGCGATGGACCGCAGTTGGTGAAAGACCCGGCGGACTTCCACGCCATCATCGGTATGGGGGTAGCGTCCATACGTGGTGGTCACCAGCAGCCGATCGGATTGCTCACAGTACTCGTGCAGGTCGGGCGTGTTGTAATGGCGATCCCCCAGCACGAAGCGGACGTCGGCAGGAACCTCGCTCAACAAAGCGGGCGCAGGCTCGCTATCGGCGGTAGTGGCGGGAGTCAACACGGCAGCAATGGGAAACCAGACCGCCGCGACGACCGAGACGACGTGCAGTTTCCAGCCGTAGACCCAGCCGTGCCAGCCCGAGTTGGTCCAGTGGGCTTCGGGATCAATCGAGGTATGGGGAAGCTCCCCTTTCTCGCGATGCTTTTGATGCCAGACGCCTCCTCTGGCTCGCAGAACGGTGCTATCGATGGCGACGGCGCGTCCACTCGCGCTCCAGGGCTGGATCAGGCTGACCAGATGGCGGCCCAAGCAGCCAATCTGCGCAGGCAAGGTCGCTGGGATCGCTTTCTAGAGTCGCTCCCAGGTCCGGCGAGATGGGAAGCGGTCCTGCTGCGTCAACAAGTGCCGCAGGGTGCGCATGTCTTCGGTCGGCTGGGCTAACACACCCAGTAGTTCATGGACCGTGTGTAAATGACGAACAATCATGATTACTAACGCTTTCAAGAATAAGCGGTCTGGGTACACAATCGGATGCCCACGGCCTCGTTTCGTCGGAAGCGCGGGCATCGGCACATGATCGACGAGTTTGACTAAGGTGACAAGTAGTGAGTCTTGGGATACCATAGGAGTTGTACTGGCTACTTAGGATATCCGTTCCCAAAAAGAGCGCTCATGCTGGCTCTACCGATTCTTTTTCTTTGCAATCTGCCCATCAGATAGGTGACTTAGGGTTTCCTGCATGACTGTTTACTACCTGATTTTGGAACGGATATCCTAAGTAGGGTAGGGGGCCGACGAGGTACCATTGCTAGCCCTTTTTCGACCTCCCCCCTCCGAACGAGGCGTGACCGTTTCCGCGTCACCTCGCTCTCCAGTGGTCATGCTTGTCATCCGAA
>Ga0070697_100003302_pt1 | contig 12394 bp, 9 predicted proteins | sample KBSK1501metaG_FD_65475 | JGI IMG/M metagenome (GOLD analysis project Ga0070697, IMG submission 65475) | Corn, switchgrass and miscanthus rhizosphere microbial communities from Kellogg Biological Station, Michigan, USA - KBS K1-50-1 metaG | ecosystem: Host-associated > Plants > Roots >... | reverse complement strand
GCGCTTCCAGTGATGGTAATCGTCATAGTAGTGGGAGGCAACTCGCGTCTTGCATTATCGCTCCCGCCGCCACAGCCAAGCACCAGCAGAAAGATGGCTCCCGCCAAAAGCCTTCGCGCTCGTCTCTTGCCGTCTCCACGCCCGAGCGCGACGGCAAATGCGAGAGCTGCCGCTGAGAGCGGCCACCACGAAGTTGGGGCTGTTCCAGAAGCCATCATTGCCGGCATGGCGCCCGAAACCGTGAGCACCGAATTCACTTGTTGGGTGCCAGGGACAAATTGTGCAGGGGCAAAGCTGCACGTAGCTGGCGGCAAGAGCCCCGAGCACGAGAGCACAATATTTTCATGGAAGCCCGCTGCGCTGGGAATTGCGGTGACGGTGTAGCTGGCTGAACCGCCCGCCTTTACGACTGCGCTCGAAGGTGAAACCTGCAGCAGGAAATCTCGGTTCTCAACCGCCGTGTTCGCGGTCACTTGATTATTGCTTTCGTCCGAATCGTACTGGTTCGCCGACAGTGCAACCGAATTGGTTATGGTGCCAGGACTATGGGTTTGAATTACCACGTCTACGCTAACGTGTGCGGCGACCGGCACGATTCCAATATTGCAGATCAGCGGATTGGATCCGGTACAACTGCCCTGGGTCGCGGATGCGGATACCAGCGTTTGCCCGCCCGGAAGCGTCGCGGTCAGCACGACGCCAGAAGCATCCTTGGGCCCCTTGTTAGTCACGTCAATCGCGTAGGTCACCTTGTCACCGCTGCCCACCGCACGCGGTGAGGTCATCTTAAGTGCCACATCGCTGGTCGGCATCACGTATTCAGTTTGCACCCCGGCGGTGGCGGAGATGGTGTGCAAAGAGTATCCCGGCAGGCTGCCAAATAGCGGCATCGCAACCGATGGCGCCACGTGCTGGGTGATAGTTCCTTGCGGGAAATCGAAGCGATCGCGGATGTGCCAGTGTCCGGCAAGAACATGGCGCACGCCCAGGCGCTCGAACTCCTGCAACTCGCGCGAGCGGAAAGGCTCACTAATCACCCAGTATGGCCGAGTGCGCGGCAGGGCCGGGGAGAGGACCACCGGCACGTGCTGCATCACGATTGCAATCGGCGCAGCCGGACTGACTGTTTGCTGCGACAACCATTGCAGCATGATCTCGCCTTCAGCCTGCGCGATCGGATCCATCGGCAGCGGCACATCGGAACGAGGATCGCTGAAATTGCCGATGAGTTGGCTGTCGAGTGCAAAGATAGTCAAATTGTTCAGTTCGAGTTTGTAGTAGTCCGGCCCGAAGACAGCTCGATAAGCGGCGATATCCGCACCAGTGGTGTCGTGGTTTCCGGGGATGTAATGCACCGGGACGGTAATCGCCGAGAGGACTTGGCGGGCGTCGGCGCGCTCGATCGGATCTTCGCCAATGTCGCCGGTGACGATCACGGCATCGGGCGGCTTCTCATTGATGCTCTCCACAATCGCCACCAGCCTTGCCCGGGCCGTTGGGGCAGCAACGTTGCCGAGATGGATGTCGCTGATTTGAGCGATTCGCGTCTGCGCGCTTGCGGTGCTGGCGATGAGCACAATCAGGGCGACGGACAAAACTCGAGGTCTTGTGTTGAACATGCAGGGATTGGTTAGCCAGGGGGCTGCTATTGAAGATGCAACAGGGTTGCCGGCAGTTGGGTGCAGGTTGATTCTCACTCAGGGAGCCGCCCATTTTATGGCAGCAGGCCGTTGGTTGATGCGGGTTGCATTGGCTTTGACATGCATCTATACCTACAGCTCTGCCTGGGAGAGCTGAGGATGGCCGCACCTGCCGGTTTCGAGCAGTTCAGGTTCTCCGATCTGCGCGAACTGCTCGCCAAAGCCAACGAAGAGAAGTCGGGAGACCAGTTGGCCGGAATCGCAGCCCGCTCTGAGCGCGAGCGTGTCGCCGCCAAGCGCGCACTGGCCGATGTGCCACTCGCCACCATAGTCAATCAGCCGTTGATCGAGCCCGAGACCGACGAAGTTACGCGGCTCATCCTGGAAACACACGATCAACAAACCTTCCACTCTATCGGTAGCATGACAGTTGGCGAGTTCCGCGAGTTTATCCTCGACGATTCCACCGGTGACGCGGAGCTCAAGCGCCTGCACAGAGCCATCACTCCAGAAATTGCCGCAGCCCTCGCGAAGTTGATGAGCAACAAAGACCTGGTGCTGGGTGCGGCCAAGATTCGCAACGTCACGCGGTGCCGAAACACAATGGGCGAACGTGGCGTGCTCGGAATTCGTCTTCAGCCCAACCACCCTGCAGACGACATCGGCGGAATTCTGCTCTCAACTTTCGATGGCCTGCTGTACGGGTGCGGCGATGCTGTTATTGGGGTGAATCCCGCGACCGATTCCGTCGAACAAGTCGGCGGGATACTGCGCGCTCTTGACCACCTGATTTCGAGCTTCGGGATACCAACTCAGGCTTGCTGCCTGGCGCACATTTCAACGCAGGTCGCAGCACTTGAGCACGGCGCCCCCGTGGATCTGCTGTTTCAGTCGGTGGCCGGGACCGAAGCCGCCAATCGCAGCTTCGGTATCTCGCTCGACATGCTGCGCGCGGGAAGGGAAAAAGTGCTGGAGCATCATCGCGCGCGCGACGTGGAGTGGAAGGGAAACAACGTAATGTACTTCGAGACCGGGCAGGGCAGCGCCCTCTCTGCCGAGGCCCACCATGGCATCGATCAGGTGACGCTGGAAGCGCGAGCTTACGGCGCGGCGCGTACGTTTGATCCCTTCCTGGTCAACAGCGTCGTGGGTTTCATCGGCCCTGAATACCTCTACGACGAGCGCCAGATCATCCGTGCTGGATTAGAAGACCATTTCATGGGCAAGTTGCTGGGGCTGCCCATGGGTTGCGATGTCTGCTACACCAATCATGCGGCCGCCGACCAGAACTCGGCCGACAATCTCATGCTGCTTCTCGGCGCGGCTGGCTGCAACTACTTCATGGGCGTCCCTTGCGCCGACGACGTCATGCTCAACTACCAGTCCACCAGCTTCCACGACGCCCTGGCGGTCCGAAAAATTCTGAACCTGAAGCCCGCGCCTGAATTTCTCGCGTGGCTGGAAGAGATTGGCATCTATCGCGACCAACAGCCGGCGAAGCTGGAGCCAGCAACCAAAAAGCAGCTGGTGAAAAGGCTGGAGTCTACGCTTGAGCAAACCAGATAAGCTCGCGCCCAAGCCGAAGGCGGGAATTGCACCAGCGGAGTGGCCGAAGCTGGTCGAGCGAATCCGAGAGCGGACTCCGGCGCGCATCTTGGTTGGCCGCGCCGGCGGCGGCTACCGGACCGCTACGCAGATAGAGCTGCGTGAGGCGCATGCCGCTGCGGCTGATGCGGTGCGTACTGAGTTAGATCTGGCGCGCGATTTCTCCGCTGATTTTGTCGAACAGTGGAGATTGTTTGAGGTATCCACTTGCGCGACGTCGAAAGACCAGTACTTGCTTCGTCCTGATTTGGGACGCCGTTTGCACGCGAGCGCATGCCAACAGATTGTGACGCGGTGCCCAGGCCAGGCCGACTTGCAGATTGTAATCGGCGATGGATTGTCGGTAAGTGCTGTGGCTGCGCAGGTGCCGCGCTTGCTGCCTCTGATTGCCGCCGGCGCTCGAGAGCAGGGTTGGAAGCTAGGTCAGTCTTTCGTAATTCGTTACTGCCGCGTGGGCGTTCTCAACCACATCGGCGAGCTTCTGAGTCCAAAGGTGGTTGTGTTGCTCATCGGGGAGCGGCCGGGCCTGGCCACAGCCGAGAGCTTGTCGGCTTACATGGCCTATCAGCCGCGGGCAGGCCACAATGATGCCGATCGCAACCTTATCTCGAACATTCACGCCCGCGGCGTTTCGCCTGAACAGGCGGCGGCACGCATATTGAACCTTGCGCGGCAGATGATGAGCAGGAAACTGAGTGGTGCAAAGATTAAGGAAGTATTAGAAGCACAGATTAATCGGATTGGCCCTGGCCAGTGAGTTCTGCTACGAGCCGCTCTTAATCCCGCAATTTGTAACGCTGAATCTTGCCTGTCGCCGTCTTCGGAAGCTCATTCACAAATTCCACCCACTCCGGACGTTTGAATCCTGCCAGCTTGCTTGCAACAAACTCGCGGAGTTCGCGTGCCAGTTCGGGCGTGGGGTTCGCTCCGGGACGCAACACCACATACGCTACCGGACGTACAAGCTGCTCCTCATTGGTGCGGCCCACAACCGCGGCCTCCTGCACGGCGGAATGCTGTGTAAGAACGCTTTCAATTTCGATCGGGCTCACCCATGAGCCTTTTACCTTCAACATGTCGTCGGAGCGGCCCGCATACCAGTAATATCCATCTGGGTCACGGGAGTATTTATCGCCGGTGCGCAGCCATCCCTCTTGAATTGTCTCCCGGGTTTTTTCAGGCTGCTTCCAGTACCGGGAACAGACAGAATCGCCTTTGATCAACAGGTTTCCAATTTGCCCATCAGGTACCGGCTGGTCGTTCTCATCGACGATGCGCGCTTCGTATCCAGGAAGTATCTGCCCGCTCGATCCCGGACGCACCGCTCCCGGACGGTTGCCGATGAACATATGCAGGGCTTCAGTCGAGCCGATGGCATCCAGAATCTCGACGCCGAATCGCTCCTTGAAGCGCTGATAGATTGTTGCCGGTAATGCCTCACCCGCCGAGACTGCATTTCGAATGCTCGAAAGGTCGAAGTCGGCGCTACCCTCGCGACGGCAGGCCAGCAGTGCGGCGAAATTCGAAGGCACCGAGAAGAACAATGTGGGCCGGTACCCTTCAATAACGTTGTAAATGTTCGCGGGAGCCGGCGGGCCCGGCCACAAGATGCTGGTGGCGCCCACTGAGAGCGGAAAATACAATCCGTTGCCCAATCCGTAGGCGAAAAAGAGTTTGGCGACACTAAAAAAACGGTCGGCCTCCGTGATGCCCAGCGTGGCCTTGGCGTACAACTCCGAGCAAACCACCATGTCGCGATGCAGATGGACGCAGCCCTTCGGGAAACCGGTGCTGCCTGACGAATACAGCCAGAACGCGGGGTCCTCTTTGCCGGTGGGCTCGGCGTGCAGTTCGGCGGAACACTGGCCCATGGCAGCGCTTAGCGAGCACTCGCGTTCGGCAGTAGCTCCTGCCACCAGCACCTCCTCAAGATGAAGGAGTTGATCGCGACCAATTGCGTCAATTGCAGCCAGCAGAGGCTGGCTCACGATCGCGAACCTCGCCTGCGAATCATTGAGGAGATAGAGATACTCCGCCGGCTTCAGCAGAGTGTTCATGGGAATGGGAACAGCGCCAATTTTGATCGCGCCGAAAAAGCTGTAGGCGAATTCGGGGGTGTCGAGCACGATGAGCGCCACCCGCTCTTCACGCCTCATGCCTAGTTTCTTGAGCGCATTGCCAACCTGGTTTACCCGCTCAAAAAGCTGCTGGTAGGTGACGCGGTCATTGCCGCACTCAATAGCAATGCGCGCGCCGCGCCCTTCTTCAAGATGGCGATCGACGAAATGAGTGGCAACATTGAACTGCGAAGGCAGGGAAATCTGCTGCATCGATTAAGCAGCGCCGGTTTGTGACGAGCTGCTACGCACTTCTGCGTCGAGCGCGCTGAAGAATTTGGAAGCCAGTAATTTTGCCGTGCTCTCGATCATGCGCTGGCCCACACTGGCCAGCATGCCGCCCACTTGCACGTTGCCGGTGTAACGAATCAGCGTGTTCCCAATTTGCTCTTCCAGCACCAGATCTCCGGAGCCTTTGATGAAGCCGGGCTGACCCTTGCCTTCAACCACTAATCGGTAGTTGGAAGGCGGTGTCATGTTTTCTATCGAAACCGTGGCGGTGAATACGCCTTTGATTGGGCCGACGCCGGCAGAGAGTGTGGCGTTGTATTTATTTTCGCCAGTCTTCTCCATGCGCTCACACCCCGGAATGGTTTTTTGCAGGACTGCAGGATCGGTGAGTGCCTGGAAGACACGTTCGCGCGGAGCATGGATTTCGTAAGTGCCTTCGATTTTCATAGTTCTACCGCCGAGCACGCAGAGCGCGCCGAGGTATCAATTATTTGCATTCTCCGCGTTCTCGGCGGTGAAATCACTTTGCGCGGCTCGCAGCCAGTTCAACAGCTCGACGGCTGTAGATATCCGCCAAGTGCTTGCGGTATTCGGCGGATGCAAACAGGTCAGAATTAACGTCCACTCCGTCACCCACCTTGGCGGCCGCGGTGGCAATCGCCTTAGCGTCAAGCGCGCTGCCTTTCAATCCCTGCTCGACTCCTCGAGCGCGATAGGCCTTAGCCGCAACACCGGTGATCCCCACTCCAGCGGATTGGCACGCGCCTTTGCTGTCTTTCACTAGGCTCACGGCGATTCCGACCATGGCAAACCCTGAGGCTGGTTGCCGCACCTTCATGTAGCTTTGCCCCACGCGGCCGGTGGGAACAGTGATGCGGATTTCACGCAGAATCTCCCCAGGCTGGAGGGCGGTCGTCAGCAGATCGACAAAAAAATCGTCCGCCTTGATGACCCGTTCGCCTTTGCCGCTGACTGCGATTAACTCCGCGCTAAGAGCGATGATGGGCGCCGGCCAGTCGCCTCCGGGATCGGAGTGAGCCAGACTGCCCCCGATGGTGCCCTTGTTGCGCACTTGCAGGTCGCCCAGATTAGTGGCGGTCTCGGGCAGCAGCGGACACGCTTTGCGCAGTTGCTCGGAGGATTCGATCTGGTAATGCGTGGTCATCGCGCCAATGCGGATTTGGCCCTTCTCCTCGCGGATGTAGGACAGATCCTTTATTCGTCCTAAGTCAATCAGGATTTGCGGTTGCGCCAGGCGCAATTTCATGGCCGGAATCAGGCTGTGTCCGCCGGCCAGGATTTTGGCGTTGTCTTTGTTCTTGGCGAGCAACGAAAGTGCTTCGTCGAGGCTCTTGGCGGCGACGTATTCGAATGGTGTTGGGATCATAGTTCGCTCCTCGCTTTAGCTCGCCATACGAGACGGCGATTTCTTGTGAATGATGCGCCACACCGCTTCGGGCAGAATCGGCATATCGAGATGACGAATGCCGTAGGGCGCGAGTGCATCAACTACCGCGCCAACAATCGCGGGTGTGGCGCCGATGGTTCCGGCCTCGCCCACGCCCTTCACGCCCAGCGGATTTACTGGCGAGGGCGTCTCCGTGCGCTCCAGTTCGAACCAGGGAATCATGGAGGCTTTAGGCACGGCGTAATCCATCAGCGTTCCGGTGACCAGTTGTCCTTGCTCGTCGTAAACCACCTGCTCGTATAGCGCCTGCCCGATTGATTGCACGATGCCGCCCTGCACTTGTCCATCGACCAGCATGGGATTGATGACCTTGCCGCAGTCATCGACGGCAACGTAGCGCAAGAACTTGATCTCGCCGGTCTCGCGATCAATTTCGACGACAGCGATGTGTGTGCCGAATGGGAAAGTGAAGTTTTTGGGCTCGAAGAAATACGTCGCGGAAAGCCCGGGCTCGGTGTCGGGCGGAAGATTTTTTGCCAGGTGCGCGGCCAGGGCGACGTCCTGCAAAGTTACGCCCTTGCCGTCAGCCGAGGGATTGGGCAGAGCAGCAGCCGGCGCTTCGCCCGCCGGCAATACCGGCTCAGGCACGCTGGCAGCTTTAGCGCGTTTGCTTGAAAGCGAGTATTTGCCTTCGCGAAAGGCGACGTTCCCCGTTTCGGATTCGAGCATGTGCGCCGCTATCTTGTGAGCCTTCTCTTTTAGCTTTTCGATCGCCACCAGAACCGCGGTGCCGCCTACGGCCGTGGCGCGACTGCCGAAAGTGCCGATGCCGTACTGCACAATCGAAGTGTCGCCGTGGATGACGGTCACATCATTGATATCCACGCCCAGTTCGTCGGCCGCGATCTGCGCGAAAGACGTTTCCTGACCTTGCCCGTGCGGCGAGGCGCCAGTTAGTACAGTGACTTTGCCGGTAGGCTCGATGCGAACGGTCGCGCTCTCCCAGCCGCCTGCGGGCATGGCCTGTGACGGCCCCAACGCGCAGATTTCAACGTAGGTAGAGACACCGATTCCCATCAGTCGGCCGTCTTTGCGCGCTTTCTTCTGTTCTTCGCGCAGCTTGGTATAGTCAGCCATCTGCAGCGCTTTTTTCAGGGCACCCTCGTAGTTGCCGCTGTCGTAGAACAAACCGGTAGCCGTCTTGAACGGAAACTCATTGGGCGCGGGAAAATTCTTGCGGCGGACCTCGACCGGGTCTTTGCCCAGCTCGGCGGCAACCAGATCGACCGCACGTTCGACAACGTAAGTCGCCTCCGGACGCCCAGCTCCGCGGTAAGCGTCAGTCGCCATCTTGTTGGTGAAAACACCGGTGACGTTGATCTGGATGGCGGGAATGCGATAGGCGCCCGAGAGCATTAGGCCGGTTAGGGTTGGAATGGCCGGCGTGAGCAGTTGGAAATAAGCCCCGAGATCGGCAAAAACGTTGTAGCGCAATCCTGTGAGGGTGCCGTCGTTCTTGCAACCAATCTCGATGTAGCCAATTTGTCCGCGGCCGTGGATGGTGGCCTGCATGTTCTCGCGGCGAGTTTCAATCCACTTCACCGGACGGCCAAGTTGCATGGAAATCCAGCCCAGCAGGGCTTCCTCCCCGTAGACGTTCAGCTTCGACCCGAAGCCGCCTCCCACCTCGGGAGCGATCACGCGTACTTTGTTTTCCGGGATTCCGATCATCAGCGCCAGTTGGGTGCGCGCGAGGTGAGGAATCTGCGTCGAGGTCCAGATGGTGAGTTCCTGTTCGCCCGGCAAATAGCGGGCCAGCACGCCGCGCGGCTCCATAGCAACCGGCGCCAGACGCTGGTTCACCATGCGCTGCTTAATCACACGATCAGCCGATTTCAGCGCGGCATCAATGTCGCCTTCTCCAGCGGTGAGTTTGTAGGCGACATTGGTTTTGAATTGCTCATGAATTACCGGACCACCCTTGGCGGCTTCCTCTTCATTCACAACCGCGGGTAATTCGTCGTAATCGACGGAGACTAGATCCGCGGCATCACGCGCGGCGAAGCGGTCGTTGGCGACAATGGCGGCGATGGGATGGCCGACAAAGAGGACCTTGTCGGTAGCCAGCACGCGGTAGTCGGGAACCTTCAAGTCAGGCAGAGCACTGGCGCACGGCACTGGGCCAATCTTCTTAGCGGCGTCCTTGCCTGCATACACTGCGACCACGCCCGGCGCCTTGGCGGCGCTGCTGGTATCCACCTTGCGCAAGCGCGCGTGCGCGTAGATAGAGCGCACGAACACGACGTGCAGCGTGTCGGGAAGCTTCACGTCGTCAACGTAGTGCGCAAGACCTTTGATGAGGCGCGGATCTTCTGTCCGCTTGACCCGCTGGCCAACATATTTGCCTGCCATACATCCTCCCTGGGAATGTTCGACTATTTTCTTGCGCCGGCGCCCTGGCGCGCAGCATATTGCACGGCTTCAACAATGTGCTGGTATCCGGTGCAGCGACACAGATTGCCTTCCAGACCGTGGCGTATCTCAGCTTCGCTGGGATTGGGATTGCGCTCGAGTATCTGGGAAGCCGCAACAATCATTCCCGGAGTGCAGTACCCGCACTGCAGGCCATGGCGCTCCCAAAAACCCTCCTGCACGGGATGCAGCTTGCCGTTGGTGGCGAGGCCCTCGATGGTGGTTATCTTGGCACCGTCTGCCTGGACGGCGAAGATGGTGCAGGATTTCACCGCCTGTCCATCCATCAGCACGGTACAGGCGCCGCACAGCGAAGTCTCGCAGCCCACGTGGGTGCCGGTGAGGTTCGCAACATCGCGCAAGTAGTGGACCAGCAGCAGCCGGCTCTCGACTTCATCCTGGCGTTCAACGCCGTTCACGCGCAGTTTGATCTTCGTCTTCATCAGCAGACCTCACTAGGAGTTATCAGGGCAAAAGATTCTACCCTTTTTCCAGCGTGCAACCTATGCGGCGGCAAGAAAACAGCTTTTGGTAGGTCCTTCATGGTGGTTGTGCTCGCGATTCTGCTCGGGATGTGAACGCGAAAGATTTCCGTTATAAATGAAGTGATGCAAAGTCTGACCAACGAGATTAGCGCCTCGGACAGTTTGGAAGCGCCGCCTGAGGCGTCACCAGCGCGCGAGCGGCGCATGCTGATGATTATGGTCCTGGTGGCGCTGCTGCTGCGTCTGGCGGTGCTAACCATCGGCGCCACCTACAAATTTCCAGCGCGCGAAGACCACTTCGGTTTTGGATGGGAGACCGGCCGCATTGCCCGCTCCATTGCAACCGGAGAGGGATTCAGCTCTCCGTTTCACGGGCACACCGGCCCCACCGCCTGGATCGCGCCGCTCTATCCTTATTTTCTCGCGCTGCTATTCAAGATCTTTGGGGTGTATTCCAACGGGGCTGCCTGGGTGGCACTCGCGGTCAACAGCATTTTTTCGGCGCTCACCTGCATCATCATTTTTTATATCGGGAAGGAGATCTTCGGTCCGAAAGTCGCCAAGTGGACAGCATGGACGTGGGCAGTGCTGCCGTATTCCATCTACTGGGCAATTCGGTTTGCCTGGGAAACCAGTTTCGCAACCTTTCTGCTGAGCGCGGTAGTTCTGCTCGCGCTCCGCTTGGAGCGCCGGAACGTCCTGCGTGAGTGGGCGCTTTTCGGAGTGCTATGGGCCTTAATCGCGCTGAGCAATCCATCGCTGCTGGCGTTTTTGCCTTTTTGCGGGGGTTGGATGGCGTATCGCCAGTGGAACAACGGAATTCTTTCCGCCAAGCCGGTGCTGCTGTCGGCGGCGGTTTTTGTGCTGAGCATTTCTCCGTGGCTGATCCGCAACTATCGCACCTTCGGGCAGTTTGTCTTCATTCGTAGCAATTTTGGCGCGGAACTTGCCTTGGGAAACAGTGCGAACGCCGATGGCACCTGGATGTTCTGGCTGCATCCTACGCAGAACAAATTGCAGCTGGAGCGTTACCGTGAATTAGGCGAGATCGGCTACGCACGAGAGCGGCGGCAGCAGGCGATGCACTGGATCGCTGAAAATCCTGGCCGCTTCGTGCAGATCAGCCTGAAGCGAGTTTTCTTTGTCTGGTTTGGCACGCCGCGCGCAGCAAGTTCGGTAGTGGAAGCTGAGACCAAGGATTGGTTGTTCTCATTGTCATCGATTCTGGGACTTCTCGGTCTCGGCCTGGCATTGAAACAGCGCTTGCGGGGCGCCTGGCTTTTTCTGTGGCTGATTCTTTCGGTGCCGATGATTTACTATTTCACGTTCTCACTCCCGCGCTATCGTCACCCCATCGAACCGGAGTTGCTATTGCTAATCGTGTATGTGCTATCAGAGGCTAAAAGCGGAGGCAAAACGGCAGCCCACAACTCCAGCGTTTCGATCGTGGCCGGCACTACCTAAATGAGTTCAAACCAGCAGCCGTTTCATACTCTTTCCATCATCATTCCGGTCTACAACGAGCGGGCCACGATTGAAGATGTGATCCGCAGCGTGACCTCAGTTCCGGTTCCCCTCAAGCGTGAAATCGTGGTGGTGGATGATTTCTCTACCGACGGCACTCGCGAACTGCTGTCGCAAGTGAGCGTCCCAGCCGGCAACTCGCTGCGACTTGTAATGCACGATCAGAATCGGGGCAAGGGCGCAGCTATCCGCAGCGGTCTTGAGCAAGTCACCGGCGACATTGTTCTGGTGCAGGATGCCGACCTGGAGTACGACCCGCACGATTATCCCAAGCTGCTGGAACCGATTCTGGAAGGCCGAGCTGACGTGGTATTCGGCGATCGCTTCCATGGCGGGCCGCATCGTGTGCTTTACTTCTGGCACTTCCAGGCAAACCAGTTTTTGACCTTCCTCGCCAATCTGCTAACCAACCTGAACTTGAGCGACATGGAGGTTGGCTACAAGGTTTTCCGGACGGACGTGATACGCCGCTTGAAGCTAACCTCGAATCGCTTTGGATTCGAGCCCGAGGTCACCGTGAAGGTAGCAAAGCTGGGCTGCCGCATTTATGAGGTCCCGATTTCCTATCATGGCCGCACCTACGAAGAAGGAAAGAAAATCACCTGGCGGGACGGGATTGCAGCGGTTTACTTCCTGCTGAAATACAAGCTGCTTGGCTAAGCTTCGGCGGCCTCGTATGCAGAGCTGGCGTTGATATAATTAACCATTCACTTTCCCTGCGGAGTTTTTCGACAGATGATTTGTTTCTTCACCTTCGTGCGGCGGTTTGGCCAAGCCGCTACTGCTATGGGCGGTGGTTTTCATTCGTGGCAATTTTGGCGCAGTCCCAGCCCTGGGAAAGAGTTCAAGCGTCGCTGGCGCCTGGATGTTCTGGCAGCATCCCTCGCGATACAAATTGCAACTGGAGCGTTA
>Ga0070697_100003299_pt1 | contig 12399 bp, 13 predicted proteins | sample KBSK1501metaG_FD_65475 | JGI IMG/M metagenome (GOLD analysis project Ga0070697, IMG submission 65475) | Corn, switchgrass and miscanthus rhizosphere microbial communities from Kellogg Biological Station, Michigan, USA - KBS K1-50-1 metaG | ecosystem: Host-associated > Plants > Roots >... | reverse complement strand
CGTCCACGAAGACAAAGTCATCTTTCACCGGCTTTTCCTGTCAATGCCAGCGACACCATCCGGTCGATCACTTCGGCAAGCGGCAACCCTGCGGCTGCCATCATTCTCGGGTAACGGCTGAATGAGGTCATGCCGGGCAGGGTGTTAACCTCGTTAAGGACCACTTCTCCGTCTTCCTTGAGGAACATGTCCACCCGTGATAGTCCCCTGCATCCCAGGGCGCGGTATACGGCCTTTGCTGTCTCCTGCACGAGCGAGCGCGACTCTGCCGGAATGTCGGCGGGAACGATTGGTGTTGAGTTTTCGGAACCGCTTTCTGGCTCACTCTCCTGATGGATTCTGAAGAAGCCGTGAGATAGGGCAATCCGGTCTACCTCGCCTGCGATCAGATCCGTATCGTTCCCCAGGATGGCGCATCCGACCTCGCTGCCGGCGACAGCCTCTTCAATCAGCACCTTCGTGTCGTACTGCCTTGCGGTTTCGACCGCGCTCGGCAGTTCTTCTTTTCGGGATACCTTGCTGACGCCGAAAGATGACCCCGAACGGGCCGGCTTTACGAAGACGGGATAGGTAAACCGGCCGGTATCGATATTCTCGTTCGCCGTGACGGTCCAGAAGTTCGGCGTAGCGATTCCCGCGCTTCTGGCGACGATGTAAGCAAGGGATTTGTCCATGCACAGAGCAGAACTTTGGACATCGCAGCCTGCGTAGGGGATGCCGGAGATCTCCAACAAGCCTTGCATCGCGCCATCCTCGCCGAGTTTGCCGTGCAGAACGGGCAGCACCAGGTCCAGGCTGATCGTTTCGTATTGTCCCTGCTCCAGGACAAGCAATCCCTGTGCGCTTCTGTCCGGTGACAGCACGGCCGGACGGCAACTGCCGTTTTCCCAGTTTGCGTCAGGGCCGTCACAAAGCTTCCAAGCACCGCTCTTCGTAATCCCGATCCAGAACGGTTCATACTTTTCGGTATCGAGGCTTCTTGCGACCTCTCGCGCAGACTTGACGGAGACGGGATGTTCTTCGGAGCAGCCCCCGAATATGATTCCGACCTTCAGCCTATTCATGCTGATTTCTCCCTTCAGATTCCAGGCAGTTGAGGATACTGTTTTCAACCATGTCGCTCAGGGCGTGGTCTGTGTAATAGGCGGTGTGCGGACTGATAAGCACATTCGGCAGCTCTTGCAGCCGCAACAGCGGTTTGCTTTCGATGGGCTTGCTTCTGCAGTCGGCGTAGAATATTCCTTCCTCTCCTTCGAGGACATCCAGCGCCGCACCGCCCAGTCTGCCGCTTTCCAATGCTGGAATAAGGGCCTCGGTATCGAGGAGTGAACCGCGCCCGGTATTGATAATGAACGCGCCGTGCTTCATCTGCTCGATGCGTTGACGATTCAAGAGATGGCGCGTACCCGCGTTAAGCGGCGTATGGAGCGTTACAATGTCGCTCAGCTGCAGCAATTCATCGAGGGGAACGTAATCGGCAGCGGCCTTGGGACGCCTGTCGCAGGCCAGTATCCGGCAGCCGAAACCCCGCAGCCTGTCCATGACTGCGGCGCCAATGCGTCCTGTTCCAATTACCCCGATGGTCAGGTCGCGCAGTTCTCTCCCGCGTACATCGTTCAATCTGTAATCATGAATATCCGCGCGGCGGATAATGGATTTTGCATTTCGCACGGCCATCAGCATCAGCATCAGCGTGTAGTCGGCCACGCTGTCGGGCGAATAGGCGACATTTTCAACGGAAATGCCGACGCTCTCCGCGTATTTCACATTGATATGGTTATATCCAATGCTCCTCGTGGAGATATACGTTACGCCGGCCTGGCTAAGCGCAAGAAGGGCGGAGTTTGTGATTTGAGTTTTATGACCGACGCTGATGCATCGGTTTCCGAGTGCCAGCTCAATGTTGGCTTCGGATACCGGTGCCTCTGTGATAGTTGGCACTACGCCAATGCGAGGCGCCATCTCCCGGAACAAAACGGCCTCGTCCTGCCCGCATCCATAAATCGTGATTCCCATTGCCGGGACGGCCGAGGAGGACGAGGCCGCCAGCGACCGGATGCGGCGGGCCGCTGCTCGTACCGGTTCGCTGTAGGTCATGCCTCCAGTTAAGGCAGCATGGCGTTGCCGGCACGTATGCGGTTTTCGATATGCCGGCGATATGCTACCGGGCCGGTAGCAGCGGGAGCACGCGCGTGCTGATCGTCGAGGGCGAGCCCTCTGCTCGTAGAGCCGCACCGCCCTCACCCGCCTGCGCGGCGGTCGGCTGACCACGGGTCTTTGCCCGCCCGGCTCATATGTGCCGGGACTGTCGTGCGGCGGATGCCGTAGATCCGCGCCAGCTCCCAGACCCGTCCACCGCCCGCGTAGCCGGCGATGGACGCCTCAGCCTCGGCCGGGGACAGGCGCCGTTGGGTGGCAGCGCAGCTCGCGGATGTTGGGAACCCCGCGCATCCTCGAGCTTTTGGCTAGCGCCGTGTGCCAGGTGCGGTGTACCCGCCTGGCCACGGCCCAGTAAACGAGCCCGACGATGAGCATCGCGCACATCCGAGCATCGCGCACATCCCGACCAGGACCGGCTGCACTTACCAGGTCCGCAAGCTGCCCGGCCTTCGCCGGGTCCGCCCAGAACCCGGTCGACGTCATATGCGAGCTGCGCTGCATCCAACGGCGCCTGAGGTTGAGGCGTTGATCGCCGACTGCGGGGGCGGTGCGGCTCTACCAGCAGAGGACTCGGCCTCGACGGTCAACACACGCATGCTCCCGCTGCTACAGGCCGGCAGGATATCACCGGCATATTGGAAACCGCATACGTGCCGGCAACGCCATGCTGCCTTGACTGGAGGCATGACCTACAGCGAACCAGCCGCCGTCAACCTCTACCTCGTCAGCCTGCTCCCGCTCGCCGGCCTGCGCGCCGCCTGGGCATGATCCCGCTCAGCCTCGGCGAGATCGCCGCGGTCGCCGGCGGGACGGTCGAGGGCGACGGCACCGTGACGGTGACCGCGCCGGCCGTGCTCGACGGCCGGCAGGCCGAGCCGGGCGGCCTCTTCGCCGCCTTCGCCGGCGAGCACGCCGACGGCCACGACTACGCCGGCCAGGCCCGCGAGGCGGGCGCGGTGGCCGTGCTCGGCTCCCGGACCACGCCGCTGCCCACTGTCGTCGTCGAGGACGCCCAGGCCGCGCTGCAGGCGCTCGCCGCCCACGTCGTGGCCCGGCTGCGCGACGGGCTGACCGTTGCCGGGCTGACCGGCTCCCAGGGCAAGACCAGCACCAAGGACCTGCTGGCGGTCGTGCTGTCGAGCGCCGAGCCGACGATCGCCACGGTCGGCTCGCTCAACAACGAGCTCGGCGTGCCGCTCACCATGCTGCGCGCCGACGCGGCCACCCGGTTCCTCGCCCTTGAGATGGGAGCCCGCCACATCGGCGACATCGCCGAGCTCACCGGCCTGGTCGCGCCCGACATCGCCGTCGTCCTCAACGTCGGCCAGGCCCACCTCGGCGAGTTCGGGTCGCGCGAGGCCATCGCCAGGGCCAAGGGCGAGCTGGTGCAGGGGCTGGCGCCCGGCGGCACCGCCGTCCTCAACGCCGACGATCCCCGGGTGGTCGCGATGCGCTCGCTCACCGACGGCCCGGTGCTGACCTTCGGCCGGGCGGAGCACGCCGACGTGCGGGTGCTCGACCTGGCGCTGGACCGGCTCGGCCGGCCGTCCTTCACGCTGCGGACCGCCGACGCCTCGGCTCCCGTCGCGCTGCCGCTCGTGGGCGCCCACCAGGCGCTCAACGCGTCGGCTGCCGCGGCGGCGGGGCTGGCGGCCGGCGTACCCCTCGACGTGGCCGCGGCGGCGCTGGCCACCGCCTCACTGTCGAAGTGGCGCATGGAGCTGCGCGACCTCGCCGACGGCGCGACGCTGCTCAACGACTCCTATAACGCCAACCCCGACTCGACCCGCGCCGCCCTGGACGCGCTGGCAGCGATCGAGGGCGGGCGCCGCATCGCTGTCCTCGGCGAGATGCGCGAGCTCGGCGACGACAGCGAGGCCGAGCACCGCGCTGTCGGAGAGTACGCCGCCTCCCGGGCCGACGTGGTAGCCGCGGTCGGCGAGGCCGCCCGGCCGATCGCCGACGGCGCGGGAGAACGGGCGGTGACGCTGGCCGACAACGACGCGGCCGTCGACTGGCTGCGCGGCCACCTCGCCACCGGCGATGTGGTGCTCGTCAAGGCCTCCCGCGGGGCACGCCTCGACGAGATCGCCGCTGCGCTCGCCTAGTTCGGCGGGGCGTCGGCCGCCGTGTACGTGAAGGCGCCAGTACCCGTCCGTCATAGCCGGCTGGTCGGCCATGACAGCGTTCCCGCGGATAGGACGGCTGGCCGAGAGGCTCACGCGGCCCGGCGGTATCTGAGCACCGAAAGCGGGGCGAAGACGGCGATGATGCCGGCGCACCAGAGGATGGCCGCCACCGCGTGCGAGGCGGTCGGGCCCCCGAGCAGCAACGGCCGGATGGCGTTGACAGTGGCGGTGAGGGGCTGGTGGTCGGCGTAGGCGCGCAGCGGGCCGGGCATGCTGGCTGCCAGCACGAAGGCGCTGGAGGGAAAGGTGAGCAGGACGGTGAGCGGGACCGCCGCGGCCCCGGCCGCCTCGGCGCTTTTGGCCGCCAGCCCGAGCAGCGCGGTGACCCAGGAGATGGCGAAACCGAACAGCAGCAGCACTCCGGCGGCAGCGGCCAAGGCTGCCACGTTGGTGTGGAGACGGAAGCCGACCAGGTAGCCGACGCCGAGCATGAGGGCGATGACGAACACGTTGCGCAGGGCATCGGCCAGGACCCGGCCCGCGAGTACCGCGGAGCGGGCCATGACCAGCGACCGGAACCGTTCGATGAGCCCGCCCCGGAGGTCTTCGGCCATGCCGATGGCGGTGTTCTGGGCGCCGAACAGCACAGTGGTCACGAAGATCCCGGCCATGAGGTAGTTGGTGTAGCTCACGCCGGGAACGTGGATCGAGCCGCCGAACACGTACCGGAACATCAGCACGAACAGCACGGGCTGGATAGTCACGAACGCCAGCAGCTGGGGCCGGCGGGTCATGCCGATCACGTTGCGTTTGGCGACCGCCAGGGAATCGGCGGCCGCCCACGCCAGCTTCGATCGGCACGGGGACGGCAGCGGGAGGTCAGTTGGTGCGGCGAGGGTGGTCATGAGGCACCTCCTTTGTTGATGCCGCTGCCGACGGCCGCCGGTGCGGCGGGTGCATCCGGGCCTGCGCCGGGGTGATGGCCGGTCAGCTGGAGGAAGACGTCGTCGAGGGTCGGTTCGCGGATGGCCAGCGATTCGGGGACGATGGCGCCGTCGTCCAGCAGGCGGATGACCTGCTGGACGGACGGGCCCTTGTCGGGCACCTTCACCGCCAGGGTGCGGCTGCCGTCGAGCACGCCGGTGGGGCCGATCGGCTGGAGACGTGCGGCGGCGCGCTGGACGTCGGCGGGGTCGGCGACGCGGATCTCGACCACGGTGGAGCCCAGGCTGGCCTTCAGCTCGACGGGGGTGCCCTCAGCGATGATCCGGCCGCGGTCGATCACCACGATGTGGTTGGCGAGGCGGTCGGCTTCCTCGAGGTACTGGGTGGTCAGCAGCACGGTTGTGCCGTCGGCGACGAGCTCGCCGATGAGGGCCCACAGGTCGCTGCGGCCGCTCGGGTCCAGCCCGGTGGTCGGCTCGTCCAGGAACAGCACCGGGGGCCGGTGGACCAGGGCAGCGGCCAGGTCCAGGCGGCGGCGCATGCCGCCCGAGTATGTGCGGACTGGCCGGGAGGCGGCGCTGGTGAGGCCGAAGCGGCCCAGTAGCTCCTCAGCGCGTGAGGCGATGGCCGGGCGCGGCCGATGGGTGAGCTGGCCGATCAGGCGGAGGTTCTCCCGGCCGGTCAGGTTCTCATCGACGGCGGCGTACTGCCCGGCCAGGCCGATGACGGCCCGCACCTCCCCGGCCTGGCGGACGACGTCGAGGCCGAGCACGCTCGCCTGACCGGCGTCGGGTTCCAGGATGGTCGTGAGGATCCGCACGGCCGTGGTCTTGCCTGCGCCGTTCGGCCCGAGCAGGCCGAGCACGCTGCCGGCCTCGACCGCGAGGTCGATGCCGTCCAGCGCGACGACGGGGCCGAACCGCTTGACCAGCCCATCCGCCGCGATCGCCGCCTCAGCCATGGCCGGGCAGGGTCCGCGGCAGCCCGAACCCAGGCAGCACGCCGTTGCCGGTGCGGGTCACGGCTCGCTTCTTGAGCGCCTCAGGCATCGGTTGCGGCCCGCGGGTTCCCGGTGAACTCCGGAACGGCGCCGATTTCCAGGCCACCGCCGAGCTGGAGGGCCGGGCATCCCGTGGCCAGCGCGGCTGCGCCGTCGATGTCCTCGGCGGTCACGACGGAGTAGCCGCCGAGCCGGGTCCCGGCATCGAGCTTGCCCAGCGTCCGCGTGGCGAGCACGCCGTGCCCGGTGTCTACGCGGCTGCTGCCCAGGCTCTCAAACCAAGCCTGCCACGCCTTCCCGGTTTCCTCCCCGGGCTGGTAGTCCTTAGGCACACGGTACGAGAACAGGAATTTAGGCACCGTCGTCTCCTCACTTTCTCCGGCTCAGCTCACGCTGTCTGTCGGAGAGGTAGATGCTCGGCAGCCGGAAAAGTGGGCAGGGGGTGCCCGGTTTCGGGTTGGTGCGGCGTCTATACCAGTAGCCGGACAGGTGAAACTGCACTTGCAGCCCGGATGGGAGGGTTCTCGTCGACACTGATCTGGTCACCAGGGCACAGGCCGGCGACCCGGATGCCTTCGCCGAGCTGGTCGAGGGGCACCGGCGTGAGCTGGAGCTGCACTGCTACCGCGTCCTCGGCTCGGCCCAGGACGCTGAGGACACCGTCCAGGAGACGTTCCTCGCCGCCTGGCAGCACATTGCCGGGTTCGAGGCCCGGTCGTCGGTTCGCACGTGGCTCTACCGGATCGCGACCAACCGCTGCCTCGCCGCTCTGCGCTCCGCTCGCAGACGTCAGCCCGCGGACCTCGCTGTGCCGGTAGGCCCCTACCCTGAGCCGAACGCCACCAGCGAGGTGATGTGGCTGGAGCCCTACCCCGATCTACTCCTGGAGGGGATCGCGGACGCCGCACCGGGTCCCGATGCCCGCTTTGAGGCACGCGAGGCCATCTCGCTGGCGTTCGTGGCTGCCCTGCAGCTGCTGCCGCCACGTCAGCGGGCTGTCCTTGTCCTGCGGGACGTGCTCGGCTTCCGGGCCAAAGAGGTCGCGGCGATGCTCGACACCAGTGAAGAAGCAATAAGCAGCGCGCTCAGACACGCTCGTGCGAACCTGCACCGCAGGCTCCCACCGCCCGCAGGCCCCCCTCCCGCCCCGAGCTCCCAGGCCGAACGAGCCATCATCGAGCAGCTGGCCACCGCGTACGAGGCCGGGGACGTTGCTGGCTTGGTGTCGCTGCTCACCGAAGATGCCGTCATCACCGCACCACTGGCCGACGCCGCATATGTGGGGCCGGCTGCCGCGGCCCGCGTTTTCGAGACGATCTTCGCCCAGGACCGGTCCTATCGCCTGATACCTACCCGGGCGAACCGGCAGCCCGCTTTCGGCGTCTACGTCCGGGATCCGGCGACCGGCGTGTTTCACGCCAACGGCATGCTGGTCGTCACACTGGCCGGTGATCGGGTCCAGGCGATGACCCGCTTCGACAACAGCGTCATCGCAAAGTTCGGTCTTCCGCGGCGGCTCTCCTGAGCCGGAAGACCTAAAGCAACACCCTGGCAGGGGAACACGCTGCCTACCGGGCCCATGCAGGACTTGGCGTTGCGCGTGGCAGCCCGGCCGCCCGGTTCGCGGCCTTACGTCAGGCGAAGCAGCAGCGCGGGCGAGATCGTCGGCCGGGCCTGAGCCGACGGTCCCAGGCACGCTATTGACGCAACCGAACGGTTGCCTCGGCTTGCCGCAACCCGGCCCGCGGCCCGGTCACGAGGAACCACGGGGGTGGGTCATGGCGGGGCGACCCCGGTCCGGTCACGATGTTCTCGCTGATGATGGGCGCGAGATCTCGGGCGCGCTGTGGACGGGCTGGTCGGAAGTGGGCTTCGTGCGCCCGCCCGCCGACACCGCCGTCAGGGCCCCGGCTGCGGAGAAGCTGGCGCCGACCCAGAGCGCGGCTTTGAAGCCGCCGGTGAAGATGACGGGTGAGGTGTAGACGCCGGGGCGGGCGAACACGGTGGCCAGCACTGCGACGCCGAACACTCCGCCGAGCTCGCGCAGGGCGCTGTTGGTCCCTGACGCGACGCCGATTTCGCCGGGCGGGACGGAGGCGACGACCTCGCCGGCGACCGTGGGGAACACCAGCCCGATTCCGACGCCGGCCCGGTGAGGGCGGCGCCCAGTTCGCCGTAGCCGAGGCCGGGTGTGGCGATGGCCGCCATCCAGGCCAGGCCGGCCGCCTGCAGGAACAGGCCGCCCGCCATGAACGGCCGGTTGCCGTACCGCTCGGCGAGCTTGCCGGCGATCGGCGAGGCGACCATGGCCGCGGCGGTCCACGGCAGCAGCCGGATCCCGGTCTGCAGCGGGGTGTAGTGCTGGGCGGACTGCAGGAACTGTGCCATCAGGAACAGGGTCCCGAACAGCCCGGCGTACATGAGGAAGCTCACGCCGTTCGCGCTGGTGAAGCGGGATTGCCGGAACAGCGCCAGCGACAGCATCGGGGCGGGTGCCCGCCGCTCCCACCACACGAACGCGCCGGCCAGGGCCGCGCCGGCGGCGAGCGCCCCGATGACTTCGCCGCTGGACCAGCCGGCGGTGCTGGCCCGGACCAGCCCCCAGGTCAGGCCGAGGAAGCCGACCCCGGCCAGGATCAGCCCGGCCACATCGAGGCAGGGCCGGGGACCGAAGCTCTCGCGCAGCCGCCAGGCAGCCAGCGGGATCACCGCGAGGCCGACCGGGACGTTGAGCCAGAAGATCCAGTGCCAGCTGAGGCCCTGCACGACGGCACCGCCGACGACCGGGCCTCCGGCCACGGCGAGTCCGGCGATCCCGCCCCACAGCCCGATGGCCATGGCGCGCTTCCCGGCCGGGAACGCCTCGCTGATCAGGGTCAGGGTGAGCGGCATGATGATCGCCGCGCCGGCACCCTGCACGACCCGGGCCGCGATGAGCACGCCGACGGTCGGGGAAAGCGCCGCCCACGCCGACGCCGCGGTGAACACGGCCAGGCCGATGCAGAACATGCGCTTGCGCCCGAACCGGTCACCGAGCGCCGCGCCGGTCAGCAGCATGCAGGCGAAGGACAGCAGGTAGGCGTTGACGGTCCATTCCAGGCCGGAGAGGCTGCTGTGCAGCGAGACTCTCAGCACCGGCAGCGCGGTCGTCACGACCATGTTGTCCAGCGCGGACATGAACAGCCCGAGCGACGCCAGCACGAGCGTCCACGCTGGCTTCGGCAGGCGGCCCGGACCGGTGATGCCGGCCGGCGCTTGTGTCATGATCTCTCCTCGTCGCGGTCAGTGACCGGCGGTGCGCCCCAGCCGGTCATCGGCGCCCGGTGGTCCGGGCGAGTGCCGGCACGGCCTGTCACAGGGGTAGAGACCGCCCCATCGTGAAACTGGGCGGTGGCGAGCGCCCGGTTTCACCCCCGGGCGGGGTCTGTACGTATGACCACGGTGCCCGGAACGGGAGGGCGGGGATGCGAGGATGGCCTGGTGAGCGCGGATCTGCTGACGCGGGCCCGGGCGGGCGACGGGGAGGCGTTCGGCGAGCTCGTCGAGCCCTACCGGCGCGAGCTGCAGGTGCACTGCTACCGGATCCTCGGCTCGGCGCAGGACGCCGAGGACGCGGCGCAGGAGACGCTGCTGGCGGCCTGGCGGGGCCTGGGCGGTTTCGAGGGTCGTGCCTCGGTCCGGACCTGGCTGTACCGGGTGGCGACCAGCCGCTGCCTGCACGCGCTGCGATCGGCTAGCCGACGTCCGCCGATGAGCTGGCCTGATCTGGTGCTGCCCGAACCCACCCGCGCCGGTGAGGTGGCCTGGCTCGAGCCCTACCCCGACGTCCTCCTCGAAGGGCTCGCCGACCTCGCGCCAGGCCCGGAGGCCCGGTACGAGGCCACCGAAGCCATCTCCCTCGCGTTCGTCACGGCGTTGCAGCTGCTACCGCCGCGGCAGCGCGCCGTGCTGATCCTGCGTGACGTCCTCGGCTTCCGGGCTGCGGAGGTGGCGGGCATGCTCGGCACAACCCAGGAGTCAGTGACCAGCGCCCTCAAGCGCGCCCGCGCCACCCTCGCGCGCCAGCCCGCGCCGTCAGCCGATCACCAGGCACCCCCGCCGCCCGGCTCGGCGATCGAACAGGAACTCGCGGCCCGCCTGGCCCGCGCCTTCGAGAGCAGCGACGTGCAAGGCGTCGTCTGCCTGCTCACCCACGACGCGTGGGTGCGGATGCCGCCGCTGCCAATGGAATACCAGGGACGCGAACTCGCCGCGCGGTTCTTCGCGTGGGCCTTCCACAACGGCCGCAGGTTCCGCCTGATCCCCACCCGGGCCAACCGGCAGCCCGCGTTCGGACTCTACCTACGCGACTCCCACGCCGCGATCGCCCACGCGAACGGCCTGCTCGTGCTGACCCTCGCCGGCCCCCAGATCAGCGCCATCACCCGCTTCGAACCCGGCGTCCTGCCACAGTTCGGCCTCCCCCGAACCCTGCCCGACCGAGCGAGGTAACGCGCCCGGCGGCCGAGACGGCAAGCGGACGCTCCGGGTCCTGCCCGGCCAGGCATGCGCTCACGACCGCCCACTTTCTCAGCCGGCCGGCATCTGCATTGCCGACGGGTCGCAGCCGAAGCGAGCCGATCGACCGGCAGTCTCGGCCCGTGAGAAAGAAGGGGTAAGGATGACGAATCGCAAAATCGCAACCCGCGAGGAGTGGCAGGCTGCACGCGACGAACTGCTCGCGCGGGAAAAAGATGGCCCGCTCGATGCGGCAGAACGGCACTCGTAGCCGTCGGGCTCGTGCAGCCTCACAGCCGGGATCTCAGCACGTCGAACTCGCAGCCTGGCGAGGACGGGTCGAAGCCGTGCTCGATCAGCCAGCGGGCCGCCTGCAGGCTTCGCAGTGACCACCACGCGCGGATCACGTCGAGGTCGACGTCGGTGCCGTAGCCGGCGACGACGTCGCCAAGGTGCTCCTGGTGTCCGAGCGTCAGGATGGCGAGGTCGTACAGGGCATCGCCCTGGCCCGCCTCGGACCAGTCGATCACGCCGGTGATCTCGTCACCGTCGACGAACACGTGGGCGACCTGCAGGTCGCCGTGCGTGAACACCGGTGTCCACGGCCGGAGCGCAGCCTCGGCAACCCGGCGGTTGCGCGTGACCAGGTCGGCGGGAAGGACGCCGTTCGTGACGAGCCACTCGCATTCGCCGTCGAGCTCCGATGCGATCTCGTCGAGGCTCCTACCGGGCCATGGCGGCAGCGGCGCGTCGTGCAGCATCCGTGCGGCGGCACCCGCCGCGGCCCACGCCGCCGACGACGCGGTCGACGGCTCGCCGAGGCGGCCGAGTGTCGTCCCTGGGAGGGCGGCGAGCGCGAGCACGGGCGGCTTCCGCCACAGGACCTCCGGAGTCGGGATCGGTGCCATGGCCATCGCCTCGACCTCGACGTCGGTGCGCGTCTGATCAGCGTCGATCTTCAGGAACACGTCGCCGACGCGCAGGGTCGCGCACTCGTGATGGGCGACGACGACCTCGACCTCCTCCACGTCGGCCATTATCGCGGGGATGACCACCGACGTCACCGGGTTTATCGCGTGCGACTGCGCGGCTGACCGCGTCCCGCTGCCCGGCGGCCTCATACGCGCCACCGACCGGGCACTGCCTCGGCCCGCCGGGCCTCGGCACGTGGATCGTGAAGTCCAAGCGGCATGTCGTCGCGGTCGGTGACCTCGACGCGACCGAGACTGCCGGTCCGATGACGTCGAGCGAGCGCTGTCGCGCATGACCCAGCTGTGCTCAAGTCGTCCGGTTGCAAAGTCCAACACACTTGGCCTATGCCTCGGCGCGCCCGAATCGGCAGGGGGGACTCCAGCGCGTTGGTCTTGGTGACATGGCTGCCGAACAGGCGCGAGGCGAAGGCCTCGCTGGCGCCGCGCAGCCTGGGCCGGGCCTGCTCGACCGGCCCAGCGGTGGTCTTTGACCGTTACCTCCCGGTACCCGTTGCGGGAGCCGGGCCGGGCATCGGGCAGGCCGCGGCCCGCTGGTAACGGTCCCGGCCCCAGAACTCGGTGACCTCGGCTTCCAAGCGACCCGCATCGGCCGCTGCGCGCCGAGCCGTGCCACTTCCTTCGGGAGCTTTCCTCGTCCAGGCAGGTCCTGGACTGCTGTCAGCAGCGACGGGTCTGG
>Ga0070697_100003298_pt1 | contig 12400 bp, 11 predicted proteins | sample KBSK1501metaG_FD_65475 | JGI IMG/M metagenome (GOLD analysis project Ga0070697, IMG submission 65475) | Corn, switchgrass and miscanthus rhizosphere microbial communities from Kellogg Biological Station, Michigan, USA - KBS K1-50-1 metaG | ecosystem: Host-associated > Plants > Roots >... | reverse complement strand
CCCCTCGATGACCTGCTTTCGCAGCGCGAGTCGATCAACCTGAAGTTGCAGGAGATCATCGACCGGCAAACCGAACCGTGGGGCGTAAAAGTCACTGCGGTCGAGGTAAAGGACGTGGCGCTTCCCGATACCATGAAGCGCGCTATGGCGAAGCAGGCCGAAGCCGAGCGCGAGCGACGCGCCAAGATCGTCAACGCCGAGGGCGAATTTCAAGCTGCGGAAAAAATGGTGCAGGCCGCGGCCATGATGAGCAAGGAACCGATTGCGCTGCAACTGCGTTTCCTGCAAACCATGCGTGAGATTTCCAGCGAGCATAATACGACGACGTTTCTTCCGGTTCCGATCGATCTGTTTGCGCCGTTAATTAAGAAGAGCGAACCGCCGAAGCCGTGAAACGAAGGAAACGTTCAACGCTCAGCATCCAATACCGAATAGTCGAACTGCCAGACCGACGTCTTAAGAGGAACTGATTACTTTTTCTTGAATCGCCGTCGTCCCGGCAAATGCCGCCGGAACTACGTTCGATTTAAACGCATGTCTCTCGGGTGTTCATTGCGCCGCCGTTTGTTGTGGGCCGCCTAGCTCAATTGGTTGACGATCTTCGCAATTTGCTGGCGGAAAAGCTTGGCGCCGCCGGAGGCGGGATGCCGAATGCAATGGGCGCGGACATTCATTTGCTCCAGTTGCGCTGCGGCGATGCGTCCGAGAGCTACAACGTCATCGCACGGAAACAGTCTCAGAAAAGCTCTCAGCACCGGCAGGCCAGCGGCAATTTCGCCCAAGTTTGGCCTTCGATTGCTCAACATGCCACGGCGTGGATCGAACGAATGCCAGGGAAACGCATTCCACAAAACGAACTGCTGCGGCGAAAGGCCAAGTCGCAGCAGACTGCTCCAGACGATTGTCGCGGTAGGCTCGGAAAAACCATTTCGACAGTTCTGAGGTCGGCTGGTGCGACGCGGAGTTATGCCCGAGAAAACCCGTTTCCTTTCGATGCCGACATTGTGGTTTCGTCCGAGAAGAATCCGCTCGGAGGTCATAGGGATTCCGGTGAAATGGCCGCCGCGGTATCCAAGCGCTTCGCCAACCAGCGCGAGTCGCGCCTGGCCGAGCCGATCACAAAAGTAAGCGCGTAATTGCTCGCGGCGAATGCGCGGCGCGTTTCGACCAATGTCGTTCTCTTCATCGACCTGCCACCAGGGATTGAAGACCAGGCCGGAAGGCGAATTTTTTAGTATCCGGATAAACTTTTCGACCGGGTGATCGGACATATTCTTGGGCGAGTGTTACAGACCTTTGTAGGGCAAGCGCATCGCTTGCCGGTTTGGCGCGTGCGCAGGCCGGCAGGCGGAGCGCCCGCCCTACAATCCTTCTTCGAGTAAGAACACGATCACGAGCATGAGCACGAATGACAATCCCCGATTGCGTTTGTTTCTCTGCGGCGATGTGATGACTGGCCGCGGCATCGATCAGGTATTACCGCATCCGGTCGATCCCGCCTTGTGCGAGGGCTACGTTCGCGACGCGCGGGACTATGTCGTTTTTGCCGAGAAAGCCCACGGCCAAATTGAGCGGCCGGTCAGTTTCGATTACATCTGGGGCGAAGCACTGGATGAGTTACAACGAGCTGGCGTCGATTTCAGAATCATCAATCTAGAAACCGCGATCACCACCGCCGACACGCCATGGCCCCGGAAGGAAGTTCACTATCGCATGAATCCGCGAAACATTGGTTGTCTCTCAGCTGCCGGCATCAGCGCGTGTGCGTTGGCAAACAACCACATCCTGGATTGGGGATACGACGGTTTGTCCGAATCATTGCGAACTTTGGATGCAGCCGGCATCGCCCACTCGGGCGCGGGGAATAATGTCAGCGAAGCAGCGGCTCCCGCGATTCTCGATTCACCGGGTAAAAGACGCGTGCTCCTTTTTTCGTTCGGATCGACAACGAGCGGTGTGCTGTCGGAATGGAGTGCCACCGGCACTGGCGCGGGCGTGAATCTGCTCGACGACCTCTCGGAAGCGACCGCGGCGCGGACCGCGGAGGCAATGCGGCAGTTTCAGCAGCCAGGCGATCTGCTCATCGCCTCGATCCATTGGGGATCAAATTGGGGCTACGAAATTCCGCATGAACAAGTCGCGTTTGCTCGTCGTTTGATTGAAGAAGGTGTCGCCGTCGTGCATGGCCATTCCTCGCATCACGTGAAGGCAATCGAAGTCTTCAAAGGGGGACTAATCCTTTACGGCTGCGGCGATTTGCTCACAGATTACGAGGGAATCAGTGGTTATGAAGAGTTTCGCAACGATCTCGGCCTCATGTACTTCATCGAATTGAATTCGCAGACCGCTGATCTTGTCGCAGCGTGGCTTGTTCCCATGCGAATGCGGCGTTTTCGCCTTGCGCATGCATCGCCTGGCGACGCCGAATGGCTATGCAATCTTCTGAACAAACTCAGCGCGCCATTCGGCAGCGGGGTCCGGCTCGAGAAAGACAATACCTTGAGACTTGATTGGCGGTAATTCGAATCGTCACACAGCCGTTTCCCATGAAGCTTAACTTCCTCGGCACGCGCGGCGAGATCGAAGCGCGGACCCGGCGCCATCGCATGCACACCTCATTATTGGTGTCGCATCGCAGGAGCAAGGTAATGATCGATTGCGGCCTGGACTGGTTGGGCAAATTCGAACAATTGCATCCTAACGCTATCGTGCTCACACACGCGCATCCCGATCACGCCTGGGGCCTGCAAAACGGCGCGCCGTGCCCTGTGCACGCACCCGAAAAGACGTGGCAAACTTTGAAGCAGTGCCAGATCGACGACCGACATCTGATCAATGAGCGCACCCCCACCGTGATTTGCGGAATTACATTTGAGGCACTCCCGGTGGAACACTCCGTTCGGGCTCCCGCCGTCGGGTATCGCATTAGCGCCGGTCGCGCCCGGTTTTTTTACGGCCCGGACCTGCTCTACATTCATGATCGGGCCGCCGCATTGAAAGGCGTGCAAGTTTACATCGGTGACGGTGCAACGCTCACTCGCTCGTTCGTCCGCAAGAGGGGCGACGCGCTTATAGGGCACGCGACCGTCCGGACGCAGCTTGGTTGGTGCGCAAAAGAGGGGGTTCCCCGGGCGATTATCACCCATTGCGGCTCGGAAATTGTTAACGGCGATGAGCGGTTGCTTCGAGCGCAGCTCGGCGCGATCGCCGACGAGCGCGGCGTCGAAGCGCAAATCGCTTACGATGGAATGAAGCTGACGCTGCCTTGAACAATGCTTGTGCGAGCATCGGTTTCTAACGAACACCCCCACCTTCTCGCGTCCGATAAACCATTTGTAATCTTCGATCTGAGTAAGTCGATGACACATTGCTCGTTGAGCGCGATTCCGGAGTCAGCGACTCCGGCTACAGCTCACTACTTTGCGATAACCTTGCGCCAGCCTGTTTCATTTCATCGAGTGCAAGCTTTACATCTCCCGGCTTGAGCTCAATGCCGCGGCACGCATCGACAATGACGTTTGTTCCAAAACCGAGCTGGCGGGCATCTAGCGCGCTGAATTTCACGCAATAATCCAGTGCGAGCCCGCAGAGGTAAACGTCCGTCACCCTGCTCTCTTTCAAATAATCACTGAGCCCGGTAGCCCGCCGGTGCGCATTATCAAAAAACGCGCTGTAACTGTCGATGTTCGGGTCGGTTCCTTTTTGGAAAACACGGGCAATCCGTCTGGTGTTAAGTAATCGTGTAAGCTCTGCGCCGCGTGTGTTCTCAACGCAGTGTACCGGCCAAAGGATTTGCTCGAGCCCATCGAGAATGATTCGATCGCCCGGTTTTTTGCCAGGATGGTTTGCGGCGAAGCTGCCGTGATTGGCCGGATGCCAGTCCTGCGTGGCGACAATAAGCTGGAACTCTTTTTGCAATTCATTCGCAAGCGGAACGATTTCATCGCCGTTGGGCACAGGCAATGCCCCGCCGGGCAGAAAATCGTTCTGAACATCGACAATGATCAGCGTCTTCATTTCGATTGTTTCTTCGCGCGCCTAATCAATGTCGATCTTAACTGGCCCAGCGAACCTTCAAGACCAACATCGTAGCGGCACGCCTTCTTGAGTTTCAAAATTTCCGGCGGCGCACAACTGAGCTGCTTGCGCGCGTGCTCACGTGACTCCTGAATGTTCGGCACTTGATAGACGAGCTCGCCTTTGCGGAAAATCGGCACCAGCAGATCTGAAGCTGTGGTGGCAGGCGTGTCGCCTGTAATTTCTCGCCGCGCACCCTTCGCAAGATCGACAATCACACAGGGCTCGCGAATTCCGTGGTCGATTTCGTAAATTGCGTCCGCGATGAACTTCGCATTCTCATCAGAATAGCGGCGCACTTGAAGCAATCCTGGACACGACACCTTTGAAGTTTCGTCGGAAAGTTTGATTCGATATTTCCATTCTCCGCCCGGAGACCGCACCGCTCCCAGTTTATAGATGCCACCGAGTGCTGCATCCGGGTAGCCCGTCGTAAGCTTTGTTCCCACACCCCAGATGTCAATCCTCGCACCGCGCCGCTTCAGCTCCGCGATCGCAAATTCATCGAGATCCCCAGAGCAAACGATCTTCGCTTCGGGAAAGCCGGCTTGGTCGAGCATTTTCCTTGCTTCGATGCTCAACGCGACGCGATCGCCCGAATCGAGCCGAATCCCGATCATTTCATGTCGATCTTTCCGCAGCTGTTTAGCGACATCGATCGCGTGGCGCACGCCCTCGAGCGAACTGTAAGTGTCCACCAGGAACACACAATTGTTAGGCAAAGCCTCTGCGTATTTCTCAAACGCTTCCGCTTCGTCTTCGAAAAACATAATCCAGCTGTGCGCTTGTGTGCCGCTCACCGGGATTCCAAATCGATTACCAGCCTGTAAATTCGATGTTCCAGCGCAACCGCCGATATAAGCCGCGCGTGCCGCGCTTAAACCGCCATCAGCTCCCTGCGCTCGACGCAGGCCGAACTCGATCACCGGATCCTTCTCCGCCGCCAGGCAGACGCGCGCTGCTTTCGTCGCAATCAGGCTTTGGAAATTTAGGATGTTTAGCAAACTTGTCTCCAGGAGCTGACATTCAATAATCGGGCCGCAAACGCGGATGAGCGGCTCGTGCGGAAACACCGGCGTTCCTTCCGGCGGCGCGTCAATGTCGCAAGTCAGTCGCAGAGCGCGGAGGTAATCTAGAAAACCGGGATCGAACAGGCGCTTGTCGTCGTTGCCGCGTTGCGAGGCTAGATACTCAATCTCGTTCTCGCGAAAACGAAACTCGCGCACAAGATCGACAACTGCTGCGAGCCCGCACGCCACTGTAAATTCTCCAGCAAACGGATTTTCCCGAAATGTGACGTGGAACGCCGCGTCATAATCGCTCACGCCGGCTTTCCAATAACCACACGCCATCGTGACCTCGTAGAGATCTGTCGCTAGAGCGGAAAAGCTGTTGGCTGGCAGGTCCATCATGTGATTCGCAATTTTAGATGCACGACGCGATTACGCGAGTGTTTGGGTAGCGCACGCGTCTCGCGTGTTGGCGATTGCGTCCTCGCGATCGCGAACTTTTCTTGCAATTTGTCCGCCCTAGCGCCAACGAAGGTCAAAGAGAGGATTGTTTCGGCGCGGCGCCAAACTTAGTGCGCGAGACGCGTGCGCTACCCAGATAAGTGATTACTCATCCGGCGCTTCCGCTCAGGTGAGATGAAAACCAGTCACTTGCCAAGTCAGCCACGTGCTCGAGCGCGCCCGGTTCTTCAAAGAGATGCGTCGCACCTGGAACGATTTCGATTTTCACTTCACAGAGCATTTGCGCGCGCGCCTTTTCGTTTAGATCGATCACGAGGTGATCTTCTCCCCCGACGATGAGCAACGTGGGCGCATTCACTTTCGGCAACGCATCTCCGGCCAAATCGGGTCGCCCGCCCCGCGAAACGACCGCGTTGATGTCGTCCCCCCATTCTGCAGCCGCGACCAATGCCGCGGCACCGCCGGTGCTTGACCCGAAATAACCGAGAGGCAAATCACGCGTTTGTTTCTGCTGCTTGGCCCATTTGGTTGCGTGCACTAATCGCTCCGTAAGCAGCTCGATGTCGAAACGAAGTTTGGCCGTGCGCATATCGACGAGTTCCTCTTCCGGCGTGAGCAGATCGAAAAGCAACGTCGCCAGTCCGGCATCGTTCAGTTTGCGCGCGACGAATTGGTTGCGCGGGCTATGGCGGCTGCTGCCACTGCCGTGCGCGAAAAGCACGAGCGCCGTTGCTTCATCGACAACCGTCAGATTGCCAGCGAGCCTGACGCGACCGGCAGGAATGTGGATTTCATTCATCACTTCGATCCCACTCTTTCTCTTACTCTTGCTCGGCATTGAAGTCGAAGCAGAGCAAGAGCATGACGAAGAGCGAGACCAAAGAACGCTATAAAGTGAATCAATTACGTCTTTGGGGCCGACTGCCGCGTGTCGTAAATTAGATCTCGGGCGCGAGTTCGGGCGAGGCAGCGACGACGCGCGTCGGCACAAGTCTCAGCGCAGAGCCGCCGGCTTCTTCCGGAACATCAGTGCCGACCTCGTGGTATTCGGCATCTTGATTGACTCGCCAGAGGTCGTAGAGCTTGGCGTCGGCCAAAATATTTTCCACGCATAGCATCGCGGTCATCATGGCGTGATCCTGATTGTTGTATTTGTGCATTCCATTGCGGCCGACAAGGTGCAGGTTGGGATAACGTGTCTCGAGCTCCTGACGAATGGTTGCGACATGCATGGCATAATCGTCATCGTAAACCGGATAGGCTTTCCTTTGCCTAACGACGCAGCCATCGAGGACGTCGTCTTCTTGGGCGAGGCCGATTTGAATCAGCTCGCGTTTGGCCAGCTCAACTAAATCCTGATCGCGTGAGTCCCAAAGACCGTCATTCTCAAAGCAAAAGTATTCGAGGCCGTAGCAGGCTTTATCCTGATCGGGCACCATCTCGGGTGACCAGGAACGGAAGTTTTGGATGCGCCCGACCTTGACGCTCGGGTCGTGGATGTAAATCCAGTTATCGTCAAAGGCGTCGCGATTCTTCAAAATGAGCATGACGGTGAGGAAGTCGCGGTACCTGAGCGACTCGGCCGCACGTCTCGTTCGTTCGGACGTAGCGGGCGAGAGTCCGCGGACGAGCTCGCGCATGGGCGCGGAAGAGATCACGTGTTCGGCCTCCAGTGTCTGCATTTCACCCTGCCGGTCCTTGAAGGAAACTCTCCAAGTCGCGGTTAGCTCGTCGAATTCGCAGCCGACAACCTTGCAGCCCATCTCGATTTGTCCCCCCAAAGCCTTGGTTTTCTCGGCGCAGGCTTCCCACATCATGCCCGGGCCTTTGCGGGGATAACGAAACGAATTGATCAGCGTCTTGATCACTTTCGTGCGATCGCCATTATAGCGCTGCGGCAGAAGCGCATTCTTGATCGCGCTGCCTAACGAGAGGCCTTTGATGCGCTGCGCCGCCCAATCGGCCGAGATTTCCCTGCAGCTCATTCCCCAAACTTTTTCGGTATAGCTTTTGAAAAACGTATTAAAGAGGCGCTTTCCGAATTGATTGCTCACCCAATCTTCAAAATTGCGCGGGTCGCGCACGGGGAAGAAGCGCGCCTTTAACCAGGACAACACGCACAACGTTGATCTGACGATGCCAAGTTTGATCAGCGCCTGGAGCGGCTTGAGTGGATAAGCGAAAAATTTGCCGTCATAGAAAATGCGGGACGAGCGCGGTCGGTGCAGCATGTCGTTAGGCAAAATCTCCGTCCACAAGTCTTCCACCGCTTTGGATTTGGAGAAGAAACGGTGACCGCCGATGTCGAAATGAAAGCCTTTGTAGGTGGCGGTGCGAGAAATACCTCCGACATAGATGTGGTCCGCCTCAAGCACGGTCACATCGACTTCGTTCTTCGAGAGCAGATAAGCGGCAGTCAAGCCGGCCGGACCTGCTCCGATAATGGCGACAGTTCTCTTCATTATTAGTTAGGCGTCACGCCACCCAGTTCCCCCGGGTGAAATTCCACACGTACCATCCCTGCAAGCTCAGACCAGCTGCGCTGGCTAGGCCGGCTGCGGTCATGGCGAAGCCCCGAAGCAGCGGAGGGACGCGAAATTGCTGCAGAAACTGCAAAAAAGCCAACACGATGAGCGCGTGAACGCAAAATTCATAGCGGAGCATGCTTTCCAGCGCGACAGCAGCGACGCCACTGACCGAGATGTAATAAATAACAACCGCACAAAAATAGATCCCGAGCCGCGTCGGCCATCCGGCGCGGCCACGAAGTGCCGGAGTCAATTCGCAGGTTGCGATCACGGCCAGGAGCAGGGCGCCAATCGTCGTCGACATTTGACTTATCTCGGTGGGATTATTCAGGGCAGGAATAAGAAATCGATAGGTGGCCGGCTTAAAAATGGCGAGGTAATCAGGCTCGATTCCCCAGCAGATCAACTGAGTCAGCATGTAAATGTTCCAGTGTCCCCAGCGCAACTGGCAATAGATAAAAAACAGCGCGGCACCCGAAATCGACGCCGCCGTCAAGACAATGGCTGAGCCGTAATGGCGAAGCCACGTCTGCGGCTCGCGCAACGCGCTCCGACCTTTTTTGAAAACGCTATGCACCACCGGAAAGGCTGTACATGGGATTCCGACGAGCCGCGTCGCCGTCATGACCGTTCCATGCAAGGCCGCACAGATTTTCGCACCGCGACCTTTTTTGGTGCTCCAATAAATGAACCCAAACAGGGTCATCAGAAAGAGCGATTCCGAATAACCCGTGATTAAAAAGAACGCTGCCGGGTGAGCCACGATTGCTAATGCGCCAAAAAATCGAAGCGTGGGCGAGAAATTCCACTGTTGGCAGAAGAGAAAAAAATAGCTCCAGAAGCCCCAAGCTGCGGCCTGTGCGGTTACCAGCAGCGCGTCCCGCGTGTCCAGATGCAAGCCGTAATGAAGAAGCGCGGCGACAGCCGGATAAGCGGGAAAGAATCCAACGTTGGAAACTTCCATCACTTTGTGGTTGATCGGCGGAACGATCGTTTGGTAACCGCGATCAACGATGTTCATGAACCAGTAACTATCATGCTGGATGAGCGCGCGATATCGCTCAGAGAGCTGGCCCTCTGGTCCGAGAAGGAGAACGGCGACCGCGATTTGCGCGACCGTCACGAATAAGCCGGCGAGCAACGGCCAGAATCTCAATGAGATGCGAATCATAACGTCGGAGCCGCCGAGCAGATACGAAAGCCCGCGGGATTGCAAGCACTTGTCGGAACCGTTTAAGACTGGGGCAGGCTGCATCAGGTTCGCTTCGGCACTCGAGGTTTTGGTGGCAGGGTTGGACGGCGTTCCTGAGTGTTTATTCGGCGCAAGCCCCACGAATTAGCCGTTGCGGTGTTGTTTAGACTGGCAATATGGCGCAGCGCGCACTGCGTCGCTGGAAGAGCTAAGGTGCCTCCGTTCTAAAAACGAAACCGATGAACTACGCAGCCGCTTTGGCTCCGGCGCCAACCAGTTCTGCGTAAAGTTCCTCGTAACGCCGTGCAGATGCATCCCATGAAAAATTGCGCGACATCGCCCGCACCATCAGCGTTCTCCAAGTCTCGCGGTCGTGGAAAATTTCCCGCGCCCGCTTGATCGCATCCCAAAAGGCGGCCGTTGAATATTCGTAACAAAGAAATCCGTAGCCGCTATCAGTTGCCGGATCGAAATCTTCGATGATCTCTTGAATACCGCCGGTCGCGTGCGCGACCGCAAGCACACCGTACTTTAGACTGTACATCGCGCTCAAGCCGGCCGGTTCGACGCGGGAGGGAATCAGCGAAACGTCCATTCCTGCCTCGATCAAGTGCGCGAGCTCTTGGTCGTACTGTCGGCGATATACAAATTTGGTGGGGAATTTTCGTGCTGTAACCGCCAGCGCAGTCTCAAACGCGGGGTCGCCTTCACCGTGAATGATCAAACGGACGTCGTCGGTAAGGAGACGGTCGAGTGCTGGCACCAGGATCTCGAACCCTTTTTCCTCAACCACGCGTGTGACCATTCCAAAAACCGGCCCGGCCGGCGTTGGAGCGAGTCTGAGCTTGGATAGGAGAGCGTCGCGGCAAACTTGTTTGCCACTGAGTGAACTCGAACTATAGGGTACTGGCAAAAGCGGATCAGTTTCCGGGTTCCAGCGGGAATAATCAGCTCCGTGCAGAATCCCGGTAAGCTTGAAGGCGTTTTCGCGCAGGACAACATCGAGTCCGCAACCGCATTCCACTGTCTGCATCTCACGTTTGTAGTGCTCACTCACCGTGGTGATCCGGTCGGCGTATAAGATTCCGCCCTTGAGGAAGTTCAGTTTTCCGAAGAACTCGACTCCACGAAGCGTAAAAAATCGCTCGGGCAAATTCGTCAGGCGAAAATCGAGTCCCCAGAAACTGCCTTGCTCGGTAAGATGATGAATCGTCACAACGGTCGAGAATGGCAGGCGATGCGCACGTACATAAACGGGCACCAAGCCAGTCGGCCAATCGTGCACGTGCAAAATCTGCGGCGATGGAATCAGGCGCCGCCCCAGTTCGACGGCCGCTTTGCTAAAAAAAATGAAGCGCGCGGCATTGTCCTCGTAGGATTCGCCGTGCTGACCGTAGATTCCGTCGCGATCGAAAAGGGCGTCGCAGCGGATAAAGAACAACTGCACGCCGCTCGGGCTCCGGCTTTTCAAATATTCGGCCACGTACGTTTCTCCGCCGACCCGGAGATCGACCGTCACGCCCGTATCTTCCTCTTTGCATGCCGGGTCCTCGCGAATCTGGCGATAGAATGGCAACGCGACAGCGACTTCGTGGCCGCGCTCGCGCAGCTCGTGCGGCAAGGCGTCCAACACCTCTACCAGTGCCCCCGAGCGATGAAGGGGCGGTCCCTCCGCGCTGATCATTAAAATTCTCATCGAATGTTTGATGTTCGATCTTTGGTTGGATGTCAAAGAGATCGCGTCAGCGAAAATCGGTCGGATTGACAACTAAACCTGTTCCAGACCAGGGCGGCCCGTTACTTGTTTCTGTAGAGGCAGCGGTGTCGGCTGCACGCTCACCGAATTGCGGGCGACCGCTAAACCGATGGTGGAGATATCTGCTTCTACCTCTTTCTCCGCTCTTGCTTCCGCACCAGTGAAACCATCACGCCTTGAATCTTCAGCTCGCGCGCCGGAATCAGATTGGGATAGCGCGGGTTGGCAGCTTTTAAATACGGCCGCCCATGCTCCACCACATAGTGCTTCAGTGTCGTCTCACCGTCGATTAGCGCCGCGACGATGTCGCCGTTTTGCACATCTTTACCGTCTTCCAAAATGACGATGTCTCCATCGAGAATGTGCGCGCCGATCATAGAATCGCCTTTCACGCGGAGGGCGAACGTGCCGCGACTTTTTGTAATGTTGGCCGAACGCGCGTCAAGCGAAACGTGTCCCTCGATCATCTCTTCCGTTAGCGCGGACATGCCTGCCGGAATCTGCCCGTAAATTGGCACGTCGGCGATGCGGACTCTTTGCGCCGGCGTAACTAGCGCGCGTGCCTTATGCGGATGCCGGTTTAGGAAACCTTTGCGTTCGAGGGCGGCAATATACTGCATGACGGACGTCTGGCTCGCGAAACGGAAATGGCTTTGGATTTCGCGCGTGCTCGGGGTAATTCTTTTCTCCCTTTGCTCGCGCTGAATAAAATCGAGGACTCGTTTCTGGCGCTCTGTCAGCACGATCTAGGATCGTGCAAACAGATCTCCATGCAAGTTCAGATGAACAGATCGCCGGATGTCGCCGCTCAGGCGGCGAAACTTTGCCCGCAGGAACAATGCGAGACCGCATTCGGGTTCGTGACTTGGAACCCGCCTTTCTGCAAGTCGTCGCTGAAATCCAAAACCGAGCCACTGACAAAAAGCGCGCTTTTTGGATCGACAACCACGCGAACACTGGCGCTTTCGACCAGAATGTCGCGGTCAGCCGGGCCATCAACCAAATCCATTTTGTACTGCAGCCCGGAGCAACCGCCGCCGATCACAGCCAGGCGAAGGGCGCCGTTTTGCCTCCCTTGCTGTTCAAGCAGTGAACGCAATTTTCGAGACGCCTTCTCGGTCACCTTGATCAGGCGTTCATTGCCGATCTTGTAATTAACCGTCGATACAGGCGATGCTCCCACAGGAAACAGTCCGGTGCGAAGTGGTACTGGTCAAGGCAACTCGTTAGTCGATCCAAGGACGGGCGGATCGTCCTCTCCGAGGACGATGCTAAAAAATGCGGCTTCGCCGCCTCAATTCGGCTCCGGCTTGAGTATCTGTTTAGCGCCACCGGCGCGGCGTTCAATCGAAGCCTGGGGCATCGCCCCAGGGTT
>Ga0070697_100003296_pt1 | contig 12405 bp, 10 predicted proteins | sample KBSK1501metaG_FD_65475 | JGI IMG/M metagenome (GOLD analysis project Ga0070697, IMG submission 65475) | Corn, switchgrass and miscanthus rhizosphere microbial communities from Kellogg Biological Station, Michigan, USA - KBS K1-50-1 metaG | ecosystem: Host-associated > Plants > Roots >... | reverse complement strand
AGTCGACAGTCGACAGTCGACAGTTGGAGCTCGCTCTCCGCGGCGCCAGCGAACTGTCGACTGTAAGCTGTCGACTGTCGACTTCCTCTGATATGTCCCCGCGCAAGCTTCTCGTCCTGACCGCGGTCGTCCTCCTCCTTTTTGGATTCATCATCCTTTTCGAGCGAAAAATGCCCTCGACTTCTCAGAAGCAGGAGAAGGGAGATCTCGTCTGGGAGATTCCTCAGGACCGCCTCGAGACGATCCGGCTCGAGCACGCCGGGCTCACTGTCGAGCTGAAGCAGACGGCGGAGGGGGCGGCACACACCTGGAAGATGACCAAGCCCGAAGCGTATCCCGCCGATGCCGGCGTGGCCGGAGACGTGGCGTCGCAGCTGGCCCGATTGCGGCGCGCGGGCAACGAAACCGCGGAGGCACCGCCGGAATCCTACGGTTTCCAGTCCCCTTCGGGCAAGGTCACGGTGGTGTGGACGGAGGAGGGGGAGGAGAAGAAGCACCTTTCGCGGACGCTGGAGATCGGCATCGACATTCCGGGCACGGACGCGGTCGCGGCGCGAGTCGCCGGCACCGACCGCATCTTCTTCATCCCCACGAGCGTTGCCGGCGCGGTCAAGAAGAATCCCGACGAGTTCAAGAGCAAAGAGGTGTTTGGAGGATCCGGAACCGAGGCCGTCCGTCTGGACGTGGACAGGGGCCGCGGCCGGCTGAGCCTTTCGCAAAAGAACGGCGTCTGGTGGATCACGCAACCGCTCTCGGATCTGGCCGATGGGGAGGCGACGCAGAGGCTGATGGGAGACCTGACCGGGCTCAAGGTGCTGGACTTTCTCCCCGCCGCCGAGCGACAGAACCTTGCGTCTCTCGGATTGGCTCCGCCGCTCTACCGCATCACGTTGTCGGACGCGAAGGGTCCGGGCACCGTCGTGGATTTCGGCTCGACGCGCTCGGACGGAAACTCTGTCTACGCCCGGCGCGAGTCCCAGGTGTTCACCGTGCCGAGCTCCATCACCGAAGAGGTCTCCAAAGAAGCGGTCGCCTTCCGCGAGCCGCGGCTGGTGCGGTTCGACCGGGCGCGGGTCGCGAGCCTCTCGGGAGTCTTCGGGCCGACGAGCATCGTTTTGGAACAGAAGGGCGGGGGGTGGACCGCCGCCGGCAAGCCCGTCGCCGCGAACGCCATTCAGGACCTTCTTTCCGCGATTTCGGACATCAAGAGCCGGGCGTTTCTCGACGACGCCGAGGCTGCCGCGCTTGCCTCCCGCGAGCCGGCGGCCACGGTCACGGTGAAGGGGCCCGCGGATGAGTGGATCCTTCGCTTTTACGCAGGCTCCGCCCAGAACCGCGCGACCGTGACAGGCAGGCCGGGCGCCTTCGATCTCGTCAAGGATCCGGCTTCCGATCTGAAGGCCGCCTTTCAAAAAGCGGCCGTGCCCGTGCAGGCCACGCCCTCGCCGAAGGCGAGGGTGAAGAAATAGTTTTCAGTTTTCAGTTCTCAGTTTTCAGTTCTCGCTTTCCGTCACAACTGACAACTGAAAACTGACAACTGATAACTTCCCCTCTATCTCTTCCCCGTCAAATGCGGCGGCTTTTTGTCCGCCTCCGCTTCCAGCTCGGCGATTCTCTTCGAGCGCTTCTTCTCTCTCTCGCCGACCGCCTTTGTCTTCTTCTGCTTTTGTTTCGAGAACATCGTCGAGAGCGCGAAAAGAAGCCCCTTTCCCCTGGGAGGTTTGGTGCGCCTGGCCGTCGCTCCCCAGACCTTGGTCTTCTTGAAGATGGCCTCGGAGAAATCCGCGTTGGCCATATCGGCGCCAGTCAGGGTCGCGTCGGTGAAGTCCGCTCCGATCGCGCGAGCGAACCGCAGGTCCGCCTCCTGAAGAGTGGCTCCTCGAAAATTCGCTCCGACCAAGAGAGTGCCCGAGAGGTCGGCGTCGAAGGCCCGGCAATCGGAAAAGTTCGCCCGCTTGAAGAGAGCTAGGCGGAAGTTTCCCGTCGAGAGATCGGCCTTCATGAAGTTGGCGCCCTCCCCCTGAGCCTCGGACAGATCCGCTCCGGCGAAGCGCGCGCCGGCGAAAGAATACGGTTTCAGAACCGCGCGGCTCAGAATGACTTTGGAGAGGTCGGCATTCTGCATGTTCGCGCTCTCGAATTTCGCGGTGCGCAGATCCACCTCCGTGAGCTTCGCGTCGGCAAAGGTTGTCTCCTTGCCGGTGGCGTCCATGAAGATCGCGCGCCGGAGCTCCATCTTGCGCAGCTTGCTCTTGTCGAAGCGGGCCGAGGTGAAATTCGCCTCCACGGCCGAGGCCAGTTCCATGTCCGCCTCGGAGAAATCCGCCCCTTCGCAGTTGGCGGCGTTCAGGATTGCCTGGCGCATATTCGCCTTGAGGAACTTGGCCCGGCGCAGATCGGCGCCCGACAGGTTCGCGGTTTTCATCTGGGCGGATTCGAAGTTCGCGTTGGGGAAGGAGCCCCGGACCGCGGTGACGCCTTCGAACAAAGACCGGGTGAGATCCGCCCCGTCGAACTGCGCGCCGGCGGTCTTGACGCCGCGGAAATTGACATCGGAGAGGTTGGCGCCGGCCAGGTTTGCTCCAGAGAGATCCGCACCGTCGAGCTTGGACAGCGAGAGGTCCGCGCCCGCGAAGTTGGTCTCCACCAGAGAGCAGCCTTGCAGCGACGACTGCCGGAAGCGGGCTCCGGCGAAGAAGATTCGGGAAAGATCCAACTGATCCAGACGGCAGTGCTCCAGGATCGCGCCGGGGGCCGAGGCGCCGGAAAACCGGGTCTCCTCGAGCGTCGCCCGCGTGAAATCCGTTCCCGAGAGCGTCGTGCCCGAGAGGTTCGCTCGGGTGAGGTCCGCCCGTTTGAGGTCCTTGTCCGTCAGGTCCTTGCCGGACAGATCGGCGGACGTCAAGTCCGGCGTCACGTTGGCGTTTCGGACCCGCCACGAATTCCAATCGGACGAAAGCAGCAGGGCAACGTGCTCGACATTCGCCATGGCGGGGGGATTGTAAGGGAAGTCGAGAAAGCGGTTGCCGGAAGACGGAAGACGTGAGAGGGAAGACGAAAGAGAAGGATTCGGTCCCGTCTCCCGTCTCCCGTCTCCCGTCTCCCATGTACCGGTTACAATGACTTCAAAATGAGCACAGCCGTAGCCCCGGCCGTGTCCGCCCCTCTGAAGGGGATGGACCGGATCCGCCGAGCCCTCCTCGGCGGACACCCGATCCTTCACATTCAGACTTGGGAGGAGTCGCGCATCGAGCGATTGGTCCAGCACCTGGCGAAGACCTTTTTCGGGGAGCCGGTTCCCTTCGGAAGCTGGTCGGTCGTGGACGGGCTCCTCGTCGATGGTGTTCCCGTGGCGGACACGCGCGATCCGTTGAAGGCCTTGGACGCGATTCTCCAGGCTTCGGGAAAGGGCTTCTATGTCATGAAGGATTTCCCGACGTCGCCCGGCGGCCGTCCGGAGATCGTCCGGCGTCTGCGCGATCTCTATCGCGGGCTGAAAGATCGCGGGCGCCATGTCCTGCTCGTGTCGCCGCGAATGGTCATTCCGGAGGACGCGAAGAAGGAGATCTATGTCATCGAGTACGAGCTCCCCGACGAGGGAGAGATCGTGCGCATCATCGACGCCATGACTCGCCGCCGGTCTTCGATCGAGGGGCTCGACGACCCCGCGGTCAAGAGGCTTGCCATGGCGATGCGGGGCCTGACGGCCGACGAGATCGGCCATCTCCTGACCAAGGTCTTCGCCCAGCGAAAAATCTTCGACGACGCGGCCTTCTCCGAGATCCTCGCCGAGAAGGAGCAAATGTCGAAGAAGGAGGGGGTTCTGGAATTCGTCCCTCCGCGCTTCACCATCGAAGACGTTGGAGGCTACGAGACCTTGAAGACCTGGCTCCGGAAGCGCAAGGCCCTTTTCTCCAAGGAAGCCCTCGACGCGGGAATCCCGATTCCCAAAGGGCTCCTCCTCATGGGGATCTCAGGCTGCGGCAAGAGCCTCTGCGTCAAAACGATCTCGAGCCTCTGGAACCTTCCTCTCTTTCGTCTGGACATGAACGCCGTCTTCGGAACGGATAACCCCGAAAGCACGTTTCTCCGGGCGCTGCGCGGCGTCGAAGCGGTGGCGCCCGCGGTCCTCTGGATCGACGAGATCGAGATGGGAGTCGGCGGTTACCGGGAAGGCGGAGACGCCGCGATGTCCCGAATCTTTTCCGGCTTTCTGACGTGGATGCAGGAGAAGAGCGCGCTCGTCTTCGTCGCGGCCACGGCCAACCGGATCCAGCTCCTGCCCGCGGAAGTCATCCGCAAGGGACGCTTCGATCAGGTCTTCTTCGTGGACCTTCCCAACGAGGAAGAACGCAAGCAGATCTTCGGGATCCATCTGAGGAAGAATCGCGCGGACCCCGCGCGCTTCGATCTGGTCTTCCTCGCCAAGGCCACCAAGGGATGGAACGGCGCCGAGATCGAGCAGGTCGTGGTCTCGGGGATGATCGACGCGTATTCGGAGAAGCGGGGCCTGACGGAGGACGACCTCCATCGGATGATCTCCTCGACCGTGCCCCTTTCGATCACGATGGAAGAGCAGATCAAGGCGATCAAGAGCTGGGCGCACGACCGGGCGCTGAACGCCTCGAAAAACTAGTTGTCAGTTATCAGTTCACAGTTCTCAGTTCAAAACTGAAAACTGAAAACTGATTACTGAAAACTGATTACTAATTCTTTGTCACATCCAGCTCTCTCGGCCGAAAGGGAGCGAGGAAGCGCATGCGGCGCTGCCACTCGAGCATCCGCCCGATGAGTGTGCCGAAGCGATTGGGAATGGAATCCGTCTCGAGGATGGTCTGCAACTCTGCCGGCGAATACCGCAGCCGGAGCGCGATCTCGGAGGCCATGCGCTCCGGGCTCGACTCCTCTTCCGGAAGCGGCAGGAGGTCCATCTCGGGGCGGACCGCCGCGAAGAGTCGTTGCGCCATACGGATCACGCGGCTGGCCTCATCCGGGCCTGAAAAAGGGATCGAGGCGACCTCTTCGATCTGAGCCGTCCGGTAAGGATCGGCGGACGCCTCCCGCAGGACACGATAGCGAAAGCGGCCCTGCAGCACGATGTTGTAGCGGCCGTCGGAAAGCTCCTCGGACTCGACGATCTCTCCGGCGCCCCCGACAGGGTAGATCGGCGGGAGTTCCGGCGTTGCGGCCCAGCCGGGCTTCATCATCGCCATGCCGATCACGCGGTCTCCGGCCAGGGCATCGGCGATCATGGCTCGGTAGCGCGGCTCGAAGATATGTAGCGGCAGGAGAGTTTCCGGCAGCAGGACCACCTCCGGCAGGGGAAACAGCGGAATCCGGCGGCTCACTTCTTTCCGCCTCCCGTCTCCCGCCTTCCGCCTCCCGCGCTTCGCGAGAGCTCGACGACGTAAGCCACGACTTCTCGGATCTCCTCGTCGGTCAGTTTACCTTCGAACTTCGGCATGGGGTCGTGCCCGCGGCGAACCTGCTGTTCGATGGAAGCCGGGGAGCCGTCGCCTCGCCACTTCCCATCGATGAGGTTCGCGTACGGAAATCGTCCGGCCGTCATCGTGCGGCCGTCGCCGTTTCGGTTGTGGCAGGAGGCGCACTTCTCGACAAAAACCCGGCGCCCCGCCACGAGCTCGCGATTCTTCGAGTCGACGACCGGAAGGGGGTCCCGGCGGCAAGCGGCGCAGGCCGCGAGCAGAACTGCGGCGAGCAGACGACATCGGCCGGGCATCCGGGGAGTCTAGCGTGAGGCGCTGAGGAACCTCGGGCCTTAACCCGGTGTTAGGTAAGGCGTGAGAGACCGATGTCCGGTTATCGGTGATCGGTTATCGGGAAACACGGAACACCGAACACCGAACACCGATTACCGATCACCGCTCCACACCTGACACCTGACACCTGATACCTTCTCTTCGTGGCGGATCCCACCCAGAAGCTGCCCGAGAACGCCGCGGGGAAGTACTACGTCGACGCACAGTGCATCGACTGCGACGTCTGCCGCGTGACGGCGCCGGGCAATTTCCAACGAAGCGACCCGAAAGGGTACTCCTACGTCTTCCGCCAGCCCGCCGACGCCGAGGAGGACGCGCAGTGCCAGGAGGCGATGGACTGTTGCCCCGTGGAGGCGATTGGATCGGATGGGGAGTAGTTATCAGTTTTCAGCTCTCAGTCTTCAGTTCTGAGCCGTCTGATCCAAAACTGATAACTGATAACTGACAACTGAAAACTGTCAATCACTTCGCGGCCATCAACTCCCTGAAGTACTCGATCGTCCTCAACAGCCCCTCTTCCAAGGGCACCTTCGGCTCCCATCCCAGGATCGTCTTCGCCCTCGTGATGTCCGGCTGCCGCACCTTCGGGTCGTCGACCGGAAGCGGCTTGAAGACGATCTCGGACCTGGTTCCCGTCAGCTTCTGGATGGTCCGGGCGAATTCGAGAACGGTCAATTCCGCCGGATTGCCGACGTTGACTGGATCCGTCTCACTCGAGAGCAGCAGCCGGTAAATCCCGTCGATCAGATCCGAGACGTAGCAGAAAGAGCGCGTCTGCGAGCCGTCGCCGAAGACCGTCATCGGCTCTCCCGCGAGCGCCTGGCCGATCAGTGCCGGAACCACGCGGCCGTCGCGAGGCCGCATCCTCTCCCCATAGGTGTTGAAGATGCGGACGATGCGCGTGTCCACGGCATGGGCGCGGTGGTAGGCCATCGTGATCGCTTCGGCGAAACGCTTCGCCTCGTCGTACACGCCCCGCGGTCCGATCGGATTGACGTTGCCCCAGTAGGTCTCCGGCTGCGGATGGACCTGAGGGTCGCCGTAGACCTCGGAGGTCGAGGCCAGCAGGAATCGCGCCTTGGTCGCGAGCGCGAGCCCGAGAGCGTTGTGCGAGCCGAGGGAACCGACCTTGAGCGTCTGAATCGGCAGCTCCAGGTAGTCGATCGGCGAGGCGGGAGACGCGAAGTGGAGAACCGCGTCCAGAGATCCGTCCCATTGGATGTAACGCGTGACGTTGTGTTGGACAAAGCGAAACCGCGGTTCCTTCTCCAGATGGGCGATGTTGCGGAGGTTGCCGGTCAGGAGGTTGTCCATGCCGACCACGTCATGGCCCTCGGCCAGCAGCCGGTCACAGAGGTGGCTGCCCAGGAATCCCGCGCCGCCGGTGACGAGGACCTTCAATGGCTCACTCCGCGAGCCCGGAAGGCGGGAGGCGGAAGGCGGAAGGCGTGCGATCCGGCTTTCTTTCGCCTCCCGCCTCTCGCCTCCCGCCTCCCGTCGGTCACGGCCTTCCCACGCTCGTGTACTTCCATCCCGCGGCTCGGATCTCCGTCGGGTCGTAGACGTTGCGCAGGTCGACCATCGTGCGCGAGGTCAGAGCGGCGCCCAGTTTCTCCAGGTCGAGGGCCCGGAACTCGTTCCACTCCGTCGCCAGCACCACAAAGTCCGCCCCCGCCGCGCAGTCGTACGCGTCTCTGGCATAGGTCAGATTCGGGAAGACAGCGCGGGTATTCTCCATGGCCGCGGGATCGAATGCGCGCACGGTTGCTCCGGCGGCGAGCAGATCGGCGACGACTGCGAGGGCCGGAGATTCGCGAATGTCGTCGGTCTCGGGTTTGAATGAGAGGCCGAACACGGCGGCTGTCTGTCCGGCAATTTCGCCGACGGCCTTTCGAATCTTTTCGATCATCCGCGCTTTGATCGCTGCATTGACCCGGATCGTCGCCTCGATCAGCTCAAAGTGGTGGCCGTACTGTTTGGCGAGCTCCGCCGCGGCAGCCGTGTCTTTCGGAAAGCAGGAGCCTCCGAATCCGGGACCGGGAAGCAGGAACCGCGGCCCGATGCGGGGATCGAGTCCCATGCCGGTCGCCACCGCCTCGACGTCGGCCTCCATCAGCTCGCAGAGTCGGGCCACCTCGTTGATGAAGGAGATCTTCACGGCCAGAAAACCGTTGGACGCGTACTTGATCAATTCCGCCGACGCGATGTCGGTGATGACGAATGGGGTTTCGCGCAAAAAGAGGGGCTTGTAGATCTCCTTCATGACCTCGATCGCTCGGGCGTCGGAGGCGCCGATCACGATGCGATCGGGTTCCAGGAAGTCCCCCACGGCCGAGCCCTCGCGCAAGAACTCGGGATTGGAGACGACGGAGAAAGGGTACTTGCCGTTTTTCTCCCGGAGAATCTGGTCGATCATTTTCCCCGTGCCTGTCGGAACGGTGGACTTGGTCACGACCACCTTGTATCCGTTCATGTGGAGCGCCACCGCTTCGGCCACCTGCCGCACGAACGTCAAGTCGGGAGAGCCGTCCGGATTGGGAGGGGTGCCGACGGCGATGAAGATCGCGACCGAGCTTTCGATCCCGGCCTTCAGGTCCGTGGTGAAGCGCAACCGCCCCTTGCGCTCGTTGCGCGAGACGAGCTCCTCGAGCCCCGGCTCGTAGATCGGGATCACCCCACGCCCCAGTGCGTCGATCTTCGCCTTGTCCTTATCGACGCAAATCACGTTCATGCCCAGATCCGCCAGTCCCGCGCCCGTGACGAGACCGACGTACCCGGTTCCAACCATGCAGATGTTCATACGAGTTTTCAGTTCTCAGTTTTTAGTTTTCAGTTCAATTTTGGGTCACTGGTCCCCAACTGATAACTGAGAACTGATCACTGACAACTTTTTCATAACAGTTCTCAGTTTTCAGTTCTCAGTCTTTCGTTCGCAGTTCTCAGTCCCTAGGAAACTGATCATTGAGAACTGATAACTGACACCTCATTTCCCCCGCCGATACCATTCCACACTCCTCCGAAGCCCTTCCTCCAGTGGCACGCGAGCGCGGAAGTGTAGAAGCTTAGCGGCCTTTTCGACAGAGGCAAATGTGACCGGAACATCTCCGGGCTGGTTCTCCTGGCGGTCGAGGATCGCGGGCTTGCCGACAGCCTTCTCGATCGCGGTGACGAGTTGCGAGAGCGTGACCGGATGGGCTCCGCCGAGGTTGACGATCTCGAAGCCGGAGGGAACGCTCAAAGCCGCCTCGACGCCGTCGGCGATGTCGTCGATATAGGTGTAGTCCCGTCGCGATCCCCCGTCGCCGTAGAAGGGGATGGGAGTGCCCGTGTCTGTCGATCGAATGAACTTCGCGATGGCCATTTCGGGCCGCTGGCGGGGGCCGTAGACCGTGAAGAAGCGCAGGCAGGTCGCCGCCAGGCCGTGAAGGTGATGGGCCGTATAGACGTGCAGCTCGCCGGCCCGTTTGGTCGTCGCGTACGGGGAGATCGGCTTCTCGATCGGGTCGTCCTCGGAGAACGGAAGCTTGGAATTCACCCCGTAGACCGACGATGAGGACGCGAACAGGAACCTGGGGGCGCCGTGCGCCACCGCCGCCTCCAGCAGATGGAGAGTGCCGACCACATTCACTTCTTCATAGAGAACCGGGAGAGCCAGCGAAGGACGGACCCCGGCGCGGGCTGCCAGGTGGACCACGGCGTCGAATTTCTCCTCTGCAAAGAGACGAAAGACGAGCGCCCGGTCGCGGATGTCCCCCTCCACGAGTCGAAAGCCCGGAGCCCGCAGGTGGGTCTCCACATTCGCTCGCTTGAGGCCCGGGTCATAGAAGTCGTTGAAGTCGTCGAGGACGACGACCCGATCTCCTTGCGCCAGGCGCCGGTCGACCAGATGGGAGCCGATGAAGCCAGCTCCGCCCGTCACGAGGACGTTCATGCCGCTCACCGGGAGGGCGCTGGGCGCTCGGCGCTGGGCGCTGGGCGGGAGCCGACTGCCCCCCTCATCGATGCGGGCGCGTTGTGGGAGTCGGGGTCGGGTTCGGTGGTTCCTCGTCCGCGTCCTCGGCGGGAACACCCGGCTTGGCGCGCTCCTCGTCGTACTGCTTCTTGATGCCGGCCCGCTGCCTATTGCGGATCAGCCAGCGCAAGAGCTTCGATTCGTCGATCCCGACGACGAGCCGGTTGGCCGCGTCGAAGACGGACGGATCGTTGATGAGCTTGCCGGCAGTGCCTTGCCCGCCGTCGAGCTTGCGGCCGATCGAGTCCAGATGTTGCGAGAAACGGCGCAGGTTGCCGGTGAACTCCTTGCCGAACTTCTCATCGCGCAGCAGGAGCGGAATCGCGCCGCTTCCCTTCTCGAGATCCTTCGTGATGACCGCCAGCGAGACCGCCGCCTGAGAAAGATTGTCGACGAGCTGGTAGACCTTCTTCTTCCCCTCCGGATCGCCGAGCAGCGCCGGGATCGCGCCCGTGTTGCTGCGCATCTGCTCATCGACTCTGCCGAAGACACTCTGCACCGAGCGGATCGCGCTGCGCAGAGCGTCACCCGTGTCGCGGCCGTACTTTTTGTCGATCAGAAGCTTTCCGAGCAGGCCGTGACCCTCCTGCACGCTGCGCAGGATGCTGTTCAAGGAGGTCAATGTGGTGTTCAGGTTGTTGCCCAGGCGCTCGCTCTCCGGGCCCTCGCTCGTGATCGCTCCGAGAAATCCTTTCCCCTCCTCGGTGCGGCCCAGGATGTTCTTCAACGAGCGGGCGATCGCGCCAAGGTCCGTCAAGAGATCGCCGCTCCCCTCCAACAGCTTCTCGATTCCCGCTCCCGGCGCGGCCTTGATCTGCCCGCCGACCTCGATCACGGGCTCCGAGACGCCGCCCCCCTCCAGATCGATGTACTTGTCGCCGAGAAGCCCGATCGTCTTGATCGAGGCGCGGGTTCCGGCCCGAAGCCGCGACTGCAGCCTGCGGTCGACGTCATAGACGACCTCGACGCTGCGGTCGGCGGGATCCGGAGAAAGCTTGACTTCGAGCACGTTGCCGACGGTCACTCCGTTCAACCGGACCGGGTTGCCGGCCACGAGTCCCGCGGCGGAGTCGAACCGGGTCTCGTAGGGGAGCTTCTTGCGGAAGAGGTTCGCCCGGCGGCCCACCATGAAGATGCCCGCCATGACCGCGACCAGCCCGACTAAGACGACGATCCCGACGCGAAAACGGCGTCCGACCTGTTGCTCGCCGATCATGGCTCGCTCCGCTCGCGAGCTGACAGCTTCCTCGGCTCCCACTGTCGACTGTCGACTGTCGACTGTCGACCGAAAGGAAACTTCGAGATCGAGTGAACCTTCATATCCTCAATTCTCTCTCACCGCCGGAAACGTTCCCGTGCCACAGGGGAAGCCCATCGAGCGGAAGTAGTCCTGCAGGACCGGGTGGCCGCCGCGGGAGGCTTCCTCAAAACTCCCGATGAACTGAAAGCGTCCCTGATGAAGGAAGGCGAGGCGGTTGGAAACAGTCCGTGCGGTCACGATGTCGTGGGTCACGACAACGGACGTCGTCTGCATCCGGACGTTGATGTCCACGATCAACTGCGCGATTTTCTCCGAGGTCAAAGGGTCCAATCCGGTCGTGGGCTCGTCGTAGAGGATGATCTCCGGCTCGAGCGCGATCGAGCGCGCGAGCGCCACGCGTTTGCGCATCCCGCCGGAGAGCTCGGAGGGCATTTTCTTCTGCGTGCCCGGCAGACCGACCATCTGGAGCTTTTCGGCGACGAGATCCGGGATCTCCTCCTCGGGCGTCGTTGCGTGCTCCCGGACGGGGAACGCGATGTTCTCCTCGACGTTCATCGAGTCGAAGAGCGCTCCTCCCTGAAACAGCATCGCGACTCGGCGCCGCACGGGCGCCATTTCCTCCTCGGAGAGCGGCACGATCGACTCGCCGAAGACGACAACATCCCCGTCGTCGGGCTTCGTCAATCCGTTGATGTGGCGCAGGGCCACGCTCTTGCCGGTGCCGGACGGGCCCAGGATGCAGAGGACCTCACCGCGGAGAATCTGGAGATTGACCCCCGCCAGCACCTCGCGGTTGGAATAGCGCTTCCAGACCTCCCGGAACTCGACGATCGGCTCCCCGCGGACGGCCGGCTTCGGTTCCCGGTCCTGGGCGACGGCGCTCATTGGCCCGGATGATTCCCGGTCACCCGGTCGAAACGCGGGCGGTGACCATGCGGAAGGCTACTGGAACGGGAGGCAATTGGTCGTGTAAAAAGACTCAATGTCCGCGACAGAGGCGCCCCGCCGTGCGGCGCGGCGGCGACAGAGTGTCCGCCGAGACAAGGAAGCGCGACACGGGCGTGTCCGCAGCGCATTGGCGAGGAGCGCTGACGCCCCGCCCGGTCGCGGATCGCGACCGCTTGACCGCTGCCGCGGAAAAGATCGGCGTGAGCGGAGCGAACGAGTCGATCGGGAATCATGCGGGCCTATAGCGCGAGGAAGAGCTTGGTCAGGAAGAAGTCGGAGACCAGGATACTGATCGAAGCGAGCACGACCGTCCGTGTGGTGGCGAGACCGACCGCGGCCGCGCCTCCCTGCACGCGCAGGCCGTTGGCGCATCCGATCAGCGCGATCTCGAAACCGAAGAAGAA
>Ga0070697_100003292_pt1 | contig 12416 bp, 13 predicted proteins | sample KBSK1501metaG_FD_65475 | JGI IMG/M metagenome (GOLD analysis project Ga0070697, IMG submission 65475) | Corn, switchgrass and miscanthus rhizosphere microbial communities from Kellogg Biological Station, Michigan, USA - KBS K1-50-1 metaG | ecosystem: Host-associated > Plants > Roots >... | reverse complement strand
GCGACGCACGCAGCGGGCCCGCGGCGCCCAGCTCACCAGTAATCTCGATCCTACTCTGCGGCTTGATCTGCTCGCTGCCAGCGAACAGACCGCCTACAAAGGAACCGGCCGCAATATTTTCAAGCCGCAGCCGGAGCCGGTGATCGCCAAGATTCCGCAAGAAGAGAAGAAGATTCTCGATTACACCGTACCGAAGCCGCCCCCGCCGCCGCCCATCAACATGAAGTTTTTTGGCTTTGCCAACAAGCCGGGAGAGCCCAAGCGGGTATTTCTGGCGCAAGGTGACGATGTCTTTATCGCGGGCGAAGGTGAAATCGTGAACCGTCGCTACCGCGTGGTGCGAATCAGCCCCGCTTCGGTGGAGGTCGAAGATGTTTTGACCAACCACAGCGAAAACCTTCCGCTTACCCAGGGCTGAGAAATGCGCCTGCTCTTTCCACATCGCCCGCTCGGCCGCTCCAGACAGAGCGGGTACATGCTGCTGCTAATCCTGTTGATGTCTGCAATTGTCATGTTGGCGGTGCTCAAGAGCGCACCCGCTATCGGCCAACAGATTCGCCGCGAACGCGAAGAAGAACTCATTCGGCGTGGCAAGCAGTACGCTATCGCCATCAAACGCTTCTACAAGAAAACCGGAGCTTATCCCACCAGCCTGGAACAACTGGAAAACACCAACCGCATGCGGTTTCTGCGCCGCCGGTTCAAGGATCCCATGTCTGAAAGCGGTGAGTGGCGTTTGATCCGCTTCGGCGAAGTCAAGACGACTCCCACCGGCCTGTTTGGGAAACCAATCGGCGCAACTGGCGCCCAAGGCGGTGCGGTAGGAACGCCGGTTTCGGCAATGGGCGGGGGCCCCGGCAGCCAAGGGACATCGTCCCCAGGGCAGCCCGCAGGCGGCAGTTCCAGTGGGCTCACCGGCCGGACCTTCGGAGGCGGACCTATTGTGGGTGTCGCCAGCACGAGCACCCAACAATCGATCAAAGAACTGAATGGCAAAGACCACTACAACGATTGGGAGTTCTTCTACGATCCGCGCTTTGACGTCGGTCCTGGTGGAGTCCCGATAGCGCCGCAGCAGCAGCCCGGCCAACCCATAGCTCCGGGTGCTGGTCCCCAGCAAAATCCCAGCGTGCCCAATCAAAATCCGGGGATGCCGCGCTAGGCTAGATTTCGAGCACAAGAAAAGCCCCGTCTGACCGACGGGGCTTTTGATTCTTAAGTAGTCTTTAAACGCTGAACGATGATCCGCAGCCGCAGGTGCTCTTCACGTTCGGATTCTCGAACTTGAAGCCGGCGCCCTCGAGCGTTTCAATGTAATCAACGATGCAGCCGTTCAGGTACATGAGCGAGGTAGCATCCACGAAGACCTTCAAACCGTCGAAGTTGAAGCTCTTATCCATCATGCCGGCGCTGTTTTCGAATGACATTGAGTAAGAGAAGCCCGAGCACCCTCCACCCACCACACCTACGCGCAGTGCGGCCGGAACCGGGCTCTGCTGAGTCATGATCTCCTTCACCTTCGAGATGGCGGTAGGGGTGAAGTTAAGCGGCATCGGCTTAGCATGGGTTTCAGTCGGGACAGTAGTCACTGGCGTTGTGGACATTCAATTCTCCTGAAAGGTTTCCTGAATCGATTATAACAAACAGCTTCAGAGCCAATTCCTCCCGGAACACGCTCTGTCACGAGGCGGCCACAACCTATCGGCCACGAATGATTGGATGATTATGGCATAGCCTTGGTCGCAAGTGACTCACACAAAAGGACGAAGATTTCTGGCGCCGGCAAGGGTTACGTCGGTAATCGCGAATTGCCCCCAGAATTACCTTGGTAAGTTGCTGGTGCAGCAGCCACCCCGTAATCTCACTTCTACCCTGCGGTGTGAATCCCGCGGATACCGATTGGCAAGCTCTATGCACGACCCAAAAATGCGGCAGCGAGTTCCAGACCTGGTGCGATTGGCGACGGACCCCCATCTAGATGCCATGACCCGCACTTGGGTGTTCGACGCTCTGCGCGACTTGACCGGCCAGGCCTTGCCTGACGACCCGGACCAGTGGCGCGCCTGGTACAAACGCACTTCAGGTCAATCGGCCCCGCCCGCTTCCGGCGACTTTATGCGTTTTCTGGCCTGGCTCGAAAATTAACCGGGTTGACCTGACACTATTCTTCAGCCTCCTGAGGCAGGTATCGTTCGAGCGGACACCCTCCACAGCAAGCCTGTTTTCGGCAATGCTCCTTGCCGACCTGAACAATCAGGGCATGTGCCTGGTTGAAAACAGCCGCGGAGCGAAGTCGTCGAGCGTTGGCTTCAGGGACGCCCAGCGAGTCTTCGAACAGCCGGCGCAAATCCTCATATTTGGTTGCAAATGGCGCAATGCCATGCCGGTCGGCAAGTCGGCGCGCATAGGCATCGACCACGAACACCGGATGCTTGCCGGCATACAGCAAGATCGCATCCGCGGTTTCCGGGCCAACTCCATTCAGTTCGAGTAGCTGCGCGCGTAAAGCGACCGTGGGCTGGCGGAACATCTTGCCCAGCGATCCCCCATAGTTCGCGTCGAGGAACTCTACAAAGGCTTTGAGCCGCCGGGCCTTTTGCCGAAAGTGCCCGGCCGGGCGCACCAACAGTTCCAACTCGGTCTGGGGAACACGGCGGATGCCCTCCAGGCTTAGGACGCGAGTGCGCCTCAGGTTCCTCAGCGCAAGCTCCACGTTGGTCCAGGCGGTGTTCTGGGTCAGAAATGCACCGACTACTACCTCAAAGCGAGTGCGTGCCGGCCACCAGCGCTGGGGCCCGTAAGCCCGTGTCAAGGCGCGGTAATAGCTACGGATGTGCGAGTGCCGATTCATGCAACGGTGCTAGTCCCAAAGGGTAACTTACGTTACCAATCTGGCAATAGTTCTCAATTGACAATTTGTGTCACCAGACATACGATTCGCGCAACTCTCGTTTCTCCCAACAATTTTGGTAGGCAATTCCCCGGGGCGGGGCGCAGTTCCGATTTCACAACGAGCGGTTCTGAAAGGGAGACGTACGCATGTCCCAACGGTTGGGAGACCTTCTGGTCAAAGAGAAGGTTATTACATCCGAACAATTGGATCAGGCAGTCAAGGTTCAGAAAGAAAGCGGTGCTCGCCTTGGTTCCGTTCTGGTACGCCTCGGATTCCTCTCGGATGAAGACGTAACCAACTTTCTCTCGCGTCAGTACGGCGTTCCCGCGATAAACCTGTCCTTTTTCGAAATTGATCCGCAAGTAGTAAAGCTCATCCCGCATGAGACCGCCAAGCGCTATCAAATATTGCCGCTTAGCCGCGTTGGCGCCTCACTCACCATCGCCATGGTTGATCCAACAAACGTCTTCGCCATGGACGATATCAAGTTCATGACCGGGTTCAACATCGAGCCGGTGGTGGCGTCTGAGACCGCCATCATGGAAGGCATCGACAAGGCTTACGGAAACAGCCATGAAGCCGACCTGGAAAACGTGATGCAGTCCATCTCGGAGATGGGCGAGACCGATATCGAACTGCAGGCGGAACAAGAAGAGCTGGCGCTCAGCGACCTGGAAAAGGCCGCTGACGAGGCTCCTATTGTCAAGCTCGTGAACCTGGTGCTCACGGACGCGGTAAAACGCGGGGCCAGCGACATCCACATTGAGCCTTACGAGAAGGAATACCGGGTGCGCTTCCGTATTGATGGCATGCTGCAAACCATCATGAATCCGCCTTCCAAGCTGAAAGACGCCATCACCTCACGCATCAAGATTATGGCCAAGCTCGACATCAGCGAGAAGCGCCTGCCGCAGGACGGCCGCATCATGCTCAAGATGAATGTCGGCGGAAAGAAAAAGCAGCTTGATTATCGCGTAAGCACACTGCCCACCTTGTGGGGCGAGAAGATTGTGTTGCGGTTGCTCGACAAAGAGAACCTGCGTCTCGACATGACCAAGCTGGGGTTTGAGTCGGAGTCGCTGGTCAAGTTTGAAAAAGCCATTCTCAAACCTTACGGCATGGTGCTGGTGACGGGCCCGACCGGCTCCGGCAAAACCAATACGCTCTATTCCTCCATCGCACGCCTCAACCAGCCAGACACCAACATCATGACCGCGGAAGATCCGGTGGAGTTTCAGATTGGCGGCGTCAATCAGGTGCAGATGAAGGAATCTATCGGGCTGAATTTTGCCGCTGCGCTGCGCGCTTTTTTGCGCCAGGATCCCAACATCATCCTGGTAGGCGAGATTCGCGACTTCGAAACCGCTGAAATTGCCATCAAGGCCGCGCTTACCGGCCACCTGGTGCTCTCTACCCTGCACACCAATGGCGCACCCGAAACCATAAGCCGCCTTATGAACATGGGCATTGAACCATTCCTGGTAGCCACATCTGTGCACATGATTGTGGCCCAGCGGCTGGTGCGGCGCGTTTGCAAAGACTGCGGCGAGCAACTCGACTTGCCGGTACAGGCGCTGATCGAAGCCGGCTTCACTCCCGATGAGGCCAAGAAGATAAAAGTCCGCAAAGGCCGCGGCTGCACGGTCTGCAACAACAGCGGCTACAAGGGCCGGTGTGGGCTATACGAAGTTATGGAAGTCGATGATGAGATCCGTGAGCTGATTCTGGTAGGAGCTTCCGCGGTCGAGCTTAAGAAAAAAGCGATTGAACGCGGCATGCTTACCCTGCGCCGCAGCGGGTTGATCAAAGTTATGGAAGGCATCACTACCCTCGAGGAAGTTGCACGCGAGACGATTCACTGAGAGTAGCCAGCCGGCAAGGGCCGGCTGAAAGGAACCGAATGACAGCGTCGCTGAGCGATCTGCTTAGAAAAATGCTGGAGATGAGCGGCAGCGATCTCCACATCACCACCAATTCCCCGCCGCAGGTGCGGGTGCACGGGCATTTGCAGCCGCTCGACATGCCGCCGCTTACCCCGGCAGAGACCAAGCAGCTCGGCTATAGCGTCTTGACCGACGCACAGAAGCATCGCTTCGAGGAAAATCTGGAGCTCGACTTTTCTTTCGGACTCAAAGGCCTGGCCCGCTTCCGTGGCAACTTGTTTAACCAGCGCGGCGCCACCGCTGCTGTGTTCCGCGTAATCCCATTCGAAATCAAATCGTTTCCGCAACTGGGCCTGCCGGCAATCGTTTCCAAGCTGTGCGAAAAGCCGCGCGGCCTGGTGCTGGTGACGGGCCCAACCGGCTCCGGCAAATCGACCACATTGGCCGCGATGATCGATAAGGTGAACACCGAGCGTCACGACCACATCATCACCATCGAAGACCCGATCGAGTTTGTGCACCAGAACAAGAACTGCCTGGTCAATCAGCGCGAGGTGCACTCCGACACCAAATCGTTCTCCTATGCTCTGCGCGCGGCGCTCCGCGAAGATCCTGACGTGGTGCTCATCGGCGAAATGCGCGACCTGGAGACCATTGAATCAGCGCTGCGTATTGCCGAAACCGGCCACTTGACCTTCGCGACATTGCACACCAACTCCGCGGCTTCGACCATCAACCGCATCATCGACGTCTTCCCTGCCCACCAGCAGCCGCAAATCCGCGCACAGCTCTCGCTGGTGCTGGAGGGAATCCTATGTCAGGCGCTACTGCCGAAAGTTGGCGGACAAGGGCGCTGCATGGCGATGGAGATCCTGGTGCCCAACGCCGCTATCCGCAACCTGGTACGCGAAGACAAAATTCACCAGATTTATTCGGCGATGCAGTCCGGCCAGGACAAGTTCGGTATGCAGACATTTAACCAGTCGCTGGCAACACTGTACTTCCAGAAGCAGATCACGCTGGAGACGGCGTTACAGCGTTCGTCGTTGCAAGATGAGTTGCAGGAAATGATCAATCGCGGAGTGGGAATCAACGCTCCCAAAACCGCAGCCGCGACGGCACGAAGGTGATGCAGTAACGTTCAGCGCTGCTGAACAGCAGTGGTAGGGCAGTAGTTAGGAGGCAAGCAATGCCAGTTTTTACGTTCACAGGAACATCGACGAGCGGCGAAAAAGTTGCCGGCGACCGGGTCGCGGAAAGCAAGCAGATGCTGCAGTCGCAGTTACGCCGCGAGCGCATCACCGTCAAGTCGATCAAGGAGAAGGGCAAGGAATTTAATCTGCCCACCTTCGGCAGTGGCAAGGTGGCCACCAAGGACCTGGCCATCTTCTTTCGCCAATTCTCCGTCATGATTGATGCCGGCTTGCCGCTGGTGCAGTGCCTGGAGATTCTTGCCTCCAATCAGGAGAACATAGCGTTTCAGAAGTGCTTGACGGGAGTACGCACCACGGTAGAAGGCGGTTCAACGCTAGCCAACGCCATGCGGCAATGGCCCAAAATTTTCGACGACCTTTGTACCAACATGATCGAGGCCGGCGAAACCGGCGGTATTCTCGACACTATTCTTCAGCGGCTTGCCACCTACGTCGAAAAAGCGGTCAAGCTGCGCCAAGCCGTGAAGTCGGCCATGATCTATCCCGTCTCCGTTATCAGCATCGCCCTGCTGGTTGTGGGCGCACTGATGAAGTGGGTGGTGCCGATCTTTGCCAATCTGTTCGCCGGGTTGAACGTCGATCTGCCGCTTCCCACCCGTATTGTTATGGGAATGAGCAATTTTGTGGGCAGGTTTGGCTGGCTGGTGATCCCCGGCACAGCCGCTCTCGTCTTTGGAACTAAGTGGGTGCGCTCCAGTCCCAAGGGCCGTTTGATTCTGGATGGCATGCTGTTGAAGGTGCCGGTGCTTGGTCTACTTTTACGGAAGATCGCAGTAGCCCGATTTACCAGGACTTTGGGCACTTTGATTACCTCGGGCGTTCCCATTCTGGAGGGCCTCGCTATTACGGCGCGAACCTCAGGCAATGCTGTCCTCGAGGTCAGTCTTATGAAAGTGCGCAAGGCAGTTGAGGAAGGCCGCACGATCGTGGATCCACTGAAGGAAAGCGGCGTCTTCCCCAACATGGTGGTACAGATGATCGGCGTCGGCGAGGCCACCGGCGCCATGGATGCCATGTTGCAGAAGATCGCGGACTTCTATGAGGACGAAGTTGACGCTGCCACCAAGGACTTGCTGACCCTGCTGGAGCCGCTCCTGATCGGCTTCCTGGGCGTTGCCGTCGGCGGAATCGTGATCTCTCTGTACATGCCGCTGTTTAGCATGATCGCGAAATTGGCTGGCTAACCGGAATCGGGACAAAGTGCAAAAGTTGGGTGGCTGCATGGCGGGAATGCGTGTGCCCGAAGACGGAACTTTCCGAATGATGCAGGCAGGATGAAAGCGGACTTCAATCAACGCAACTGGCTGGCGTGGCTGGTAAAGGTCCGCATCATCATTATCAGTTTCGTTCTGCTGATCGGGCTGGCCGTACGCCAGTTCACGCCCACACATGTTTCGCTACAGGGATTTTTGGGTGTAGTTCTGGTTTGGTACGCGGTCGCCGTCCTGCACATCTTTCTGTTGTCCGCATGGACCGGCAGTACGCGCCAGATCCGGCTGCAAATTCTCACTGACCTCATCTTTGCCACCGCCATTCTTTACGTTACCGGCGGCATCGATACATCGTTCAACTTCTTGCTGCCACTGGTGATTGTAGTAGCCAGCCTGCTGCTACCGCGCCGCTGGGCCTATCTGACGGCCGCGCTCTCTTTCATCCTGTTTGGCGCGGTGGTGGAACTTACCTACTTCGGCATCGTGCCTTCGTACTCGATTTCTGCAACCCCAGACCCCAAGTCCTTACAGGCAGTGGTGATGATCAACGTTGTCGCCTACTTTGCCATCGCGTACCTGGCGGCGACGCTAAGCTCCAAGCTGCGCCAGGTGGACGTGGAAGCCCTGGAGAACCTGCAGGCACTGCACGAGAACATCATCAACTCGATCAGCGGCGGGCTCATCACCACCGACCTTGACGGCCGCATAACGCTGCTGAATCCCTCGGGCGAAAAATTCCTGGAGCGCCGCGCCAAAGAGGTTCAAGGGCGGCCGGTAAGCGAACTCTTCCTCGATCGCCTGCCGGCACTCGATTTCGCCGCCGAGAGCAAGAACGAGGTTCGTTCGCGCACGGTGGATGGACGCGAGAAGACCTTTGGCGTGCGGGTCTCGGCGCTCTCCGTGCCCGATCGTGGCATCCTTGGATACGTTTACACCTTCGCTGACCTGACTGAGATTCGCCGGCTGGAGCGCGAAGTTCGTATGCGCGACCGCTTGAGCGCCGTCGGGCGCCTGGCCGGCGGCATTGCGCACGAGATCCGGAATCCGCTCTCTTCCATTGCCGGTTCAGTAAAGATGCTTTCGCGGATGTCGACGCTCAATGACGAGCAGCAGATGCTGCTGGAAATTGTCACCCGCGAGTCGGAGCGGCTGAACGCCATCATTTCTGACTTCCTCAACTACACCCGCGAGAAGACTTACAAATTTGTGCCCACCGACTTGGTGACATTGGTGGAAGACACGTTAACGCTGCTCGCCAACCGCCCTCCAACTTCAGGCGGCGAACCCAACCCGGTGAACGGCATCACCATCGTACGGCGCTTTTCCGCAACTCAAGCTCCGGCAGTGGTGGATGGGGACAAGATCAAGCAAGTCTTCTGGAACATCTGTGAAAATGCGGCGCGCGCCATGCCCGGGGGCGGAACGCTGACGGTGAGCATCGTGGACAAGGGCGGAGCCTGGCACATCAGCTTTGCCGACACAGGTCGCGGGCTGGCGCCGCAACAACTGGAAAAAATATTCGAGCCCTTCCAGTCGCGCTTCGAAGGAGGAACCGGGTTTGGGTTGGCCATCGTCTATCAGATTCTGCAAGCGCACGGGGCCAAGATCTCGGTCCGCTCAACTCCCGGTAAGGGAGCGGAATTCACTGTGGAAATAGATTCCGCCGGCGCCGAAGCGCGTCCTGCCGCGGAAGCTGTGGAACCAGCACAGCAGATGGTAGCCGCCAAAGTGGGAGCTGCACATGGCTAACGCGGCCAACATTCTGGTATGCGACGACACTCGCTCCATCTGCGAGATGCTCGAAATCGCCCTGCGCAAGAACGGCCAGCGCGTGGAAACCGTCACCTCCGGCGACGCAGCCCGGCGCAAGCTCGATTCCGCTATCTACGATGTTGTAGTCACTGATATCAAGATGCCGGCGACCGATGGCATCGAGGTTTTACGCCACGCCCGGCGCACTTCGCCGGACACAGCCGTGATCCTGATCACCGCCGTCGAAGACTACGATGCCGCCGTAGAAGCCGTGAATGCCGGGGCGTTCCAGTACATCCACAAAGGGCCGGGGCTGGTGGAAGAGGTGCGCATAGCTGTCACCCGGGCACTTGAAAACCTCGGGCTGCGACGGCAGAACCTCGCGCTTAAGCGCGATGCCGCTACTCGCAATTCCCTGGAGAACATCATTGGCGCGAGTGCGGCCATGCTGAAGCTGAAAGACACTATTCGCACCGTGGCCCCTACGACTAGCACCGTGCTGATCCATGGTGAGAGCGGAACCGGTAAGGAACTGGTGGCCCGCGCCATCCACGCTTGCTCCCCGCGAGCCAATGAGCCCTTCGTCTCCATCAATTGCGGCGCCTTCCCGGAGACGTTGCTGGAAAGCGAGTTATTCGGCTACGTCAAGGGAGCGTTTACCGGGGCGGCGCAGAACAAGCGCGGCCTCTTTGAAACGGCTGACGGCGGCACGCTCTTTCTGGACGAGATCAGCGAGACGAGTTTGTCCATGCAGGTGAAGCTGCTGCGCGTGCTGCAGGAGCGCACGCTGCGGCCGGTAGGCGGCACAGAGGAAATTCCCATTGACGTGCGCCTGATCGCCGCCACCAACAAAGAACTGGATAGCCTGGTTGCTGAGAAGACTTTTCGCGAAGATCTTTACTACCGAATCAAGGTCATTCCCGTGGAGGTGCCACCTTTGCGCCTCCGCCGCGAAGACGTTCCCGTGCTGGCCCATCATTTCCTCAAGAAATATGCACCCGGCGCCGGACGCAGCATCATGCGGATCTCCGGCGACTCCCTGCGCGTTCTCTCCGGCTACGACTGGCCAGGCAACGTGCGGCAATTGGAGAACACGGTGGAGCGAGCCGTGGCGCTCGAAACCGGAAATGAATTGCACGTGGAGCTGCCCAGCGAGCGGCCTAAAGCCAGGGCTGCTGCCGCGGGCGTAGGCGGGTTCAATGGAACGGAGATTCCGCCCGAAGGCCTCGACATGGAGCGCTACGTTGCCGACATGGAACGCTCGATGATTGAAAATGCACTGCGGCAATCAGACGGCGTGCAGACTCGCGCCGCCGAATTACTGAAACTCTCGTACCGGTCGTTCCGCCACTTGCTGAAGAAATATGACATCTAGGCAGGAGGCAGGAGCCTGTAGTCAGGAGTCAGTTGCGCCTGATTATGAGCGGAGCACAATTAACCGTGGCCCCTTTTTCCTGGCTCATGACTACCGACACCTGACTCCTGCCCTCTTTTCAGTTGCTGTTTCCACCCAAGGACGCGAGCCTTATTAGCCTCGGCTTCGGCTTCCGGGATCATTCCCTTTTTCTGATAAAGGATGGAAAGGCTGGTATGCGGCAGCACGTCTTCAGGATCGAGTTGCGCCAGCTTCTGGGAGAGTTCAATGGCTTCGTCTAAGCGGTTGAGGTCCTGGTAAATGCGCGCCAGGCCATGCAGGGCATCGCTGTAGGTAGGATCAGCTTCGATGGCCTTGCGGTATTCGGCAATGGCCTCGTCGTGCTTTCCTTCACTGTAGAGATCCAGGCCGCGGTAGAAGTGGTCCTCGGCTTTCTGGCTGTGATCAGGCATCGTGCAGAAGCTCGATTCTAGCATTCGGCCAAAGTACGGGTGCGGCTGAAAGTTATACTGAGGAGACTGGGCGCGGAAGCGGCGTTGCCGGCTACCACGTCTGCCTTCACCGTGAAATACATTATTCGATTCATGTGGAACGCCAGCCGGGGACACCGCCTGGCTCCATGGCGCAGCCCGTACCTGAAGTGGCGCATCGAGACCTATTGCGGGCTCAAGATGAACAAGATCGGATTTCTCGAGTTCTGGGGATTCATGTGGCGGGAGCGCGTGAATCTTGCGCACTTTCTGAAATGGACGGCTGAAATGGACCGCTACGCCCGCCCGAAACCAAAGAATCCCTAGTAGGCGAGATCACTCCACGCCTTCGCGCGGTTCAATAAAAGCGAAAAGCAGGTCGTCTCTCCGCAGCACCAGGAAAAACTCTGTGGAAGGCTTGAACAAGTCAAATATTTCGCCCGACGGCAAACGGTCAGACATGATGAACCCAGCGGTCAGGCCGCGCAGATCAAGGTTCATCCAGCCTTCCTCACCGATAGAGATTCGCAACATCTCGGCGGAAACTGAGGTAATGGTTGGGCGCAACAAGCCAAGGATCGTGGCGTCTTCGCGAAAGATTGCCAGGATCAGCCGTTTTTCCGATGACATCCAGCCGCGGAAGAACATTTGAACTTCGTCTGTAGATGGCGGCAGTGAACTCATCGAGCTCTCAGGACGAACGGGGCCTAGGTTCCTGCATTGGCAGAGGCTTCGGCGCCAAATAGCACGCCGACTTCGGTGCCCTTATCGGCGCCGATGGTTCGTGCCGCCGAGCCTCGGTTGGTGGCAATTTCCAGATACCCCATGCTCCCCAGAATAGCGAATACCTCGCCGGGAGTTCCCTGCGCGTAAGCGGTTCTGAGCTTCGTAATCTCTGATTTGCCGACCAGAATTTTGAATGGCTTGGGGCTTTCCTTCAGCAACTGTGGCACATCGTTGGCGGTAAAGTTGGTGATGAGATTTCCGAACTTATCCACCTTGATGATGACTCCCTTGATTAGCTTGTCGCTGGCCGGCTTGGGTTTTGGCGCTGCAAAGCGGACATAGTCGCTAATTTCCTCTCCCATTTTTTGAGGCTCAACCCCTTTGCTCAAATAGCCGGCGGCGGCGGCGAAGACATCGCGCCCATGAAAGGTGTTGCTCACCGGCTGGAGAAAATAATGCTCAGCGCTGATGTGGCGCACCGAACAACGCTCTTCGCGTTCGTAAATCAGCGACAGCACTCCATTATCCGGAGCCACGAAGAGATGCTTGCCGGTGTTGACCAATATTGGCCGCCGCGCTGTCCCTACTCCGGGGTCGACGACGACCATGTGGATCGTGTTCGCCGGATAGTAGTTGTAGGCCTGCGAAATGGTTATGGCCCCATCTAGCAGGTCGTAGGAATTGACCGAGTTACAAATGTCCATGATCTGCGCGGAAGGGTTGATGTTCAGGATCACGCCCTTAATGGTGCCGACGAAATGGTCGCTGGTGCCGAAATCCGTGGTCAGCGTGACGATGCGCTGCATTGCCGCCAATCAGGCCTCTCAGGAACAATTTTTGTGAGAAAAAAGTAACGCGAAAGTATCGCGGCCAAGGGTCAAAGTCAAGATAG
>Ga0070697_100003289_pt1 | contig 12419 bp, 15 predicted proteins | sample KBSK1501metaG_FD_65475 | JGI IMG/M metagenome (GOLD analysis project Ga0070697, IMG submission 65475) | Corn, switchgrass and miscanthus rhizosphere microbial communities from Kellogg Biological Station, Michigan, USA - KBS K1-50-1 metaG | ecosystem: Host-associated > Plants > Roots >... | reverse complement strand
GCTAACCCTCCCAGCGCGGCAAACAAGGTGACAATCAGCAAGGAAGCCAATACCCGCCCGATACGGCGCCCGCGGCGAGGAGCGGAAACTGGAGTCGTGGTGATCGCCATGGGCAGGTTTCGATTCTATGGTGTAGCGGCGAGGGAAGACAAATCACCGCATTTTCATCAACCGCGCATCCTCAATATCGACAGTCAATATTGCCGGGTTGCGTTGGGTGGGTCTTTTTTGATACTGTCCGCCGGATTCGGCCATTCCCCACCAGGCCGCATTTTCCCTTTAGTCGTTTGGGCCACAGGCGATTCACATCAGCCACTTTCTCGCAGGAGACCGAATCGATGCCTTCCAACTTGGCGCCGGTAGCGACAATAGCTCTCGCAGCCTTCCCCTTCGCGAGCTTCTTGCTGTGGCAACGCGGCGACGACGCCAGTCCCCTTGCCGCCTGCGGTTGTCTGGGATTTTTTGGCGTGGTCATGGTAGCCATACTCGCCCTGAACATTGCATTGCTGATCTGGGTGGCGCGTGACGCCAAGAGCCGTGGCATGGATAATTCTATCCTGTGGATGGTTCTGGTGATGCTTACAGGCATCATCGGCCTGATCATCTACCTGTTGGTCCGGCCGCAAGGCAACTTGGTGCCCTGCACGCATTGCGAAAACAAGCGGCTACAAGTGAGCGCAAAATGCCCCCACTGCGGAAACGCCTGAAGCATCCAGGAACTTATCTCGCACTGCTCGGTCTGCTAGTAGCGGTAACCTGCGCGGATAGCTTTCGGTCCCCGGATCATCAGTTGTCTGCCCGAGCCTACATTGCCCTGGTGCGTGGCTACCAGCATGTGGGACGGCCCGTGGTGGCGGGCTTCGAGCAATGCCGCTATCGTCCCACCTGCTCCCGCTACTCGATCGAGGCCGTGCAAAAATATGGGCTGCGAAAAGGCTTTGCCCTCACTGCCGCCCGGCTATGGCGCTGCCGCGGCGCCGTGCCGCGGGAGACCAGCGACCCGCTGCCCTAGGTGATCGGCCGTCAACTCAAACCTCCGGATCATATTGAAATTGAAGGCTCTGCCCGACGAAGTCTGAGCCGCGCCTTCTTCCCTTATCCTTGGTCACGCCAGTTCCAAAACCCGCTCCGCCCCGGGCAGATACCGGTTTGGAATCTGCCGTGCGATTCTGTTTGCCTTGGAACCCTGATTCTGGTAACTTTCGCCGTTCGGGTTTGACCGCATGGCCCACGGTCCTGTCTTCATTTGGGGCAAACCAGAGGTATGGGGGAGATCAATGGCTTTTTGTAGCGGATGTGGAACGCAGATAGCGGACGGCACGACCATGTGTCCAGCCTGCAGCAGTCGCACCGCAGCACCGCCGGCTGCCGCTGTCCAGGGCACGACCGGGGGAATGACCGACAATGTTGTGGGCATGCTGTGTTACATCACGATCGTTCCGGCGATCATTTTCCTGGTGATGGAGCCGTATAACAAGAGCCGGTTTGTGCGTTTTCACGCGTTTCAGATGATTTTCTTTTGCGTGGCCATGATTGCCATCTGGATCGGCCTCACCATCATTGGTTTTGTTCCAGGGTTGATATTTGTCACGTTCCCGCTGCACATGATCATTTGGCTGGGATCGTTCATCATCTGGATCATCCTTCTGATCAAGGCCAATCAGGGGCTGATGTTCAAGCTGCCCGTGATTGGTGATCTGGCCGAGAAGCAGGCGAACGCCGTCTAGTCTAGGCGCCCGGCGGCATTACTTTTTGCCGGTCCTTCGCGAATTACCGGCCTCCACCGCGTCATACGCGGGGAGGCGGGTTTACCTTCCTCCCTTGAACAGGATTTCTCCAGGATGTCATTCCTGTTACCTCTTGGTTCGCAACTGCGCTTCGGCGATCCAGGCGCGGAAGCCGATCTATAGAACAAGGATTGTCTAAGGAAAGCGATTGAGAGTTCGGGTCTTCTATCACGACAAATGCTTTGACGGGGCTTGCTCGGCGGCCCTGTTTTCGCGTTTTTACCGGGAGCGCATCCGCAACGATGTCGCCTTCGTCTTCTCCGGCCTACTGCACCGCGCGGGCGCTTTGTTTGACGAGAAGCAGTTTGATGGCGAGGAAAACGCCATCGTGGACTTCAAGTATTCCAGCTCGCCCAAAATCACCTGGTGGTTCGATCATCACCAAAGCGCGTTCCTCTCGCCGGCGGACGCGGCTCACTTCGAGCAGGACCAGGGGAATCGCAAGTTTTACGATCCTGATTTCAAGTCCTGCACCGGCTTCATCGCCACCATCGCCGAGCAGCGTTTCGGTTTCGATCCCGCTCCCGTGGCCGATCTGGTGCACTGGACCGACATCGTCGACGGCGCCATGTATCCCGACGCGAAGACCGCGGTGGAAATGAAAGCGCCCGCCATGAAGCTGACCATGGTGATTGAGTCCGCTCAGGACTACAGCTTTGTGCCGCGGCTCATTCCGTTGCTGGTCACCAAGCCTCTGGGAGAGATTCTGGAAGAGCCCTTCGTCGCGCCCCTGTTGCCGCCTTTGCTTGAACGTCACCAGCGCTCGATCGCGGTGTTGCGTGAGCGCACCGAATCCAAGGATGGCACCCTGTTCTTCGATATCACCGATCACGAGCTTGAGGGTTATAACAAGTTCGTGCCCTACTACCTGCATCCGGAATCGATTTATAGCGTGGGCTTGAGCAAAAGCAGCTTTCGCGTGAAAGTATCCGTAGGATCAAATCCCTGGGCGCCCTCGGAGCCGACGGTCAATCTGGCCAAGGTTTGCGAGCGCTACGGCGGCGGAGGCCACGCCCGCGTTGGAGCCATCTCTTTCGGCGTCACGGAAGAGGAAGCCGCCCGAAACACCGCGCGAGAAATCGCCGACGAACTTCGCGCCATCGTACGCCGCGAAGCAACGTAGCCCAGGCGTCTCGCCGGCCGTCGTGATGGCATCGTGCCCCTACAGCGTGGCGGGCGGGACGGCGGCGCTGCTAGAGGCATCTGGCGAACACATTGAGCATTCCTCCAAACTCCGATCCTCTCATCCTGCGAGCGGAGCATCTGGGCCGAACCGTCCATGACAAAATCCTGATTCAGGGCGCAAACTTCGAACTGAAAAGAGGGGAAGTATTGGCCATCGTCGGGCCCAGCGGCTCGGGCAAGAGCTCTTTGTTGCGACTGCTCAACCGTCTCGACGAGCCCACCTCCGGAACAGTATTTGTCGAAGGGACAGACTTTCGCAACCTAGAGCCGCGAGAGCTGCGCCGCAAACTTGGTATGGTCACGCAGCGGCCGTATCTGTTTCCTGGCACGGTAGCGGAGAATCTACAATTCGGGCCCGCCCAGAGGGGCGAGACACTAGCGGGAGAAGCTATCGAAGAGTTGCTCAGCCAGGTCGGGCTGAAAGACTACGGCGGGCGCAACGTGGCTAACCTCTCCGGAGGAGAAGCCCAGCGCGTTTCAGTGGCGCGGACCCTGGCCAATTCGCCGCTTGTCCTTCTGCTCGACGAACCCACATCCGCTTTGGACGAAGCTGCCAAACTCGAGGTCGAATCTTCCATTCAGAAAGTTGTCCATGATCACGGACTCACTTGCGTGATGGTTACGCACGATCTGGCCCAGGCGTCCCGGCTGGCGGAAAAGGCGCTGCTGCTCGAGGCTGGACGTATTGTGCGTGCTGGTTTAATAGGCGAGGTGCTGCATGCTTAGACTGTTCTTCCACACCCAACTACAATTGGGCCTTGCCCAGGCCACCGTATCCGCGTTGGCGGCTTTGACAGTTGTATTGCTGGCTCACCGGAGGCAAATTCATCTGGAAGCTGAAACCTTGATTGCGATGGCGCGGGGACTAGTACAGATCATCGCGGTGGGCTCAATTTTGGTTGTCTTGCTGCGTGCTCCCCGTTGGACAAGCGCGTTCCTGCTGGCCGGGATGATCATGGCTGCAGGTGCAACCTCTGCGCGGCGCGCCAAAGGCATACCCGATGCGTTTCGCGTCTCCGCCTGGTCCATCGCCTTTGGAGCCGGTTCCTTGATTGCCCTGATGACCTTCTTGGGCGTAATTGATACTGCGATCACGTCGCTGGTTCCGGTGGGGAGCATGTTGATTGCGAACGCCATGAACACCAATGGCCTGGCGTTGAACCGTTTCCGCTCCGACGTTCTGGCTCACGTGGGGGAAATCGAAACCGCGCTAGCGCTGGGGGCCGAAGCTCGAAACAGCGTCTCACCCTACGTGCAGGCTTCTTTTGAAGCCAGCTTGATACCGGCGATAGATTCCCTTCGCTCTCTCGGCATCGTATGGATTCCCGGCCTGATGGCGGGCATGTTGCTCTCCGGCGCTCGACCGGTGTATGCCGCCATCTACCAGTTTGTGGTATTGGCTATGATTTTTGCTGCTTCGGGATTGACTTCGCTGGCCAGCACCATGCTCATTCGCGGCCGGGTGTTTTCGCCGGCGGAGCAGCTTCTGTTGCAACCCGGAAGATCGTAGCGGTCTGCGCATGGAAAACTTAACCACATCGATCGTGGAGCAACCCAAAGCAGCAGCGCAGCGTCGCCGCTTGGCTGCGATTCGCGCCGTGGCATCGCTGGAAATGGCCAAGGGTCTGGTCGTACTTCTGTTGGGCTTTGGGGCGGTTTCGCTGGTGCATAAGGATGCCTGGGATGTCGCCGAAGCCTTGCTCAGGTTTCTGCACGTAGATCCCGACCATCACCACTACGCGCAAGTCTTCCTGAACCTGGCCGACAATGTCACCGACGCGAGATTGTGGGCGGTAGCGGCCGGGGCCACGGCCTACTCCATCGTCCGCTTCGTCGAGGCCTACGGGTTATGGAGAGAACTCGCTTGGGCAGAGTGGTTCGCACTCATTTCGGGAGCGCTGTACGTGCCGTTCGAGGCCTACGAACTGGTACGGCGGCCGACCCCGATTCATCTGGCTGTTTTGCTCGTCAATCTGGGAATCGTGTTCTACATGCTCTATCTGAGACTGTCAGCCCGAACTGAGGTGGAGATAAGCGCTTAGCCAGGTGCGGAAAGGCTCTTGCTTCGAGCAACACCGGGAAAGGGCACGAGTTTACTCGTGCCGCGATTCGCTGCAAACGGGTCCGGCTTTAGCCGCTGCGGTTTGCTGTTTAAACCCGCGGCACAGTTAGTGACGAATGTTCGAGAGGTGACATGAAGGATCTTCCCGGAAAGCGGCGCGTTTTGTCTGTGGTTGTTGAAATTGCCCTCATTGTAGCGATCCTGAGCCCACCCCTGCAGGCACAACAAATTTCACTCCAGGCTTTGGTCACACCTTCCACGACAATTGTGAAAGACGGCCATCCCGTCACTTTTGCCCTTCACGGCTTCATCGAATTCAAATCGCTGTCCGAGTTGTTCGCCTACATTGGGTCCCAGACTCAGCGCCGGCAGGCCACGGGCAGCCTCGACGACGGGGCTCGGAGGGAACTGGCACGCGAATCGTTGCGCCGTGGCGTTGAGAGCCGGGTTGTCTCGATGACCGACGAACGTCCGCTGGAAACGCTGATGACCCACACCAGCGAGGAACTCCGCGAAGCCCTGGCGCAGGTGAAAGAGCCCGTGCCCCGCGGCTACGCCGAGGCGTTTCTGGCCGTGCAGGAGAAATGGAAGCACTCGCTGAACTGCTGGAGCGCTTCACCGTCAATTCCGGCGCGGGTGCTGTCCAACTGGTACCCGATTGAAGAAGGAATCCAACTCTACGGCGCAACTTATGATTCCACTGAACATTTTTGGCAAGCGGTAAAGTATCACCCCGACGTGACAATCGCCGAACTGACGGATTTGCTCGGCGTTCTGGACCAGCAAGACTGGCACCCCTGGCTCGCGCGCCTGGATGACGACCCCAAGCTGTATTTTGCCAATGCTTACGCGGTGGAATTCTTGCGCCACAACCTGGCCCCGGAACGGCTGCAATGGTTTCGCAACCAACTGGCCGCACACAGCCTGCGCCCGAGCGATCGCGCCCGCGCGACTCAGCAGCGCGGTGACACTCCCTTCCACTTCACTGCGTTTGAAGAAAAGATTCTGTGGGGCGACCTCGCCGATCTGTTCCACCTGGTCTACACTCTCTCTCCGCCAGACGATCCCATCCGAAAGACACTAGCCGAACATCACTTTGATGGCGTTTACTTGGATGAGCGCCGAATGGGTTTCGTCAGCCAAGACTTCCGCTCTCTGATGCTGGAGGTCTGGAAAGTGAAATACCTGCAGATGCCGCGCTTCCGCGAAGTGATCAGATCAATCCCAATCGAGATTCGCCTTTCGCACTTCCTGAACGACGGCGACTCTCCCGATATTCCCATCCCAATCTACGTGGATTACTTGAACCAGATACGCGATCTTGCCCGCAAATAGCTCGCGATGCCCGCGCGAGACATGCGCTGTGGGCGCGAGCGTTCCGCTCGTGCAGCGGTCAGCATCGTGCTCGTGATGAAGGGAGATGGCTAAAAGGCTCCGCGATTCCCAGTGAAGGGACGACGCGGAGCCTCTTTAGGCGGAGCCTCTTTAGAGGGGAAGGCAATGCATTGTGCCAGTACATTTAGACCTGGCCGGCAGAAAACGTCCGCGGTCGGTTTTCCGACAAGAAGCCATTGCCGCAGAAAGTCCGCTCTTATCGGCTGAGAGCAGCCATGCGCTCATCAAACGCGGTCTGATCGTTTATCTATCACAATGTCAGCCGAGAATATTTGCATCGCTATCTCTGGCGGTTCGACTTTCTTTGGCATATCGGCAACTAAACGATGGTGAACGCACAGTCCTCGCCGCGAAAGCGGCCGAGGGGAAGCGGCTGATGTACAAAGACCCCCTTGCCGAACGAGATGAACAGAAAGAAGGCGCTGAACAACTCAAACCATTCTAAGAAAAAGGCTACTCCCGGCCCCCAGGCAGAACGACTGAAGCTGAAGGGCAACTGGAGAGACCTGGTGAAGAAGTCCCTGTCCAAGAGAAAGGCAGCGGAGGGCTGGCCAAGATGAGGAACCTGTTGCTGTGAAGTCGCAATCACAATTCACTACGCGCCAAGGGCTAGCCATGCTGGGAATCATAACAACCATCGCGATTGTCATCGTCTTGCTAAACATCCGGTTTTTGCTTCCCTGCGTCCGAACTGTCCGCAAGGTTTTGGGGATGTTTTGAGATTGGGCGATTGGAGCAGCCCACGACCTCTTAAATCTCGTCAAGGTTGGGTAAAGCTCATACTTCCGTCAGCGGTTTACGCTCCGAAACCGGTTGTTGGTGTAAAGGCGACTTTTCGACAGTGACTCAAAAGGCCTCGATGGCCAGCCCGGTGGATTTGAAACTGCACCACTATCACCCCGTCACGGCACCCCATAAACTGATGCTCAAGGCGTATAATCCACGCCGCCATGAACAGAGCGCGTCAGGTCGTCTTGTTGCGCGTTCTAGGGGTCTTTTACATCGGACTAATACTAGGTGGCTTCGGTCTTCACTTCTGGACAGTTAAGATCGTTCACCATGTCGAAGGGCGCGGCTGGATTGTGGCGCTTATGTTTCCGGTGGGAGCCGAAATCTATTGGGCGATCAAGGAGTGGCGTGTGGTCGGATTCGCTAACCTCTACACGCTCGCTGTCATCGGCTACGGCATGCTCTGCCTACTCATGGCATGGGTGCTCACCATTCTAGAAAAAGAGTAAATCATTTCTGGTTTCATTTATGGGTCAGTTATCTATCCATCTGAGCTACGGGGCGTCACTTTCCGACATGACTCACAGCACTCCAGAGTCGGCAGAATTGTCCCCCCCAATACGAAGATCGATCACAAAGGCGCGGATCACGAGTTTAAGTGTGACGCACGCCTACCTGAATGGCACGGCTGGGACGCTGCTCGCCGTGGGATTGGAAGTAACCTGTACCGCCCAGGCGTCCATGACATAGTCATCCAACGGATCCCCGTCATGCGAGCGTGAATACCACCGCAACGTATTACATCAAGACGGCTGCCGATGGTGTCCGCAATGCCATGACGAAACTCGAAACCAGCATTCCGCAAACGCAATCGGGGACCGTTGAGACACTCGATGTCCGAGACCTTCCGACTCCGACTTCGCTAAACTGAGGTGGCATAATGGGTTACATCGCAACGGCCCCGTAGCTCAGATGGATAGAGCAGCGGTTTCCTAAAAGACCCCGCCTCATGCCTGCCTGTCTGGAAGCAATACTTTAACTTCGGAACTGAGCTGCGGTTTTTGGGGAAATGCCCCTGTTTGGCACTGTCTGTGCAATCCAATGTGCAATGAAAACAGGAGTGCGGTACTGCGCCAGATCAATGGCGAGAGGGCCGGAGGAAAAGGAAATAGAACAGAATCGCAGTCAAGGCACAAGCCGTGCGCGCGTACTGTCCCCGCTGTGTCTTCGCCGTCCAAAGATAGAGCGATACCCACGCTGCGAACGCGGTAAGGATCTGCAACCAAGCCGGCCAGTCTGTAAAGTTCGTGAGATTCATGGCAGGTCGCCAGGGCTCGATTGATTGTGGCAGCAAGAGGAATGCGGAACTAGAGCTTTCCGGACCTGGATATGACGACAGTCACATTGCGGGTTCCCGATTCGATGGCCGAGCACCTTTCCAACGCCTGGGGGGCTTGGGTTGCACCTTCCGGCAGGAACTTCAGGGCCACGAAGCGCCCAAGTCGGGTGTCCTCGGCCTTGTAAACGACACCCATCCCACCACCGCCCAGCTTCTCGACGATGCGGTAGTGCGAGATGGTTTGGCCGATCAATTCGAGAGTGGACTCCGACACTCGGGAGGCAATGTTAGGAGGGTGGCCTACCCAAGTCAATCGCCGCTACGGGCCTCCAAACAGTCCAGCTAGAAGCCATCGCACAAATGTCCCCATAGAATCCCAAGGTCGTGGGCAGCGATGCAGCCCGGTAGAAGGTTGCCGAATGGGGGTTTGGAGGGTAGATTTGTTCGCATAATTCAGGGGAGGGTATTCCGATGTACGTACTTGATTTGCGCTGGCGTAGGCTAATTCTTGCCACGGTGGTGTGCCTGACTTGCACACACTTTGTCACTGCGTCCGATGAGCCAACCCTGACCAAGGAGCAGATCACGCAATTCCTTCTCACCGCGAAAGTGGTGAAAAGTGAGCATACCAAGAAAGGCATCACCGAACCCTGGCGGCTAACACTGACGGACGGCACTTTGACCCACGACGCCTCTTTCCAGGCCATCGATGAGCACAAACCGAGGATGCAGCTTGCCAGCGGCACCGAGTTAAACTTCGTCGATTCCTACAAGTACAATATCGCCGCCTATCAGTTGGCTGAGTTGCTCGGCCTCGATGACTTGGTGCCGGTGTATGTGGAGCGCAAATGGAAGGGCGATACGGGCTCGCTCAGTTGGTGGTTGCCGGTCAAGATGGACGAAGTGGAGCGCCACAAGCAGAAATTGACGCCGCCGGATCCGGACGCCTGGAACCATCAGATGTACCGGGTGCGTGTCCTCGACCAGTTGGTCTACGACAACGATCCCAACCTGACGAACGTGTTGATTGGCGAGAATTGGAAGATATGGCGGGTTGATTTTACTCGCGCATTTCGGCTTTCCAAGGAACTGAGAGATCCCAAGGACGTGGAGCACTGCGACCGACAGTTGCTCGAAAAGCTGAAGACCCTGGATGGAAACGAACTGGCAGCAAAAACCAAGGGTTATCTCACCAAGGATGAAGTTAAAGCCGTGATGGCACGGCGTGACAAGATCGTGGCTCTTTTACAGAAGCTGATCGCGGAAAAAGGGGAGAAGGAAGTGCTCTACTAGATCAGGTGACTCTCTGAAGCACGCTGCCCGCTCCTAGATGCAGCTTGCGCTTTTCCGTCCCCAGGTCTATTGTTTCTTGCCACACATTACAAATCTTTCCGGTGAAGAAAGAGGAGGTCACATGGTGAAGAAGCTACTCGCTCTGTTGTTCATGTCTGTACTTGCCTTCCCGTTGTCAACGCTGGCGTTCGCGCAGGACGCTCCCGCCCAGGCGAAGGCAGCGAAGGAGGCGCGATGGGAGGGTGTTGTCATTAGAAGTGATAAGGATCACTCTACCCTGACGGTTCGTAAGGTGGGTTCGACCCTCGAGAGAACCGTAGAGTATGACAGCTCAACCCGATGGGTTAGTCAGGAACACGGCAGCAAAAAGGTCAACGACATTGATGCCAGCCAGGTTAAAGACGGCGATCGGGTGATCTGCACGGGTACTTTCGCGACGAAGGGTGCCACACTCCACGCCACTCTAATCTCTAAGCGGCTCTCCCATTAGCCCTTAAGATCGAATTCGCAGGGAAGACCATTCCAGTGATAGGCCTTCCCACCGGGTATCGCGCCATCGATATGAGGAAGGACCTATTCGTGGACGATAAGGGGGCCAAGATCTGTTGTGCCGCAAGATGGCCAGGGGATGACGGAGGTGGTGTTCTCGCAATTGGCGGCCAGGTGTTAACCGATCCGATCCCAGTTACGCAGCGAGAGGTCAGAGCCATCGACGAGAATGAAAGATTTGCCCGTAATCTCGTGAACTTCCTTCTTGGCCAGAGGTTCGAGCGCTCTCAAAATGAACCTTTGCTGTCGCTAGCCTGGGTAAGAGCCGAAAACAACCTCGCAAATTTCGTCGTAAGTGTTTTAAGTAAGTCGTTCGGTCCAAGGGATGATCAGTGGTGGCCTCAGGTTCCACTGCCGGTGCGGCAAAATTGCGCCAAAAGGCAGCAGGAGGAACTTGGTCGAGGCCTGCCGATGAAAGGCTACCTCCAGGTTACAGACCTGAAGGATAGAATTAAGCTTCAATTTTGATTTTCTTTGCACCCTTTCCGCGATAGCATCGTCGTACATGTGGAGCCTTAAGAACGCCCTTCTGTTCGCCTTGGTTGCGGTCGGCGTCTGGTTCATCGTTGCCTGGATTCGGTTCGCCAAGACCGAACGCGCCTCATCCTCCGGTGACAGGCCCCACACTCTCTACCACTCGATCACCGGCTTCGTGGCTTGCTTCTTCGATACGCTCGGCATCGGCAATTTCGCCACCACCACCTCCGCGTTCAAATTCCGCGGCTCCGTTGCCGACGAAAAAATTCCCGGCACTCTTAACGTCGGCTACGCTCTCCCCACTGTCGTCCAGGCTCTCATCTACATTTCGATCGTCGATGTGGACATCTGGACGCTCCTGCTCCTCATAGCCGCGTCCGTAGTAGGTGTTTGGCTGGGAGCCGGAGTCGTCTCGCGATGGCCCCGCCGCAACATCCAGGTCGGCATGGGATTCGCCTTGCTCGCTGCCGCAACTCTGATGGTGCTTTCGCAGTTTCACCTGGTTCCCGCGGGTGGCGACACGCTGGAGCTTCGCGGCGTGCTCCTCATCGTCGGAATCGTCGGCAATTTCGCGCTCGGCGCGCTGATGAGCCTCGGCATCGGCCTGTACGGTCCGTGCCTGATCATGATCAGCTTGCTCGGCATGAACCCCCGCGCCGCTTTCCCCATCATGATGGGCTCCTGTGCTTTCCTCATGCCGATCGGTGGAATGCGCTTCATCCGCAAAGGCGCCTACGATCGCGCCGCATCCGTGATCATGACTCTCTCCGGAATTCCCGCCGTCCTCATCGCGGCCTACATCGTGCGCTCTCTGCCGCTCACATACATTCGCTGGCTGGTCGTCGTCGTCGTGGTTTACGCCGCCGCCATGATGCTGCGCTCCGCGATGCAGAAGCAGCCCGACGCTCCCGGTATCCCCGCCGAATCCGAATCCCATCCGCTTTGATTTCTCGCTCGTCAAGCGCCCTCACTCTCCGCCGATTCTGTCGACAGCCTTCTTGATCGCGAGCTTGTCCAGGTTCGCGAGCGGCAAACTCAAAAACAGCTCGATTCGTGGGTCGAGCGTTATAAAATTGGCTCTGAGCAGGAATCTGTAAACCATGCAGTGTTCATGCGGGTTTCGGGAAGCAGTTCCTTTGGCTTCTACTGGATGCCAAACGAGCAGATTCTCGCGAAAATGGGCAGAAACCGACGATTCCCTATGGGAATGACGCTCCGAGGGCGCGAGAGCGGAATTTGGATCTGCCTTTCTTGCCGCGCCCTCGGAGCTTGGAAACCCGCAAACAACGCGGGTTTCCACATTCCCACAGGGACGACTGCTGCTGCGATCCATTGGAGCTAAAACCTGAACCCCGCATGAATACTGGGGATGTTACAGATTCCTGCACAGAACCATAAAATTAGACGAGTTCATCTTGTGTCAGAGGGGAACGCCGGGATCTGTAGGATGAGTATGGTAGGACGGTGCCACAACCAAGTCAAAACAGCTAGAGCTTGGCGTAACGGGCTAAGTATTAGTGCTGAAGGCCCTAACCGCCTCGTCGTCACTTTCATACGACTTGAAGACCGTGTTTAGTCTTGTCCGTTGAAGCAAGTCGGTCAC
>Ga0070697_100003285_pt1 | contig 12422 bp, 12 predicted proteins | sample KBSK1501metaG_FD_65475 | JGI IMG/M metagenome (GOLD analysis project Ga0070697, IMG submission 65475) | Corn, switchgrass and miscanthus rhizosphere microbial communities from Kellogg Biological Station, Michigan, USA - KBS K1-50-1 metaG | ecosystem: Host-associated > Plants > Roots >... | reverse complement strand
CCCTCGAGCCTGAGCAAGCGCCGCATCCATACGTAGCTCGCGCCCATCACCGCAAGCATCAGCACCAGGAAGGCCTCGCCCGCCGGCTGGTGGAACGCGTCCAGGTATGGCGAGTGCAGCGCGGAAAGTACGAGCAGGAATGCGACCGGGAGCGACACGATGATCGCCGCCGCAGAGCGAGCCTGCACCTGGAGTGCGTCCGCCTCGCGCTCGACCTCCTGCGCGCCGGAGACGGTCGCCTCCAGGTCGGCGAACAGAGGAGCAAGCTCGCCGCCACCCGGTCTCTGGACGAGGACGGCCGCGGCGAGCATGTCGAACAGCGGCTCCGCTATGCGGTCACGCGCGGTGTTCCACGCCTGGCGGCGGCCGAGCGATGTGGCGGCGATGAGCCGGAATTCCTGGCGCAGCGGCTCAGGTCCCCGTTCGGCGAGGACGGCAATTGCCTGCTGCACACCTGCGGCTCCGGTCTCGAGGAGCTGACGCAACATGCGCACCGATTCCAGGACCGCGTCCTGGCGGCGGAGCCGCGCGGCGTGCGCACGGCGTCCGACGACCATGCGCACGAACGCGACCGAGCCGATGGCGCCCGGCAGGGCCAGGGCGACGAGACCGGTCATTGCTGCCGCCGTGACCGCACCCACTATGGCAACCGCGAGCTGCGCGAGCGCGGCCTCGCTTTCCCACCATTTCGACCACCGTCTGCGCAGCCAGGGGCCTCCAGGCATCTCGTCCACGCGGACCCGCGGCGCGAACGCGGCGAGCACCGCGACGGCCACTGACGCTCCGGCCGCGAGAGCGACCGCCACGTCAAGCATCGAAGCCGTCCAGCAGACGGTCCGGGTCGGTGACGCGCGCCAGCTTCGTCCGCACTCGCTCGGGCATGGCGGACAGGGAGCCGACGCGGTGCCAGCCGTGCTCCTCGCTGAAGGCGATCAGCTCCTGCACGGCGGGTCGGCCGTCGTCGATCCCCGCGACCGATCCGGCTGACAGCAGCCGTCGCGAGCGAGCTGCGCCTTGCGATCGGCAGAAGCCCGCGTAAAGGACGAGATCGACCGTGTGCACGATCTCGCCGAGGACGGTCTCCGCTCGCGGCGCCTGCGGGTTGCGCAGGGCGAGACGGACCAGTCGCGGCAGGGTGTCGCGCAGGCTGTCGGCGTGGATGGTGCAGATCGAGCCCGGGTGACCCGTGTTCATCGCGTCGAGGAGGTCGAGCGCTTCGCCGCCGCGAACCTCGCCGATGACGATGCGGTCGGGCGACATGCGCAGCGCGTCGTGGACCAGCATCTGGATGCTGATCGCGCCTCTGCCCTCGGTGTTGGCGGGGCGTCCCTCGAGCGAGACACAGTCGGCGAGCACGCGCCAAAGGTGCAGCTCGGCCTGGTCTTCGATGGTGACGACGCGCTCGTCGGTGGCGATGTTGCGAGCCAGCACGCGCATGAACGTGGTCTTGCCCGCGCCTGCGCCGCCGGCGACCAGGATGTTGAGCCGCGCTTCGATCGCGGCCTCCAGGAATGGGATGAGCGCATGGGGCAGGAATCCTGTCCGCTCGAGTGACTGGAGGCTGGGGAATCGATCGGCCGGGTGCCTGCGGATCGTCACGCTCATGGGCCGCGCCGGGGGCGAGAGCGCGGCGTGGAGGCGGCTGCCTTCGGGCAGGGTGAGCGTGACCATCGGGCTGGCGCGGTCGAGGCGCGCGCCGCCGGCGCCGTCCGTGTACCAGTGCACCAGGTCGATGAGCGCGTCTTCGTTGTCGAATGGCGGCGGCACGGACTCGCGGCATCCCTGACGGAAGACGAAGCACGACTTCGTACCGTTGATGCGCACCTCCTCCACGTCCGGGTCGGCCAGGTGCTCTGCCAGCGGGCCGAGAGGCGTGACCGCCGCGAACACGCGTCGCCAGATGAGCTCCCAGTCGTCGCGCGAGTCGGCGGCGTCTCGCTCGTCGTCGACCTCACGGCCGACGAGCTCGTACACCCAGCGCTGATCGTCGACGCGCAGCCGCGTGCGCTCTCGAAGTGCCAGCTCCTCGGCCAGGCGCGCTTCCACCCGCGCGCGCACGCGCGATTCGGCGTCGAGCGCGATCACGGCTGACCAGCCAGCGCCATAGCCTGGTCCGGCGCAGCGACCGGCTCCTCGTTCCCGGCCGGGGCGCCGGGTGCTGCGATGACGGCGACGAGCCGCATGACCTCCGCCGCGTAGACGAAGGCGGGCGCCTGTCGCGATGTCACCGCGACGATGAAGCCCCCCGGCACAACCCCGCGTACGTCGACGTCGAGGGCGAAGGGAATGACGTCGGGATGGTCGGAGGTGCCCGAGATGACGAGCAGGTCGATCTTCGAACCGGCTGACGCGGGCGGCGCGTCCTTCACCGGAATGAAGACGAGGCGCACGTCCGCGGACTGGGAAGCCGGGACCACGTCGGCTCGCTGAAGCAGCTGGCCGGCGATCAGGTCGTGCGCGGCGCGAGTGCCGCTCAAGTCGCTCGCGCCCTTCTGAAACAGTGATGACGCGCCATCGGGCAGCATCACCGCCACGAGACGCAGCGCATCCTGCGTGAGGGCAGCCCCGGCGGATACGTCGTGCGCGACGGCGTACACCTCGATCTCATCTCGCGCCGGGTTGCCGAGGATGAGCAGGGCTGCGCTCACCGCGATTCCGAGCGCCAGGGCGAGACCCGCGACCAGCCAGTTCTTCAATCCATGAACCTCCGCCGGCAACGCTAGGCGGGCGATCGCGCTGAGACAACGCAGCTTGTTAAGGCAACCCTTTGGGAGCAGCCTGTAAAGATGCACTTGACACATTCAAATGGCGCGATAACGTGGCTGCCGTGGCCCTCGCTACACGAGTCGTCGAAGAGGACGAGCCGGAGGAATCGCGGCGCAGGTTCCTGTTGGCGGAGTCGGACCGGCTGCTGGACCAGGTCGAGACGCTGCGCTTGATGGACGAGGAAGACGCGCCGCACTCGCTGCGCGAGGCGATCCGCATGCTGCAGGTGAGGCTTGGACGCAAGGATCCGCCGCCGCCGCCGGCCACGCTGCACGCCGCGCACGACCTGGTGTTTGCGGTGCAGCAGCGGTTGATGGCCGCGAACCCGAAGCATCCGCGGCCGAACCGGCACCGCGGCCGGGCGGAGGGTCAGCCGATCGTCACACGCGTGTACGACGGGAGGCTCTGGAAGGTGCTGGCGCTGCCCACCCCGCCGAACGGCTCGCCCGACGGCGAATGGCTCGATCTGGTCGACGCGACAGTGGAGCGTGCGTGGGATCGCTGGTGCTACGCGCAGCAGCACGCGGTGCGGGCTGCGCGCTCGCGTCATCAGCCGCGCACCGCGCTTGCTGTGGCGCGGATCGCCTGGGCGAACTACTGGGAGCTGGGTGAAGAAGCGCGGAGGATCAGGAGCCGGCTGGGCGGTCGGGCTTCGTCGACTTCTTCAGGAGGTCGCGGAGCTCGGGCTCCGTGATGGGCTTGGCTGACGCTCGCACGCGATCGGCGAGCAGCTCGAGGAACTTGCCCAGGCGGGCGTCGTCCAGGTGGATGGCCGCGCCGATCACCTCGGCCGCTGCGCCCTCGTCACCGGGTTCGATGACCTGAAGGAGCTGCTTCGCGAAGCCTGGTGGCAGCGGTTCCATCCAGGCCGAGTGTAGAGGCCATAAAACCTAGAGTCGCGGCCGGGAGACTCGACGAGAAATTCGGCGAACCAGGTGGTCCAGATGCGGGTGAAGCTCCGAGCAGCGGAGCGAGCGCATCCGGCGACTGCGTGAGCGAGCAGCGGAGGAGCTGAGCCCGCAGATGGGCCGCATGGGCGCCGAAGTTCCGTCGAGGCCTCCCCGGGCGCGACTCTAGAATCCGAAGCGATGCAGCCCGTCGTCATCGGCGACGTGATCTGGAAGCCGAGCGACGAGGTGGTCGCGAAGAGCCGGCTGAAGCGGTTCATGGACCGCCACGACATCGCGACGTTCGCCGAGCTGCTGCATCGCGCCGACGCCGACATCGAATGGTTCTGGGACGCGGCGATCAAGGACATCGACATCGCTTTCTATCGCCACTACGACAGCGTGGTCGACCTGTCGAAGGGCAAGGCGTGGGCCACGTGGTGGCACGGCGCGCGCATGAACATCGTGCACAGCTGTCTCGACCGGCATCGCGACGAGGAGTTCCACGACAAGACGGCGCTCATCTGGGAAGGCGAGCCCGGCGACGTCCGGAAGATGACCTACGGCGAGCTGCACGCCGAGGTTTGCCGGCTCGCCGGCGCATTGCGCCGGCTGGGCATCAGGCCCGGCGACCGCGTCGGCATCTTCATGCCGATGTGCCCCGAGGTCGCCGTGTCGGTGCTCGCGGTGGCGAAGATCGGGGCGGTCATCATCCCTTTGTTCTCCGGCTACGGACCCGAGGCCATCGCGACGCGGCTCAAGGACGGCGAGGCGAAGTGCCTCATCTGCGCCGACGGTTTCTACCGGCGCGGCCAGGTGGTGCCGATGAAGGAGACTGCGGACCGCGCGCTGCTTTCGTGCCCGACCGTGACCAAGGTGATCGTTCACCGCCGAGTCGTACGCGACGTGCCCTGGACGCACGGTCGCGACCAGGTGTGGGAGGTGCTGCTCGAGGACGAGCCCGACCGCGCGCCCACGCATGAGATGGATCCGGAAGACCCGCTGATGATCATCTACACGTCCGGCACGACCGGCAAGCCGAAGGGCACGCTGCACGTGCACGGCGGCTTCGCTGTCAAGGCCGCGCAGGACATGGCTCACGGCTTCGACATCGGCTCCGAAGACACCGTCTTCTGGTTCACCGACCTCGGCTGGATGATGGGCCCGTGGCTCATCTTCGGATCCCTTGCGCTGGGCGCGACGATGGTGCTGTACGAGGGCACGCCGGATCATCCCGCGCCCGACCGCCTGTGGCGGATGGTCGCGCAGCATCGAGTCACGGTCTTCGGCGTCTCCCCCACCCTCGTGCGAGGCCTGATGACACACGGCGATGAGCCGCCGTCAAGGCATGACCTGTCGAGCCTGCGCATCCTCGGTGGCACCGGCGAGCCGTGGAACCCCGAGCCGTTCAACTGGTACTTCAAACAGATCGGCGGCGGGCGCATCCCGGTGATCAACTACTCGGGCGGCACCGAGATATCCGGCGGGATCCTGTGCGGCAACGTCATCACGCACCTGAGGCCGTGCTCGTTCGCCGGCCCGGTGCCGGGGATCGCGGCCGACGTGGTCGACGCCGAGGGCAAGCCGGTGCGCGGCGAGGTCGGCGAGCTCGTGATCCGCAACCCGTGGCCGGGCATGACACGCGGCTTCTGGGGCGATCGCGATCGCTACATGGAGACGTACTGGAATCGCTTCCCCGACGTGTGGGTGCACGGCGACTGGGCGTATGTCGACCCGGAAGACGGCCTCTGGTACGTCCTGGGACGATCGGACGACACGATCAAGGTCGCGGGCAAGCGGCTCGGACCGGCTGAGGTGGAGTCGGTGCTCGTCGGCCATCCGGCGGTGGCGGAGGCGGCCGCTGTCGGGGTGCCTGACGAGCTCAAGGGCGAGGCCCTGGTGTGCTTTGTCATCCTGCGCCCGGGCCATGCACCGAGCGATGCGCTGGCCGCGGAGCTGAAGGACCTCGTCGCGGGCGCGCTGGGCAAGCCGCTGCGGCCGCACGCGGTGCATTTCGTCACCGACCTGCCGCGCACGCGCAACGCCAAGATCCTGCGCCGGGTGGTGCGAAGCGTCTACACCGGCGCCGACCCGGGCGACCTGTCGTCGCTGGAGAACCCGAGCGCCCTGGCGGCGATCTCAGCGACTAGAAGCTGAGGACCCGGTCAGCCTCCATCGTCAGTCTCACCAGGTCGACCGGCGTGATGAAGGACGAATGCGGTCCGAGCATTTCCTGCGAGACCCCACGGGCCTCAGCGCAGCCTTTTCAAACGTAGAAGCGAACCTGCTGCGCGGCGCACTTGGCCAGGAGGTCTGTCAGGGGTGGGATCCCGACTCCACGCACGCCGGCGCTGACCTCCGTCTTGAGCAGGTCGATCGAGTCGCCCGCGAAAGCGATCGCGACCTCCACCTTGCCCGGACCCGCGCCGTTGGCGGCGATGTGAAACGGGATGCTCGCGCGGGTGGCGTCACTCGGTCCGGTGGCGGCGACGATTAGCAGTCCCGACATGGTTGCCAGTATGCGGCGATGAGACTGACGCGCGCCGAGTGGGTGCGGCTTCTTCTGCTGTGGCTTGCCGGCGTCGACTTGCGGCTGACGCTGCTGGCGGTGCCGCCTCTGATCCCGCTGATTCACCGCGAGCTGAACCTGGACGAGAAAGCGGTGGGCGCGCTGGTGTCGCTGCCTGTCGTCCTGTTCGCCCTTGCCGCCGTGCCGGGCGCGCTGCTGATCACCCGGCTTGGAATCCGGCGGGCCGTGGGCATCGGTCTCGGCCTCGTGGCGGTGTTCGGCGCGCTGCGCGGCTTTGGGCCGAGCGCACCTGTGCTGTTCGCTGCCACCTTCCTGATGGGCATTGGAGTGGCGGTCAGCCAGCCTGCGTTTCCGTCCCTCGTGCGCGAGTGGTTCCCCGCGCGCATCACTCTGGCCACGGCGGTTTTCAGCAACGGGATCCTGTTCGGGGAGACGATCCCGACGGTCTTCACGACACCCTTCGGCGTGCTGCCGGCCTTCGGCGGCGACTGGCGGTGGGCGCTGGCTTCGTGGTCGGCGATCGTCGCCGCGAGCGCGGTGGGACTCGTGATCGCCGCGCCGCGCCGGCGAGCGGCCGTGTCGATGCCGACGACCGCTCGCTGGTGGCCGTCGTGGCGCGAGGGTCAGGTCGTCCGCATCGGGGCCGTGATGGGGATGGCGTCGGCCGTCTACTTCGCGACCAACGCGTACATCCCGGACTTCCTGGACCAGAGCGGGCGGCACAACCTGATCACGCCGACGCTCGCCGTGTTGAACGGATCTCAGCTGCTCACAGCGCCGGCGGTGGCGCTGTGGGACCGGCTGCTCATGGGCCGCGCCGGGTTCATCGGTTCGGCCGGGCTGATGGCGCTCGCCCAGGTCGGGCTCGTGCTGACGCCCGGCGTGGGCGTTGTCGCGTGGGCGTTCGTGCTTGGGTTCTCGGCGGCGCTGTCGTTCATCGTCGTGCTCTCCCTGCCCCCGCGCCTGGCCGCTCCTGGCGACGTGCCGCGCATGAGCGCGGCCGTGTTCACGACCCAGTACGCGCTTGGATTCCTGTTCCCACTGGTCGCGGGCGCGATTTGGGACGCGACGGGCATTGCCGGGCTCGCGTTCGTCCCCGGCATCGCCGGCGCCGTCTTCATGGGCTGGCTGGCTGTAAGGCTGCGCTTACCCGATTAGGGGAAGATTCCCGCTTTGAAGTCGCTCAGGATCTCGTTCGCCGCCCGAGCACCCTCCTCCGCGCCACCTTCCATGAAGCCCTGGAAGTTGAGCGAGCAGTGCTCGCCGGCGAAATGGCACTTCCCGGACACCGGATTGGGCTGGCGCGCCTTTTCGTACCCGCTGAACAGCGTGTATTGGCCGACCTTCCAGTACGAGTACGAACCCAGCAGGAACGGATTGGTCGCGGGCACATCGAGCGTCGCTTTGCCGTTCCAGGCGCCGCTGATGCCGGGAAATACATGCTCGATCTGGCTCAGAAAAGTCTGGGCAAAGCCGTTTACCACGGTCGGGTCGGTCGGATCGCCCTTGAAGGACCCGAGCGGCACCCCGCCTCCCGTGTAGTCGACGAGGATGCCGGTATCGCCCGGCTGGGCCCGGGTGACGTCCCAGGTGTTCTGGTAGCCGGCGTCGGTGAAGGTCGACCCGTTGCCGATTCCCCAAATGGGGCTGCTCTGGTTCCAGTAGCGCGACGTGAACTGCAGCTGCAGCTTGCAGTTGACGCCATAGCCGAGCTGGGTGATGGCGGTCTGCTTGCGGCTGTCGAAGCCAGCCTTCTGATAGGCCGAGGTCGACGGGAGCAAGGTCCTCAGGACCGAAAACGGTATGGCCATGATGACGCGGTCGACGGTCTTGCTGAACCTCCCGCTCGGACCGCTGAAACCAAGAGTGAAGGTGCCGTCGGCGTTCAAGACGATGCCGGTCATCGCCGTGTTCAGCTGGACGGCGCCGGCAGGCAGACTCGCCGCTATCGCGCCCGGCAGCTGCTCGTTGCCTCCGAACATGTGGTAGCGCTCGTTGGAGAGGCCGAAGATGCTGAAGTTGCCCGGCTTCGCCTGGAAGCCCAGCAGGTAGATCAGGTTCAGCGAGCTCTGCTGGGTGGTCACGTTGCCGTACTCGGTGTTGTAAGCGACGTCCAGAAGTAGACCCATCCGCGATGTGTGGCCGCCTGGCACCCGGCTCTCGATCCAGTCAAAAAGACTCATGTGGTCGAGGTCGAAGCCGCCCTGCGTGAAGTTGTCCCACGTCGTGGGAAACGGCGCCGCGTTCAGGTCCTTTTTGACCGCGTTCCAGACAGGGTTGAAGTCCTGGTTTTCCTGCGTGGTGGTGTAGTAGCCACCCTGGAAGAAATCGGTCTCGGTCGATCCGACCGGCTGCGCCGCAAGCAGGTCGACGACCGGGATGTCGAAGCGGCTGGCAAGGCCGCGGATTGTCTTGTGGCCGGAGTCGATCAGCTCGCCGCAGTGCTCCGTGGTCTGGCCCTTGTCCCACGACGTCGTGTCGGAGTGCATCCGGCCGCCGACGCGGCTCGAGGCTTCGTAGACGGTGGACGCGATGCCCGCGTCCAGCAGCGTGAGCGCCGCGGTGAGGCCGGAGATGCCTCCGCCGACGATCGCGATTCTTGAGTCAGGCCGGGGCAGGTTGCCGAGCGGCACGCCGAGCGCCATTGCGCCGATGGCGGCCCCGGTGCCTTTCAGAAAGTCGCGCCGGCTGGGGCCTGATCTCGCCCTGTCTTGCTGAACGTGCTCGACGGTGCGTCCTGTTCGTTCTGCTTCGTCGAAGTCTGCGAACAGTTGCTGGAACCGCGTCAGCAGCGGAGTCCGGGCCATCGGTCTACCTCCTGAGTTGTGTGTTCAGTCTTCAGAAAACCGGATCGCGCTCGAGCGCGGCGTACTCCCCCGCCCGTTTGCTCACCTCTTCGCGCGTGACGACTTCGCGGGCGAGGAGCAGCGATTCGAAGACGGCGAGCCAGCTCTCGTAGTAAGCCTCATCGCCCTTGCCGATCTCCTCTACGAGTCGCTTACGAAAGTCATCCCAGTCGTAGGCTCCTTTTTCGCTCAGGAGCACCGCCAGGCCGAACGCTCGCCCTTCCCATGGGGCCGCGAAGACGAGCTCGCCGTTCTTTCTGGGCAGGGCGGCTTCGCCGTCGAGATACGCGACCCTGTTGTCGACACTCATCTCGCAGCACTCTCGGCGGGGATGCGCGGGCGGGCGACGCCGATCATGCAGTCGCGCGTGACGATTCCTGCGAGCTGTTCTTCAGACCAGCCTTCGGTGCCGGCCGGGCGCTCGGGCAGGACCATGTAGCGGACGTCCGAGCTCGAGTCCCAGACGTTGACGGCGACCTCGTCGGGCAGGTTCAGGTTGAACTCCTCCAGCACGGTGCGCGGCTCACGCACCATTCGCGAGCGGTACGGGGCGGACTTGTACCACGTGGGCGGCAGCCCCAGCACCGGCCACGGGTAGCACGAGCACAGCGTGCAGACGATGACGTTGTGCACATCCCCCTTGTTCTCCACGACGACGAGCTGCGTGGCCGGTGGGTAGCCGATACCCAGCTCCTTGACCGCGGCGGGTCCGTCTTCGAGCAGCCGCTGCTTGTAGCTTTCGTCCACCCAGGCGCGGGCGACGACCCTGGCGCCGAGCATCGGGCCGATGTCGTGCTCGTACATCGAGACGATGCGGTCGACCTCCTCGGACGTGAGGAGTCCCTTCTCGACCAGAAGCGACTCGAGGGCCAGGGCGCGCGCTTCGACCGGTGAAGGCGCTTCGGGGTGGTGGTCGTGATCGTGGTCGTGATCGTGGCTCATGGTTTCTCCTCCGGCACGAGGTAGCTCTCCCAGAGATCGATGCAAACGCGATCGGTCTGCTTTGCGTCGTCGCCCCAGAGCTCCTGCGCCGCGAACTCGACGGCGTAGCAGGGCTGCCAGGCATGGTGATCGCCGTGAGCGTTGGCGTCAGGCAGGCGGAAGGGTCCGTAGACCTTGCGGATGACGCCGCGTCTGCCTCGCGCGTATCGCGGCAGGCGTGTGTGGCCGTGGGGGTGGATGTTGCGCGTGCTCACGCGGTCGCCGGGTTGAAAGCGCGGCTCCAGCGCGGGTCGCGGTTCCGTTTCGCGCGTCGCCTCCGGCGCTGGGTGCGTGGCGTGGCCTTCGGTCAGCTCGGTTCTCGTGATCACGTCCTTCTCGAGCAGCAGCGTCTCGACCGCGTGGAGCCAACGCTCGTAGTAGGAAGCTCTCAGGTACTCGTCCGACGGCATGCGCTCCATGGCGTGGCGGAACTCGTCAAGGTTGTAGTACCGGCCGTTGGTTCGCTGCATCATGGCGCGGACGACGCCTTCCCAGGGGTGATGAAACACGGGCTCGTCGCGCTCGATGTTGACCGCACCGAAGCCATGCGTGCCGCCCATGTCGTGCACGCCGTCCATGCGTTTGAAATTATGGGCTTGGAGTTGGGCCAACCGTAGGCGAAGAGTTCGTAAGGAGGCGCTCATGACCGCAACTGACAGGCAGGAGACCCTGTCGCCGTTCCAGAAGCTGGCCGATCGGGTGAGCTACGCGATGGGCACGCCCACCAACATCATCATCTGGCTGGTGGCGGTGGGCACCTGGATCGCGCTGGGTCCGTACATCGCGGGCCACAGCTTTCTGCCCAGCTGGTTCACGTCGAACAGCTTCAATTTTCCGCTCAACACCGTGACGACCATCGCCGAGCTTTACATCGGGTTCCTCGTGGGAGCGTCCTCCAACCGGTCCGAGCGCAATCTCGAGAACACGCTCGCCCGGATCATCGCCCAGGAAAAGCAGATCGAGGACGTCGAGGACAAGCTTGCGACGGCGCTTCAACTGAACACGCAGCTGACGCAGGAGGTGCACGAGCTCACGCGGCTGATCCACGAGAAGGTCTACGCCACGTGAGTGACCGAGGCGAAGCCGAGTTGGAGCGCCACCGGCGCGCTTGCGCGCCGGACTTTCGCGTGGCGAACGGTCGCCCGCGACAACGAGGCGAAGCCGAGTTGGAGCGGGCGACCGGTCTCGAACCGGCTACCTCAACCTTGGGAAGGTTGCGCTCTACCAGGTGAGCTACGCCCGCTCGACCAGGACGAAATTCTACGTTTCGACGACAGCCTCGACCTGAGGCGCCATCTCCTCCACGACGGACCGGACCAACCCGGAGTACTCCTCCACCAGCGCGCGCGACCGCGCCGCATCCCGCGTCGACGCGATGACGTAGTACTCGGGACGGTCCGCGTCCGGCACCACCAGCACCCACCCGTCGTCGAAGAACACCTTTACGCCATCGGTCAGGTCGACGCGGTCGCGAAGGTGCCGCTCCATCATCGCCCGCATCACGCGCCCCTTCACGTCCCACGGGCAGAACACCACCGCCGACTCGTGCGCAACCTCGGGGATGCGCGCCCGCAAGGAAGACAGGCTCCCTGGCGTCTTCGCGAGCATCTCGAGAACCCGCACGGTGCTGAACAGCGCGTCGAACGACACCGCGAAGTCCGGCCAGCAGTAGCCGCCAGCGCCATCTGACGCCATCACCGTGTCGGCGTGCTGGGCCGCGCGCAGCACCGCGCCTGGCGTGATCTTGGTCGGCACGAAGCGCGACCCAAGCTCCTCCGCGATCAAGGAGAACGCCAGGGACGCGGACGCGGGCCCCAGCAAAATTCCCGGGCGACCGGCCAGGGCGAGCTGCGCCAGAACCGCAAACGCCGCCGTGTGATCCAGTACGGTGCCGGTCTCATCGATCCAGAAGCACCGCTCACCGGGCCGGTCGATGAACACACCCAGCTTCGCTTTGACTGCCGAGACGATCGTCCCGATCTCGCGCAGGTGCGCGTCAAACAAAGCCTGGTTCTCCTCGGCCACGATCTCCGCAGGCGACGCGTTCAGCGGAATGACGTCGCAGTTCATCTCCTGCAGCACGCGTGGCAGCAGCGCGCCCGCGGCGCCGTTGTTGTAGTCGACCACCACCTTGAATGCTGCGGCACGCAGCGACTCGAGGTCCAGGCGCGACAGCATCTCCGCGACATAACCGTCAGCCTGGTCTTCGCGCCGCACGATTCGCCCCATCTCGTAGTGCGACACGCGCCGGATGTCTTCGCGGAAGAACAGGCCCTCGAGCTTGCGCTCGCTTCGCTTGTCGAGATCCAACCCCGCCTGGTCGAAGATGCGAATGTCCGCCGAGCGCGGATCCACCGGTGACGTCTGCACGTGCATCGCCGCCATGCGGTTGTGCTTGGCCCAGTAGCGCGC
>Ga0070697_100003281_pt1 | contig 12422 bp, 10 predicted proteins | sample KBSK1501metaG_FD_65475 | JGI IMG/M metagenome (GOLD analysis project Ga0070697, IMG submission 65475) | Corn, switchgrass and miscanthus rhizosphere microbial communities from Kellogg Biological Station, Michigan, USA - KBS K1-50-1 metaG | ecosystem: Host-associated > Plants > Roots >... | reverse complement strand
CACCCTCTCTGGCCTCAATTTATTTTCAGGTTCGGTCCGCTCTCTTCCCGCAACGGTCAAACTCCCCCACATGGGCTGGAACCGGCTTCACCTCCAGCGAACGTCACAACTACTCGCAGGCCTCTCAGACTCCAATTATTTTTATTTCGCGCACACCTTCGCGGCAGCAGTTTCTTCCAATTCGAACGAAGTCGTCGCCACCTGCAATCACGGCGCCACCTTCACTGCCGTTCTCGAACACAAAAATATTTTCGCCACGCAATTCCACCCGGAAAAAAGCGGCGCCGCCGGAGCACGCCTGCTGCGAAATTTCCTGAGCCTAGCCGCAGGCATGAGTGACCCCGCATGAGCCTCGCCCGCCGCATCATCCCCTGCCTCGACACCGACGCCACCCGAGTCGTCAAAGGCGTCAAATTCGTCGGCCTTCGCGATGCCGGGGATCCCGCCGTTCTCGCCGCACGCTACAACGCCGAAGGCGCCGACGAACTCGTCGTGCTCGATATCGCCGCCACACGTGATCGCCGCCCCACTTTTCTTGAAACCATTTGCCGCGTGGCTGCCGAACTCACCATCCCGCTCACCGCGGGAGGCGGCATCCGCTCGCTCGACGACGCCCGCGCCGTCATCCGCGCCGGCGCCGACAAAATCACCGTCAACACCGCCGCGGTAAATCGTCCCAACCTAATCACCGAACTCTCCAAAGAATTCGGCGCCCAAGCCGTAGTCCTAGCCATCGACGCCAAACTAGAATCGAGCAGCGTAGCCAATCTTGGCTGCGTTGCGGTTGCCAATTCATCTGAGCTCCCCCCCGTTGCCGAGCCCCAGGCAGAAAATCCTCGCTGGGACGTCCGCATCCGCGGCGGCCGCGACTCAGCTCATCTCAACGCTCTCGCCTGGGCGCAACGCGCCGTCGAGCTCGGCGCCGGCGAAGTCCTCCTCACCAGCGTGGACCGAGACGGCACCCAATCCGGCTTCGACATCGCTCTCACGAACGCCATCTCCACCGCCGTCTCCGTTCCAGTCATCGCCAGCGGCGGCGCAAAAACCCCAGGACATTTCGCCGAAGTTTTCATCGCAGGCGCAGCCGACGCCGCGCTAGCCGCCTCTATATTCCACGATGACACTCAATCCATTCGCGACCTAAAACAATTCCTAGCCTCACAAAGTATCGAGGTCCGCCTCCCATGCTGATCCCCTGCATCGATCTCCAGTCCGGCCAGGCCGTACAACTCGTCCACGGCCGCCGCCGCGAACTCTCCGTTTCCGACGTACCCGCGCAGCTTCACAAATTCCGCCGCCACAAATGGCTGCATATCATCGATCTCGACGCCGCCATGAACAGAAATCACAACAACACGCTCGTCGCATTGCTCTGCAAACGCGCCCGCCGCAATTACAAAATGAACGTACGCGTAGGTGGCGGTACCCGCACCATCGCGCGCGCCAAACAATTAGCAAAACTCGGCGCCACGCAAATCATCATCGGCAGCGCCGCATTCGCTAAAGGAAAACTCAACCTGCGCTTCCTCCGCGCTCTTGCCCGCGCCATCCCGCGCAAGAAAATCGTCATCGCTCTCGACACTTACAAAGGAAAAATCGCCACCCACGGATGGCGCAAATCCACCTCGCTTCATCCGCAAGAAGTCATGCCCGCCCTCGAACCCTTCTGCTCCGCCTTTCTTTGCACCGACGTTGATCGTGAAGGCACCCTTTCCGGCGCCAATCTGAAGTATTTCGCAACTCTCCGCGCAGCCACCAGCCACCCAATCATCGCCGCAGGCGGTATAAAAACGCGCCGCGAAATCGCTGCCCTCGCCAGATTGAAAATGGACGCGGCTGTCGGCATGGCGCTTTACAAAAATCTATTGCGATAATTCGTGCGGGGAATGCGGTTCGAGGGAAATATCAGTGAACCTGTGTCAATTCACAGAGTGTTTGTTACTTGCTCGCGGTCAGGCGACTCCTTGCCGCGAGCCGCTTGGCCAAATCTCGAATGCCTTGCAGCACCTTTTTGTTGGGGTCATCGGGGCGCAGTTTTAAATAGGCATCCAAATCACGCACTTGTTGGTCGTAATTTTCCGCGGCGGCGTCCACATCCGAAAGCACCAGGTAACCCTTCGCTGCATTTGCTGAATGGAAAGCAAGCGCGTCACGGGCTTTCTTCTCCGCTTCCTCCGGCCGATTCAGTCTCAGCAACACGAATCCCAGCACCACGTGGCCATCCGCATTGTTCGGATCTGCTTCCAAGCCGTGCCGCACCGCAGTTTCCGCTTCCTCTGGCTTTCCTTGCCGAAGCAGCGCTAATCCATACCCAAATTCTGCGCGCGCATATTTTCCTTCACTCAGATCTATGGATTTTTGAAAGTAGCGCTCGGCATCTTCGTTGTTGCGCAACTGCAAAGCAGCGATTCCTTCGTGGTAGTACACTTCGTAATAATCCGGAAATACACGAATCGCTGTATCAAAGTGCCGCAAGCTTCCCGCTGGATCACGCTTTTCCAGCCGCCGCAATCCACGCTCAAATTCATCGCGCGCTTTTGGCGGGATCTGCAGTTCTCGTAATGATACTTTCGCTTCCGTTCTCAGCGAAGACGTTGAAAAGTTTGAGACTTGCGCTTGCGTTGCTGAAGTCCATCCAGCCGCAACCACCGAACTTACAAGCAGGATCACCTGCCTAAACCTGCGAATCCTCGTAGTTTCCCTATTTTCTTTCATGTGCGCACCTGCCCTTCCGTGTACCCCGGAACGGCACTCTTGTCATCGCTCTCAGAACTTGGTTATTTCTGATAGTGTGACGATTTAGCGGACTTTTTAATTCCAGCCGCGGTTACGATTTACGTGGGGCCAGGCCGAAGCTGGTTTTCTGAACAGAGCAGGTTGGGACGGAGGTTCGCGGGTCTGACCTTTACTCCTTCTCTCCTCACCGTTGCAGGGCACTTCAACTTCCAACCTTGAGATGCGCGGCGAACTCAAATCACTGCAAGATAGATACCAACAATTTCGAAAACTAAATTATCTCCAGCCGGATCCCCTCTCGCGACCGCACCACCTGCACCAGCGTCGCTCAGTGCAGCATCCAGCGCGGGCTTCGCCCAGGCTTCTCTGACGCTGTGTAATATTTCCCGCGCCTCGGTCCATTCTTCCCGCACCTTTTGTCTACATCTGTCTACGTCGTAAAGGGATTGCTCAGCAGAGCCGCCTCGCAAACTACCTATTTTCCGGTATCTGCGCCAGAATTTACGACCATACACCTCGCCGTTGCATCCTAAGCTCAAGGCTGTTTTCGTATTTAGCCGCCCCGTTGCACCCGCAGCAACGCCCGTTGTACTCTGCTCACTGTTCGCTACTCACTGTTCACCGATTTCGTGTAAACCCATGCCTGTCCTTATCTCCATGCTCCGCGCCGTCAACCTCGTCCATCACAACAGAATCAAAATGGAGACTCTACGTGCTCTCTACAGCTCGCTCAAATTTGACAATCCGCAAACCTACCTGCAAAGCGGAAATGTCATCTTCAAAACCAGCGAACGCAAACTCGATGTGGTTGCCAAGCGCATCCAATCTGGCATCGAAAAGAAATTCGCCTGCCGCACCGACATCATTCTTCGCACTACGGCCGAACTTCAGAGTGTCGTCGCCAGAAATCCCTTCGCAAAACGATCCAACATTGAGCCCAGCAAACTCCTGGTCGCCTTCCTGGCCAGCGATCCCGGCGACGCAGCGCGCAAAACCCTCGAAGACCAAAAGTTCACGCCCGAAGAACTTCACGTCTCGGGTTGCGAACTCTACATCTATTTCCCGAACGGTGTCGGCAAGTCCAAACTTCCCTGGCCACGCATTTACAAAATCCTGAACACACCCGGCACCGGCCGCAACTGGAATTCCGTCACCAAAATGCTCGAAATGGCAGAAAACCTGGAATCATCGGCATAACCTAATACCGGGTTTCCCGTAGTCTTTTCTCGCTTTTGTCTTCGTAGCGCCTGCTTTCCGAAGCGGGCGCTTTTGGAGTGCGGCCGCCCAGCTGCCGCTTTTATTACGGCACTTCCGATTTTCCCTCCCTCATCTTCCATCCTTCCCTTTCCGTCTTTGTTCTTTATCGTCATCCGAGCTTCCCCAGCAAATTCCCGCCCACCTGTCCCTCCCTGTCCTTTCGTACAACTCACTACTGGCCTTCGAAGAACGCAACATCTTCGCCACAAAGGTGTTTACTTGGAAGCACTAGAAATTGCGTAAAACGATACTTTCGGAGAGAAATAGGTTCTTGGCTTCTTTGCCTTCGATGTGGCGTGGGCACCGGGATTCGGGGGTTGTACTTACAAACCCTGAGTCGAAACGGGTTTCAGGGTTGTACTTACAAACCCTGAGTCGAAACAGGACCTACTTGGGAGGATCCATCATGCGTAAGTTTTTGTCGTTGCGAGTTTTGTTTCTGGCCGTGCTTGGTTTTGTCGTGCCCGCGGCTTCTCGGGCGCAAGTTGCGCTGGATGTTTCGATTCGAGTAGGGCCGCCGGCTCTGCCCGTTTATGAGCAGCCGCCTTGTCCCCAGGAAGGCTACCTGTGGACGCCCGGCTACTGGGCGTACGGCGCTGAGGGATATTACTGGGTGCCCGGAGTCTGGGTCGCCCCGCCACGCGTTGGCCTTCTCTGGACGCCTGCATATTGGGGCTGGAATGATGGCGTATATCTGTTCCACGCTGGCTACTGGGGTCCGCATGTCGGATTCTACGGCGGCATAAATTACGGGTTCGGATACGGCGGTGTCGGCTTTGTCGGCGGTGAATGGCGCGGCGGCCGCTTCGCCTACAATACTGCGGTCGTCAATGTGAACCGCACCGTGATTCACAACACCTACGTCAACAGAACCGTAATCGTAAATAATCGCGAAGTGAATCGCACCAGCTTTAGCGGCGGTCCCGGTGGAATCAACGCGCGGCCCACTCGCGAAGAAATCTCAGCCAGCCATGAGTCGCATATTCGGGCAACTTCCATGCAGACTTCGCACGAGCATCTGGCTCGCTCCAACCGCGCGAATTTCGCATCCGAAAATCATGGCAGGCCCGCGACGGCAGCAATGAGCCGCGTCAACACCCGCGAAGCCAACCAGCAGGGACGCATCGCGAACGGCGTGAAGTCAGGGCAACTGACTCCGCGCGAGACCGGTCATCTTGAAAATCGCGAAGCCAAGATCAACCACGAAGTGCGCAGCGATCGCGCAGCCAACGGCGGCAAGCTCACAACGCAGGAGCGCGCACAAGTCAACCATCAGCAAAACAACACCAGCAAGCAAATCTACAACGACAAGCACAACGCCAAGACGGATCACCCGGTGCAGCAGCACAACTCTGAACATCAACACAGGTAAGCCTGAAAATTAAGCAGCCGGCTCCTTCTGCCTTCCGGGGCCGGCTGTTTCCTTTATTATCCTCGACACCGAAAATCGCATCACTCAGGTTGACACTGGCGCCACCGCCGTCCACACATACAACGCTCTCGGCCAGCGCGTCGAGAAAACCACCCCTAGCAGCATTCCCAATGAATGCGCACTTCCTCTACCGGCACTGTCTTCTATCTCTACGATCTCTCCGGCCATACTCCCGTCTACACTCCCAACGGTACCAACAGTTGCTCGGACGACATCTTCGCCAGCGGTCGCCACCTTGCCACCTATCCTGGCAGCACTATCTTCAACCACTCCGATTGGCTCGGTACCGAACGAGTCCGCACCACTTACTACGGAGCCGTCTGTGAATCCATCGCCAGCCTCCCGTTCGGCGACGGCCAAACCACCACCGGCGGTTGCTACCATGCTAGCCCGCTCCACTTCACCGGAAAACAACGCGACCCCGAATCCGGCCTCGATAACTTCGGCGCCCGCTAAGACTCCTCCTCCATGGGACACTTCATGTCACCCGACTGGAGCGCGAGTCCCAGCCCAGTTCCTTATGTAAGTCTGCCTTATCCTCAATCGCTCAACCTGTACAGTTATGTCCAGAATAACCCCTTAAGATTTACCGATCCGTTGGAACATGAACCATGTACGGTCGACGGAGAGAACTACGCTACGTTATGGTGCTGGGCTCACGGCTGGGTCGAGACAAAAGCCGAGAAGGCAGCTAGGGAAAAAATCGAGGCCGAGAACGACAGGAGGTGGAGAGAGTTCGTCCGAACAAATCCGCAATATTGTCTCGACAACATGATTCGAGGCCCTTTCATAATTCTTGTCACACCAGCAGGCTCGACCGGCAACGCCAATACAATCCGAATCATGAGTCCAGATGCCCAAGGGACATATCCCAACGGATAGTCCGAATCTATACTTCTAGCCCTCAAAGGAACCATAGTATCTTTTCTCCTAGCCGATTTCCTTTGGCTACACTGAGAAAACGGGCGGGTGAGTCAGCCTTTACGCGCCACGGCCATTCGGGGTGGCCTATCTTTTCAGGTTTGCTTTTTGAAAAGGTGGGTCCGCGTACCCTCCTGCCGCAACTTACGAATTGCGAAATTTTGCGCCAATCCGCTTCTATCCTATCCCGGCTCTCTCGCGTTACCATATTGGCTCATGCGCACTCTTGTCCTATCGCTCATACTGACTTGCGGCGGTTCCGCCATACTCGCGCAAGCGCAAACGCCCCCGGCACCAAAACCCGACGCTGCCCTACCCTTCATCCTCAAACCTCTCGGCCACGGGATCTACGCCGCCATCGACAACGCCAAGGGGGAGTCCGGCGCCAACGCCGGCTTCGTCGTCGGCGACGACGGTATCGCCGTAATCGATACCTTTGAAAACGAGCCCGCCGCGCAGGCTCTGCTCGGCGAAATCCGTATGCTCTCCAAGCTTCCCATCAAGTTCGTCATCAACACCCACTACCACCTCGATCACGTCGCGGGAAACTCTGTCTTCGCCAAGGAAGGCGCGGTCATCGTCGCTCACCGCAACGTTCCTGCTTGGATTCACACAGAAAATCTGAAATTCTTCGGCAAGGACATCACTCCTGAACAAAAGTCCCAGGTCGAAAATCTCGCCGCTCCGACAATGCTCTATGATTCCGAAACCGAGCTGCGGCTGGGCTCCCTCGCTCTCCACGTCCAGTATTTTCCCGGCCATACCGGTGGCGATTCCATCGTCATCGTGCAGCAGGAAAAATCCGCGGTTATCTTTTGCGGCGACCTTTTCTGGAATCACACCCTTCCCAATCTCATTGACGCTTCCACACTTCCCTGGAGCGAAACTCTATCCACCTTCAACAAATTCGCCGCGGTCTCTCCAATCCAATTCATTCCCGGGCACGGCGATCCGGGTAACGCCTCCGACGTCACGGCATTCCGCGGCTATCTGCTCGATTTGCGTGAATGGGTTTCCGCCGCAAAAAAGGATGGAAAATCAGGACCAACACTGGTCGAAGCCGTTCTTCCCCTGGTGAAACATAAATACGGCTCGTGGCATCTCTTCGACTACTTCGCAAAACGCGATATTGCCGACGTCGAATCCGAACTCAACAACACTAAACGTACCCCCGCCCCCAACGCCAGCTAGCACTTCTCGAGGAAGCCCCGCCCATCCGATCGCTACTCATTACTCACTGCTCACCGAATATACGCGTCCGTGATGTACTGCTGCACCATGCGCTGGGTGTTGAAGAACGATCCGTTGATCGCAATCGCATGCTGCATCACGCTCAAATACTTGTGCCGCTCGTTGTAAAACATCGGCAAGATCACATGTTCCAATTTGTCGTAAAGCGATTCCGCGTCCGCGGCATTGTTCAGCGTCTCATCGCCGCTGTGCCGCAATTCTCCGATGGCCCAGCCGGTCACTCCTTCGATGTGGCCTTCGACCCACCATCCGTCCAGAATGCTCAGGCTCGGCACTCCGTTCAACGCCGCTTTCATTCCGCTGGTTCCGCTTGCCTCCAGCGGAAACTGCGGCGTGTTCAGCCACAAGTCCACACCGGCAGTAATTTTTCCGCCTACTTCCATGTTGTAGTTATCCAGGAAAACCACCTGCACCGCTTTTTTCAGCGCTTTTTTCGCGCGGAAAATTTTCCGAATAAGTTCTTTTCCGCCGCCGTCATTCGGGTGCGCCTTCCCGGCAAACACGATTTGAAATTTCCCGGCGTTTTTGGCGATTTCGCGCAACCGGTCCAGGTCCGACAAAATCAAATCGGCGCGCTTGTATCCGGTGGCGCGGCGCGCAAATCCGATCGTAAAAACATCAGCATCCAGCTGCAGTCCGGTCTTTTTGTGCACCTCGTCAAAAAGTTCGTGCTTCGCCAGCAGGTGCGACGACCACACTTCTTCTTGTGGCAATCCCAGCGCTCCGCGCAAACTGTAATTGTCCTCGCGCCAGGTTGGAATGTATCGGTCCAGAGTTGCCTGAAACGACGGAGCGGTCCACGTCGCCGCGTGTACGCCGTTCGTGATCGCTTCGATCGGCACTTGCGGAAACATCCGGCGCGATACTTCTCCGTGCAGTTTCGCCACACCGTTCACGTAGTTGCTCATGTTCAGCGCCAGGTGCGTCATGTTCACCGAAGCACCGCGCTTCGCTGCTTCCTGCAAGCCCGGAAAATTGGTTTCCGCCTGCAGCACGCGCCGAAATAATTCCGCCGACAACGCGTCTTTCAAATCCAGAAAATCCTGCCGTTCCGGAAACGCACGCGTCAGAAATTCCATGGGGAAACGATCGTGACCCGCCGGCACCGGCGTGTGCGTCGTGAACACGCACTTGCTGCGCACCTTTTCGATGTCTTCGCCGCGAATCGATTCTCGGCCGGCTTTTTGCGCTTCCTCTCCCAACAACTCCAGCGTCAACAGCGCGGCGTGCCCTTCGTTCATGTGATATCGCGCCAGGTCGGTGTGGCCCAAAGCCCGCAGCATCCGCACTCCGCCAATTCCCAGCAACACTTCCTGGCATAACCGGTAGTAGGGATCTCCGCCATACAAACTGCCGGTCAGATTGCGATCGCGTTCCGCGTTGCTCGGCAAATCCGCGTCCAGAAAATATACCGGCACATCAAATCCACGCACGCCTTTCACGTCGTAGCGCCACGCGCGCAACTCGACGCGACGATTTTCCAGCGGCACCGTCACCCGCTGCAGTTCCTCGCGCAGAAAATCTTCGACTTTCCACTCTACCGGCTCTTCGCGCTGCGAACCGTCATCCGCCAATACTTGCGTGAAGTATCCCTTGCGATAAAGCAGGCTCACCGCAACCATCGGCAGCCGAATATCCGCCGCCGCGCGGATGGTATCTCCCGCAAGAACTCCCAAGCCGCCCGAATAACTCGGCAAGTCGTTCTCCAGCGCAATTTCCATTGTGAAATAGGCAACCAGACGTTTTGGCGGCGTCAACTCTTACCTCATCGGTTGATAGGCGCGTGGGACGTTGCGCGCTTCGCTTCATTTGCATCCAAGTTAGAACCACTATTCTGCGGGTTTCTGGCAATTCAGGCAAGAACATCGCAGTCGTAAAGTTGAAAATGTTTCCAGATTTCGTCTGCCGCAAAACCAAGACGCAGGCACTGAGATTGTCAGTTGGCAAAAAGCTCGCTGCGTAGGGTGGTCGTCCAATCATCTATACTCAACCGGCGGGCGTGGAAATGAAATAATGAGTGAGCGATGGAGGATAAGGTAATGGAGTATCCGCAGTTTGGGTTGAGTGGGCGAGTGGCGTTGGTAACGGGAGCGGCGCGAGGTTTGGGACGGGCAATTTCGCTCGCCTTGGCAAATGCGGGCGCGGACGTGGCGCTGGGTTTGCGAGATGTACAGGCGGACTCGGGACTAGCGGCAGAGATACAAAAAATGGGCAGAAAAGCTCTGCCGCTTCAGATGGATATGCGCATGATGGAGCAGATATCTCGCGCCGTGGACGAAACTGCGAAACAGTTCGGTCAAATCGACGTCCTGGTGAACAATGCCGGTATCGCGCCCGAAAATCTGGCTGAGAACGTGCGCGAGGAAGACTTTGACGCGACCCTGGCCGTGAATTTGAAAGGGACATTTTTTGCCAGCCAGGCTGTAGGACGGCTGATGATTCGGAAGAAGAGCGGAACCATCATCAATATGAGCTCGCAGGCAGGCTTTGCGGCGCTGCCGACGGAATCGATCTATTGCATGACCAAGGCGGGAATCGCGCATTTGACCAAGTGCCTGGCGGTGGAGTGGGGTAAGTACGGGATCACAGTGAATGCCGTGGCGCCGACGTTCATCCGCACACCGGGCACGGAGAGTGCACTAGCAGATTCTGCATTTCACGCGGACACATTGGAACGAATCGCTGCGCTGCACCGTATCGGCGAACCGATGGAAGTCGCAGGGGCAATTGTATTTTTGGCCTCCCCCGCTGCATCGTTGATCACCGGCGAGACGATTCTGATCGATGGTGGGTGGACGGCCCGGTAAGCGTTTCGCGCCCGTACTCGGCCACGACATCATTTTCCGATTAACGTAGACGGTGTGGAGCATGGCGTTTTCGTAAGGAACAGGCAAATATCGCGAGTTGGAGGCACTTGCTACCAACATTACGCGGCTAAGTACTGGTAAGCGTGTCAGTTGCGGAGCTGTTGGAGTGAACTCGCATTAGGCCCTGTATGAGCACCGTCAAGAAGCGCTATCACTTCGCACACTTTGCAGTCATGCTCGTGAAATTGCAGCGATGCCCAGGCATTGGCGAAACTCGCTTGCAGTGTCCGAAGTTCGTTGCGCGTGTTTCTTCCTTGGCGACTAGATCCATGAATCTCGGCGCGGCCCTTGGTCCAATTGGACAAGGCAACTTGTTCTTCTTTGAGGAGTTTTTGGTATTCCGGACAAAGCGCTTGGACCGAAGAATTGTTCTTCACTTCTTCCCTCCCTCAAAACGCCCACAGGGTTGAACTTGCTTTTCAACTCCAACTGTTCTGAGTGTGCTCTAAGCGGCGTAGGCAGTGGTTCGGACAATTTCCCGTTCCGTTTCGTGTCTTTCCCAACAGCTTCCTTCCTGTCCGGCGAAGGGTTCAGCGTGGTAGCAGTGGTAACTTGGGTCACGGCCACTCAGCGCGGAGTCGTAAATCTTCTCCCGTACCCACTTCTGCCCTGAGACGATTGATGATCGGCAGTAGTCGCATTGGGTCGCGAAGGAAACGATCATTTTTCCTCCCTGGGATTACATCCCTCGAGAGTGACGCGTGCAATCAATGTGCCAACCTAAAGGCGGCTCGAATCAATTCGTAAATAGTTGAGGGAGAGGGATACAAGGGAAGAAGAACCGTCAGAGCGCATGCCACCGTGTCGACCGCAGTAGTGGCGATAGCTGACGGCAGTGTCAACTGGTTGACACTGGCGATTGCCAATCAATTAAAGGATTTAAGACTTGCCCGACTGCTCCTTCACCACTTTTGCGCCTCATGCTTATCGCCTCCTAACTAATTGCTGTCCGTGGTGCACACTGTTTGGCGCACGCTGGGCAATTTGCGGCAACTTAGCTGACTTGGTTGTGATCATCGGTTTTGACAGGGAGTAACGGTACGCAGATAGTGCCCAGTTGCTCGCGAGCCCTCGGGAGTTTTTTCTAAGCGGAAATGGCAAAGTAAGTACACAGTCTCATGTAATCTGAAAGGGAAGCGGCGACAGCTTCAATTCAAAAAAGAATCCGACAACCGAGTACTTGCTCCTGCATGTGATCGGATCAAGGAGCCGCGCGTCTCGTGGCACTGGTTCCGGCACGCGCAGGCTGCTCACCGAACCCGGAGAGTCGATGAAGAACGGCACGGGCCCTATGGGGCACACCGATATTGATTGAAACGACGCTCAACGTCTCCCCTTCCAGCTTCGCAACGGCGCGCGGTGGAGCGGTGTCCGAAGTTATGTTCTCAACTGTTCTCGAGTTGGGCGAAAACGAGCAGGAAGGAAAATCTAACTAGTTGTATTCAAGGCAGTCAGAAAAAAGTGGTGAAACGGGGAGGACTCGAACCTCCAACCCGTTGATTGCACCCGAAACGCTAAATACTCAATCTTTCAAGCGGTTTCCTGGTTTCGGGAATAGCGGAAGTGGGCGGTTTTATGCGTAGTTGTTACCACAGTTGTTACCAACTTGGGTTGAGATAGAAAGTCGGTTTCGCGACTCATGCGAAATTGTTAGCAGTCATCGACTACGCCACTCGTGTGTGCGCGCAAATACTCTGGGCAGAGGTGTGGCGGACTACGTGTCGAGACACGCGATGCGTACGCAAGGCGACGTCGAGACGAAGATTGGACTCTGACCGCCCCAATTCTCAACCCGATTTGAGAGTTAGTTCCCGGCAGAATCTAGCCCCGAGGAGACAGGTGGCGATTCCGAACAGACCTTTGTCGATTAAAGAATGGTATGTAGATCTGGAGATCGATCAGGTTTGACAGTTGTAGCTTGAAGGAACGCTCGGCTTGCGCAAGAACGGCTTTCGGCA
>Ga0070697_100003280_pt1 | contig 12428 bp, 21 predicted proteins | sample KBSK1501metaG_FD_65475 | JGI IMG/M metagenome (GOLD analysis project Ga0070697, IMG submission 65475) | Corn, switchgrass and miscanthus rhizosphere microbial communities from Kellogg Biological Station, Michigan, USA - KBS K1-50-1 metaG | ecosystem: Host-associated > Plants > Roots >... | reverse complement strand
GAAAGGGGGCGGAATGAGCCCGTTTTCGCCTTTTGACACCCATTTTAGCCTCCATTTGTCAATCTGCGCCCGTTTTACTCCTACTAAGTCTATGTATTCTACTAAGTATTACTTTCACCTACCCCCCCTATACCCCTATCCCCCTCTACCCCTACCTTCCTCCCTCCGGACTTCAAGAAAACAACCAAGTAAGCGAAACTTACTACCAGAAAACAGTCAGAAGCGCATAAATACTGACACGAAAAGAGCACCCGCTTCCCATGGAAACAGAAGAAATCCGGATCGTCTTCCTAACCAACACCGAACTCCGCGAAGCACTCGACGGTTTCGCAAAGAAAAACCAGCTCTCACGCTCCGATGTGGTGCGAATGGCTCTCAAGAAATTCCTCTACGATGGAAACGGAGATCCTCACCTTGTCCGGTGAAGACGATCTCCGCGAGCAGCTCAGAGCACAGGCCGAGGAGGCCGAGAAGAAAGAGACGGAAGAACGCAACCGCGCTAAGAATCTAACCCGGCCGACCGAAGAGATATTCGAGAAGGATACCAGAAACCAGATCCCCAAAGCTTACCGTGAAATAGAAAAACAGAACCGAGAACTAACCGCAAAAAATGAAGACCTCGAACGGCAGATCAAAAACATAACTGAAAATCTCCTCAAAAAAGGTGATGGAACACCGGCTGATTTTTCGAAGCTCAACGGTGGACCAGTAAATGATTCCCACGGAAACCTTGGAGGTGCGATCAGTAGCCAGTACGTCAAATATGCTCTCGCTAAACTTCTGGCTGGAGAATGGGATGAAGACGACATAGAACGGTATCTCTTCATGGAGGCCGGTTGGGTCGATAAAGCTCATGTTCGAACCCGCCAGATAATGAGCTTGTTTCACAAGAAACCGCCCAAGAAATGAGCCTCGACCGGTTCGTAGAGAAGGAGCCGCAAAGGTTCGCGGGGCTCACTGAAGACCGGTGGCAGAGCCTCAACCTAACCCAGTTGGATCTCACGATGGGCCAGAAATGGATGCAGAAAGACATCCACCGAGCCTACGGAGTGAACGGCGGCTACACAAATCTCGCATGGACTAGGACCGCGAAGTGGAGAGGAAAAGACCTCAAGGGAAAACCTCACGTTCGAGGCGATTTCACGCGATCCCCCTTCAGATCCGCCTCATTTCGCCTCATACTCTTCGATCCTCCACATCTCTCAGGACCCTCCAAGCTTCTCTTATCGCGAATGAATGACGCTAAATCCTTCGTGGACGCAGCCCATACATGGAGAGTCTTCGGCTGGTTCGACAACATCGGCCATATGAGGAAGCAGCTCTACCTAGCGTTCCGCGAGATCGAAAGACTCTTAATGACCGGTGGAGTCGTAATATTCAAATGGTCGCCCCGGATGAAACCGCTAAAGTGGACCCTCCGGCTAGTACCCCGCGGTTTAAGAGTCGAGAAAATTATCGAGCGGAAGAGCCGGGGAGCAACCAAGAAATGGCCGACTTACCATGTTTGGATCAAACGTGTAGGAGGAGGTGAATAGGACGAACGAGCTAGAAGAATACAGCGCGAAAGAACTCGACCGGCTAGCACGCGAGAGAGAAGCAGCCATCAAAGCCAAAGGCGGCCTGCCATATCTCGGATCGCTACCCGTAGGAGAAACCAAGCTCTGGCTACAGCCCAAGCTCCCAACCGACAATCCCGACAAGGACGACAAACCGCGAAAACAATTCGTCGCACGGCTAGAGAAAGACAGCGAAGACAAGGCTTGGACCGTCAACCCGAAAAGCTCTCTCTACCGCGATCTCCTCGGGTTCCTTCCCAAAGCCCCGATCCAGCTCCGTGTAATACGGACTGGTGAGGGACGGTCAGAGACGCGCTGGACTATCAAGGCAGCCTAAGGTAGTACCAGAGATCCACCGACCCGGTAACGAGGGAGATAAAAGCCGGGTCGCCCCTTTCTTTCTATCGAGGAAACATGAACACGATAAGCCGATACCTGCGAGGATGGAGAAAGCGGTCCGGAATCTGGGTTAAGAACGAGCCGGTTAAGACTCACTGGGTGGTAAGGAAATGATTGGTGGGCTTCCTGATTGGGAATATTGGCTACTTTTTGCTGTGGTATTTTTACTCATGTGTCTTCTCAATCTTTGGTTCTATAGACAAATTCTCAAGGTGATCAAGAAATGGGGACAACCGATCTAGGCGAAGATGACTATGGAGACGAGAAGGATCTCCACGAAGATAACGCGATAAATTAAATACCCCCGCCCCTCTTTTTCTGAAGCATGATCGCGAACGACGAGAAACCTCCCTGTCCTCGGCACGGACTGAAGCCCGTGAGGGCTGCGAAGTATCGGACCGGTACATGGTTCAAATGTTCAAAGGGAGACTTCCGGCGCTGGGTTGAGAACCAGAGCTTTACCATCATGGCCTCGATGATCCTCGTCGCGGTCTATGTGAAGAGTTGGATCATCGTCCTTCACGGTTCTTGAAGGGAAGAATCAGCATTGACTCCAATCGAATCCAAGCATAAACTCGAATCGTTCGATGCTGTTGTCCTTCTTGCAGAGAGGGGGCTCATAGACTACGACGCATATTGGAAAACAATTAACCGGATAATGGGCTACAGTGTAGTCAATCATATGCTTGGGAAGACAGGACTCGCAGAACTGAGAAAGGAACTTCAAGATTTACCAGCATTAGACCCGTGGTCAACTCTACTGAAAATCAGATCGCCGCTCTCTGACGAGAAGGCCGGAGAGGAGAAGAAACCATGAGAAAGGTCAGGGTCACAATCTTCTACGAGAACCATATTGCTCATCGAACCTTGAAGGAAGCAGACCCGATGACACTCGTCAACCCTCGCCTAGGACCGCCTCGTTCAATCATGCTAGAGAAGAAGCCTCACTCTCGTGGTAGAGAACCGGAATCTTACTGAATTGAATCCCAGAAACGACCTCCGCGAATTCATAATGAACCGGATCTTCTACGATTCAGGTCTATCTTGGCGGCTCTGGGAATGGTATCGACGCGGAGGATCACCGCGAGCACTAGCGATCTTCATAGGACAAAACATCAAGTTCTGGCGCCGCGCACTATGACGCCGATCCTCGTCTCTGAAGCCCCGTTCCTCCTGCTCGTCTTCCTCTTCGGAATGGGAGCGTTAATAACCGACTTGTTGAACCGGCTTTGAAATGGGATTTCCTACCATCCAATCACTACCTTGTTCTACTGATGACTGCGCAGATCGGGAAACTCTGGCTCATTCTTCTACAGCCAGATACGCACCTCTTTCTAAACTGGTTCCTCGGGTTCACACACCACGCGCCCTATGAGGGCTTCTTCCCGCTTGTAGAAGGAGGACCTGCGACTAGTTTCGTTGACTACTCGGCGATCTGGTACTTCTTCTACTTCCCAACCTTCTGGGGCTATCACGCATGGTTCCTCTTCTCATGGTGCATCGAAACCCTTTTCCTAACAGTCGTTTACAAGAACCATTCGCAGCTCTACACGCTCTACATTCTTCAAATATCCTTTGTCTTCAGCCTAAATTCACCGCAAGACTTTCTATCTTATCTGTTCATCGTAACCGGTCGCGTGCAGTGGAAGATGCTACCGTTTGCAATAGCGGTGAAGCTTCCACTTCTACCGCCAATCTGGACCGGTGCCGGAAATGATCCGGCCGCGGTTTGGAACTTCATCCTCTACTCGCCCGTCGCGCTTCACGCCTCGTCAAACTGGGTCCGGTACGGGATGCTGGGCATTGCATGGATCAACGCCGTGATAATGAACCTTCACGACCATAGACGCATCTATGTCAATAGGGAACATATTCTGTCCCGTCTTCCCTTCGTGCGAAGCAGCAATGCGAATACTCCTCGTACTGTTGGAGATTGTCATCGGCCTAGCGCTCGTCGGGACGGTAGCGACGTCCACATCTTCCGGCTCAACAGCCCTCGCGGCGTTCACCAACGCGCAAGCCTTGGTGATCATCATACCACTGATCTTCGTCGCGATCATCCTGTTCGCAGCCGTCCAGCACTTCCGTCATTCTCGCGGAACGTCACTGGGCTTAGCGAGCGGATTGGTCGGGGGCGGAGGTCTTGGTGTGAGTCTTGCCTTGATGAATGGGCTCGACTTCGCCGGATCAGCCGTCTCCTACGTCACGGTACAGTAGAACCCGAGGCTCTCTCAAGATGAGGCTTCGGGTCCCCCTTTTCTTAGTCGTCCTCCTACTCTTCCTAGCCATCCTCCCGGTTCACGCGGGAACCTACGTAGGATATGGATCGTCGAATCTCGGATCTAACACCTGTGGAACAAACTGTGACGGACCAAACGATACGACCCACGGACTAGGGCAAACGATCAAGGCGCCATTCGCCGGTCAGTTAACGGCCGCGGGCTTCTACGTGGGAAGCGGGGTTCCGACCCAGATCGTCATAGGAACCTACGCGGCCGGAATAGTCCCCGCATCGACCAATATTAGCTGCGGAACCGCGGGAACTGATGCGGGCATCAATAGCGGTCAATCATTCACAGTGCAGGACGTAGAGGCTCTGAGCGGGGTTTCTGCTCAAGCCTTCAACACGGTAAATCTCGCGAACCCCGTAACCGTCGCCGCAAACCAATATGTCGCGGTAATCTTCATGGGAGGAGCCAGCACGAAGCTTATGCTCCTCGGCGCCGGAGCCTCGACCGCCTTCTTTGACTCTCTCGTCAACTTTGCGACCTCGAACCCTGTCGTGGGAAACTCTTATTCAACCTCTAGCTCTGCGGGTGAATGTGGGCCGATAGTTGGCGCCTCGTTCACTCCGTCAGGAAGCACGAACACTGTCGTATCGCAGTGTTACGGAAATTGTGGAAACCCGGCGGTGACTCTCGCTAACACGAACTCAACCCATACGATCAATTTCAACCAATCCATCACGTTGTTCTACATCACACAGTCGAATCTTAACGGGTTCGTCGCGAACGTGACCGCTCAGGTCGCCAAAACCTACTCAAACGGTGAAACCATCTCGATAGGACTCTATACGGTCGATCCAATCTGCACCGCTTCCAATCTTCCATTCACTCCTCAATGCCCCGGTTTTCTCGCGCAGAAACAGGGACCATCAGTCAACCCGACTAAGGGAAAGTTCTCCATGACGTCGAACGTCGCGATCCAGAATGGGCAATGGTTCGGCGTCGCAGTCACCGGAGCCTTTACAGGGTTAGATCTGAACGATACGAATACGAACGTCGTACTATCCCAGGCTTCAGGACAAACCCCGACGGTGATCTCGCAGTACCAGAACCTCGGAAACTCCAAGGCGGCGCTTTACGCGTGGGTTAACGGAAACTCTATCATCACGGGACCCGGAGGAGGACAAATACCACCCGGATGTCAAACGGTAACCTGTGGAATACTCGCTCTCTGGATCGCCCTAGGCGGAGATGTTGCGGCGGGGCTTGGCGCCTTCCTAATCGTCCTTGGTCTTGTCGTGGGATTCATGCTCTACATTTCACGGCAGCATAACCCCGATGGGACGATCAAGGGATTCGCTATCCCGGTTGAGATGCTTGGGATAATCGCGGTTGTGATCTTGATCATGTTCTCGGTCGCTGGAGCGATCCCTGCGTGGATTCCCGGCGTGATAATCTTTCTCGTTGCAGGCTTCTTCGTAGCCGGGCTCTGGGGTCATCGACGACATTCAAACACCGTGCAGGGTTGAGTCATGGGGCAGATCCTCTACATGAGCATCATGTTCACCCTTCTAACCGCCTTCCTAATTGGACTCTATGGTGTCTCAGTTGGCAGCGTGGATCTCTTCAACACTGTGAACCAGATCTCGGGACCATGGCCGACCATCTCGAATGGAAAATGTCAGTTTTCGACTGATGGGTTTTCTGGCTCCTGCAACATTCTTGATGCTGTGGAGCTGGGCGGAGTTTGGTTTTTCGCAGTCATTGGATCTGGACTTTACCGCGTTGGCGCCCTCTTCTATCTTGGCTACCAGTTCTTCACGATCCTGAATGGGTTCCGCTCCTTCCCGTATCTCGGCTGGTTCTTCGGGACGCTAATGCTTATAATGACTATCGAGTTTTGGAAGCTGTTCCGGAGCGGTCACACCTCTTGACACTTGGAGAAGACATTCTCAAAGCAGTCGATGAACGGGAGGAGGGAGTGAGCAGCTCATCCCCATCACCCCAGAAAAGGCGCCGGGGCACGAAGCCAAATTTGCCGGTTGCTAGCAAACCGGACGCCCCGGCGCCACTCAATTCAAAACGAGGCGTTGGAGCACGCCTACCTCCCACTCATTCGGCAGATCAAGGACCCCCCGCCTCGGAGGTCATCCCGACGCGGGTTGATCTGCCGGATGAGACACGGCCGAAAGGAAAGGATCTCGCGGGAGTGCCGACCTCGCTTGAAGGGCTCTTCTCGACCGGTGAAGAGAAGAGCGCGCACGAAGTCCTCGGACTCCTTGTCGATAGTCACATCAAGGAAGCTGAGGCGATTCTCGGCCGTACAAACCTGACCCGTCAGGACATTCTACCAATCGCCCGGGCATTGCACCGCGCGAGACATGGGATCGGAGGAGGACCCGGATCACCGTTCGACATTCCGAAACCATGGATCTCACAGTTCGTGCTCGATATTCTCAGAGCCCTCCCCTCGGTTGACGGAGCTTCGAGGAAACAGTTCGTGGAGGCGTGGCAGAGCGCGCAGGAACGCTTAAGAAGAGAACAGGAGTCGAAGGAAGGAGCTCAAGAAAGGCTGGTGAGAGCATAACATACCAAGTAAATGTTTACAAAGAAGCTTCCACAGAAAGGAAAAAATTCGCTTCGAAACGTGAAGCCAAAGAATTCGCAGCCTTTGCCCGAAAACGATTCGGGTCCGCATCAGTCGAATATCTTACACCCGCAGATCTGGCGAGAAGAGAAAGACTACAAGCAAAATATCAACCCGCAGGAGTTCGACGGATGGAGAAATCTCCATGACCCATCGTAAAGGCGAGAAGCAGCTGACCGACAAGGTGGAACGCGCGAAGAAAGGCCGGTTCCTAGTCATCGTCTCCGAAAAGTCGGTTCACTCGGTGAAGCTTCCAAGGCGCCAGCCGCCCGGGGTCCGGCGGATGGAGCGAAGCGCGTAAAATGGTCGAGCTGATCTGGCTCGTCTATCTCGGAGCCTCACCCTTCATCCTAGCCGCTCTGATAATCTGGTATCTTGGTGGATTACAGGAAGCATACTATCGTCTCGCGAGAATTCCCTATTTCGCCTTTGTAGTCTTTGGTCCTGACGGCTCAGAAGGATTCACCCTTGCCCGGTATGAGATCATCAAACGCCACTCTCCACCCTCATTCTCCTACAATGGCAAGATGAGAGAGATCGACGACGCGAACCACGGTTACCATCATGGACGGCCGAAATGGTTCTTCAACTATGACGATATGCACGCGCTCCCAATCCTCCACTGGAACGACAAGCATAAGATCAATCCTTCAATGCTTGACTCAGCATGGAACGACAAGTTTCTCGAAGATCTCGCGAAGATCGGCGCCAAGGTCCCGCCTCTCGTAACCCTTCTAATCGTTGTCCTAGCCGTGTCTCTTTTTGCAGTAGTGATCGGGGTCGCGAGCACGTACTATTCGCATAACGCGTTCTGCGCGGTCAACCCGAGGGCTTGCTAAAAATGGTCGGCCGCGGATCATTCATCGTCGAAAAGAACCATGGAGGAGCCATGAAGACGAAGGACTTCCATCTACTGCTCTTCCGGCTCTACACTCTGGACAAGCACCGGAACATCAAGGTTAGACGGATCACCGGAAAGGCGGTCGTGCGGTGGAAGACTAAGCGGAAGAATGAATGGGAGAAAAGGATCTTGCGTACTACGGGAGATCTCAAATGATCTACGAGCACCTAGGGGACAATAGATCGGGCAAGACGTTCACGAATGCGCTCTTCGCATGGGAAGCCTATAACCTTGGCCGTACGGTCTATTGCAACTGCGGCCGAGACATGGAGGGACGGCCGATGCACATCCTGAACTTTCCACACCGACACTACGAGTTCGATCAGCTCCGCCAGATGGATCTTCAAGAGTGCTACGTCATGTCAGATGAGAGCGTCGAGTTCATGGACGCGTTTGACGCTCCTAAACGGATGATGAGAGAAATCGGATATTTCGGTTACCAAGCAACCAAGAGAGGTGTGGACTGGCACTATGACGCAGTGCGTCACAAGAACATTTACAACCGGGTAAGGCTCAACCCCCACTTCTACATCCAGTCAGTCCGCTATCCGCATAATCCGAAGTTACCGGTTCAGGGAATCAAGCTGATCATCGTCTCGCGATATTCTTCTCAGGCTAAGACGCTCTGGATGAGACAGCCGGTCCTCGGCCGGTTCTTCCCGATCTATAACCATGTCGTGCTAGTCCCGCCCAAGGGGGATTCTTAGATGGCTCTTGTCGCGATTTCATTGATTTTCGAGATCGTTTTTCTTTTCCTCGGGATCATTCTTTACAGGGAGAACCTGACTCTTGAGCGGCTGATCGCAGTCGGGCTTTTCTTATTCGAAATTCCTCTTCTTATTGCAAACCAAGAGTTCTTCACCGATTCATCGGGAGTACTAGCCGAGACGAACATCGCGATTCCCCAGCCGCTGCTCGGATATCTTGTCTTCGCTGACTTCCTCCTAGTCTTCATCGCTCTTTACCGTTGGTGGGATCTCCATCTCGCGCAGAAGCAGGCGAAGGAGGCAACCGCTAATCCATGATGGAGTCGCGTAATCTCACTAACGATCTGCGGATCAGGAGGCTCGTCCTTGTCGGAATGATGCTGTCGCTCTGTCTCGGGATAAGCTTCACATCTCTAGGCGGTGCGATTGGCTCCACTCTACCACTCTCCTTCACCTTCATTATCAAGGCGCCAGCGTTGAATATTTACCAAGCCTTCGTCAGTGGTGGAAATCCGACGATCCCACTCTTCCAAGAATCCAATTTTACCAGATTAATGTATGATGACGTTGAACACTCCAGCTTCTGCACGAACGGATGTAGCATGACATTTAATCCGGGAATGTATAATCAAACCCAAAAGATCCCAATAGATCGCCCGACGATAAAATGGATTGGAACATCAGCCGCGCGAATCTTGCCACAACCAACATTCACAACGCCAGCGCTAAACGTAACTGTCTCAGGGGCAAGTTTCGGTTTTGATGGTTTACGCTTGGATGACTTTGCTCGAAAATTCCTGACTCCCGGTTGTAGTAATCTGGCTGGAACTGCCTGCCACATTCCAATAGCAGTATTTGCTCCGACCTGTTCCATCAAAAACGCTCAAATCTTCAACATTACAACAGTCGGCGTATATCTGACCATATCGTCCAATTCATGCGATGTCGCGTCTAACATCATTACGGGCATTCCAGCACAATTCACCAACGCGACTCAGGGAGTAATGCAAGGAATCGAAGCCAGCGGAATGAACCAGAAAATCGAGTTCAACACGATTTCGTATATTCGAGGAGGAGCTGCTATTCGAATGGGAGCTGGAACCACAAATAATGCGGTTCATAATTTCGCGCAAGGCAACACACTATTCCACAACGAGTATGGCCTCGCATCCTTCAGAGGAGTAGATATTCGAATGACCGGAAACACCATTTACAATTCCACAGGCTATGGACTCTATCTTGATAGCGGAATAGCCGCGCCGAATGTGTGGGGACCAATCAGCATAACCGGAAATACTATCAGTGAAAGCGGACAAGGCTTATGTTGCGGTGCCCTCCCCGGCACTTTACCCCATATTGAACTTCGGGGAACGCGGTGTTGCTGGTATTCTGTTTCCATAACTGGAAACTCGATGCTCGATCGTCAATCAAACATGACGACCAAATGGGATATTGAAGTATTGACCCAGAACTATCGCAATCTAACAATCACTGGTAATAGTGCAGGCACTACCCGCGCAACGCCGACAATCATTCTTCAAGTAAACCCACCGGACAAATCATGGATCATAACCGCGAACCCCGGCTTCAACCCGCAACCAGTCCGTGGACCTTTAACTGCAGGCGCGACCCCGTTCACCTACACGAACAATGACGGTTACATGGAACAAATAGAACTGATAACGATCGGGGATATGACCGCGTTCACCTGTCGCGGAATCGCGAACATTATCCAAGTGGACGCGATTTCTCCGGTTCTAAACACGCTGGATACTTGCGTCTTCACATATGTCGCGGTAGCACCGACGTACGATGTCCTTCCGATGCAGGGTTAGAGCTGGCAACGGTTGTTACACGAGACAGAGCTCGGAACTACCACCGCTACTGCGAGAGAGGCGACGGTTAGGATCGCGGGTAGATATCGGACTACTTTTAGCATGATCATTCTTTGTCCTTCACCTCCCTAACAAGCCATTCGAGAGCATCCCCGCTACGCCGAAAATCCTTATCCTCTATTTCCATCCCGGCCGGTTTCCGCTTCCGCATCACGATCCACGCGGCGAACATGGCTCCGAGGAAGGGAACAGAGTAGAGAGGCCAAGATCCGAGAGCGACCGCGAGAACGGTTATCGTCCACGAGGCTAGGAATCCGAGAAGCATCAGGAATAGTTCGAGGAGGGGATGCAACCCGTTACCGGAACAGTGTGAACAAGCTTATAAATTAGCATGGTGCGGCTTCTACCCGCTATGAAAGCCAAGATGAAGACATGGACCGCCCGCAACACGACTGAGGAGGTTCGCCTTCTCGACCGTGAGGCGAAGCTGAAGGATCTCTCGCGTTCTGAGCTTGTGAGGGAGCTTCTTAGTCCCTTCTTCGCGAAGAACCGTCGAGAGAAGAAGATGAAGGAACCGTCTCCCTCGGAGTAGAAGGAGACGGCGGTCCTTAACATCAAGTATCGGGGGCATGAGCTGCGGAGGATCAGGAACGAGGCGAAGCGTCGGGGCGTAACGTTGCAGTCGTTTCTCCGCGCAGTTGTGATTCCGGAATGGTTGGAGCATGAGCGCGCGAAAGCCTGAAGGTAGGCTCTCCTTCTGTCTTCATTGTAAGAACGATACGGAGACGATTATCGTCTCGCGGCCGAGCGCGTTCTGGCCGATGAAGTCGAAGAGCCGGATCTGCCGGGTTTGTGCGGAGCCTAAGCCTGAGACTGCTCTTGAGATGCATAAGGGGTACTGATGGAGACTGGTGAGGCTGCTAACTCGGAGGTTCGTGACTGCTCAAAATGTGGTCATGAGAAGTCGATGCATCCTGAGGATAGCGATTACTGCTTTGCGATGACTCCTTTGGGTCCTTGTCTCTGTGATGGATTCGTGGCTCGCTAAACGCTTTTATTCTCTGACCTCGTTCTTCTTCCTGCGATCCATGCCCTCGGCGAGTAGCAACAGTGACCCGGGCTCATTCCGCCCCCTTTCCGGAGACGCAGGAGAGTCCCGCACAGATCCTCCGGTTGTAAGAGGCATGGAACGCGGGATTCCGCGCGTTGAGAGACACGCGAACCCTGCGTTTTACGCCCGGTCGCGGCGCGTGAAACAGTGCGCGAGCTGCGGCCGGGGAACCCGTAACGTCTTCGTCACCAAGGCGATTACTTGGCGACGGTGCTCGCGATGTTTGCGAGATGGTGAAAAACTCTCTGTTAAGAGAGCTCTCTATTTGGAGAGTGGGGCTTTGATTCTGGTTCGGTCTTGGCCGAATCTTACGTTCCGTCGAATGGAATCTCTTTCCCGCAGCTAGGGCAGTCATAGAAGGTCGCGCCACCGATAACTAGCTGGTTGAACTCTTCATCGGTTAGTTTGATAGCTGTTCCGCATCGAGAACATTCGAGATAGATCATTCTACGTGCTCCTCGTCTTCTTTGCGCGCCCATCTGATCCAGTGCCCGTAGGTCGAGCAGTAGATTCCGACGTGGGGTCCCTTCTGCTCTACGTGGACTCTGACGTAGATTCCGCCGCATCGGGGGCATTTTTCCATTCTGACGCGGCCGCTCTTGTCTCCGCTGCTCCAGCGGTGAGTGTTGGGTGAGGAGCTCATGGATGGTTCACAGATAAATAGATGCGAACTAGCGCAATGCTCAATGTTGCAACGATCAGGATGATAACCGCGATCTTCGCGGCCAAGTTTTCGCGAGGGGTCAAAGATCCAGCCTGATTCGGATTGTTGGTTCTCCGATCTCAACCGGGAGCGGAGGGTTTCCTTCTTCGAATGCTTTGAGAGAGTCAGCGATTCGTTTGAGCTGGTCGCGGATCTCTCCGAGCAGGGGAACGAGTTCTGATTCTGACATCAAGCCGGTTCTAAGGACGCGGTGAAACATAAGGTTAGCCCCCCGCTGACGTCAGGGTGGAATCATGTTTATATACAAGTCGTATTCGCCCATGAGTAGAAAGAGCTTATTTTGCCTGTCAAATCTGTGTTCGTGGCTCATTCCGCCCCCTTTC
>Ga0070697_100003279_pt1 | contig 12430 bp, 17 predicted proteins | sample KBSK1501metaG_FD_65475 | JGI IMG/M metagenome (GOLD analysis project Ga0070697, IMG submission 65475) | Corn, switchgrass and miscanthus rhizosphere microbial communities from Kellogg Biological Station, Michigan, USA - KBS K1-50-1 metaG | ecosystem: Host-associated > Plants > Roots >... | reverse complement strand
CTCCGGGATCTGGGGGCCGTTGTGAGTGTCCGAACGTCCCAACGGGTCATTCTCAATGGCGTCTCGATCCTGAACGCCATTGCCGCGGCGGAGTTCATCCAACTGTTCGACGTCGCGACGGCCGGGGCGGTGACGCTCGGGACCACGGTCCCGGACTACGAGTTTTCCGTCGCCGCCTCGAGTTCCATCGTGCCTGTCCTCCCGCCCGGGGGCATCGTGTTCCGGAACGGGTTGCAGATCGCGTCCACCACGGGCGAGAAGGGCGCCACCCCATCGGGGGCGGGCGTGCAAGCGTTTGTCCTGACCACCATGTGAGGATCTATGCCAGAGACCGAGACATCAGTCCTTGAGGAACCGAAGCGCCGGGGCCGGCCGCCCAAGGTCGTGCCGACTCCCGAACCGCTGACCCGAGGCCAGGCCGAGCGCTATCTCGTGCAGATTCTCGGGCCGCGGCGGGTCGAGGAAGCGATGCAGGAGAACGATGTCGAACGGCTGATCGAACGCTACCGTCCGATGATGGAGGAGACGCTGGCCTGGGAAGCCCAGCCGGCCTGTCCGCAGTGTCACATGCGGCCCGGCTACAACCCGATCACCGGGATTCACGTCCGGAGTTGGGATGCGGCGGAGCACCGCTATATCGAGGGCCACCGGGCGAGTTGTCTCAGCCTGGCGCAGCGCGCGGGGCGGTGAGCACGTTCGAGCCCCGCATCCTGGCACGGGACCGTCAGACGGGGAAGCTGGTGCTGTTTCACACGCTCCCCGACGGACGGTACGTCGTCGAGACGCAGGTCGATGTGCAGGACATTGTGGATACCTGCACCACGATGCGGAACGATGCGCCGGCGGGCTGGAAGGGCGAGATGCACTATGTCGCCAAGTTGCCCTTGCATCTCTGGCAATCGCTGCGGACGGAAGGCCGGGTGCAGGAAGTGAAGGACTTCAAGAAGTGGCTCAATGACGGCGATAACGCCGCCTGGCGGACGAAACGGGGCCGACTGTGAAGATCGGCATCTGCCTGCCAGCCTTTGATCAGGGCTCAAGCTGGTTCGCCTATGACCTTGCCGGGATGCTGGCCTATACCGCCCGGGCGTTCCCTGACATCGAGTTGCGGCGCTTCCAGTGCTCCGGAACATGGTTGCCGCAGGTCCGACATCGGCTAGTCACCGCTGCGCTCAAGGCGGATTGTGAGTGGCTGCTATTCTTGGACAGCGACATGCGGCTTCCTGTGCAGACCTTGGAGCACCTGCTCGCCCGGTGCAAGTCTGTCATTGCGGCGAACTATACGGCCCGCCAGCCGCCCTTCTGTCCAACGGCCGTCGGGTTGGACGGCCAGCGAGTGTATACGGACTATCAGACCTCGGGGCTCGTGGAGGTCCTGAGTGCCGGGATGGGCGTGATGCTCGTCCATGCGGCCCTGCTGCGGTCAATCGCCCCCCCGTGGTTCATGCTGACGTGGAGCGAGAAGGTGCAGGACTATGGGGGCGAAGATGGGTACTTCTGCCTCAAGTTGCGGGAGGCCGGAGCCAAAATCTGGCTCGATCACGATCTCTCGCACGACGTGACGCACATGGGCGTCATCGAACTGGAACAAAGCCATGCCGTCAAAATGCGGCACACGTTGCCCGTCACGGAGGAGGATGGATGAAACGGAAACTGCCCCACGATTACAACAAGAGCACCAACCTCGTGGCCAAGGGCCCCGATGTGCCCCCAACGCCCGGGCTCGAGCGGGTGAAGACCGACGGCCGCATTGGGACGGTGCATCATCCCAAGGGCGGCTTCACGGTGGACAACAACCGGAAGATGGGGCCGCCCTACGGGACGCTCGGCTCGAACGCGGCAACGCACATGAGCGTCGAGCACAAGGGGAACGTCTGGAGTCCCCGGGTCAAGAAAGCGCGGGCGATGGCGGCCACGCCGCGGCATCGGTCGGGCCTCAAGTAATGGCCATCAAGGACGGGAAGCCCGACGCCCATCTGTGGATGCAGGCGGCGGTCCCGAAAGCCCGGCGGGGGATCTTCACCGCCAAGGCGAAGAAAGCGGGGAAGACGGTCCAAGCCTATGCCCGGGCCAAGCAGCACGCCCCGGGCAAGCTGGGGAAGCAGGCGCGCTTCGCCCTGAACGCGAAAAAGGTCGCGTCGGGCTAAATGCCCCTCACGACGTATACCGAACTCCAGGCGGCGGTCGGCACGCACCTCAATCGCGCCGATCTGGCGGCTGTCATCCCTGATTTCATCACGCTGGCGGAGGTCCGCTTCCGGCGAGAACTGAAGGACTGGCTCCGCACGACGATCACCCTGACCAACGTCACAGGCGATGTGGTGCTGGCGAGCACGGTCCAGGAAGTCCGGTCGGTGAGCTACAACGATGGGGCCTCGGGCTCGCACAACTTCCCGCTCGACCTGATTACGCGGGACCGCTACCAGCAGCTCATGGACATTCAGGCCGCCGTGACGAGCCTGCCGGGCCAAGCGTGTTACGTGGACGCCGACGTGGATGCGGGGACCACGACGCTGCGGTTCTATCCGCCCATCGGCAGCACGGCGCCGATTGCCAATCTCAAGGTCGAGGCCATCAAGGTGCTGCCCGCCCTCTCGGCGAGTCAGACGACGAACGCGCTCCTCCGGGACGCCCCGGATGTCTACCTGTTCGGCGCTCTCGCGGAGAGCGCGCCGTATCTCATGCACGACGAGCGCCTGAGCATGTGGGAAGCTCGACTATCGGCCGGGGTCAAGGCCCTGCGGGCGGAGACGCACCGCCGCCTCTACAGCGGGACACCCCGGCCTGCCCAGCTGGATCGCGTCTTCGGATAGGAGGGCTTGTGCCGAATCTCAGTCGGGTCGATCCCCGCAGTCTGCCGCAACTCTGGGCGTGGTTCGACGCCATGTACGTGAACGGCTTCGGGCAGGCCCAGCCCGCGGACGCTGCGGCGCTCGCCCAGTGGAACGATCTCTCGGGCAATGGGCGCCATCTCGTCCAGGCCACGGGCGCCAATCAGCCGCTCTTTCGGCTGACGGGCGGTCCGGCGGGGTTCCCCTCGGTCAACTTCGTGGACAACACCGACACGATGCAGATCGCCACGGCAGGGACGAAAGCGCGGCCCATCACCGTGGTGGCGGTCTTCAAGAACACGCTCGCGGATGATGCGGCCGTCCATCGGGCCGTCACGTTCAACGCCCAGCGGATCGGGGTCTGCCTGGACTGGACCGGCACGAATAACGCCTTCACGGCCTTGGACGATCAGGCCGCCACGCCGGTCGGGACGGTCGTAGGGGACATCACGACGTTTCATGTGGCGAGTTTCGTGGCCCAGCCCGTGGGGGCAAACTCGCGCAGTGGCGTCGATGGGGTCCACGTCACCGCCGCTGGGATCGCCGGCACGAACACCGACTCGAATGTGGACGTCGGCGGCGCCGGCGCGACGGGGCTGATCGGGCACGTCTGTGAGGCCATGGTCTTCATCGGTGAGTTGAATCCCTCGAGCATCTTCAGCCTCGAACAAGCCCTTGCCGAGAAGTGGGGGATCTTCACAAGCTATAAGGTCGCGGCCTGATGAGCCTCACCGCCGTCTATGGGCTGAACAAACAGGCCAGCGGGGCGACGGCCTGGGACGGCCCGCTCAACGGCGACCTCGATATCATCGATACCGAGCTCGCTCGCCCCCGGATCGTCTTCAATAGTCCGACGGTCGGGGCGACGACGACCTGTGACCTGTCGCTGGCACGGGTCTTTGTCTTCACGGTCAGCCAAGCCACGACGCTGGCATTCAGCAACGTTCCCTCGTCGAGTTTCGCCGTCCGTATTCGGCTGCTCATCACGAACGGCTCGGCTTTTGTCGTGACGTTCCCGGGATCGGTGACGTGGTTGCCCGGCACGGCGCCCAAGCTGAAGGCCTCTGGCGTTGATGAAATCGAACTCGTGACCAAAGACGGGGGCACGACCTGGTTCGCGGCGCCCCGGGGAGCGGCCAATATCGGGATTGTGGCCGCCGCGGGCGGAGGCAGTGTCTTCGTCAGCAATAGTGGGCTGACAGTTTCGGGCTCCAACGATGTGCAGTTTAGCCCGACCTTCAACAGTCCCGCAAACGATCTGACGGCCCTCCGGGTATCGGTGACGGATACCGCCTCGGCGGCTGGCGCGAAACTCATCGCCGCCAATCTCGGGGCGACGACGGTCTTCAAGGTCCCCAAAGAAGGTGGCGTCATCACGCAGGGCACCGTGCTTGCCACGAATGCGACGCGTGGCTTTGCATATCTGCCGACGTGTGCGGGCGCGCCGAGCGGTGTCCCCAATGCCGAGACGGGATGCGCGGCAATGGTCTACGATACGACGAACAATAAAATCTGGTTTTATAACGGGGCCTGGCGCGGGGTAGTCGTGGCCTAATGGAGAAACTTCTCAAGTTGAACATTCCTCCAGGGGTGCGCCGTTCGGGAACGAGGTACCAATCCTCCGGTCGGTGGTTTGATTCGCATCTCGTCCGCTTCCATGAAGATGCTATCCGGCCGGTCGGCGGGTGGGTACTCCAGACTGACGGGAATGGCGCGCCGATCCAGACGACGGGCAAGCCACGCGGCGCGTGGAGTTGGCGCAAGAACGATTCCAGCCCATGGCTCGCGGTCGGCACTCAGACCAAACTATACGTCTTTTCCGGATCGGCGCTCCTGCTGTCCGATATTACTCCGGCCGGGTTGGTTGTCGGCAACCAGGACGGGAGCACCATCGGCGGAAGCCTGGGCTATGGTGGCGGCGGCTACGGGCTCGGGGGCTACGGTGGCTTTGGCGCGGGAACCATTATCGATGCGGATACCTGGAGCCTCGACAACTTCGGGGAGGTCCTACTCGCCTGCCTGACGAGCGATGGGAAGGTTTACGAGAGCACCCCGACGGCGCAGGCCACGCAAGTCACCAACTCGCCGACTGGCTGTCGAGCCGTCTGCGTCTCGCCGGAACGCTTCGTGTTTGCGCTCGGAGCCTCGAGCGATCCTCGGAACGTCGCGTGGTCGGACAAGTCCAACCGGACCGTCTGGACGCCCAGCGCGAGCAACCAAGCGGGCAGTTTCCCCTTGCAGACCGTCGGCCGCTTGATGGCTGGGCGGCGGACGACCCGCGAGACGCTCCTCTGGACCGATGCGGATCTGTGGAGCGCGCAGTTCCTTGGGGGCCTGCTGGTCTATGCGTTCCGCCAACTCGGGGACAACTGCGGGTTGCTCGGGCCCAACGCCTACACCGTCATGCGGGATACGGCCTACTGGATGTCCAAGGGTCAGTTCTTCGTATATGCCGGCGCCGTGCGGGAAGCGCCCTGCGAAGTCGCCGACTACGTGTTCTCAGACATCAATCTCACGCAGAAAGCGAAGATCGCCTGCGTGCCGGTGGCCCAGTGGGGCGAGGTGTGGTGGTTCTATCCGTCGGCCAGTCAATCTGGCTTGGAGAACGACCGCTACGTGATGGTGAACGAGCGGGGCCAGTGGGCCGTCGGGAAGCTCGCCAGAGCTGCGGGTTCTGGCACCGGCGCGTTTTCGCAGCCGATGCTCTGGGACCCGAATGGCCTCCTCTATGCCCATGAGACGGGGAACGACAAGGGCGGTCAGGTTCCCTACATCGAGACCGGGCCCTTAGAACTCGGGGATGGCGATCAGGTCGTCCGGGTGCAGACCCTCCTGCCCGATGAGTTGAATGGCGGCGACTTGACGGTCCAGTTCTTCTCCAGTTATCAGCCCGAAGCGTCCGAAGTGGCCTCGGGTGTCTACCAGCTGTCGGCCAAGACGGACGTCCGCGTGACGGGCCGTCAGCATCGGGTGCGGTTTGCTGAGAACAACATCATCGGCGGACTGACGGCCGATCAGATGGTGATGACGGCGGATCAGATGACGCTGACGGCCGACACAGGTCCCGGCGGTGGCGTGGACTGGCGGCTGGGTCAGTTCCGTGCTGGCGTTTTGCTAGGGGGATATCGTTGATGATCCCGCACCGAGCACCGCCCCGGTATGATCAGCAGAGCGAGGACGCTTGGCGTAGTGCCTTAGCGGATGCCATCACCCGGCTGGAGCAGTTGCCAAGCACGTGGGTGCAATGGACCGGCACCGCGGCGCGGGTCACGCAGAATGCTGACGCGCCCCCCACCCTGACGCAAGTCGCGCAAGCCGTCAAGGCGCTCATTGATGATCTCGTGCTGAAGGTCAAGTCGTGACGCGCCAACTCGTCAATGTCGGCACGGTAGCTAACGATGGCACGGGCGAACTCGGGCCCCGGGGCTGGCTCCAGAAGTTCAACAATAACTCGACCGATCTCTATAATGCGCCGAACTGGGGCAGCACGGTTAACGCCGGCGCCCCGGATTTCACGGGGACTGCGGAGGTCCGCATCACCGCAGCGGTCGCCTTAGCCCTCGTCGGCGGCAAGAAATACGTTTGGATTCCGCAGCTCGCATGGGACGGCCTGGCGATGCTCCCCTACAACGCGAACCTCGCCACATTGAATAGCAATGTGCACATGATCCGGGAAGGTGGCCCGACCTCACTTGGCATCTTCGATGTCCATGCGTACGGCGCCACGGGAGGCGACGGCCCAACCGATACAGCGGCACTTGTGGCCATCTGTGCCCAGTTGCCGCACAGCACTATTGTGGAGTTCCAGCCCGCCAAAAACTACACGATTACGAGCACGCTCCAAATCAACGTCAAGGGCATCACCTTCCGCAACAATGGTCAGGATCAGTCTGGTATCAACTACACCGGCACGGGATCGCTCATCCAGCTCGGGACGGATAACGGGCTACAACCTGACCTCGGCCTCTATGATGGCATTGCGTCGGGGTTTGAGTTGGTCGGACTATCGCTGGCGTATACGGGGTCCGGGACGACGCCCTTGCTCAATGGTTTCGGGAACTACGGCACCGGCACTTATGCAATCCGCGACTGGCGGGGCGGTTCAATCCGGTTCAACCGCTGCTCGTTCCAGAATTGGGACTATGCGTTTTGGGGGGTCCAGTCTGACATCAACTTCTTTAGCGACTTCATCATGCACCACTGTCACTCGGGCATCTACATGGGTCCGAGGTCCGATCAATCGCGCTTTGATCATTTCTGGACGTTCTCGAACGATCAGGTCCTGTTTTTCGAGGCCGCGAATGGTGCCTACATCACGCAGTGGATCACCGACGGGGACGGCAGTGCCACGACCAATCCCTGTAAGATCAAGAACGGCGTCTATACGGGCACCCGGCCCTGCGAAGGCATCATCTTCATGGCGCCGTGGCTTGAGGATTTCGACGGCAGTACCGCCTTTAGTGTCGAGGCATTTATCGAAGTCGGCGTGGGCGACTTGGTGATGAACGGTGGCGTCAGCATCATCAACCCGACCATCGCCGTCAACCTGTACTCGACGGGCGGGGTACCGCACACGCTGCACATGATTAAGGCCGACAAGGTCGCGGGGATCACGATTCTCGACCCCAACGGCGTGGTCACGGTACCATGGAATAACCTCCGGTCGCTGCTCAAGATCGTGAATGCTGGAGCATCTACGACGGTGCCCGCGATCTTCTTTCAGGATTCGACAGTCACCACGTCACGGTTCAGTGAGAACTATTCGGCGACGAGCGTCGTCTGTCACATGAACATTGACGGGAACGCCACCTACACCAACAACGTCGTCGGTGGCACCGGCAACGTCATCATGGGCCAACTCGGCTTGCACCGCAAACTGATCGGCAACAATGCGGCAGTCGGCGCGACGACTGGCGACATCACGCTCAATCGGAGTTGGAACGGCACGGGCTTGCCATGGGCGTGGGTACATAATGGGTCCACCAACGTGCCATTTATTCCTGACGGAATGTCGTCAGATCGCGGCGATGTCAGCGTGACGCTCGCGGTGGGGACCGACTACCCCACGCAGCAGTTTGCCAGCACGCTCACGGCGGCGCGGACGGTGACCGTCAATGTGGCCGGCGCGGCGCGGGGGAGCCAATTTCGCATCGTCCGAACCGGCGGCGGTGCGTTCAACCTGACAGTGCAGGACTCTGTGCCCAACACTCTTAAGGTCCTGACGGTAACGGGGCAGTGGGTCGATGTACAGTTCGATGGCGCGGCATGGAAAGAGGTCGCCTTCGGGGCGCTATGAAACGTCGGCCCGCTGTGGAGCGGCTCCGCCACCAGGCGCCAAAGCCAGCAGTATCCGTCGACCCCGCCGTGGCGATCTGTTCCAGGTGCGGGCAGCTGATGACACCGCACACGCTCTGCTGTCGGACGCGACGGCATTCTCAAAGAGTGTCGTTGCGTGACCTCGAGAAGGCAGTGCGGTGATCGCCGCTGCTCGGCTGGACCGCGCCCTGGCCTATGCCGGAACCCATACGGTGGCCGATATTGCGGCAGCCGTCCAGCAGGGCCAGATGCAACGCTGGGACGGGGACATGAGCACCATCGTGACGCAGATCCTCGAGACCCCGCTGCGGAAAACCCTCCTATTCTTCTTGGCCGAGGGGGACGGCGGGGAGATTGCCGCGATGGCGGGGCCGATCATGGTCTGGGCGAAGCTCCAGGGCTGCACGCACGCGAGTCTCGTAGGCCGGAGCGGCTGGGAGCGGCGCTATGCGCCCCAGTTGGGATTCCAGAAGGTGGCGACGATGATGGAGCGTGAACTGTGAGCAAGGGCGGCGGTCAGCAAACGGTTACCAGCGTCCCGGACAGCGCCACGCAGCAGTACGTGCAGACGATGCGTCAGTACGCCCTCGGGCAAGTCTTTCCTCAAGGGGCAATGGGGGGACTCGGCCCATCCGGACAGGGGGCTGATCCTGCCGCCATTGATGCGTTGCGGGCTAGGGGAGGCATCTGGGGCGGGCTTGCCGATAAGCTTCAAGCGTCAGGCGTGCGGGCGCTGGGGGGAACACCGGTACCACTTCCTCCAGCCATCACGCAGGCGCAGGGACAGTACGGGCAATATGCCAACGCCGGGCAGCAGGGCCTCGCCGCGCTGACGGGCGGCCCGAACCCATTTATGAATACATACCTGAACCAAATGAACCCGTTCTTCGCGCAGCAACGGGCCCAAGCGGTCCAGGGCGCCAACGACCAAGCCGCCCAAGCGGGCGCGTTTGGCGGAGACCGCTCCCAGATTACCGCACTCCTCGCGGGGAACCAGGCGGATCAGACGCAAGCGGGGTTCAACTATCAGGGCTTCAATGATGCCCAGCAGCGGGCGCTCCAAGCGGCCCAGCTTGGGTACGGGGCGACGGGCTTGGCGGCGTTCCTGCCGCAGCAGTATGCCTCGGGCCAGTTGGGCCTCTTGCAGCAGGCGCTCGGCCCCTACGGTCAGACGACCTCGCAGCCCCTCTATCGCAACCCCATCGCTGGGGCGGCGGGCGGTGCAATCGCGGGTGGCTCGCTGTTCGGTCCCCCGGGGGCGATCATCGGTGGGATTGGCGGCTTGTTCGGATGACGGCCCCGTTTCCGGCCTACGGACAACTGGGCTTGCTGGCCCCGGCCGATCAGGGCTACGGGATTCCCGCCCCGTTCCAGCCCAAGATGTCGATCGTCGATCGGATTGCCGCACGGCTCTTTCCATCCGGGGCCTATCAGGGACTATTGAGCCCGCAGGACCAGCAGGGCCTCCAACGCCAGAGCCTCCTGAATCTGGGGACGAGCCTCTTGCAGCAGTCCGGCCCGTCGCCGTATCGGATTCCACTTGGGGCGGCCATCGGGAATGCGCTGCAGCAGTCACAGCAGGGCTTCCCGCAGATGGCCGAACGGGCGTTGCAGCTCCAAGCCTATCGGAGCCAACTCGCCCAGCAGCAGGCGATCGCCCAGGCCGCCCAGGAGAACCCGCCGCAACCGAATGAGACCCCGGCCGATACCTACGCTCGAGTCTCGCGGATCGCGGGGCGGGTGGCCACGATGCCCGGTGGGGGTCCGATTGCGAAGGATTTGGCGGCGGTGGCACAGGCGCTTAGGCCGGGCGCCGCCGAGAACCGGAATGACTGGAGCATCACGGCCGGTGTCGGTCCGGATGGCTTGCCGAAACTCTATCGCATCAATCGCCTGACGGGAGAGGTCCGGGACACGGGTCTCGGGAAGCCCGAGACACCGAAGGAGCCGACGCCGGCCGAACGGGTCGCGGCCAGTCAGTATGGGAGTGCGCAGCAAAGCATCGACGCCATGCGGGCCATTGCGGCCCGAAACCCCAATGCGGTCAAGCAAGCCGTGGCCGCGATCAAGGCCGCCAAGTATGGCGCCGTCGGGTCGCTCATCACGGAAGCCCGGGGCTCGCTGACCGATCCCGACGCCCAGAACTTCTTCACGCATTACAACAACATGCTCTTGACGGTGACGCCGACCTATGGCGCGAGTCGGCCAACCCAGCAGCTCATGGACTTGGAGAAGAACGCCACGCTGCCTGCGATCGGGAGTGGGGATTTCGCGACGGCCTTTACCCATATGGAAAACCGCCTGAAGGACATTCAGGCGAAGGCCGGGAAAGCGCTGGGCCCGCAGCCAAAGGGGCACACGGCCCCGGCGGCCGAGCCGAGCGGGTTTGACGAGTTCTTGGACAAGCCATGAGCAACGGGGATTACTCGCCGACCCAGTGGCGCCAGATCCTACAGAACGCCCATGCGGCGTTGGCGGCGAACCCGCAGAACGCCCGCGCGCGGGCTGCGCTCCAGGCCGCCATCACCGCCGTGAATCGGGACAACGCAACCATCGCGGCACAGGAACAGGCGCAAGCCACGCAACCCGAGCCGGGGACGGTGGGGTCCGCCGTGTCAGGATTCGGTGAGGGCGCATCGCTGGGACTCGCCAGCAAGTTGGGTGACCTGCTTCCCGGCCCCTCGAATACGGCCTATCTCCGGGCCGCACGTATGAATCATCCGGCCGCGACGTTCGGCGGCGATCTGGCGGGCGGAGCGGCCCTTGGCGTCCTCCTGAGTGCCACGCCGGCGCTCCAAGGATTGTCCCCCGTCGCGAAAGGTGTCGTCACGGGCGGCCTCTTGGGCGCTGGCCGGGGCGCCGTCGAAGCGCCAGCGGGGGCGCGGACACTGGGGGCGGTCGGTGGCGGAGCGCTCGGCGCGGGCTTGGGCTATGTGGGCGGGAAAGCGGTAGCGAAGATCGGTCCCATCCTGGCGACCATTGTCAAGAATCTGCGCGGGGTGCCAGCCGCGGCCGCAGAGGCTGGGACGGCGGTGCCATCCAAGGCAACCCAAGCGCTCCTCGACCGCATCGCGCAGCCCGTCGGCGGACCCTTGGAGGACATTGCAGCGGCGGCCCGGGACCTGAAGGCCGGGCGCATCTCGCCGCAGGATTACAGCACGGCGCTCGAGATGGCGGGCAAGCAGTTGCCGGGGCCGCTGCCATCGGTTCCCGATCCCGTGGCCAGCATCCCAGCCTATGTGCGGAACGCTCCTCCCACTACACCGCCGCCGAGCGGACTCTTGCCCTATTATCCCCGTGGGGGTGCGGAGGAACAAGCGTTGCTCCCCCGGCCGAGCGTGAGCCCGCCCGTGGGCAACCCGGGTCTCCCGTTGCAGCAGCTTCAACTCTTGCTGCGGATGCCGCCCGAGCAGTTTGAGGCCGCGTCCAGTATGTTCCCGCCGGAGGTGATTGACCAACTCCGCACTTTGCGGGGTGGCCTCTTGCAGCCGGCGCTGCCATGACGGATGGCGCGTCAGATCTTGCGACAAATTACCAGGAGATTCTGGCCCGCCTCCGGGCTTTGCAGGATGCGAGCGGTCCGCGCCCGCCGGTCATTCCGCTGATTGATCCGACTGCGAACGTGCTCTCGCTCGTCGCGGCCGCGATCACGCGGCAAGACGATCTCCGTCGGGCGGAGGCGAAACGGGTCGATGACATGCGCATCCAGGAGCAAGAACAGCAGATCGTCGTCGCGGAGTTGCGCGAGAAGTTATCGAACGCCGAGCTCAAGCGCATCGACGCCCTGAACTTGGCAGAGGCCCGGCGGCTGGATGCGGTGAATGCGGAAACGAAGGCGGCCGTCACACTCGCCAGTGAACGGGCGGCGACCACGGCGGCGACCTTGGCCGCGACGTTGGCGGCGACCACCACGCAGTCCAATGATCGGATGGCGCGCATCGAGCAGCAACTCTATCAGACCGGCGGCCGGGACATCCAGCGCGACGTGGGTAAGGTGGACGTGGCCCGTTATGTCGGCTGGTTCCTGGCTGTTGCGGCATTACTCTGGTCAGTCCTGAAACCGCGGTGAAGGAGGTTCTATGTCGATCGTGACACTCCTGGTCTTTGTGGTCGTGCTGATCGCCGTGTTCTATCTGCTTCGGTACATCCCGGACGCGACGCTCCAGACCGTTGCCAAGATCATCGTGGTGATTGGGGCGCTCATTTGGCTCATTCGGAACATGCAGGCGCTCCTGCACTGCTGCACCTCATGAATGTATCATCGGTGGTGGCGCGCGCTGCTG
>Ga0070697_100003275_pt1 | contig 12433 bp, 10 predicted proteins | sample KBSK1501metaG_FD_65475 | JGI IMG/M metagenome (GOLD analysis project Ga0070697, IMG submission 65475) | Corn, switchgrass and miscanthus rhizosphere microbial communities from Kellogg Biological Station, Michigan, USA - KBS K1-50-1 metaG | ecosystem: Host-associated > Plants > Roots >... | reverse complement strand
GATCCACGCCCAGGAGCGGAACGCCACCGGTGTGCCGAAGCGTAGCCGAAGCGAGCGGCCGAGGGCGAAGCGGACGGTCAGGATCAAGACGACGAGGAGCACGGGGGTGTTCACCGAGCGCAGCCCGATCCGCGCCGCTCCGATGCTCACGATCGTGCCGCCCGTGAGCGCTATCCAGACCACCAGGGCGGCCAGGAGGATCCCGAGGCCGTCCAAGACGCGCAGGAGCGCGCCGTGGGCGCTCGCCGGCCGCGCCCGCGTGGCGCGGATGGTGGCCGTGCCCAGGTACGCGCCGGCGATCAGCACGCAGAAGACCGCGTAGTACGGATCGCAGTAGAGCGCCCACGCGAGGGTGAGCCCGAGGCCGAGGCCGTACTGCAGGCGAGGTTCCTCCTCCGCCTTCAGGAGCAGCAGGAGGAACACGGGAAGCGGCGCCGCCGCGACCAGGCTGAAGTGCGCGGTGCCGCGCGCGGTCAGGAACGGTGAGAACGCGAACAGCACGCCGGCCAGGGCGGCCGCGACGACGCTCCCGCTCAGATGGCGCGCGAGAAGGAACATCGCGTAGGCGTTCATCACGCCCAGGGCCAGATACAGCACGTTGAAGGTCGCGATGAGCCCGAGCCTCGGCTGCAGCGGCAGCGACAGCAGGTTGGTGAAGACGGTGTAGTTGTGGAAAGCCAGGTTGGCCCGGCCGATAGGAGCGAAGAGGAACGACGTATAGAAAGGATCGCGCCCGAGCAGAAGCTCGTGCCGGAAGTGCCAGAGGTTCCACACGTAGACCCCGGTGTCGCCGGTGGGATCGCCGGTCAGGTGGGTCGAAAGATGCAGTGGCAGGGGCCAGGAGAGGGCAAGGCCGAGCACGGCATAGACGCAGAGCACCGCCAGATGCAGGCGCCAGCCCGTGACCCACGCGCACTTCATGGCAGACTCTCCGTGCCGTTCGGCGCCGGCACGGCGCTCGGAGGGATGAGACGCAGCCTGACTTCGGATGTGTTCGCGGGACGTTAGCTCCGGTGGGAGCCGCCGTCAAGCACCGGGGGGAGATCGGTAGGGCGGTGACTGGAGTCCGGCCAGTCGAGTCGGTGGGCATGGATCCTGCTCCTGCAGTCGGGGCAGTGCCGGAGCAAGCTCGGTTGCCGAAGGCGCGGTTCCGGCAACATACTTGAGACTGCCGCGATGTCACTGAAAGCGTTGGCGTTGTCGCCGGCAAGGCTGGGAAGGGCTTTGGCGCCCGGGACCGCCCCCACGGGGGCGCTGTCCCCCATCGGGACCAGGGCGTCAACGAGGGATGACATGTCGAGAGAGCGAGTCTTTGGAAAGGTCGTGGCCGTGCTGCTTCTGGCGTGCGTGGCCGTGGCCGCCGGGGTGAACGCCGCAGAGGATCCTCTCACCACCGCGGACGTGGTCCGCTTCCTGCGCGCGGGACTGAGCGAGCGCACCATCCTTAGCGAGCTGAAGGACCGCGGGTTCGGCGAGGCGCTCGACGCCACCCGCGAAGCCGCGCTGCGCCAGGCCGGGGCTACCGAGACGCTGATCGTGGCCGTGCGCCGCGTCGCGCCCGGGGCGCCTCCGCCGGCGCCGGTGGCCGCCGCCACGCCGCGCCCGCGCGCCGAGGGAGCCCCCGCCCCCCCCGTCGAAGGCCCGCACGGGCTCACCTTCAGCGCGACCACCAAGTCGGTGCGCGTGCCGGTCTCCGTCCTCGACAAGCGGGGCGAGCCGGTGCTCGGCCTCAGCGGCCAGGACTTCCAGATCAGCGAGAACGGGCAGAAGCAGGCGGTCACGTACTTCAGCGGCGAGCGACGGCCCCTGCGGATCGCGCTGTGCCTGGACATCAGCACGAGCATGACGGAGAAGATGAAGCAAGTCTCGGAGGCGCTGCGCCACTTCATCAACGTGCTCGAGCCCGCGGACGAGATCATGGTGATCACGTTCAGCGCCGAGGTGCACGTCGATCAGGACTTCACCTCCGACCGCGAGCGGCTCGAGCGCGTGTTCGCAAAGCTGCAGCCGGATCAGGGGACCGCGCTCTACGACGCGGTCATCGAGGCGCTTCGCCGGGTCGCGCCGGGCCCGGCCGAGAGCAAGGCGGTCGTGGTCGTCACCGACGGCGTGGACACGGCGAGCCGCGCGGGCTTCGGCGAGCTGCGCGAGATCGCCCGGCGCACCGAGGTGCCGATCTTCTCGCTCGGCATCGGCGCCGACTACGGCCTGTTGAACATCTTCCGGCCGCGGGGTGGCCTCGGCGGGATGGGCGGAGGCCGCGGGCCGCGGGGACCCGTCGGCGGATGGCCCGGCGGGGGCGGACGCTGGCCGGGCGGGGGCGGTGGGCGCGGCGGTTGGCCCGGCGGCGGCGGCCGCGGACCGAGTCCCGTCGGCGGGCCCGATCAGGACCTCGACGCGGGGCCGCTGCGCGAGCTGGCCGAAGAGACCGGCGGGCGCTGCGAGATACTGAAGGGCCTCGAGCACGAGCACGGCAAGACCGACCGGCTCAAGGAGGCCGTCGAGTCGATCGCGGTCACGCTGCGGCACCGGTATCTGGTGGGATACGAACCGCAGGTCCCGCCCGGCAAGGCCGGCTGGCGGAAGATCAAGGTCGAGGTCGACCGCCCCTCGGTCACGGTCCAGGCGCGGAAGGGGTACTACACCGAGGGCTGACCACCATCTCCGCCGCCGAGCGCCTGTCGAAGATCCGCGATGAGGTCGTCCGAGTGCTCGAGGCCGATGGAGAGCCGAAGCAGGCCTTCCGGCGCCCGTGAGCCGGCTCCCTCCACCGAGGCGCGGTGCTCCACGAGGCTCTCGGGACCACCCAGGCTCGTGGCGCGGGTGAAGAGCCGCAGGCGCGCCGCGACGTCGAACGCCCGCGCCCGGCCCCCGGGCACGACGAACGACAGCATCCCGCCGGCCGCAGACATCTGTCGCGACGCGACCCCGTAGCCCGGATCCCCGGGAAGCCCGGGGTAATGGACGCGCTCGACTCGAGGATGCTCGGACAAGAATGCCGCAACGGCCGAGGCGTTGCCGCAGTGCGCGCGCATGCGCCACGGCAACGTGCGAATGCCCCTGAGGACCAGCCACGAATCGAAGGGCGACGGCACCGCCCCCCCGTTGACCTGCATCGAGCGCAGCCGGTCGGCGACGGAGCCCGCCTCCCGAGCCACCACCACCCCGCCCATCACGTCCGAGTGGCCGGAGAGATATTTCGTCGTCGAGTGCATGACGAGGTCGGCGCCGAGCATGAACGGTTGCTGCAGGAACGGAGTGGCCCACGTGTTGTCGCAGGCCAGGAGCGCGCCGGCCGCCTTCGCGATCGCCGCGATCGCTCCCAGGTCCGTGACCGCGATCGTCGGGTTGGAAGGCGTCTCCGTCCAGATCAGCCGAGTCTTCGGGCGAAGCGCGGCGCGCACCGCCGCGACGTCGGTCATGTCCGCGAACGTCACGTCGAGGCCCCACGGCACGAAGTGCTCGCGCAAGAGCTTCGGCGTGCCGAAGTACGCGTCGAGGGGCGCGACGACGTGGTCGCCCGGGGCCAGGGTCTGGAAGACGGCCATCGTCGCCGCCATTCCCGAGGCGAACGCCACCGCGGAAGCGCCGCCCTCGAGCGTGGCCAGGACCGATTCGAGGGCGCGGCGGTTCGGATTCGCGTCGCGGATGTACGCGAAGCCCGAGGGAAACGCGCCATCCGCGGCGCGTTGAAACGTGGTCGACATCTGGATCGCGGCGGTCACCGCGCCCGTTCGGGGATCGGGCTCCGCCGCGGCGTGCACGGCGATCGTCTCAAACCGCACTGTTCTTCTCCAATCCGTGCACGCTTTCCGTTCAAATCGCGCATCTCAAGGGCGCGCGACCCCCATGGGCGCCAGACCCAGCGGCATGGGCAGCCGGGCGTCGAACGGGAACGGCATCGGCTCTCCGATGCGGATGTCGGCGAACGCGGGGTGGGACGGGTTCAGCACGTAGTTGAACTCGCTCGGCACGACCACGCTCGGCACCCGCAGCACGGCGCTGCCGCCGTCCGCCACCCACCGATCACCGATCGCCTTCGTCTCCGGCGGGGGCGGATGATCTCTCCAGTTCGCGGGAAGCTGCCCGCGCTCGAGGGCGCTCACCATCGACTCGTCGAAGTCGACGCGAACCGCCGAGTACGCGGGCAGGATCCCGCTGGGAATGTGCACGAGCACCTCGACGAGGGCGAGCGACAGCGTGCCCGACGTGTATACCACGGCGATCCCGACGCTGTTCCAGCGGCCACCGGACTTCCTCGCGCCCTGGCCATCCCAGGCATTCGCCAGGAGCTTCGTCTTGGTCAACCGCCAGGCCGAGAGCATCAGGTCAATGTGCCGTGCTCCAGCCGTTCGACCAGAGCCTCTACCTCACGCGCCCCGAGGTCCGTCTTCGCCAGGACCATCGGACGCTCACCACCGAGCCCGCTTTGCGGGTTGGCCAGCCACTGGCGGGCCGCTTCCGCGTCACCCTCGAACAGCTCCAGCGCCTTGCCGAAGATCCTCGAGACCCGGAGAAGTCGGTCGGACTCCTCCGGCTCGAGGCGGCCCTGTTGCTTGCGCCGATGCAGGGTGCGCGGCTTGATCGCCACCGCGTCGGCCAGGTCGCCCATCGACCAGCCGGTGTTCCGCTGGAGCCGTACGAACGCTTGAAACCCAAGACCCTTCTCGATCCGCTTGAAGATGCTTATCGGATTCTGGGGCCGGAGCCCGACGAGCGACACGTACCAGTACGCGTCTGTTCGCCCCCCCTTGATTGCCTCACGGTACGCCTCGATCTGCGCTGGTTCCGACGACGGGGTTTCTGCGAGCGTGCCCTCCACCATGCTTTCCCTCCGCCATTTGGCATAGCTTACAATGCCAGATGGCGGAAGTCAAGGGGAGCTACCAGCGCACGGCGAGGGCCACCGCCAGGCCGTCGGGTCGGGGCTGGAGGATGACACGCGCGCGGCGCACGCCGGGCACTTCGGCCCAGTCGTGCTGAGGCTGGGAGAAGGCGCTGGCGGCGAGCCCGAGCACGGCCCCGACGCCCGCTCCGACGGCCGCGCACCGGACGCGCTTGCCGCAGAGCGGCTCCTTTTCATTCGGATCGTGGCCGGCGGTGCCGAAGACGAAGCCGAATGCTCCCAGGACCACCGCGCCCTCGAGCGTCCGCTTGAGCACGGGCCGGTGGAGGCCTCGGCTCCACTCCAACCTCTCGATTGCGTTCCGGGGGATCACGACGGGCCCGGTGGTCGTCGCGAGCCGGAGGAAGCTCTCGTTGGCGCCGTCCAGTGTCCCGATCAGCCGCTTCGGGCTGACCGACGGTGCGGTCACGCGAACGATGGAACCGACGTGGGCAACGACCGGATCCTGGGCCCACGCGATCGATCCGGACACGAGCGAGAGGACGGTGAGGGCCGCCACGCGGAGGGAGCGCATGCTCCCATTGTCGCGCTCAGCGAGTCTCGGCGGTGCGGCGGACGAATTCTTCTCGCGCGCGCGAGAGCTGCGCCAGCGTCGCCTCGCGCTCGGCCGGCGTGTTCCAGCCGGCATGCGCGCCGGCCGCGGCGATGACGCGGTCGACCCACCGCACGAACCAGGAGGCGTCTGCGGGCGAGCGGACCGGCCGATCGCCGACCTGAACGTACACCGGGCTGGTGCTGGCGAACGGGTAGAGATCGAGGACCGGCAGGCGTGGGCGGTCGGCCCACGCCCGGAGCACGTACCAGCCGCTGTTGTCGGCGGGCAGCGTCAGCGTGGCCTCCGCCGACGTGTGGTCTCCGTCCAGTCGGACCTCCGCCGCGACCTTCCCGTTGCCGATGACCTGCAGGTGATCGACCGCCACGGGCGAGCGCAGGACGACCCGGGCGTGGAGCGGGCGGCCGGCCGCGAGCCGGATCTCCTCCCCCGGTCCGCGCGCCTCCACCTCCAAGGTGAGGAGAGGCCCGTTGGTCACGAAGGTCCGGCCGCGCCGCAGGCCGTCGAGAAAGGCCCGGTGCTCGAGGCGCGGACCCGCCTTCACGTAGGTGCGCACCAGGCCCGCCGGCCCCCGGATCGACGCGAAGTTCGGGAACGCGTCCGTGCCCGCCGCGGCGGGAAGGCGGAACCCGCAGTTGAGCAGGCGGTACCACACATCGGAAGTGATGAGGTGGTCGCTGTATCCCATCACCTCGAGGTAGTCGACCTTTCCCAGCGCGACGTCCACGGGCAGCGCGTAGCTCATCGGCTCGCTGGCGTCGTCGGGATCGGGCGCCGAGTCGAAGGGATGCACGTAGCCCATCAGCGCGCCCTGCGCGTGGGCCAGGTCGGCCACGTCGGCGTTGGTGGGCACGAGGCTCGCCATCCCCGTGTTTGCCTGTCCGGCGTAGTCCGGGAGCAGGTAGTGATCGCGCAGCCCGAGAAGGGCGGTGTGTCCCCAGAAGCCGGTGTGGAACTCCTGTCCGTGCACGAGCAGGAACCGCGGCGTGGAGACGGGATCGGGCGTCGTCCGGAAGGCGGCGATGTCGGGGATGCGCTGCTCCTTGTTGACGACTAGGTTCTCGATGACGTGGAGCCCTTCCGCCTCTCCCTGGAAGGCCAGGTGCGCCGGCGTGTTGCGATAGTGCCCGCCGTAGTTCATGTGCACGTGCAGGTCACCGCCCCACCAGCCGCGCGCCGGCAGGTCGTCGAGCCGCCGCAGCGCCAGCCGGACCGGCCGGATCTCGCCGGGCGCGAGCTCCAGCTCCTGGCGGCGGGTCGCGTACTCGGGTCCATGCCACGCTTCGACGACCACGGGGCTCGCCGGAACCGTGACGACCGAGTGCCCCCGGGTGTGGAAATAGCCGTATTCGTACGCCTGCTCGCCGCGCACGAAGGCCTCGTCCGCGTGACGCCACGCGTCGTCGGGCGCGTAGCTCCGGCCATCCCCGCCGCTGACGGACAGGCGGGCCGGCATCGGCTGGCCGGTGGCCCCATCGACGACCGTCACGCTCAGCCGCGCCGTGGGCTCTTTGTAGCGGCGGACGCGCGCGGTCACGCGCTGGCGCCGCCCGCCCGGCACGTCGATGACGACCAGTGACGTGTGGCCGTCCTCGTTCGAGATGGCGGCGATGCGGCCCCCGTCGCGCGACCAGCGCGGCTCGGTGAGGTCGTACTCGCCGAAGGTCAGCGGCAAGGGATCGCCGCCCTCGGCCGTCATCAGCCAGAGCTGGTGCCACGGCCGGCCCTGATAGCTGCTGTAGACGACGCGGCGCCCGTCGCGGGCCCAGTCGGGGCGCGCCTTCCACGTCGTCTCCTCGTAGTGGATCTCGCGCATGGGGGCGCCGGGCTCGGCGGCGGTGCGCCAGAAGCCGCCCGAGCCCATGACGCGCCCGCGGTTGCTGACCAGGATCAGCTCCCTGCCGTCGGGCGACCACGTCGGCGAGATGTAGTGGTCCCAGGCGCTGTAGTAGTAGCGCGGCAGGTCGCTCTTGCGGTCCTCGGTGAGGCGCACGGGCGGGCCTCCCTCCGGGGCGACGACGAAGACGTGCCACCGGCCCTCGTCCTGCGTCGACACGAACGCGATGCGCGTGCCGTCGGGCGACCACCGCGGCTCGAGGTTCACCTGTCCGTTCCGCGTCAGCGGCGTGCTCGCACCGCTCGCCAGATCGAGCAGCCGCAGCTCCACGGCATCGGCGTGGTAGGACGCGTACACGACGCGCCGGCCGTCGGGGGACCAGTCGGGCTGGTGGTCGTATCCGGGGCCGGCGGTGAGCTGGCGCGCTTCGTCGCGGTCCAGCCGCTGGCGCCACAGCGAGCCCTGCATCGAGTAGACGACCTCGGTCCCATCGGGGGACCACGTGACGGCGCTCGGCCCGCTGGTCACCTGCGGCACATACATCTCGCGCCAGTAATAAGGATGGGGGACGCGGACCTGCTTGTACGCGAGCTCGCGCCGTGGCCGAGCGGCCGGCGTCGAGCCGGAAGCGGGAACGAGGAGAACGACCGCCGCGACGGCCGCCGCGAGGAGAGGCTGTCTCATCCGGCGCTCCTGCCGAACCCGAAGCCGCGGCCGGTGAACCGCGTGGCGTTCATGTGGGCTCCTTGGTAGAGCGGCCACGGTAACATGTTTGCCGCGACCCGCCGACGTGTGAGGAGGAACACGTTCGCCCTATCCCTCGTGCATTGAGTGCGTTGTCTTCTCGTCTCGATGCTTTTGCGCTCGAAGGTATCCATGAAGCGATTGACAGTCGAACACATGCGTCCTACCGTCCGGGCCAGTCCACCATCCGAGTCGAAAGCTCGGAGTCGGTTGCTGGCCGTAAGAATTCGGAGGAATAGTCATGGTGACGAACGTGACGCAGCGGTTCGGGCACATGTTCTATCCCGCATGCGCGTTCGCGCTGCTGGCGAGTCTGCTCATGGTCGCCAATGCGCACGCAGACGGAGCAATATTTGGGGACGACCCGACGATCACGAACGCTTACGCCGATGGATCGAATCTCGTCATCGTTGGACGGAACTTCGGAGTGGCTTCGGCGCCGAGGGTGTGGCTAGGGAGCTTCATGCTCACACCCTCCAGCTTCACGGCGACCCAAATCGTCGCCCCGCTTCCCCCGTCGATTACACCCGGCTCCTACGCCCTGTGGGTCCAGACCTCCGGGGAGGATGAATCGGGAGAGTGGGCCTTCATCGCGGTGACTCTGGGCAACGTCGGTCCGCCGGGGCCGCAGGGCAACCCGGGGCCGCAAGGACCGCCGGGCCCGCAAGGGCCGCCTGGGCTTACGGGCGCCACCGGGCCAAGAGGGGATCCAGGACCAAGGGGCGACCCGGGACCGGCAGGCGCCGACGGTGCCGGCGTCACGGTGAACGCGCTCCCGGGCGGGGCAGGCCAGGTGTGTCCAGCCGCCGGCATAGAGGTGGTCAGCCCCGTCAGTGGAACATTCGCGATCTGCAACGGCAAGGACGGCCGAGACGGCACCGGGGGCGCCGGGGGCGGTAGCGTCGCCTATCAGAAGTCCCAGCACGACGACGTCACAATCGGCAACAACGCCACAGTGTTGTCGCTGGCCTTGCCGCGGGGAAGCTGGGTGGTCTTGGCCAAGGCGATGGCGTCCGGCCAGGTGTTCGTCGATTGCACGTTGATGCCGCATTCAGACACGATCGTGATCCCGCCCACCGCGGAGATCGACAGCATCGAGGTCCGGCCCGACCTGGGGCCCATGGCAATCGCGCTCACCGGCACTGCGCTCACAGACGACAACGTCACCGGGGTGGACCTCATGTGCGGCAGTACGGACGGCCCTGCCTTCCTGGGCCGCATCCAGCTCGTCGCCATGCAGGTCACTGCCGTGATCTCACTGCCGTGATCAACTAGACCTCCTGGCCGACCGCGGTCGGCCGCAAGAGGAAGAGCCGCCAGCGCAACGTGCGCTGGCGGCTCGGACCCGGAGGTTCGCGGCGATCGTGCAGAAGATCGGGCTACCTAGCGAGGGGCCGGCATCGCCGCCGCGCGGCCGCTGGCGGCGATGGTTTCCAGCTGCGCGAGGGTGCTCTCCCAATCGCTCTGGCCGTGGTCGCCCCGCCAGTACATGAAGTACGTGCCGAAGCGCCGGGCCCGACGCACCTGCCGGAGCACCTCCGACGGCGGCAGCGGCGCGTACTCGTTCACCAGGATCGGTTTGGCTCCCGCGCGCTGTGCCTGGGGGACGTGGCGGGTGATGTAGTCGAGCTGGGACTCGAGGCCCGGATCCTGCGTGTTGGTGGCGACCAGCCGGTCGGAGAAGCCGTGCTGGCGCAGCTCGTCCTTGACCAGGTTGTAGACGCCGAGCTCCCACGCCTCCGAGAAGCTCTTGAATCCCTCGTTGCCGACCTGGAAGAGCACGTTCTCGAACTCGCCCAGCTCCGCCACCGCCTTGCGGACCCAGCGCTCGTGGATGGGCAGGGGCGCGGAGAGGAAGATCGCGAGGCCGCCCGCGTCGACGCCCTGGATGTTGTTCCGGGCCGACCAGGGATCGACCTGGGGCAGGTCGGACTCCCCGTGCTGGCGCACCCACCGATCGATCAGGTCGAACTCGACGTAGATCCGTAGCTGGCGGGCATGATCGGCGATCCCGCGCGCCCGCTCCCAGAAGCCGGGAAAGAACTGCTCGAGGTCGACCCGCCCGTCGGGCGTCGTGACGTACCCGACGTAGATCGGGTCGTCCTCGCCGGCAGCGGTGAACGGACCCAGCCGGCAGTGGGTGTAGCTCAAATGGTGGCTCGCGAACAGGTCGAGGGCCGCGAGGGTCACGAGTGGCCAGCCGTTCGTCTTCGCGTCGTCGCAGCAGACGATGGCCCCGAGGGGCCTCACCTCGTTGCCCCGCGGGTCCACGAAGCGGTTGCCGTCGACATGCAGGGCCATGCTGCCGGGCGGCGGGTTCTTCTGGGCGTACTCCTCGCTGCGGACCAGGGCCTCTCTCAGGTCGGCCTCGCTCAGCCCCTGGTTCATGCGATCGTTAAAGTGCGCCAACCCGCCCGGATCGGGCGCGCGCTCGAGGATCTCCTCGTAGGCATCGCTGACGATGCGGGTGAAGTTCGGCATCGCCTCAGCCCGTCGAGGCCGGCGGGCGTGGTTCGGAGCGCGTCGCCCTCGCGGGCCGCAGGATCGTCTGGAGGAAGAGATAGGCCGGCTTGGGGGAGAAATCCTCGTTGACGATCCCGAGTCCCCCGTTCCCCTGCCCGGGCCCGTCCCAATAGTGGAAGAAGAACAGCCGGTTCACCCACGTCTTCTCGCGCAGGGCCGAGACCACGTCCTCGTAATACTGTCGCTGGTCTGCCTGGTCGGATCTTATCCCGGTCTCCGTGAGCCAGAACGGCTTGTCCTGCACGCCGAGCTGCTGGATGAGGGTGCGCAGCGAGGGCTGCCCCGGCCGGTCCCGCTCCAGATCCAGCAGCACCTCCCCGCCCGAGCGCTGGTAGTTGTGGTGGTCGATGACGTCGATCCCGTCCCGGGCCGTCATGGCTTCCCGGAACCAGTCGCGCCAGTCCCTCAGGTTGGCCAGACCGGGCGCCACCACCTGGAGGCCGGGATCGATCGACCGGGCCACGCTTGCCGCCGGCTCCAGGATCTGCATCCGATACTGCGTCCGCGAGCCCGTCCAGAACTCGCGCACGTTGGGTTCGTTCCAGAATTGCCAGTGTTTCACCTCGTGGCGGTACCGCTCGATGGCGGCACGGACGAAGTCCGTCCAGAAGCGCGTGTCCGCCGGGGGATCGCTGGTGCGGGGGCTGCCGGGGCTGGGCGAGGCCCACGACGGCGTGTAGGCGAGCGTGGCCAACATCCCTGCCCCGCGCGCGGCGGTACGGGACACCACCCGGTCCAGCTCCTCCCAATGGAATTCCCCTTGCTGCGGCTCGATGCGGAACCAGTCGAAGTCGAGCCGGACCCACTGCATGCCCAGGCCTCGGGTCACGTCATCGATCATCGGATCGGAAGGGATGTGGACGTTCAAGCCGAGGCGCGCGGGCAGCCCCGGGTCGGGGTTCAGCGAGGCGAACTCCGGGCTGCGCAGCAGCGCCTCTCGCATGCCCGCTTCGCTCATGCCTCCGTTCATCTGTCCGTTGTAGCTCGCGAGACCGCCGGGGTCTGCCTCACGCTCGAGGATCTCGAGGTACGCGTCGCGGATGACGCGCGCGAAGTCGGGCATCGCGCTACCGCGTCTTGCGGGACCTGACCTTCCTGCTGGCCGGCACCGGACGGCGCCGCTTCGCCGCCGCTCCGCGGGACCGCGCAGCCGTGCGCGCGAGACGGGCGGGGTTCTTCGTCGCGTATTCGGGGCTGCGCAGCAGGGCCTCCCGCATGGCGGCTTCGCTCATGCCGCCGTTCATCTGTCCGTTGAAGCTCGCGAGACCGCCGGGATCCGGCTCGCGGTCCAGGATGCGGAGATACGCCATCCGGATGATCCGTGAGAAGTCGGGCATCGGGGCACCTCTGTCTTGCCCGTCCCGATCAGCCTACCGGTGCCCGCTGGCCTCCTCTGTGATTCCAGTCACGACCGGGGCGGTCGCGTCACACCGGACCTGGATGCTTATGGGTCTATCGCGGCCACAGCCATCCGAAGGTGCCCGCGGTCAGGAGCGCGTAGATCAATCCGTCCACCGTCGCCTTGATCGTCGCGCTCCACGCGCGGCGGTACCAGATCGACATCTGCCAGAGCGCGAGCGAGTATCCGACGAACGCGGTGACTCCGACGAACCGGAAGACATGAAGGTAAGCCGCGCCTACGGGCAACGCCCGCCCCGCGACGTACGCGGCCAGGAGGCCGACGACCACGGAATAGAGGAACCAGAGGACGAGATTCTTCCCCATCGACATCGGGCCGTTCGGCATCACCGTGAGCATCATCACCGGGCCCTTCCGCATCTTTTCGGCGAACTCCGGTGAGCGCATGTCTTCTCGGCTCGACGGGCGGGTGATCATGTAGTCGCCCGGCGGGATGGCGAGGGGGCGCAGC
>Ga0070697_100003274_pt1 | contig 12437 bp, 10 predicted proteins | sample KBSK1501metaG_FD_65475 | JGI IMG/M metagenome (GOLD analysis project Ga0070697, IMG submission 65475) | Corn, switchgrass and miscanthus rhizosphere microbial communities from Kellogg Biological Station, Michigan, USA - KBS K1-50-1 metaG | ecosystem: Host-associated > Plants > Roots >... | reverse complement strand
GCGTACTCCTTGGGCCGCAGCTCCGCCGGCTTCCCGGCGCGGCGCACTTGATGGCGGGCGAAGTCGACCGTCACGTCGCCGAATCCGCGGAGCGCGGGATCGGCCGACCCGGCGCCTTCGCGCCTGATCCAATCGAGGAAGTCGGCCGCACGTCTGACCGTCCCGATGATGCGCTCGTCATCGAACGGCTTGAGCAGATAATCGAACGCCTGGATCTCGAATGCGTGCACGGCGTGCTCGTCAAACGCGGTGACGAAGATGATCGCCGGCGGCCGCTCGTGGCTCGCGGCCGCCGCCACGGCGAAACCGTCGAGATCGGGCATCTGGATGTCGAGAAAAACGAGATCCGGCGTCCCGCGGCGCAGCAGCTCGACCGCATCGCGGCCGTTGGCACACTCGTCGATCCGGCTGATCGTGCTGATTTGCTGCAGCACCCCGCGCAGCCGCCGCCGCGCCGGCGCTTCGTCGTCAACGATAATCGCGCGCATGGTCGGAGTACGGGATCTCGATCGTCGCCAGTGCGCCGCCGGGCGGCGGCGCGTTCGTCAGCTCGAAGCGATGCCGGGGGCCATACAGCTCGAACAGCCGCGCCCGCGTGTTCGCGAGGCCGAGGCCGCCGCCGTTGCCAGCCTTGTGCTCGCTCTGTAGGCCGGGGCCGTTGTCGCGCACCGCAAGGTGCAGGCGGTCGCCCTCGCGGGTCGCGGCGATCTCGATTTCCGCGACGCGTCCGTTCGGCGCGACGCCGTGGCGGATGGCGTTTTCGACGAGGGGTTGCAGCATGAACGTCGGCACGACGGCGGCCGCCGCGCGCGGATCGACCCGAAACGTCACGCGCAACCGATCGCCGAAGCGGGCTTCTTGAATTGCGACATAGTGATCCAGCAGCTCGAGCTCCTGCTCCAGTGTGACGAGGGGACCGCGCTCGCGGTTAAACGATTGCCGCAGCAGCTCCGAGAGCCGCGTGATCATCCGGTTCGCCTGCTTGGGGTCTTCGAGGACGAACGCGGAGATGGTGTGCAGCGTGTTGAACAAAAAATGCGGCTGCAGCTGGCCGACGAGCGCATCGAGCCGCGCCTGCACGAGCTGCATTTCGAGACGTGTCGCACGCCAGGCGTGGTACAGTCCTGCGACCATAGCGTAGACGAGCACGTTGAACGTCCACCAGATCGCGATCCCGTCCCACACCCCGGAGAGAAACGTGTGCGGGGTACGCCACAGCCCCAGCGCCCATTTGAGGCCGCCCTCGAAGCCGGCGCATGCGACCGCGGTGAGCAAGGCCATCGGCAGATGCGCAGCGATGAGCACCACCGGGCGGCGGATCCGCACCGCCCAGGCCGCGAACGCGCAGACCGGCGCCGTGAACAACGCCCACGTCCACCAGCCGGTGAGTTGCCACGCGAGAATCCACGACCAGGGACGCGGTGCGGTGTCGGGTGTGGTTTGGAAATGCATCTGGATCGAGAACAGCAGCGCGACCGCTGACCAAGCGCCGAAGACGATCAATGCCCGCTTCATCAGCCTCATTGTAGCATCTTACGGAAGCCCGGCGCGGCGCGCGGCGGCGTGTGTGGAGCACGGTCGTCAGAATCGTGTGAACTTCACAGAGCGGTAACGCGCGGCCTCTACGACCGTGAGCGCGCGGCGCGCAGATTCTCCGCCCGGAGGTTACCCATGCGCTCTCTGCTGCTCGCTGCTACGCTCCTGCTCACGTCCGCCGACCGGGCATCGGACCGCGATGCCCTGCTCGCCGCGGACCGGTCGCTTTCGGACAAGACTGCCGCGTCCGGAGTGCTGCAAGGCTTCGCGCCGGCGCTGACGGATGACGCCGCGTATCTGTATCCTGGCGCGCCGCTGCTGCGCGGCAGTAGTCAGATTCGGTCGTTTCTCGCGAGCACCGATTCCCTACTCAGGCCGACGTGGTCGCCGGCATTCGCCGATGTGTCCGCCGATGGTCGTCTGGGCTACACCTACGGTTGGACCCGGCTCGAGGGCGCGCGCGGCAAGTATCTCGCCTGTTGGAAGAAGACCGAGGGTGTATGGCGCTTGGCAGCATTCGCGCTCACTCGCCCTGTCGCGGTTCCCGAATCCCTGGTCCCCAACCCCCAGAATGCTCCGCTCAGCGCGCAGGTACGCGGCCGCGCCGACGCGGCCGAAGTGCGCCGCGCCGACTCGGCGTTCGCCGCGCTGTCAGTCGCCAGTGGGGCCAAGACGGCCTTCCTCGCGTTTGCCGCGGAGAATGCGATCTCATTCGGCGGCGGCGTGCAGATGAACGAAGGACGCGAAGCGATCGGCGCCGCGTTCAATGGTTTTCCAGCGGCTGCCGTGCTGGAATGGTGGCCCGTTGCTGCGCAGGTCGCGCCGTCCGGGGATCTTGGCTGCACGGTAGGCGAGGCGCGCATCGCGAGCCTCAAGAGCTACAGCAAGTATCTGACGATCTGGCGGCGGCAGCGGGATGGCGGCTGGAAGTTCGTTGCGGACGGCGGGAACCTCCGTCCCGGGCCGGCGAACTAGCGGTAGCCCGCCGCCTGAAGACTGAACAGCTCAGCGTAGAGCCCGCCGCGCGCGACCAGCTCGTCGTGCGTGCCGTCGTCTACCAGCTCGCCGCCTTTCAGGACGAGGATGCGATCGGCCATCCGCACGGTCGAAAAGCGGTGCGAGATCAAGACCGCGTTCCGCCCTTTGGTCAGCTCGGCGAACCGTAGGAAGACCTCGTACTCCGCGCGCGCGTCCAGCGCGGCGGTCGGTTCGTCGAGAATGAGAACCTGCGCGTCGCGCATGTAGGCGCGCGCGAGCGCCACCTTCTGCCACTCGCCGCCCGACAACTCGACGCCGTTGTCGAACCGCTTGCCGAGCATTTGGTCGTAGCCCTGGGGCACGCGCTGCACGACCGAATCGGCGAGGCTGCGCTGCGCCGCTTCACGGATGCGGGTGTCATCACCGAGCGCCTCGATCTGACTGATGCCGATGTTCTCGCGCAGGATGAAATCGTAGCGCACAAAATCCTGGAAGATGATGCCGATGTTCTTGCGGAGGCTTTCCAGATCGTAGTCGCGCAGGTCGACGCCGTCGAGTAACACCCGACCTTCGTCTGGATCGTACAGCCGGGCCAGCAGCTTCACCAATGTCGTTTTCCCCGCCCCGTTTTCTCCGACCAGCGCGATCCGCTCGTGCGGCTCGAACGCGAACGTGAGACCACGCACGGCCCAGCGCTCCGAACCTGGGTAGCGAAATCCCACGTTCTCGAATTGAAATCCCGAGGCAATCGGTCTGGGCACCGGGCGGGCGCCGGGCTTCGTCACGACGCTCGGCTGCACGTCGAAGAACGTGAACAGGTCGCTCAGATACAGGCTCTGTTCGTAAATCGATGAGAGTGAGATCAGGACACTCTGGATCAGGCTGCGGCTCTGACGGAACGAGCCGGCCAGGAAAGTCAGCGTGCCGATCGTGAAGTCGCCCATCACGGTGCGATAAATGATGACGGCGTACGCGCCGTAATAGCCCAGCGTCCCGATGGTGACGAGCAGCGTCGAGACCACGTTCCGCCGAATCGAAAGCTTCTTGTTCTCCTGATAAAACTTCTCGGACAAATCGGCGTAGCGCCCCACCAGAAAACCCGACAAGCCGAACAGTTTCGTTTCTTTCGCCGACTCGTCCGACGCACCCAAGTACCGCAAGTAATCGAGCAGCCGCCGCTCCGGCGTCCACTTGAACAGCAGCGAGTACCCGAGCGAGGCGTAATGCGCCTCGCCGAGGAACGCGGGGAGCACAGCGATCGTGAGGAGGAGCAGCAGCCACGGGAGCTGCACGAGCAGCACGCTCGCGAGCGCGACGAGTGTAATGAGATCCTGTGCCGTTCCAAGCAGCAGCGTGAACAGGCCGATCCGGCCAACCGTCTGCCGGCGCGCCCGCTCCAGGTGATCGTACACCTCGGCATTCTCGAATTGCGCGAGGTCGAGCGTGGCGGCGTGCCGCATGAGTCGCACGCTCAAGCGATTCGCGAACAGATCGCCGAGCAGGCTCTCGAGCAATGCGGAGAGTCTCGCGAGCCCTTCGCCGACGACCGCGATGCCGAGTTCCAGACCAACGAGGAACGCGATGTGCCCCCAGTTCGGCTGTCCACCCGCGTGGACCGTCGCGACGCCCGCGATGACCGCATCGATGATGAGTTTGCCGACCCAAAGCACCGCGACCGGGATGAACGACCGCATGATCCGCAGTAGCAGGATGGAAATGGTGTAGCCCCGGTGGGTCTGAAACACCAAGCGGATCAACGGGGGGACGTACTGCAGGGCGGAGAGCTGCTCGCGGAACGAGACCGCCGCGCTGGGGCGGGCGCCGCGCGCCGCGCGGGCCGCGCGATACATACGCCGTTTGCCCATGGGCATTAACTTCGCTTAGACCGGGACGTCAGACCAGGCGCATGCCGCTATCCGTAATTACCGCCCTCTGTTTATTGACCGCGCAGATGCCTGCCGGCAGCCCTGGCACCCTCACCGCGCGCGATTCGGCGTTTCATGCCTTGAATCGGCTGGCGTACGGCGCGCGCCCCGGCGAAGCCGACAGCGTCGCCCGGGCCGGCGTGATGCGCTGGATCGAGCAGCAGCTCGATCCAGATCGCATTTCGGACGCCCACCTGGCGGCGCGCGAGCGCGAATTCAAGATCCTCGACTACGACCGAGGTGACCTGGCCGAGCGTTACCGCGACGCCCAGCGCGAGCGGCAGCGTATGCAACGCGAAATGGCGGACTCGTACCCCCTCTCCGATCGGAGAGGGGGCCAGGGGGTGAGGCCGGAGGCGCGGCCCATGCAAGAGTTCCGTGAGCTCGGCGGCGAGCTGCAGCAGCTCGCGCTCGTCCGCGCGGCCGTCTCGGAGCGACAGCTGCGTGAAGTGATGGTCGATTTCTGGACCAATCACTTCAACGTCTTTGTGGGCAAGGGAGCCGACCGGTTCCTGTTGCCGTCCTATATAGAGGAAACGATCCGGCCGCGCGCGCTGGGGCGTTTCGAAGACCTGCTCATCGCGACGGCGCGCAGCCCCGCCATGCTCTTCTATCTGGATAACGCGCAGAGTGTGGCACCGGGCTCCGCGCCGCCGCGGCCAATGATGTCGCCGTTCCGCCGGCGGCGGTTCGGCATGAACGAGCTGCCGGAAGATCGCCCGCGCCGCCAGCCGACCGGCATCAACGAGAATTACGCCCGCGAGCTGATGGAGCTGCACACGCTCGGCGTGGACGGCGGGTACACGCAGCAGGACGTCATCAACGTCGCGCGCATTTTCACCGGATGGAGCATCGAGCGGCCGGATCGCGGCGCAGGATTCGTGTTCCACGATTGGGCGCACGATCAGGGAGACAAGATCGTGCTCGGGCAGAAATTCAAGCGCGACGGCGAGGACGAAGGAATCCGGCTCCTCAAGTTTCTCGCTAACCAGCACGCGACGATGCACCACGTGAGTGCAAAGCTGTGCGCGCGGTTCGTGGCGGACGAGCCGCCGGATGGCTGCGTGGATGCGGCGGTCGCGGCCTGGCAACAGACGCACGGCGACATTCGCGCGGTGCTGCGTGCGATCTTTACGTCGCCCGACTTCTGGGCACCGCAGGCCGTCCGCGCGAAGGTGAAAACGCCGTTCGAGTTCGTCGTGAGCGCCGTCCGCGCCGCGGGCATCGAGCCCGACGACACGCCGCGCCTCGCGCAGGTCGTCGCCAGGCTGGGCGAGCCGCTGTATCAGCAGCCCGCGCCCACCGGCTACGCCGAGACCGAGGCGCACTGGGTGAACAGCGGCGCCCTGCTCGCGCGTATGAATGCGGCCATGATGTTTGCGAAACAGTCTTCGAGCATTCCGGACTTCGACGACCACGCCCAGCTCGTGGACGCGATCGATCAGAAACTCCTCGCGGGCACGATGTCCGCGCACACCAAGAGCGTCATCCTCGAGCAGCTGACCGACATCAACGATCCCGCACAGGCGCGCACCATGGCTGTCGGACTCGCGTTGGGCGGCCCCGATTTCCAAAAACAATGACGATCTCGAGACGCGTGTTCGTGAAGGCGGGCGGCCTGACGCTAGTGAGCCTGGGCCTGGATCCCCTGTTTCTGGGGCGTGCTGCGTACGCCTTGCGCCGCCCCCTCGCCAGCTCCAGCCGCCCGATTCTGGTGTGCCTCTTCCAGCGCGGCGCCGTGGACGGCCTCAACATGATTGTGCCCCACGGCGAGGGCGCCTACTACCAGGAACGGCCGCGCATCGCGATTCCGGCGCAGGATGTGGTCGATCTCGACGGGCACTTCGGGCTACATCCGAGTCTGGCACCACTCAAGGAGCTGTGGGACAATAAGAGCCTCGCTGCGATTCACGCGATCGGGTCACCCGACTCGACACGCAGTCATTTCGACGCCCAGGACTACATGGAAACCGGCACCCCGGGCGTGAAGAGTACCGCGGACGGCTGGGCGAATCGGTACTGCCAGCACGATCAGGAGCATGCGAACACGCCGTTCCGGGCTGTTGCCTTCGGCCCGCAGCTCCCCCGCATTCTCGCGGGCACCGCACCGTCACTCGCGATCGACGACCTCCAGGCGTTCGGCCTGAAAGCGCCCCAGGAGGCGACACGCGATCGGTTGACGCGCGCGTTCGAGGAGCTGTACGACGGCGCGGGAACCGGCCTGTTGGCGTCTTCGTCGCGTGAAGGGTTCGAGGCGGTCCAGATGCTGAAGCGGGCCGATCCAACACAATACAAGCCCGCGAGCAACGCGGACTACCCGCCGGGCCGTTTAGGCAAGACGCTCCAGCAAATCGCGCAGCTGATCAAGGCGGATGTCGGGTTGGAGATCGCGTTCGCCGATTGCAGCGGTTGGGACACGCACGTGAACCAGGGCTCGAGCGAGGGCCAGCTTTCCACCCGCCTCCGCGAGCTGGGCCTCGCGCTCGCCGCGTTCGCCAAAGATCTCGGCGACCGGATGGGAAACATCGTCGTGCTCACGATGTCGGAATTCGGGCGAACCATCCGCGAGAACGGCAACAGCGGCACCGATCACGGCCACGCCACCGCCATGCTCGCGCTCGGCGGGCCAGTCAACGGCGGGCGCGTGCTCGGCCGCTGGCCGGGGCTCGGCGTCGAGCAACGCTTTGAGGGGCGTGACGTCGCGGTCACGACCGATTTCCGCGACCTGTTCGGCGAGATTCTCGCGCGCCACCTCGGTGCGACGGACCTGAGCGCCGTATTCCCGGGCTTTGCGCCCAGCCCCGCGCGGTTCCTGGGGGCGATTCGCGCCTAGGCGTTCGCGGCGGCGTCCAGCCTGATGACGCCGTCTCCCGCACCGTCCCGAATCGTCAGCCAGTCGGTACGGACGCGGTCCCACTCCTGAATCACCAGCCCCTGATCCTCGAACAGCGCCCGAATCTGACTCGGCCCGTATCCCGCGATCTCCTCGAGAATCGGCACGAGCACCGACAGCGCATCATCGCTGATGACCGTGCGCTTCGCGATCTGCGCGATCTCACGCGCTTCCGATGCGGCGATGGTGAAGCCATCGCCGCGATTGACGTGCAGCATCACTGGAATGTCCGACTGCCCGTCGCCGACGTACACGACCTGATCGCGTGGCACGGCGTGACGGGCCCGGATTTCCTCGACCGCGGCAACCTTGCCGTACCCGGCGGCGACACGCGCCAGCGAGCCGATCTGGCCGCCGTTCTCCAGGAACTGGAACCGCGTACCGACGATGTGATCGGCCGGGACGATCCCGTCCAGGGCTGACAGCACGACCTCTTCGGGTGCGGCCGAGATCACGTAGAAATCGAAGCGGTGCCCGTCGATACCCTGAGCGAGCATCCGGCTGAGGAGCTCGACGTTGCGCTTGAGCCGAACGCGCCGCCCGACCTCCAGCAGATCATCCTTGGTCACGCGGCGAAAATCGGGGTCGTGCGCGAGCAGGTATGCCAGCTCGGCGCCCTGTTGCACGAGATTCAGCTGCGAGAGCGCGGCGACGCGCTCGCGAAAAGTCGCGATTCCCAGCATCTCGCTCAGCACGATGCCGGAATCGTTGAAGCTCAACGTTTGATCGAAATCACTTGCCAGCAGGTAATGCCTCTTCATCACAGCTCCCTTCGTTGACGGCTCCGCAACAAAACGGCCCGCTCCAGTCTGGGGCGGGCCGTCTTGCGCGTTTGCGACTATTTCCATCGCGTTAGCTAGCGCCCGCCTCCCCAGGAAAGTTCCCGGTGTGGAGCAGATTCAAGTTGCAAGCGCATTTAGTCATGGTGCGCATGATACGTACGCGGGCAGTCGCGAGTCAACTGTTGCGCTGTCACAACCAAGTCACGGCTACGGCTTGGTGTTCTCTACGGCGGTGATTGGCAGCTCCAACCGTTCCGCTTTGCGCACGGCCGTGATCGTCGTCACGATGCCGATGCGCTCGCCGGTGAGCAAGCGATGGAGATCGTCGATGCTATGCACGGGCTCGCCGCTGAACGCAACGATGATATCTCCAGGCTGCAGGCCGGAACGCCCCGCGGGACTGCCGGTCTCGACTGTGGTGATCAAGACGCCGCTCGGTTGAATGAGCCGATGCGCGCGCACGGCCAGTCGTGGCAGCGCGACATTCTGACCGCCTACGCCGATGCGCGCGCGGCGCACGTGCCCACGGGCGATCAGCTGCCCGACGACGAGCTTCACGGTGTTTACCGCGACCGCGAAGCAGATGCCCTGCGCCGGCAAAATCACCGCCGTGTTGACGCCGATCACATTGCCACGCGAGTCGAGCAACGGCCCGCCCGAATTGCCGGGATTCAATGCGGCGTCGGTCTGGATCACGTTGTCGATCAAACGGCCAGAGACCGAGCGGAATGACCGGCCCAGCGCGCTGACGACGCCGGCCGTCACCGTACTCTGGAAGCCAAGCGGATTGCCGATCGCGATCACGACCTGCCCGACCCGCAGCGCGGCCGAGTCGCCGAGCGGCACAGCCACCAGCCGTGAGGCATCGACCCGCAGCACGGCCAGGTCGGTCTCGGGGTCGTCACCGACGAGCTCGGCATGGAGGCGCCGGCCGTCGGGGAACGCGACATCCGCCTTGCTCGCGTCGTGCGCGACGTGGCTGTTCGTGAGGATGAACCCGTCCGGCGTGAAGACGAAGCCCGACCCCTGCCCCTGCCCGCTGCGATCGCTACCGGCTCGTCCGCGGCGGCGGTGCTGCACTTCGACGCTGACGACGGCCGGGGCCGCGTTCTCGACCACACCGCTTACCGCGCGGGAATAGGCGTCCAGCAGATCGCCATCGATCGGAGCAGCCGTGGGGAGCGGCGACGGCAGCGAGACGGTGGGCTCCCCCTCCACCAACGTGAGATTCGTGCCCATGTCCCGAGAACGCAGTCCGGTTCCCGAACTCGTATATTCGAGACCGCATGCGAGATGCTCTCCAGGCGCTCCTTCGCGAAGCGAGCGATGCGAAACGCTCGGCGGAGTTTTGGGCCGCGGCCGCAGGTATCCTCAGCAACTGGGCCGCGGGCGCGCGGGTGTCGATTCGCTATCGCGGCGTCCACGAGGTCGGCTCGGTCAGCGCGGGAGCCGACGACCGCTCGGGGCGGAGCCTGACCGCCGAATGGCGCGATCCGGAAGGACGGCACGTCGAAGCCACGCTCTCGGGTGCGCCGGCGTCGCTGCCCGTTTCGGAGCTCGAAGCCGCCATCGAATTCGCGTCACGCCTGGCGGTGATGGTGGGCCGCCGCCCGGCACTCGAGCGCGAGCGTCGGCTCGGCAGCTTCGTGATCGAGCTGGCGCGGTGGCTGCTGGCGGCGCCGGAGACGCAGCTGCTGCTGCGGTACACGCTCCAGAGCCTGATGGAGCTTGTCGAAGCGCAGGGCGCCTTCGTGGCGCTCAAGCAGCCCGACGGCGAGCACATGCGGATCTCGCCCGCGCTCGGTGAGGCCGCAACGCTGGACGGCCTGACCCTGGGTCTCGAGTCCAGTACCACGGGACGCGTCGTGCGCACCGGCGAAGCGATTATGACGGCCGATCTCCGTACCGAACCCGATGCAAATCCCATCGCGACGGCCCTCGCCGAGGGTGTGCGGGCCGCATTGATCGCCCCGCTCCGGGTTTCTCAAGGGACCGTCGGCGCGGTGGGGCTGATGCGGTTTGAACGCGCCGACGGTTCCGCGCCACCGCCTTTCAGCTTGCATGACCTCCATTACGTCCAGGCAATCGCCGCCCACATCGCCGGTGGGATCGAGCTGTCTGATGCGGTCGCCGCGACGCGGGCGGCCGCCGATCGCGCGCACGCGATGGTGGACGCGAGTCCGCTGCCGATGGCACTGGTCGATACCGCCGGCGTCGTGCGGCAGCTGAACGAGGCGGCGATCCAAATCTTCGGCCTGGAATCGAAGGAAGCGGCGGTCGGGCTCCATCTCGAGAAGTTGGGTCTGTCGCCGAGCGGCACCTCCGTACGCTTGATGCTCGCTGGCCGTCAGGAGGGCGAGCCGTGGGACGGACGGGTGCTCGTCACCCGCGGTCACGGCGAAGGGGACCGCCGGATCTGCGACTGCACCGTGACGGATTTGCGCGGCCTGGGCTCGCAGGACTTGCTGGTCGCGCTCTATGACCGCACCGATGAGCTGCGGGCGCAGCGCGAACTGATCGCACGCGAAAAGCTCGCGACGGTCGGCGAAATCGCGTCCGGCGTCGCGCACGAGGTGAACAATCCGCTCGCCGCGATTCGCATGGAAGCCGAGCTCCTGGGGCGTTCGACCAGCGACTCAGAGGCCAGCACGGCCGCGGCCACGATCGTCCGCGAAGTCGACCGCGCCGCGCGCATTGTGCGAAGCCTGCTGCGGCTGGCGCGCCGCTCGGATATCACGCCGGTACGTATCCAGCTGAATGAGCTGGTGCGCGACGTCGCCGAAATCCGGCAGCGCGTGCTCCGCGCCGACAACATCGAGGTGCGCACGCGGATGGATCAGGGCGCGGAATCCGTCATCGGACTCGGTCAGGAATTGCAGCAGGTCGTCATCAACCTCGTAACCAATGCCGAGCATGCCGTGCGTGGGCGCCCGCACGCCGTGATCGAGCTGGCGACCGAGGCGCGTCAGGACTGGGTGCGTCTGACCGTGGAGGACTCCGGGCCGGGCGTGCCGCCTGAAGTACGTGGCAGGATCTTCGATCCGTTTTTCACGACAAAGAGTCCCGACGAAGGGTCGGGACTCGGGTTATCGATCTGTCAGCGTGTGGTGGCGGAGGTCGGCGGCAAGATCTGGCTCGAAGACTCCGCGACGCTCGGCGGGGCGAAGTTCGTAGTGGAACTGCCCGCCGCGCCGGTGCGCGATGATCTGATCGGCTAGGCCTCGAGGATTTGCCGGCGATATAACGCGAGCGCGGCCAACCCGTACACGCCGATTGCCAGGAGCAGCGCGCCGAGCGCCCAATGCGGACCCAGCTGCCAGATCCCGGCCGCGATGTAGCCGATACTGGCGACGAGCCCTAACCCCAGCACTTCCTTCCGCGCCATCAAGATGCCGAAGACATAGCCCCAGCTGAATCCGGCCAGGCCGAGGAAGATGACGGCGTTGGGGAAGATCTTGGTGGGATCGATCAGATTCAGTCCACCCGCGAACGCGCAAAACAAGCCGATAACGGTGTACGTTGCGAGGTGGAGCGCGAGCGGCAGGGGCAGGGTGCCCATACGATTGAAGGTCATGGCGGAAATTAGCTTTCTCTAGGACATGCAAGCAACCCGAACGTACCTGGAACTCAAGGAGCCCACGCAGTTCAAGGCCGCGCTGGGGGAGTTTCCCGACATCGCGATCGCGCGGCCCGCGCATCCCACGCCCGATCTCTACCGCACGTGCTATCGCACCGTGGGTGAGGCGTTCCATTGGTTCGACCGGTGGGACTGGACCGACGACGCGATCGCCGCGCATCTCGCCGATCCTCGGATTCAGCTGTTCGTCGCGAAACGACGCCAGGCCCTGGCGGGATGGTACGAGCTGCGGCGCGTGGCCGAGGACGACTCCGTGGAGATCGCGTACTTCGGGATCGTCGCGCAGGAATTCGGGCGCGGCTTCGGGAAGCATCTGCTGTCGTGCGCGGTGCGCGACGCCTGGGCGTTGCGGCCGCGCCGTGTCTGGCTGCACACCTGTACGCTCGATCATCCCAACGCGCTGCCGAATTACCTTGCGCGCGGGTTCACGCCTTATCGCACGGAAACGTACGAAGTAGATTCCCGCCCGTGAATTTCAATTTCCCCGTCCCCACCTTCCAGCTCACCCGCAAGCGCAAGTTCATCATTGCGGGGATCTTGGCGACGCCGATCCTGGTCTTCGCGCTGTATACGTGGTCCGCGCTACAGTGGAGCTATTCGGAAGGTGAACGAGCCGGATTCGTCCAGAAGTTCTCCAAGAAGGGGTGGCTCTGCAAAACATGGGAAGGCGAGCTGGCGATGGTGTC
>Ga0070697_100003273_pt1 | contig 12437 bp, 13 predicted proteins | sample KBSK1501metaG_FD_65475 | JGI IMG/M metagenome (GOLD analysis project Ga0070697, IMG submission 65475) | Corn, switchgrass and miscanthus rhizosphere microbial communities from Kellogg Biological Station, Michigan, USA - KBS K1-50-1 metaG | ecosystem: Host-associated > Plants > Roots >... | reverse complement strand
TGGATCGTCATCACGTTCTTCTGGGGCATCGGCCCGATCCTGTACGTCCTGCTGGGCGACGGAGCCTTCTGGTAGGCGCCTAGTCCAGGGCGATCACCGTCTCGCAGCAGAAGGGCCCGAAGTCAGGAGTCCAGCGCAGGCTCAGCGGCGGCGAGGTGCTGGCCAGCCGGAAGCATTCCGGGACCGGCCCAAAGGTGGCCCCGTTATTGAACTCAGTGCGAGGCCAGTGTGTGCAGCCGGGAAGGTCGTACAAAGGCGGGTTGTCGGCTTTCTGGCTGTCGATCAGCGAGATGTCGGACGGGTCTGCGTGAGTCGAGCTGCTCGAGTTCTGGAATCTGAGCTCCAGGATCACGAGATGGTCATTAGTCTTCTGGTTGGTGACCCAGAGGATGTAACCCCGCACGTTCGCGCAGGGCTGCGGCTCGCATGGCCCTGTCGACGGCCCGGCGCCGGGCGAGGTGTCGAAGGGAACCTTGAGCGACAGGAACGCTGCCACCGCCACCGCCAGCACCAGTGCCAGCCCGCCGCCGATCGCGGCGTACCGCAGGATGCGATTCCTGGTCACGGCAACATGATGCTAGGAGTCGGTGGAACCCATCCCGTCGATGCTCCACCGCAGGGAGTACGGGCTCTTCTTCTGCCCGTGGGTGGCGACGTATTCGCCCTCGCCGCTGATCCCCGCGAGCGCGCCCGTCCCTGAGCCGGGGACTACGTGGAGCGTGGTCCGCACCGACCCGTCAGCGAACGTCCCGTCATGGCGAAGCACGAATGTGCCGTCGCGATCTGACAGCCGGCCCCGCACCTGCTCGTAGCCGACGAACGTACCCATGTCGTCGCTGATGTAGGTCATCACGTACACCAGGTCCGACGAGCCCTCGATGTCGCCGTGAAAGTCGTTGCTGACGCGAGCCTGGGTCAGCTTCGGCGCGGCGCTCGGCTCGCTGAAGGCGGATTCCTCCCAGCGGGTGAACTCGAACATCCCTTCAGCCGTCTTCATGTGCCAAACCCTACCCCTGTTGAGGCGCCGGAGGCTCAGTCTGAGATCAGCTTGAACGCGATGCGCCGGCCTCGTGATTGGGCCAGCGTGAACCAGAGGCGCAGCACGCCGTCGATGACGTCGACCTGCTCTGTCCCGCCCACGCGGATCGGCCGGAGGCCCGCGTCTTCGATGAGTCGCTCGACCTTGTCGTTGGTCGCGCCCTCCGGACCGGCATAGAAGAGGTCGGCCTTCTCGCCACCGACCACGGGCTTGGCGAACACATCAAAGCCGAGGCTGTTGAACGCACGGTAGAGATGCGCGTTGGGGACGAGCTTCGAGACCTCCGGCCACGAGTTCATCGAAGGCGCACGGAAGTTGTTGGTGGCGTCGATGATGACCTTGCCGTCGAGTCCATCCCTGTGCTTGCGCACGAATTCGACCAGGGCCGCGCCGGGCACGGCGAGCAGCACGATCTCAGCGCCCGCGATCGCCGCATCGATCGGCTTCGCGCCTTGCTTCTTCGCAGGGTCGCGCAGGCCATATGTGACCTCGTGGCCTGCCTTCTCCCACGCCCCGCCAAGGGTGCCGCCGATGTTCCCCGCGCCGATCACAGCAACCTTCATGAATGCCCCCAAAAAAAGATGGTGCCCGCGGAGGGAATCGAACCCCCGACCTTGACGTTAGGACCGTCCTGCTCTATCCCCTGAGCTACGCGGGCAGTGCCTAATGAGTCTAAGGACGGGTTGGAACATGCGCCCTGCGCGCGCCCGGCGCCCCTGAGCTACGCGGGCTACGCGGCAACCTGTGCCAGACAAGAGTATTAAGGACGGAATGACTGCCGTGGCGCGCGGCGCGCGCACCAACCTGGCTCTGCTGGTCCTGCTCGCGGCCGCCTTCGTCACCGGCTGGCTCGCATTCGCGTTCGCCACCGCGCCGTCGCGCTGGTCGCTGATCGTCCATGCCACCAGCGGCTTCGCGATCATCGCGCTGCTGCCGTGGAAGTCGATGATCGCCAGGCGCGGCATGAGGCGGGCTCAGCCCGCGCGCTGGGCGTCGATCGTGTTCGGCCTCCTGGTGATCATCTCCCTCGCCGCCGGCCTGCTGCAATCAACAGGCATCGCACTCAGCATCGGACCCTTCACCGCGATGGACTTCCACGTCGGCGGCGCCATCGCCGCAGTGCCGTTTGCGATCTGGCACGTCGCGGCACGGCGCATCAGGTTGCGGCCGGCGGACATGTCACGCCGCGCCGCGTTGCGGGGAGGCGCCGTGCTCGCCGGTGCGGCTGCGGCTTACGCGATGAGCGAGGTCATCGTCCGCGCCGCCGCGCTGCCTGGTGCGACGCGACGGTTCACCGGCTCATATGAGGCCGGATCACGCAACCCCGACCAGCTGCCCATCAGCTCGTGGATGTTCGACGCGGTGCCGGCAATCGATGCGTCGGGCTGGGCGCTTCACACACCTGGTCGCACATGGACCTACGAGCAGCTCTATCGGTTCGACGACCGGATGACCGCGACCCTCGATTGCACCGGCGGCTTCTACTCCACCCAGGACTGGGCGGGCGTTCGCCTGGATCGGCTGCTCGGCAACGCCCAAGGCGCGTCGATTCGCGTCGTGTCGCACACCGGCTACGACCGGCGCTTTTCGCTGTCGATCGCACCGAACCTCCTGCTCGCGACACGAATCGGCGGCCGGCAGCTCGACCCCGGCCACGGTTTCCCGCTGCGGCTCGTCGCGACCGATCAGCGCGGCTTCTGGTGGGTCAAATGGGTAGTCGCGATCGAGGTCGACGACCTGCCTCACTGGTGGCAGGCCCCGTTCCCGCTGCAGTAGCAAATTCTCAGCCAAATCTCAGCCTCCTGTGAGGCTTGCGCGGCAACCTGTGGCTCATGAGTGGGTTCGTGCTCGACCTGATGCGTCATGACGGTATGGAGCCGTTCGGCTTCTTCCCGTTTGGACTCCTGAACGCATCGGGATCGCTGGTGATCCTCGCCGGCGTGATCGTGCTCGCCGTCTGGGCGTTCAGGGCGATCGCCGGACCGACGCGAATGTCGACGCCTCCGCAGCCTGTGATGGCAGAGACGCCGCACGACATCCTGGCGCGCAGATTTGCGAGTGGGGACATCACGGCCGAGGAGTACCAGCATGCCCGCGAGGTGCTTGCAGGCTCGCCACCGCGTTCACCGTGAGGCAGCGAACACTCGGCATCATCGGCGCTGCGCTGATCGTCGTCGGGGTCGCCGTCGACGTCGGCTCCGACATCGCGGCCAGACGTTTTGCCCCCGCCGCCACGCTCGTGCCTGCGGGCGGCCCGGCGCAGGTGCAACTGCCGCGACGCCACGACGATGGGTTCCGCCCGGGCGGGCCCCATGATCGAGGCCCGCTGATCCCCTAGGGACCGAACGCCATTACGTTGCCGCCCGCGTCGCCGGCCACCACCGTCGAGCCCGAGATCGACGGGCCGCTGAGGACCGCGTAGGTGTCTTCGTAGCCGAAGAGCAAAGACCCGTCCTCAGTCGAAAGCGCGTACACGCCACCCTTCCCGCCTGCCTGGTCGCCCGCGCCGAACACGACCACCCCGTTCCCCACCGCCGGCGCCGAGTAGATCGGCTTGCCCAGGCCGCGGTGCCACCTGGTGGCGCCGGTAAGCGGGTCGAGCGCGAACAAGTCAGTCGGCGGGCTCGCCGACGCGACGTACAGGGTCTTGCCGTCGAAGGCCGGAGACGCGATCAGCCCGTGCACCGAGCTGCCCGCCACCAGCTGCCGTGCCCAGATCACCTTCCCGGTGCCGACGTCCAGCAGCGCGAATGTCCCGCCGTCCGAGCCCACCGCCACGACCTCGCGGGTCCCGATCTGGAAGGTGAGCGGCGTCGCGCCGACGTCAAGGTCGCGCCGCTGGTCGGCCGTGATCGTCCGGGTCCACAGCCTCTGGCCGGAGCCGACGTCGAACGAGACCACCGCGTCGTCGGGGTTGCCCGCGCCGACGAAGCCATGACCGGCGCTGTCGATGGCCGCGGAGGACCAGACACCTGAGCCCAGCGCGCAGTTGCCGCGCACGCAGAGGTTCCAGCGCAGAGCGCCGGACGCGAGGTCGAGCGCCACGATCCGGCCCGCCTGGAGCGGCGTATCGCCGTACGGCGACGCGACTCCGACGATGACGGTTCGCCGGTGGATCGCCGGTGATGACCAGATGGTCGGGCGGCTGCCGGGCGCTGCCCAGTCCCACAGCTTCTTGCCGTTGGTGGCATCAAGCGCCAGGACGTGACCGGTGAGTGTTCCGACGACCAGGGTGTGGCCGGAAATCGCAGGTGTGCCGCTGATCGCGCCGAGACCCTCGTCGGACCAGACCTGCGCGCCATCGTCCAGGTGATACGCGTCGAGGCGGCCGCCGTATGACGCTGCGTAAACGAGGCCGTTGACAACGACCGGCGTGCCGTCCACGGCGCCGTTCAGCGTGTGGGACCACCTGAGCCTGTAGTGCTTGAGCTGGTCGCGGGTCAGCGTCGCGCCCGCCGGATGGCCGTCACGCGACAGGTCCCCACGAAACATTGGCCAGTCGGTGGTCGATCTTGCCGCCACCTGTGCTCCGCTGCTACAGCTCACGCCGAGCACCAGCGCGCAAATCAACGCAGCTATTGGTCGCAACAGGCGCTCCTGGCTAAGGGATCGCGGCCTGGTGCGCGGAAGGACGGGCGATCTCGCCGGTGCCCATGCGGTCGTGCAGCCAGCGCAGGGGTCGCGGCGCCCACCAGTTGGCGCGGCCGAGTATGCGCATGACGGAGGGAACGATCAGGATGCGGACGATGGTCGCGTCGATCGCGATCGCGATTGCAAGGCCGACGCCGATCGACTTGATGATGACGACCTGCGCCAGGGCAAACGCGAAGAACACCGCCACCATGATCGCCGCCGCGCCCGTGATGAGCCGGCCGCTCTTTTCGAGCCCCAGCGCGACCCCGCTCTCGTTGTCGCCGGTGCGGCGGTACTCCTCCTGGATGCGGCTGATCAGCAACACCTCGTAGTCCATGGACATGCCGAAGACGATGCTGAAGAGGATCACCGGGATGCTGGGGTCGATCGACTGGGCCGTGAATCCGAGCAGGTCGCTGAAGTGGCCTTGCTGGAAGACGAAGACCAACGCACCGAAAGAGGCGGATATCGAAGCTAGGTTCGTGATCACGGCCTTCAGCGGCAGCACCACCGACCCGGTGAGCATGAACAGCACGATGTACGTGACGAGCACGACCGCACCGACCGCCACCGGCGTGCGCTGGACGATGAAGTCGACGACGTCGAGGTCGAACGCGGTGCTGCCCGTGGCGAGCACCTGACCACCTGGCACCGATTCGGCGCGCACTTCGCTTACGAGGTTGCGCGCCTCATTGGACGTGTAGTCCTTGTTGGTCACAACGTCGATGAGCACGATGTGCGGACCTGCACCCAGAGACAGGGCCTGCTGCAAAGCCGCGGGCAGCTGATCAGGGGAGCCTGAGTACAGCCGCACGTAGTCGGCGCGCGTGAGGCTTGGGTCGACGTTGACGATGCTCTGCACGCTGTCGACGTTCGGAAGGGCTGCCAGGCGACGGCTGAGGTCGTAGATCGCGCCGACGTGATCGGCCGTGAGCGGGCTGCCGTCTGGGTAATACACGACGCCGGTGATCGTGGTCTGGTTCTGGCCGGGGAAATCGCTCCGCAGGATGTCGTAGCCCTGGCGGGCGGCGTTCGAAGGCGGCAGCACGTCGACGTCGCCGTTGGCGAGCCGCAACTGCAGGAACGGCGTACCCGCCAGCACGAGCACCACCACCGCCGGCACGAGCACGAACAGCGGGCGCTTCATCACCCAGGTGGCCATGGCGTGCCAGGCGCCGGTTCCTTCAGGACCGCGGCGCCAGATCCACGGCAGGCGGAGCCGATCGACGCGCGGGCCAAGCACGGCCAGCAGCGCAGGCAGGAACGTCAGGCCATAGACGACTGCGATCCCGACCACGATCGCCCCAGCCGCACCCATCGATGCCAGGAACGTGCCCTGGAAGAACAGCATCGCGGAGAGCCCGATGGCCACCGTGATTCCGGAGAACGTGATCGCGCGTCCGGCCGTGGCCATCGTGATCGCGAGCGCCTCCTCGCGCGGTTCGCCCGCGGCGAGCTCGTCGCGAAAGCGGCTGACGATGAAAAGCGAGTAGTCGATCGCCACGGCAAGGCCGATGAGCGTCACGACGTTGATCGCGTACTGGGAGACGTCGGTCAATCGCCCGAGGAACAGGGTCCCGCCCACGCCGCCGACGATCGCGAGCACGCCCACACCGAGCGGCAGCAGAGCTGCGACGACTGACGCGAAGATCAGAACGAGCACCAGCAGCGCGATGGGCAGGGCGACGACCTCGCCGCGCTGCACGTCGGACTCGAGCGTGGTGTTGAACGCGTCGTTGAGCGGCACCTGGCCCGTGGCGACCACCGTCAGCGGTCCTGGATGAACCATCGCGAGCAGCTCATGGAGGTACTTCGCCGCGTTGGATGCCGTGTCTCGGAGCTGCACTTCGACCAGCGCGTGGTGCTTGTCGCGAGACATGAGGTTCGTCGGGTCGGGCACGTTGTACGGCGTGTACACGCTGGTGACGCGTGGGTCCGTCTCCAGCGGCGTCACAGCCTGCTCGAGCGCCGACTTGAACGCGTCGTCGCTCGCGAGCAGCGTGGCGCTGCCGAACAGCAGGGTTATCTCGGAGCTGGGCGATGCCGCCTGGTTCGGGCGCATCTCGTGCTGGATGAGCTTGGATGTCGTGCCCGCGGGGAGCTCGGCGCCGAAGTTGCCGTTGGCGGCGAGGTTCCCGCCCGTCACGACTCCGCCGATCGAGAGGCCGAGCAAAAGGGCAGAGAACACGAGCATCCACCAGCGCGTCCGATAGACGAAGCGGCCCCAGCGAACAAACATAGAAGGGGTCAACCATACCCGCCGGGGTACCGGCGGTTCCGCAGGTCTAGCGGCTTACTTCAGCTTCCACTGGATCCCTTTCAGGATCGGGCCGCATTCCTTGGAGAAGGCCGGCATGTTGCTGGCGATCGTGAGCATGTACATCGCGTAATACACGCTGCCGCTCGGGTTGGCGCCGACGAAGAGCAGCGCCGCGGCCGGCACAGTCTGGGCGCCGCTGGTGAGCGTGAAACACAGCTCCCACGAGATGCCAGGGACTCCGTTGAGCGAGCCGGTGGTGGTCTTGCTGCCAGGGCAGCTGTTCGTATCCGGGAACTGCTGCTTGAAGAACGTGTCGATGGTGACCTTGTTCTGCTGCGCGCTCTGCGGCGGACTCGACAAGCCGCTCGCGATTGTGATCGAGCCGGTGCCGCTCGGACCGACGAGCGTGATGGATTCAGAGTCCTGGGCGGCAACCACCCACCCGTCGGGCAGCGGCACCGCCACGCCTGCGTTGGAGGCCGACGTCGGATTGGAGATGGTCGGCGGTGGCGAAAACGATGGGACTGGGCTCGGCGAGCCGGCGGGTGATGGGCTCGACAGCTCTTTGACGTCGCTGGCCGCCTGGTTGCTCGCGTGCGCAAAGCCGACGGCGAGCACGGTGCCCACGCCGGCCATCACCAGCACCAGCACCACAACCGCCGCGATGATCGCGATCCACGGCGTCCGGTGGACCGGCGGCTGAATTGCGCCGGTGGCGGGCGGGTAGTAGGGGCTCTGGTAGGCCGGCGGTGGCGCGGGCGGCGGTCCGTAAACGGCGGGCGGTGGCGTCGTGAACGCCGGCGGTTCGGTGAAAGGCGACGCCGGAGCGACACCGACCGGCATGGCGGGTGCCGGTGGCGGAGCGTTCAGCGGAGAGCCGCACGCCATGCAGAAGCTGTTGCCGTCAGGGTTCTGCGTGGCGCAGCGCGGGCAAACGAGCGCCATTCCTCAGCCGCGCCTCGTCGTGTGCGCGGTTGTTTCAGCGCGCTCGCGTCTGCTGCGCTTGAGATGCGACGGCGCCGCGGTCAGCGCCATGCCGCAGTTCGGGCAGAACCCTGACGCGACGATGTGCATGTGGCAGTTGGGGCAGACGGTCTCGGCGAACCCCATGTGCGCCGCCTCCTCCAGCAGCGCGTGATGCAGGAGGTATCGGATGTACACGAGCAGCGCGCCGACGATCGCGGCCTGCCAGATGAGGATGAACAGCGGATTGATCGACGTCTGGGCCAGGACCTGGCCGCCGCCTGAGAACGCGACGTGCGCGAGGAGCGCCATAACGACTCCCCCGATCTCGCGGCCGCCGAGCTTGCCCAGCCGCTGGCGCCAGATGGTGGCAACGATCATCCCGGTCGCGCTCCCCTGCAGCAGCGGCTGCAGAACGGCGATGGTGGCGAGGCTGTAGATCCAGTTGCCCGGCGTGACGTGAGCGGGCAGCGATGCGATCGTGCTCGAAAAGTTGATCAGCGTCTCGGCCAGGCTGAAGCCGAGGCCCGCGGCGACTCCGAATACGAGCCCGTCGACGGTCTCAGGAAAATCCACTCGGTTTGGAAGGAAGATCGCCGGCAGCGGTTTGACGACCTCCTGCACCACCGGCACGAGCACGCCGAGCAGCAGGACGGCGCCGACGTTGACGCTTGGCCGGCCGAGGGGGTTTGGGTTGTACGCAAGCGGGTTGTAGACCAGGTGCACGAGCAGAGTGACCACGATGCCCGCAATGACGCCCCCACCGATGGTGAAGCCCAGCACCACCGCCGGCTCATCCTTGTAGACCTGCGCCTCGTACAGGTAGATCAGGTACAGGACCGGGACGAGGAACGCCGAGACGAGGATCGCTGCGGTGATCAGGCCCGCGATGTACAGGATGAGCACGCCCGCCAGGCCGGCGATGAGCGCCCAGCGAAACTCGTGGACCTTGTGGTGGCCGAGGTGCGGGAACAGGGTCGTGATGACCGACGGCTGGGCCACGTGCTCGGCGGGATGCGCGGCGTAGCGGTGCTCGCGCGTCCTGGCATTGCCGAACTCGTAGGTCGTGCCCTGGTGGGCTCCGCAGCGCGTGCAGAAGACGCCATCCGGGACGTCATGCGAGCAGTGGTCACACCGCATTAGCCCGGAAAGGATAGTTGCCCGAGGTGGGCTTTCAGCCCGTTTTAGGCTCCCTTAGGCTCCCTTGGTAGCTTCGGCGGGTTCAGGCGGGACCCAGCCCCGCATGAAGTGGCACGAGTAGTGGCCCTGGTGCTTGTCGAAGTAGCGCTGGTGGTACTCCTCGGCGCGCCAGAACTTGCTCGCCGGCACGATCTCGGTGACGATCGGCTTCTTGAAGTAGCGCTGCGCCTCCTCCTTCGACCGGAGGGCCTCCTTCTCCTGCTCGGGGTTGTGCGTGAAGATGACCGAGCGGTACTGGTGGCCGTGGTCGGGGCCCTGGCTGTTGAGGGTCGTGGGGTCGTGCATGTTCCAGAACGCGTTCAGCAGCTCCGCGTATGTGACCCTGGACGGGTCGTAGGTGACCTCCACGGCTTCAGCGTGGCCGGTCCGGCCCGAGCAAACCTGCTCATACGTCACGTTGTCGACGTGGCCACCCTCATAACCCGAGACAGCCTCGATCACACCCGGGATCTCGTTGAACAGGTGCTCGACGCCCCAGAAACATCCGCCAGCAAAAGTTGCTTTTTCCATGCCCGCGCTCCAGCATACGCCCCGACCAGGTGCCGCCAGATCGGAGGCGCTGGTACGTCATACCGGAGAACGAGAGGTGGGAACGGAGCAGCTGGCCGCCGTCCTGGCGGCCATTTCCGTCGTAACGGGCCTGACGGCGACCCTGTTCGCCTTCCGGGCTGACGCCGCATCGCGCGGCGCGCGGAAGGAGGCCGCCCGCCGGTGGGATGACATGGTCCGGCCGCGGCCGCACTTTACCTTCGTCAGCCCGCCCCTGACCGGGCAGCCGATCGAGGTCGAGGTCGAGAACCTGGGCGGCACGCTCGCGGCCGGCGCGGTCGTGGCGGCTTACGGCGAGCAGCTGTTTGCGAGCGAGCTCACCCTCCCCGACAAGGCGCCGCCGCGGCGCATCCTCCTGCCGTACGTGGTCAAGGCGTGGCAGCCGGCCCGGCAGCCGGTCCTGCTGCTCGTGGCGGGGCGGGACGTCAGCGGCCGGTGGTGGGACTGCCTGGACGGCATGAAGGTCATCAAGGATCCCCGCCGCTGGATCGACGGCCATCTGAGGGAGATGCGGCTCCAGGGCGCGGTCAGCTTCCCAGAGCTGAGCGGGTCCCCCTCCCCGCCTCGTGGGGAGGTCAGGAGGGGGCGCTAAACCAGCCCTTCCCTCCCCACCCAGTGGCGAGGCCAGGTGGGGGCGTCAGACCAGCCTCGCCTCCAGGCTGATGGGAACCGCCTTCAGGGCCTGCGACACCGGGCAACCCGTCTTCGCCTCTTCTGCGAGCTTGTGAAAGCCGGCGGCGTCGATGCCCTTCACCCGGCCGCGGACGCTGAGGCGAATCTGCGTGATGCCTGTCCCCGGCACGAAGTCGACCTCGGCGGTGGTGTCGAGCCGCTCGACCACGTGGCCCGCCTTGGACAGCCCGTTGCTGAACGCCATGCAGTAGCAGGACGCGTGCGCGGCCGCGATGAGCTCCTCTGGGCTCGTCTTGCCGTGCTGGTGCTCGGCGCGCGCGGCCCATGTGATCGGCAGCTCGCCGAACGCTCCGGTCGCGGGCTTCACATGCCCGCTGCCGTTGACGAGGTCACCTTCCCACCTGGCTTCGGCACTGCTGGTCGCAGCCATCGACTCCTCCTATGCGCCTGAAGGACGGTTTACCGGATCAGCTTAGAGCCAGGCTCCGGTAAATCGCGTGAGGGTGCTTCTATCCTGAGCGCGCGTTTTCAGGGTGATCAAGCAAGTAAGGGACGACCTGCGCGACGAAGGCCTCGTGTACTCGTCTGACTCACAGCCGGGGATCGCTCGGCGGCGCCGTGGCCGCGGATTCGAGTACCGGGACGCGGAGGGCAAGAAGGTCCGTGACGCGGCCACGCTCGACCGGATTCGCGCGATCGTCATCCCGCCGGCCTGGGCCGACGTGTGGATCTGCGCGTCCCCGCGCGGTCACGTGCAGGCGACAGGCCGTGACGCGCGGCGGCGCAAGCAGTTCCGCTATCACCCGCGATGGACTGCCCTCCGCGACGCCAACAAGTACTCGCGGCTGATCGGGTTCTGCCGCGTGATGCCTCGGATCCGACGGCGCGTGGCTCGCGACCTGCGCCGGCCCGGCCTGAGCCACGAGAAGGTCGTGGCGACGGTCGTGAAGTTGATGGAGATGACGCTCATCCGCGTCGGCAACGACGAGTACGCGAGGCAGAACGGGTCTTTTGGCTTGACCACGCTTCGCGACCGGCACGCGAAGGTTCGCGGGGGCACCGTGCGGCTGACGTTCCGCGGCAAGTCGGGCAAGGAGGTGGAGGCCGAGGTCACCGACCGGCGCGTGGCACGTGTGGTCAAGCAGTCGCAGGAGCTGCCCGGCCAGGAGCTGTTCGCGTACATCGATGACAGCGGCGAGCGGCGCACGGTCTCATCGCAGGACGTCAACGACCAGCTCCGTGAGACGACCGGCGCCGACTACACGGCCAAGGACTTCCGCACGTGGGCCGGCACCGTGCTGGCGGCAGTCGCCCTGCGTGGGCTCGAAGGGTTCGAATCGGAGGCGGAGGCAAAGCACAACGTTGTGAAGGCCCTCGACCGCGTGGCTCGCCGCCTCGGCAACACGCGCGCCGTGGCAAGGCGGAGCTACGTGCACCCGGCAGTGCTCGACTCGTACCTCGACGGCTCGCTCGGCCGGGCGCTAGCGAGGCGCGCCGAGAAGCTGCTCGAGGAAGGACCCATCACGCCGTCGGTCGAGGAGGCTGTGCTGTCGATCCTCCGCCGCCGTCTCCGCAAGGAGTCGCACGCGGCCGCTTAGTCGATACTGAGCTCATGAGCAACGAGGCAGGAACCAGGATCGGTGTCCACGAGGTCGTGCCGCGCGATGAATGGATGGAGCGGCGCCAAGAGCTCCTGGCGCGTGAGAAGCAGTTCACTCGTGCTCGCGATGACCTGAGCCGGCAGCGACGCGAGCTGCCCTGGGTGAAGGTTGAGAAGCGCTACCTCTTCGATGGGCCAAACGGCTCTGAGTCGCTGTCAGACCTGTTCGGTGGTCGCAGCCAGCTGATCGTCTACCACTTCATGTTTCCGCCCGACTGGGAGGAGGGCTGCCAGAGCTGCTCGTTCTGGGCCGACCACTACGATGCGATGCAGGTGCACCTGAACCATCGCGACGTGACCTTCGCCGTGATCTCGCGCGCGCCGCTCGCGAAGATCTCCGAGTTCCAGCAGCGTATGGGCTGGAAGTTCCTGTGGCTGTCGTCCTTTCATACCGACTTCAACTACGACTTCGGTGCGTCGTTCACGCCGCAGGACGTCGAAAGCGGCGCCAAGGTTTTCAACGTCGGCACCATGGAGCCGGGGATGTCAGACCGCGAGGG
>Ga0070697_100003272_pt1 | contig 12438 bp, 9 predicted proteins | sample KBSK1501metaG_FD_65475 | JGI IMG/M metagenome (GOLD analysis project Ga0070697, IMG submission 65475) | Corn, switchgrass and miscanthus rhizosphere microbial communities from Kellogg Biological Station, Michigan, USA - KBS K1-50-1 metaG | ecosystem: Host-associated > Plants > Roots >... | reverse complement strand
GCGTCCAAGCAGTTGTTTCCTACAGCCCGATACCGCTGTGCCATTTCCGATGAAGGAAGTAGCCAGGATGGTGCCGTCAACGGTCTGGACGCTACACACAGCTAAGTGATGATCAAGATTGAGATCCACCGCGCAGATACGTGTATCGGCGGCGGTGAGTTGCTCTATGACTTTGGCGGGCGCCTCGAAGGTCTTTTCGAGAGGGGTATGCAACCACCAGCGATCTCCCTTGCGCACGAGTTGCGGACTGCCCATCAGATCACCAGCAGGGAGATCGCGACCGAGCGTGTGTAGTTTGAGCCAGGACCAGCACGAGCCGGTCCAGACCTTGAGCATGATAGAATGGGTACAACGCTCGCGCCAAAGGCTTGCGTAGAAAGGAGCTGACTTATTCCATGATCGGGGCGGGACTGGCGGCCGCTCGCCTCCACGGCCTACGCTTGCCCTTCTTCGTTTGTTTGGCTGCGTGTTGCTCCTTACGTGCTCGCCATTTTTTGAGCGAGGAGAAGAAGGAGCGAGCCGAGCCGAGCGCGGCATTGATGGCGGCGCGTCGGAACATAGCAGGGATATCTGGCGCGAGATCGGTGAGTGGCATGATCGGATGGGGATTGGACTCCGTTGTATGCGTGAGTTTCTCCAGGGCCGTGAGGGCCTCCTTATTTTTGAGGGCAAGAAGACCTTCGTGTGCCTGGATGACTTCAAAATAAAAGGCCACGACGCGATTGAAGAGGACCTGGTTTGCCGCGAAGTAGGCAGCATACTGCGGCGGATAGTGTAACGCCTGCCTGATGGTTTTCGTGGCTTTTGCCATGTTCAGTACCTCCTCTCGCAAAATATATCGTATCTCTCTGAGAGCATACCAGACTGATTTGAAATTGTCAAACATGCGTTCTATAGAGGCGCGGTTCATGGCCATTGTGGACGCACTCAATGCCATTTTCGGACGCGGGACGCTGGTCTTCGCCGTCCAGGGTCTTACGCATGCCTGGCGGATGCGACAGGACTGGCGCTCGCTGCGCTTTACCAAGCGCTGGGATGAGCTGCTCACCATCTGAGGGCAGCGATGAGGAGAAAGGGAAAGGTTGAAGTGCGCGTGGCTGAGCATACTTCCTGCTGATCCAGTGAAGACAACCCACAATCCCTTGCTCGCAACCGCACTCCGAGTTGTTGAGCGGTGTTATTCGAGTGCTTGACAAATCGCAACCTCTCAGGTACTCTTTCTATCATACAAGAATTTTTGATGATCACGAAACAGCCTTGACGCGAGGAAAGTACGAGCGTTTGCGCGCGCAGAGAGCCGGCGGGTGGTGTAAGCCGGTGGCGTAAATCCTCCGAAGCTCCCTTGCGAGCTGCGTGGGTGAGACGGTTCTCGGCCTACAGTGGCGCGAGAGCCTGCGTAGCCTGCGCCGGGAACTCCCGTTACAGAGTGCGGGTGTGTTGGCACTCGACAAGGCCGCTCTCGTGAGCGCGCGGCAAAACAAGGTGGTACCGCGAAAGCGCTTTTCCGCGTCCTTTCGCCCTTGTCAGGGCGGAGGGCGTTCTTTTTGGTCCTCCGCAACATCCGCCGCGGCAACGGCGCCCGGCTACTCTGTATCGCGACAAGGAGGACCGTATGACCGAACTGAAAAACGAACCGTCTCATGTGCCTCATGTACGCCCACCGCGCTATGACTTTCGAGCTATCGAGGCGAAATGGCGCAAGCGCTGGGAGGAAGAAAAGCTGTACGAGGTGGATCCCTACACGGCACACAACCCGTTCTATAACCTGATGATGTTTCCGTATCCCTCGGCGGAGGGCCTGCACGTTGGCAATATGTATGCCTTCGTCGGCTCGGATATCCATGGGCGCTGGCGAGCTATGAACGGCTCTGATGTGTTTGAGCCGATGGGGTTTGACGCCTTTGGCATTCATAGCGAGAACTTCGCGCTGAAAAGAAACATTCATCCGTTCATCCTGACCGCGCGCAACGTGGCGCGATTCCGCGAGGAGCAGTTGAAGCGCATCGGCAATCGCTTCGACTGGTCGCACGAGGTGCAGTCCACCGACCCGCGCTATTATCGCTGGACACAGTGGATTTTTGTGCAGTTGTTCAAGCACGGCCTGGCGGAACGCAAAGCCGCTCCCGTGAACTGGTGTCCCCATGACCTGACGGTGCTGGCCGATGAGCAGGTGATTGGTGGCCACTGCGAACGCTGCGGCTCCGTGGTTGAGCGCCGCTGGCTGTCGCAGTGGTTTCTGAAGATCACGAACTACGCGCAGCAACTACTGAAAAACCTGGATGTGCTGGATTGGGACGAGCGGGTCAAAACCGCGCAGCGCAACTGGATCGGGCGCTCCGAGGGGCTGGAGTTCTCCATGTCCATCGAAAACTGGCCAGCGGAGCGCGTTCAGGTCTATACCACGCGTCCTGATACCATCATGGGCATGACGTTTGTGGCGCTGACCCCGCGCCATCCCTTGATTGCGGTGATTACCGGTGAGACGCACCACGAGGCGGTTCTGGCCTACCAGGAGACCGTGAATCAACCATTCGCGAAGAATCCAGGGGACGAGGCGCCCATGACGGGCGTGTTTACCGGAGCGTACGCGCTGCATCCTCTGAGCGGCGAGCGCGTGCCGATCTGGGTGGTGGACTACGTGCTGGAGGGCCACGGCACGGACGCGATTATGGGCGTGCCTGCTCACGATGGCGCCGACCTGGCCTTTGCGCGCGCTATGGGTCTGCCGGTGCGCATTGTCGTGCAATCGGTGGCTGGTGACGTGACATCCGTGGATGAGGGAGTGGCCTTTACCCGTCCCGGCGTGCTGGTGGATTCCGGACCGTACTCGGGTCTGACCTCCCAGGAGGCGCGGGCGGCGATCATTGGAGAGTTCGAGGCGCGTGGAATCGGCAAACGCGCGATCAAATATCGCCTGCGCGACTGGTTGATCAGTCGCCAGCGCTACTGGGGTCCGCCCATTCCCATCATCTACTGTCCGACGCATGGCGCGGTGCCCGTGCCCGAGGACCAACTGCCCGTGCTGCTGCCGGAGACCGAAAACTGGCGTCCAATGGGAACAGGCTCTTCGCCCCTGGCCGCGCTAGAGAGCTTTGTACAAGTTGCCTGTCCCATCTGTGGAGAACCATCCAGGCGCGAGACCGACGTGAGCGACAATTTCCTGGACTCTGCCTGGTACTACCTGCGCTATCCCTCGTCAGACGATGACACGCGGCCCTGGGATCCCGCGCTGGTGCGCAGGTGGCTGCCGGTCGATATGTACATCGGTGGGGTGGAGCACAGCGTACTGCACCTGCTGTACGCCCGCTTCATCACGATGGCCCTGCACGATATGGGGTACCTGGACTTCACCGAACCCTTTACGCGCTTTCGCGGGCACGGCATGATCACGCAGGGCGGAGCGAAGATCTCGAAATCCAAAGGGAACGTCATCAATCCCGACGAGTATAGCGCGAGCTTCGGCGCGGATATCTTTCGCGTCTACCTGCTGTTTATGGGATCGTATGAGATCGGAGGCGACTTCAGCGACCGCGGTCTGGCCGGCAGTGTACGGTTCCTGGACCGGGTCTGGCAACTGGTCACGCAGCGCGGTTCGAACGCTGCCAAAGCCGCGCCCGAGGGAGTGGCCAGGCGCGAAATGCACCAGACCATCAAGCGGGTCAGCGAGGATATCCCGGTGTTGAAGTATAACACCGCCATCGCCGCGCTGATGGAGTACCTGCGCGCGCTGGAGGAGCGTCCTGCTCAGGTTCCCATTGCTCGGGAGGAACTGCGCACGCTGCTGCTGCTGCTGGCCCCGTTTGCCCCTTTCATCACGGAAGAGTTGTGGGAGAGCCTGGGTCACACCAGCTCGATTCACCGCGCCGCGTGGCCCTCTTTCGACGAGGAGGCGCTGCGCCAGGAGTTCATGACCATCGTGGTGCAGGTCAACGGGCGGGTGCGCGACCGGCTGGAAGTTTCGTCGGACGCCTCGGAGGAGGAGATTCGGCAACTAGCGCTGGCCAGTGAGCGGGTGCAACGCTTCCTGGCTGGACAGGCGGTGAGCAAGGTGGTATATGTGCCAGGGAGGTTGGTGAATGTGGTGGTGGGCCCATGAGAAAGGGGAGGTGGCGGAAAACAAGGCGCTGATCAGTGGTCATTGATAAGGAAAAGGGCCGGGATGTTACTTGAGAGGTGCATCCCGGTTTTTTTGGGTTTACAAGCTCTGGAGGGGGTGGTTTGGCAGCGTGCCCACCGTTGGGACGCCTGCGGCGTCAGCCGCGCATCTCCAGGGGCAAACGATCAACGGCGCCTCTGACTCGTGAACCCTCTCCCACATGGGTGCAAAAAAGTGACGCTCACCCTTCTATAGAGTACTCTGTTTTACAAGGGCTCAAGCCCAAGAACACGCCTCACCACGGTCTAAAGAACCGTGGCTTGCGGCGGGCTAAAGCCCTATCCTGTCAGGTAGAAAGAGTACAGATATGTCAGTCACAGAGATTGTGCACGTTGAGGAGCAACTACGCTCCCAGGGCAAGGAATCGGCCGAACGACAGGCCGCTCTCTCAAGGCTTTACGCGCAGGGACTCCATTGCCTCCCTATCCCAGTCAATCCCTATGCCGGGCGTTGATGGCGCGACTGCGTTTCCGTCATTGACTTCGATCTCTGACCGCGTGACCATGCGCAGTTGTGGGATGTATTCCACATAGAGCGCGTTAGGTACCGCTGCTGCCAGGCTGACATGTAGCTCCATCAGGAAATGAGGCGCGATCTTGACATTAAAGGTCTCAGCCAGGTGTGCGATCTTTAACCAAGGGGTAATTCCTCCAACGCGCGCTGCGTCGGCCTGGATGATGCCGGCCGCGCCCATCGCCAGGTACTCGCGGAAGTGACTGGCCGAGTAGAGGCTCTCGCCTACAGCAATCGGGATGCTGGTTGATTCTGCCAGGAGACGGTGACCGGTGATGTCTTCGGCAGGCAATGGCTCTTCGAACCAGTACACATCAATCGTTTCAAACAGGTATGCGCGCCGTTTGGCCTCAGCATAGGTCATCGATTGGTTTGCATCTATCATCAGGTGTATACATGGCCCCACGGCTTGACGAACCGCTTGGAGACGCTCCAGGTCCTCGCTGGGGTCCGGCTTGCCAACTTTGATCTTTACGCCTCGCCAGCCCTGGGCTTTTGACCTCCTGGCTCCTTCGACAAGTTTCTCGGTGGGCAATTGCAGCCAGCCTCCCTCTGTGTCATAGAGGGGCACGTGGGGCTGAGCACCGCCTGCCAGTAACCAGAGTGGCTGTCCCAGTGCCTTGCCACGCAGATCCCACAGGGCTGTGTCCACTGCAGCGAGCGCGAGGCTAGTAATGGGACCTACCACTGTACCATGCGTGAACCAGAACAGCTTTTGCCAGATGGCCTCGATCTGTCTGGCATCCTCACCTACGAGCAACGGAAGCAGGTCATGACGCAAAAGTTCGAGAATAGCACGGCCCCCCGTCCCGATGGTATAGGCATAGCCCGTTCCCATCAGGCCGTCTGCCGTAAAGATATCAACCAGGATGGTCTCCTGCTTGACGAAAGATTGGATTGCGTCCTGGCGTGGACGCTCTGGCATAAGATCATAGAGGGACACCTCTACCCGCGTTATTTTCATTCTGGCCTTATCCTTTATGGCTCTTGAGTTATTTGAAGCATTGCACTGTTAAGGTGCAACCGCTCATCGTATGACAACCATCGCGTGAATCTCGATTTCTGGCATCCATACAGTTACTACGTGCTCGGTGTATGACCATTGAAGTGCCTTTCCTCCTGGTTCTAACGTTACCGAGTGGGGAATGTGATCTCTTCGCACGTGGATACATACCTCGCGTACAGACGGGATCTGCTCGTTGTGAACCAGCATTCCCTGGCGCTTCTGCGCGAAATAGTTGAGCAGATGAACAGTGAGGACATCATCTTTGTGCTGAAGCGCTACCTCCAGGTGTAGCGGCTTTTCAACGCTGATCTTCCGCTCTTTCGGGGGCAATACAAGCTTCAGTAATCCCTGCACGATGTCTCGCACCTGCGAGTGACCATCCCGATAATACGAGGCGAAAGGGTCTATCGCGATGAAGCCCGCTATGCCTTTGCCATAATGGTTTATGGTGATAGCGGGACCCACGCTCTCCTGACCCGGAGGGCAGGCTCCAAATGTTGTATAGTGCTGCCAGTGCTCTTCGTCCTGGATACCATCACGCCAGACCTCGGCTCGTGGTCCTATCAGGTCCGCCAGGCTCTGGGCGGTTCGCGCCTGTACTCGCACAGCGGTACCCCACAGTTGTAATGGCATGTCAGGGAGCCCTTGCAGATCACGCAGTTCGGGCGCGAGCCGTGTATAGGAGATGGGCGAAGGGAGCGTCTCTACCATCTCCAGACCCAGGATATGCGCCAGCCGTCCCTGCCCCTGCCAGCGGTACTGCTCATCCCACCATCCGCTGCGACCCGTTACAAGCAGCCGACCGCCTTCGCGTACGTACTGGTCGAGCGCTGCGATTGTCGCATCTTCGAGTAAGCATTGCTCCGGTATAACGACTGCGGATTGCTGACTCAACTCGCGTCGGAGCGTCGGTTCATCGTAGATCAGGCAGTGGACACCTGCTTCAACAAGGAGTAAATGTGCCCCCGCGACACGATCTGTTCTACTGGTGCTATTCAGGCTCCCAACGGGTCCGAGTGTCCGTCCTGCGTCACGACCATTGCCCAGAGGGCCGAAGAGTTGAGAAGGTCCACTTGCCAGTAAAGCTACATCCGGGACTACTTTGCTCCCCAGAACAAATGGCTCCCGCTCCCGAACGAAGTCGTAGCCTTCGCGCAGGGCGTCATAGACTGCAGGCTCCAGGGTTCCGTCAGGATACGGCTGGTCTGCAAAGTTGCAGGTGCCGCCGACCGCGAGGATCGTTGCGAACTCCAGCTTGAAGTCGGTCGTCGAGCGGAGCTGCCACTCTCCCCACTGATGAAAGCGTTCGTTCATGAAGTCAAAGGGCCTGCCGATCGTTGCCTGGTAACGTCCTTCTCTGCTGAGAATAAGCTCATGATTGCCGCCCATAGGCACGGGATCGCAGGAGAAAAAATCGAGATTTAACTCGTCAGGACTGAGCCAGCGTACGAAGCGTCCATTGCTTGTCTCCACGTGGGGACTTGCCCACCGGCCACACGAGTTGTCAGTGAGCAGCAATGTGGGTCGAACGGCATGGACAGTCTCGGACACCGCGTTGAGGTAATGCTGAACCTGTCCACGTCTCCAGATGCGCCATGTTACCCAGCGCTCGTCGTCGCCACTTTCGTCGCGCGTGGTCCATTGCTTCGGGCCGCACCCTTCTTGCTCGCTGGCTGTGCCAGAACTCCAACTAGTCGTTGGCGTTATCGGCCAGGGATGCTTTGGCGCGTGGGGACTGCTCGTAGGCAGGTCCAACCCGGTGGCTTCTCGAAATTGCCGCTGACAAAAGATACAGGTACAGAGCGCACTGCTGAGCCAGGCGCCTCCGTCGAGCCAGATACCGTCCAGCTCGTAGCGACTCGTTGCTTCGTGCAGCAAGGGCAGCGCATATTCCTCAAGGTAGGGCGACGAAGGACAGGCATACGAAGCTTCGTATTGCAACCAGGCTCCCGAAGGCTGCACCCCGTCAGGGCGTACCACCAGCCAGTCCGGGTGCAGGTCTTTGAGGAAGACGTTGGTGAAGACACAGAAGTAGCCAACTGCTTTTAAGCCTTCGGCGTGCAGCGCTTCCGTCATTGTGCTTACGTAATCGCGCGCGAGGTGAGGATGTGGCCTTCCTCGTTCGGTGGGGAAAAAGCAATATCCATGATGGTCATGCATAAAAAAGCTTACCGACTGCACGCCCGCCTCGCGAAACATACGCGCCTGCTTTCGGGCATATTCTTCTGTCATGCCTTCAGCAATTCCTGTCATCCATGCTGGCTCGTGATAATCAAGGTGCAGCTTTCGCCCAAGAGAGCCGTACCATGAATCTTTTGACATCTGTCACTCTCCAGTCCCAGTAGCATATATCGTTTTTCAGAGCAAGACGTGGCACACGTCTGTGCTCAATGAAACGCTCCCAATGTCAACCCTTTGGTGATATTGCGCTGAAGCAGCAAATAGGCAACCAGGATGGGAAGCGTGGCCATCGCAAGACCCGCGAAAAGAGCTCCCTCGTTCGTGATGAACTGACCCTGAAAGCCCAGCAATCCGATAGCCAGGGTCTTACTTTCTGGGCTGTTCAAGAGCACGATTGAGAATTGCACTTCGCCCCAGACGTAGATCAGGCTTAAAATGATTACGCCCACCAGCCCGCCCTTCGAGAGCGGTAGTACGATACGCCAGAGTAAGCCGATTTCCGAACAGCCATCGAGTGTTGCCGCTTCAAGCATCTCTTTGGGGAAGACGGCAAAAAACGAGCGCATGATAACAGTCGCTGTGGGCACAATAAACGCCGCGTAGACTATCGCAACTCCGATCTGCGTATCGAGCAATTGCCAGCTTTCGAGCAGTTCATAGATCGGAATAACCGCTACAATAACTGGGACGCCCAGACTCAGCGAGAACACTCTGAAGAGGATGTTGCTCAGCTGCCCGCCTTTGCGTGCCAGACTATAACCAGCCAGGGTACCAAAACCGACGCCCAGGAGTACCGCCAGCACCGCTACTTCAATGGTGTTGACAAAATAGGTTACGAAACCAACCTGCCCCAATGGTCCATTCCAGGCAATCGGATAGTTACCCGGATTGAACCCCGTCAGCCCGAAGGGATCAGCATAGATTCCAAAGTTTGACTTGAAGGAGAGCAGGCCCATCTCGACAAATGGGCCAATAGTCACAATAGCCCAGAGGATGAGTATGGCGTAGCCGACATACCACAAAGGATGGTATCTCAGGCGTCTTCGTCGAGGCCGGCGCTTCGTCTCATTCTGCGTTATCGCGTGGGGCCGAGTATCAGACTGAATCATCGACACCTATTTCTCCTCTATCGTAATTGCCGCTGGCTTGAATACTGCAATAAAGACAACCGCCAGCAGTCCTATGATTACTGTTGACACGACCGCTATGGCTGATCCAGTCCCGAAGTTGCTGAAGATGAAGGCTTGCTTGTACAACAAAACGTCAAGAACGCTTGTCGCCACCCCCGGCCCCCCTTGCGTAAGACCCCATACAACTGTGAATTGGCGGAACGAAAAGAGTACTTCAAGCAATGTTATCGTTACAATGACTTCACGCGATATCGGCAAAAGGATGAAGAAAAAGCGCTGAAAGACGTTCACCCCATCCAGGTTGGCGGCGTCTTCGATCTCAGGCGGAATGGAGTCCATCGCGGCCAGTACGAATATCATGCAAAAACCGGCCTGGAACCAGATATTGACAAAGATGACCACAAAAAGGGCTAATGTCGGAGATCCCAGCCAGACGTAGTTCGAGCCCAGGTGCAGGATGCCCAGCAGCGTGTTGACGATCCCCCCGGTCGGTTGGAAGGCCAGCTCCCAGAAGACAGTCACAATGATGGCCGGAATAATGTATGGCAGAAAGTACGCTACCTTGAATATGCGCGCCCCCGGCACTCGTTCGTGTATCGCTGCCGCGAAAACCGTTCCTAGCGTAATCGAGAACAGGGTGGTAACGATGCAGATGACAATGTTATTACGCAGAGATAGCCAGAAATCGGGATTAGCGAACAGGCCTTGATAGTTTTGTAAACCAATAAAGGTTGCTGGTCCCACGCCGGACCAGCTATCGAAACTCAAGATAATTGATCGTACAATGGGATAGAGAATGAAGAGTACGATCATCGCCAGCCCCGGCAGTACCATTAAACGTAGAGTCAATGTCGGGACTCCGCGACGATACCCGGACTGGTTGGATGGGCGTAATTTCTTTGCAGTTGCAGCCATTATGGAACATATCTCTCCTTTTGACTGGGACATTTAGCAAGCAGCTTCTCACTCCTGGCGAAAGTATAAAGCGAGCAGTCCACTCGACCCCGCTGTCTGAACGAGCTTGTGAGGTCGAGTGTTCTTCCGCCCGATTTTTATCCTTAATCGAGTGGAGTTGGTGGTTCGCTGCGCACATGATCAAGCGCGTCTTGAAACTTTTGTGCGGTTTGTTGGACATTCGCTTGTCCAGAGAGCATGGCTTGCAAAAGTGGCACCTCTGTCTTTTGACCAATCTCGCCTGGCACATCTGAGTCCCAGATGCCTACCAGCCCAAACTGCTGCCGCAATTGCAGCATCTCCTGAACCAGCGGTGAGTACCGCTTGAGTACGCTGGCTGAGATGGTATCGCTATAGGGAGGAATGGAACCGTTTTCCGCCGCATATGTGCTGATCACATCTGGCTGCATCAGGTAGGAGAGAAATTCTGCTGCGAGCTGCTGGTGCTTTGCGTGCGCCGGGATGACAAAACTGTCTCCGGTGTAGACATCGAAGGGCGTCATGACTCCTGGTATCACCGGTGGCGCCATAAACCATCCAAGGTTATTCAAGTCGACTCCAGCCTGCTGGAGCCCGCTCGGCGAATAGCTTCCCCCCTGTATCATTGCCAGCTTCCCGGCCGCGAATTCTCCCTCTGCCTGTTGTACCTGGAAACCCAGGAAGCCATCTTCAAATACCCCTCGCTGCTTCCAGTCCATCAACGTTTGCAGTGTGTTGATAAACCCCGGGTCGGTATACTTCACGGTTTCGGGCGTGCCTGGCTGCCAATCGGTGATATATTCATCTGACTGCTGCCTGGTTACAGCGCTAGGGAAAAGCGCGTCCAGGTCGTGTCCCAGGTCATAGGGGCTTGCTCCGCCAACGCCCAGTGCCTGGTATCCAGCCTTGTGAAGTCCATCTACCAGCGCGTACCATTGATCCATGCTCGTGAACTGGTGATTGGCCGGGGCGCTCACATGCGCCTTCTCAAAAATCTGCTTGTTGTAGAAAATAGGGCAGATGAGCAAGGTGTCCAGCAGAACGGCGTAATGATGGTTGTTGGCGGTATAGTAGCTCGTCGTTTGCGTACCGTACTGGCCCGCCAAATTAAGTTGCTTCCAAAGCGCATCCAGGCTTGCCAGCTCGTTGTTCTGCACGAGTACGCTATACACACCGGTACTGCGTTGCAGATAGCCGATGTCAGGCGCGTTTCCTGAACTCAGAACAGTGATGTTGGGTCCGCGAGATGTTGTGTCATCAAGCGTCTCAATGCTGATTTTGACGTTCGGGTGGCTTTTTTCAAAGCCGATAGCTATTTCCTGAATCGCCTGTGCCCCCTCACCTTGACTAGACTGCACTCTCAAGGTGGTAATGCCTCCCGTTCCACCTGCATTTCCACACCCACTCAGGATCAGCAAAGTTACCACAACAAAGAGGACTATTGAGAACCTTCCGACCGACCTCTTGCGATCTCGCCTCTGGTCTCCCATGACCAGTTCAGAATCTTCCATTTGTCGACCTCCTTCTGTCCGAAGCAGTGAACTTGCCCGCGTAGAAATCCTATATCGTATAGGATTTCTACAAGAATACCATCTCGTTTTGCTCTTGTCAAGGGGCGCTGGGATGGAGGGTTCTTCCGCGAATCCTTAAACACGACCTGGACAAGGCGAGGTCAGAAATGGTATCCTACTGGAAATCCTATATGATATACGGCACTGAGCCGTGGTGAAAGAAGGAGAATCACAATTTATGGAAAGGGAAAAGCTGATGGATGATCAGGGCCTGGTGTTGAAGTTGCCTGCACGGCAAATGCTGGCGGGTGAAGTCTATGAGTATATTAAAACTCAATTAATGGATCAGCAAATACAACCTGGCGTTCGGATCAATATTGACAAACTGGCGCGACAACTCCAGATCTCGCAGACGCCTATTCGCGAGGCTCTTGCTCGACTGGAGGCCGAGGGATTGGTGACGAAAGAGCCTTTACGTGGCTATTCTTCTACTCCTCTGCTCGATCCTTCTTCTTTCCAGCAGCTTTACGAGATGCGGTTACTGATTGAACCTGCCGCAGCGCGTAAAGCTGCTCAAAACACCTCGGAGGTCGATCTGCTTTTGCTGGAACAGCAGGTCCTGGCGATGCAGGCGGTAAATATTGGAGAGACATACAAAGAATATCGACAATTCTCTGCTGCAGATGCCGCTTTCCATAGCATCGTCGCGCGTACTTCGGGCAACACTTTTCTACAGGATGCTTTGGAGCGACTCCATGCGCATTTACATCTCTATCGTCTGTATTTTCATACTGGTATAGCGATTGAAACTATCTCGGAGCACCGGGAGATTCTCAGCGCGCTCCAGCAACATAATGCTGAGGCTGCGTTTACCGCGATGGCCAGGCATCTTCAATTGGCGCAGCGTCGGCTCACCCAGGGATTTCATAGTTGAGGAAGGAGAGCTATTGAGTAGCAGAAGGGTTTGGGGCGCAGATCATGACTTGCTCGAGCGTTTTCTTGCCGATA
>Ga0070697_100003271_pt1 | contig 12441 bp, 13 predicted proteins | sample KBSK1501metaG_FD_65475 | JGI IMG/M metagenome (GOLD analysis project Ga0070697, IMG submission 65475) | Corn, switchgrass and miscanthus rhizosphere microbial communities from Kellogg Biological Station, Michigan, USA - KBS K1-50-1 metaG | ecosystem: Host-associated > Plants > Roots >... | reverse complement strand
GGGTGAAGAACGCGCTTATTCCTGCGATCAAGAGCGTTCGGGACGCGATCGCGGCCAAGGCGAAGGAATTCCACGACGTAGTAAAGATCGGCCGCACGCACTTGCAGGATGCCGTCCCCCTGACCTTTGGGCAGGAGTTCGGCGGCTGGGCCAGTCTGCTGGAGCGCGACATCAAGCGCCTGGAGCAGGCGCTCGACGGTCTCTACGACCTCGCCATCGGCGGGACGGCGGTCGGCACGGGGCTGAATGCGCATCCCGAATTCCCTGAGCGCGCCGCGAAAAAGATTGCTGAACTCACTGGGCTTCCTTTCCGCTCACATCCCAACAAGTTCGCCGCGCTCTCGGCGCACGATGAGATCGTCTTTGCCCAGGGCGCTCTGGAAACCCTGGCCGCGTCTTTCATGAAAATCTCCAACGACATCCGCTGGCTGGCTTCCGGCCCACGTTGCGGCCTGGGCGAACTCTCGATCCCGGAGAACGAGCCGGGCTCGTCCATCATGCCGGGTAAAGTAAATCCGACGCAGTGCGAAGCCATGACCATGGTGTGCGTGCAGGTCCACGGCGCTACCGCTGCCGTCGGATTCGCCGGCTCGCAAGGCAATTTCGAACTCAACGTGTTCAAGCCGGTGATGATCTACAACTTCCTGCATTCGGTCACGCTGATCGCTGACGCCTGCCACGGCTACGTCGAGTTCATGATCAAGGGCATCGAGGTTGATCGCGCGAAGGTGGACTGGTACGTGAAGAACTCGCTGATGCTGGTTACCGCGTTGACCCCGAAAGTGGGATACGACAAAGCCGCCAAGATCGCCCACACCGCTCACGTAGAGCACACCAGCCTGCGCGATGCCGCGCTGAAGCTGGGCTATCTCACCGGCGAGGAGTTCGATCAGCTGATTAAGCCGGAGAAGATGACGCATCCCTAAGAAACCCGGTGCGTATTTCCGGGTCCACGCGTCCGCTGGAAGCGGTTAAGTGCCGGGAAGAGCATATGGATCTCGAGGAAGTAGTTTCTGACGTCGTCGAAGCGCTGGTTCGCATCGACAGGTCTGGAGAGCCCTTTCGTACTTTCCAGCCTGGGGTCGGGCCGTATGGCGAGCCGCAGTTGGTCAATCGAATTGCAAACCACCTCAATGAGCTTCTCAAGTACGATGGCACCGTACGCACGAAGAGAACCCCAGACCTTCTAATCCCTAACAAATGGGCGATTGAGTTCAAGATTACTCGCCCTTATGGCGACAACGGCAAAGAAGCCGAGAACTGGTCTGTCAATCTCCTCCATCCCTACCCCGGCAATGTAAGTGCTATCGGCGATTGTCACAAGCTCGCTAAGCTCCAAGGAAGGGAGCGAAGGGCTGTAACGGTCATCGGATATGAACACGTTCCTGCCAAAATCGACCTCACGCCGCTCGTTGAATCGTTCGAAGTAATTGCAAAGTATGTGGCCTGCATAAAGCTCTCCTCCCGGATAGAAACTCGCCGCCAGGACCTGGTTCATCCGGTGCACCAGTCGATGAGGATATTCGCGTGGGAAGTGCTTGACCGCACGGCCAGTAGCCTGTCATCTCCGCACACGTATGAACTCAATGTGAGGACTCACAGGCCGAGGCTGCTTGTCAAAACCTAGGCCGCTCAAATTTGCGACTTGGTCTGCACCCACTCCTTTGCTCGCTACCGGCCGGGTGCCCACGTTTCGTGGTGTTCGAAACGTGGGATACTCCCTTCCCTCGCGCGACAACCTCGTGATAAAGTGACTTACGGCTTCGGAAAACCCAGCAGCGCCATCAAGCGTTCGCGAACGGCCTTGATAACCTCGGGCGGCGCGGTGTCGGCGTACTTCGCGTGGCGTGCCCGCCAGTCAATGTTCTTAACCGCATCGGCCAGAACGACTCCGGTGGTCTTGATCTCCCCTGGAAGCTGGACTTCGAAAGGATAGCCTTTTGCTTGATTGGTAAAATCGGAACCACCACTGCGAGGCCGGTCTTTCCGTTGTAGATTTTGGGAGATAAAACAAGAGCCGGGTGCCAGCCACCCTGCTCGTGCCCCTTTCGCGGATCCAAATCTATTTTGATGATGTGCCCGGCATCGGGCACGTAGGCGGCAGCTACCATACCTCTTTGCCGGCCGGCTTGCCCCAGTCCTGCTCTTCGTACCGATTCTCCGGGGTGATGCCTGCGACGAGGGACTCCAGCATGAGCTTCGCGTTCAGCGGCGCAATGGTTATGCGGCCTTCCTCAACCCGGATCTCGAGCTCATCACCTTCCTGCATGTGAGCTTGCTCGAGCACTGTCTTAGGAATGCGGACGGCTTGACTGTTACCCCATTTGACGAGTTGAGCTCGAACAGCTGGCATAGAGTTTCCTGCCTTCGAGAATATACATTGGTATATACATGTCAAGAAGAACTTAATGCGCACTTTCAATGGATTGTCTCCCCGCGGGTTTGCATGCGGCGGCTTGCAAGCCAGAAACTATTGGGAGCTGCGCCCGGCTGCACTGCGCCGGTTTCGGAACGAACAGTCTCTGAATGATAGTTAGGACCGGCTGTTACCGAAGCTGAGGCCACTCAGGGCTCTGACCGAGTTATGACCGGCTCTTACCGAAGCTGAGGCCGCTCAAGGCTCTGACCCTCTCGGGGGCGACGCCCTTGCTCGCCACCAACACCTGAAAACTTTCCCCCATGCCCGCAGGTGTGACCAGATGTTTGAGTTGCAAAGCGACCTTGGCGCGCTCCTGCGGCAGGCGGCATTCTTCGAAGGCATCGGCAAATTGATTCTCCTCGCCGATCCCCATCAGGAATTGTGATTGCGTAAGCAGGGGCTGAACCTGCATGCCATTCTGTTCCGCTGCGGCAGCGAGGGCAGTGAAATTCACATGGGCCGTGATGTCCTGCTCCCCGGGGGCTTCGTAGGGATTGGCGCTCACCGAATGCTGGCGAAAAGCGGTGACTGTGCCCCGATGACGTCCGGCGAGCTGCTCCTCGCGCGTGTAGCCGTAGTCGATTGCAATGATGAATCCGCGCTGTACGGCAGCCGCAAGGCGCGACATGTAGCGTTGCACGATTAGAGGTACCTCGATTCGTTCCCCCGCTTCGGGATGGACGCTGTAACGATCGAGGAACTCCAGTTCCTCGGCGGAGGCTGGCGCCCAGGTTTCGACGAAGCGGCCATTTTGAATGGCTATACGCAACTCGCCCCGCGGACTGATGACTTCCACCGGCAGTGCATCGAAAAACTCATTGGCGAAGATGATGAGTGGGCGAGAACACCGTCCCTCAGCGGCTAAAGCCAAGTCATCAGAAGTCACCTCCGGCACGACTAAACTCCTGCCCTTCCCAATGTCGTCGCGCGCAGGATTGTCTTCGGCGACGGCAGGGGATATCTCTGAAGCGCCGACAAGACCGCCAGCGTCACCGTGGAAGGGCCTGGCTTCAGCCGTGCCGCCCGCCTCGTCAGATACGACCGGCTTTAGCCGCTGCGGGAACGAAGCTTTGCCCTCTTTGAAATGCCTGCCCAGGGTCAATTGCAAGCGTTCCCGCAACGCGCCCGAGCTCTCCGCCAGCGAATAGTGCAGCGCGCGAAAAAACTCCGGAAACTTCTTCTCCGACCAGTCCAGCACATCCTGCGCGAACAATCCGCTCCCAGGGCCTAGTTCCAGCAGCTCAATTCGTCCGGGTGAGCCGAGCACACGCCACAACTCTTCGAACTGTCGCGCCAGCAGTCGCCCGAATACCGCGTGCACATCGCTCGACGTGTAGAAATCGCCTGCCTTGCCGAACTGTTCCGCATTACGCGAGTAGTAACCCAGCTCGGGATCGTATAGGCACAACTCCATGTAGCGGGAGAACGGAACCGGCCCGCATTCGCGAATTTCCTGCTCGATTTTTTGACGCAGGGTCACAGACCTTCCCGCTGGCGCTCAACACGGTTCTGCGGCGTGCGCGTGAACATTTCGACGAGGTAATCGTGCAGGCAGTCGTAGAGCTGGCGCTGGAAGCTCCATTCAAACTGCGGATCATCCAGGTCGCGCGGATGCAGATCAAAGTAGTAGGTGTGCACAGGAACGGACGGGTTCTTAAACTGGATGATTATTTCAACGCCTTCGCCCTTGGCGCGCGCCGAGAAATCTAGCAGCGGGTGTTCATAAAGGCGGAGCTGAGCGAAGACCCGTTCGAGGCGCACGTTGGCGGCGTTTGACACGCAATTGATTCTAGCGGACTTGCACAGGCACGGAATGTGGAAAGCGGATTGAACCACAGAGATATCCTTCGACTGCTCAGGGCAGGCTCCGTGGACATGGAGAAGGCATCAAAACTTCCGACCCACTCCCACATCCTCTTTGGCATACGTACAGGAATCCTGTACAATAACCATTGAGGTTCGGACTAAATGGAAACCACATACACCAGTCTGCGACAAAGCCTCGCTTCCGTTCTCGATCGGGTGGCGAACGACCGCGAGGTGGTCATCATCCGCCGGAAGGGGGACAAGAAGGTGGCCATGGTTCCAGCCGATGAATTGGCCGGCCTGATGGAAACCGCGCACCTGCTACGGTCGCCGAAAAATGCCCAGCGACTGCTTAAGGCCTTGTGGCGTGCCGTGGGCCGGAAAGGCAGGCCAGAGCCCCTGGAGAAGCTTCGCCGGGAGATGGGCGTTGGCACGAATCGTTGAACGAGAGGCGATATTCCATCCCGAGTTTCGGCAAGACCTGCGCTATTGGGTGACGACTGACCGCAAGGCGGCCCTACGCATCTTCGAGTTGATTGAGGCGGTGCTGCGAGATCCCTCCACAGATATCGGGAAACCGGAGCCGCTGAAGTACGTGCTGGCCGGTTGCTGGTCGAGAAGAATCACCCAGGAACATCGGTTGGTTTATCGGTTTAGCGAAGGTAGGATTGACTTTCTCCAAGCGCGGTATCATTACTGACGACGCAAATTCTTATTCGTATCGCAGCGCCTCAATCGGATCCAGCCGTGCCGCTTTGATCGCGGGCAGCATGCCGCTGACGATCCCCACGAAACTCAAGATCGCGGTGGACCAGAACAGCGTCGCGGCGTTGATCATCAGGTGGATATCTCCTTCGCTGGCGTCCTTTTCAAACGCGCTCCACAGCGTGAGCGACCCCACCGACCAGGAAACCAGATAAGCCAGCAGCACGCCCAGTACCCCACCGAAAGCCGTAATCGCCAGCGCCTCCGCCAAAAATTGAAAAAGAATATGCCAGCGGTGCGCGCCCAAGGCTTTCTCCACTCCGATCTCGCGGGTCCGCTGGGTCACTGAGACCAACATGATGTTCATCAGGCCAACCCCGCCGATGCCCAGCGTCAGCAGGCCGATAAAACCGAGCAAAATCTTAATTCCGGTGGTAATCACGTGCAGGTCCAGCAAGTCGGCGAAAACATCGAAGACGAACACCGCCCGCTTGTCCTTGGGATCGAAGCTGTGGTGAAAGGCCATGGAATCACGCAGCGCTTTCACGACTTTCTCGTGGTCGCCCTCGTACTCCATGACGATGGAGTTGAGGTAATGCGTATCTTTAAGGTCCCTCATGGCGCTGAAGGGAACGTACACGTGCTCGTTCAGATTCTCGTCACCGTTATTGATGACGTGCTTGAGCACGCCCACCACCTGATAGGAAATGCCGTCCACGCGGATGCTCTCGCCGACGGCATTTTGGCCAGAGAACAGCTTCTTTTTAAGGTCGGCGCCGATGAAGGCCACGCGTGTGTGGGTAAAGTCATCCGCCTCGCTGAATGCGCTGCCTTCCTCCAGTTCCATGCGGCGCATGCGTGCGTAGTGGGCATAAACGCCACTCACTCCGTAGCTGCCGCTGCGGATGCCATAGGCAACCGCGCACTGTTTGAAGGCCTCGGGCGAAACCCGCTTGAGGAGAGGCACTTCAGCGCGGACATAATCGAGATCATTGACCGTGAGGCGCACTTCACTTCCTGCCTTGGTACCGCCCGCCTGCAGTGAAGTCCGGCCAGGAAACGCTAAGACCAGGTTTGTGCCAAAAGAGCGGAAGGCTATCCACAAGCCGCGCTCAAATCCCTCGCCATAAGCCAGCAGCAAGACGACCGTCGCGATGCCCCAGGCCATGCCCAGCATGGTGAGCAGACTGCGGCGTTTGTTATGCCGCAACGCGCTGTAAGCCTGTTGAGCAATGTCTCCGATCATGGTTACTCCTGCCGCAGAGCTTCCACCGGCGGCAGCAGGGCTGCCTTGCGCGCGGGATAGAGCCCGGCGCTGATTCCGGCGATGGCCAACGAGAGAATCGCCGCTGCGGCTGAGAGCGGCACAATGCGCGGCGTGTCAAATCCTTCGGGCGCGGGCAGCTGTGCCAGCAGCGTCACAAATCCTACGGAAATAGCCAACCCGATGCCGCCGCTGAATGCGGTGAGGAATGCCCCTTCGATGAAGAACTGGGTCAGGATGTTGCGGTAGGTGGCGCCGAGAGCTTTGCGCAGGCCGATCTCCTTGGTCCTCTCGGCAACCGAGACCAGCATGATGTTGACGGTGCCGATTGCCCCGAGCCCCAGCGTCACCAGCCCAACCACGCCCAGGAAATAGTCCATGGCGTCAAAGATCTGGTCCACTCGCTGCAAGTTCTCGATGGTGTCCCAATCTTCAAAAGCGCCTTCCAGCTTGGGATCAAAATGGTGGCGGCGAGCGATGATTTGGTGCACCTCCTCCTTGGATCGTGTGTGCTCCGCCTTGTTGAGCGGCTGGTAGTTGATGAACGAAATGGCGTTCTCGGAATTTTTCTCCTTTAAACGAAAGAGATCGCGCATGGTCTCAATGGGAACGAAGATTCGGCCGTTGGTCCCGTTGTTGCCTTCCTTGCCCACTTGGGCCAGAACGCCAATCACGTCAAACCGGATGCCATTGAGCAGGATGGTTGCGCCCACGGCGGGACGTCCCGGGAAGACGTTTTTCAGCAACTCCCAGCCGACTACCGCCACACGGCGGTGCTCCGTGTTGTCCCCTCCGTTGAACCAGCGGCCGGTACCCAGCGGGATGGTGCGAATCTGGTTGTACTCCGGCGCCACACCAAAAACCTGGCCGTTGGTTGAGCCATAATCGCTGACGGCACGAATGTCTTCGCGATTGAGCACGGGAGAAACTGTGCGCAGGGTGCGAGCTTCATCGCGGATGGCAAGATAGTCGCCGTAGGTGAAATGGTAGGTTCGCCCGGATTGCAGACTGCCTTCGACCGCCGGAATCCGCCCGGGGAAAACAAACATAATGTCCTGGCCGAGAGTGGCCACTTGCTTTGCCTGGCCGCTGCGGAAGCCTTCGCCCAGTCCCACTAGCAATAAAAGCGATCCGACGCCCCAGGCGATTCCGAACATGGTCAGGAATGAGCGCATTTTGTGCGCCCAGAGTGTGGCCAGCGACTGGCGAACGATATCGAGTAGCATCCGCATAGCAGTTTACCCCTGCCGCCGGAGAGACGGCAGGGAGGTTGGGTGAGCCTGTGGCGGGGGGTCTCAAGTCCCGCCTTAACATCTGATGTCTGTTACGCAGCGGGGTGACGTCAAGTTCCCACAATCTTCTTTCTGTCCGATTAGACAGGCTTTAGCGGAAGAAGGATAGCCGGTGGGGGTCCTCGCGGTGTCAGCCCAGGCCACGAGGGAAGCCGAGGGTGAAGCCAAGGATACTGCCGCTCCTAAAACGCTGCTATCCAAGCCGGGCAACCTGCCGTCTAATCGCTCGTTCCCGGGCTCGACTAGATTCCGCCCACATTGCCATACGCAAATACAACTCACATAGGGAGGCTTGCACCATGTACCGACAGTCCATACGCGCTCTACTCGTAATCGAAGGTTTGCTTCTGTTCGTACCCCTAGGACATGCGCAGTCCGCCATTCTGGACCTGCCGCGGCCCAGCCAGCACGCGGTTGTGACGCAACGGATCGGAATCACCGATGTCACCATTAACTACCATCGGCCGCTGGTAAACGGGCGAAAGATCTGGGGCGGCCTCGTCGCCTACGGGGAGGTTTGGCGCGCCGGAGCCAACGAAAACACCACCATCGCATTCAGTGATCCCGTGACTATCGAGGGGAAGCCTTTAGCGAAAGGAACCTATGGCCTGCACATGATTCCAGGGGAGAACGAGTGGACAGTTATTTTCTCCAAGAATTCGACCTCCTGGGGCAGCTTCACCTATGACCGGGCCGAAGACGCTTTACGAGTGACGGTAAAACCGCAGCCGGCAGAGCTCCACGAGGCGCTAACCTATGACTTTGATGACCCGAAGCCAGACTCTTCCGTGGTGACGCTGCGCTGGGAGAAGCTGGCCGTGCCGTTTAAAGTCGGTGCTAACGTGAACGAAATCGTTGCGCAAAGCCTGCACAACCAGGTACGCGGCTTGGCACAGTACACGTGGTTTGGCTGGGACGATGCGGCGACGTATCTGGTCGATAACAAGATGAATTTGGAAGAGGCCCTCAAGTATGAGGAGAATTCGATCCAGAATGAGGAACGCTTCGACAACCTGCTGACCAAGTCGCGCATTCTGGACGCCATGGGACGCAAAGACGACGCTACGGCAACCCGAAACAAAGCTCTCGAGATGGCCAATGCGATTCAGCTCCACGGTTATGGCCGCCTGCTCCAGACCCAGGGCCAGCAGGCGCAGGCCTTCGATATCTTCCAGACGAACATCAAGAAGAACCCGAATCACTGGCTCGTCCACAACGAAAGGGCACGGCTGGCTTGTGCGAACGGTGACTTCGACAGCGCCGTGAAAGAAATGAGGCTTGCTGCCGATGGGGCCCCAGCCCAATTCAAGCCGCAAATCGCGAATCTGGTGAAGCGGCTGGAGGCGAAGCAAGACATCAACAAATAACAGTCACAACCAAACGCCGGTTGTTTAACAGATTACTTTAGCAGGTGGCGTTTCCCTCTCCGCAGACGCGGCCTTCTGCTCCGGGTACTCGTATACCCCGCGCCCGCTCTTGCGGCCCAGTCGCCCCCCTTTCACGTACTGCACCAGAAGTGGTGCAGGCCGATATTTCTCACCCAGAGTCTTGTGCAGATATTCGAGGATGTGCAGGCGGGTATCGAGCCCAACCAGATCGACCAGCTCGAACGGACCCATGGGATGGTTCAAGCCTAACTTTAAGGCTTTGTCGATATCTTCCGCTGAGGCAATGCCTTCCTGGAGCATGTAAAACGCCTCGTTGCCGATCATGGCGTTGATGCGGCTGGTGATGAAGCCGGGCGACTCTTTGATCACGACGACTTCCTTGCCCATCCGCTTGCCCACATCGACCACGGTGGCCAGAGTATCGTCGTCGGTTTCGAGCGCCCGGACAACTTCCAGCAGCTTCATCTTGTGCACCGGATTGAAGAAGTGCATGCCCACGCATTTCCTGGCGCGATACGTCACGCTGGCGATCTCAGTGATGCTGAGCGAGGAAGTGTTGGAAGCCAGAATCGTGTTGGGACGGCAGATTTTGTCGAGCAGGGTGAAAATCTCGAGCTTGGATTCCATCTCTTCGGGGACCGCTTCGATCACCAGATCGGCCTCGCGCGCTGCTGCTTCCACGCTGCCGGCAAATTCCAGGCGGGTGAAAGCGGCATCGGCTGCGCCGGCGGAAACTTTTCCCAACTCGACGGCTTTGTCGAGGTTGGCTCGAATTTCGCCCTCCGCCTTGCGCAGGGCGTTGGGCAGCAGATCTTCCAGGATGGTGTGATAGCCGCCCAGCGCGGCCACGTGCGCGATGCCGCGGCCCATGGTCCCGGCGCCGATCACAGCGACCGTCGAGACCTGTGCCACTAGTGTCCTCCCTTTTCCAACTGGCTGAGTACTGCGGTGATATTGGAACTGGCGATGCGCATGTTTTCCGCCAGTCGCTTGCGCTCGTCGGCGTCCATCATTGGAATGGAGGCGCTGATGCGGCGAAGGGTGGTATTGATGTCATCTACATAGTTGATCAGGCGGATGAGTTCTCCGGTAGCTGCCATAATGACTCCTGCTCCTGTTGCCCGCTGCGGGCGATGATGCCGTACCTGCGCCGCGTCCTCGGGAAAAGTCGCGCGCTCGAGGCGAAGCAACCATTCTCACCGGTGCGAGGGATTTAGTAAAGCCAGGACCAACTTTCGTAATGCGGGCTATCGATGTTTTTTGTTGGCTATCTGTGTTCCTAGTGAATCTAATGTGCATGACCGATAAGCCTTTGAAACATTATCTTTTTGCCAGCGATTTCGACCAGACCCTTACCTTCAACGACTCCGGGTACGTGTTGAGCGAGTTGGTTGGGATTCCGACCACAGAATTTGAACGTAAGGCGGAAGGAATGGCGAAACTCAACCTGGTGCAGCAAGGCGCGGAACTGGCTTACCTGCTGCTGCACGATCCCGAGTTTCGTGCGCGGGTGCGCAGAGAACATCTGTACGAAGTCGGCAAGCGCATTCGCCTCAAAGAAAACATTGAGTTGCTCTACCAGATTCTTGAGAAGGGGATCGACGGTTATCGCTTTGATTTCTACGTTCTCTCGGCAGCGCCGGTTGAAGTCATTCAGTCCGCCCTGGAGGGGATTGTTCCTCCGGATCACATCTACGGGACTGAATTCCGCTACAAGGATTCAGCAGAGATTGATACCATCGCTGGCACCACGGCCGGCTATGGCAAAGTAGCCGCGCTCGACCAGTTGCAGACCCAGTTGCAGGTCGGCCCGGACCACATCATCTACGTAGGAGACGGCAACTCTGATGTTCACGTCATGCTGCATGTAAAGGTGCGCGACGGTTTCACCATTGCGGTTTCCGAAGCCAGGCATGTTTCTCAGGTTGCCAAGAGGACCGTCCTCAGCAGTGACGCGCTCGCCGTCCTCGTGCCCATTCTGGAAGAGATTGTGGGCTGGGAACGGCTGCAGATCCGCGAGTTCTTCGAGTCCTACGGGCTGTTGATCCAGGAGTGGGACCGCGTGCGCACTGACTGGCTGACGTTGCGGCCCGCCGCAAGTGAGCTTGCGGAAGCGGTGACCACCGACTGAAATTGTGGTCACGTTTTCCCTATGCGGTGATAATAGCCATATGCTCCGCGACAAGAACCTCATCCCGCTTTCCCACCAGCATCAGCACGTGCTGGCGCTGTGCGTGCGCGTGGACCGTGCCGTCCAAGCGGGCGAAGTTGACCTGGAGGCGTGGCAGGCGGAGATCCAGCAGATTTTTGAGCAGGAGATCGCGATCCACTTTGCAGCAGAGGAGGAGGAACTGTTCCCCGCGGCGGCGCGGTTTCCGCAGGTGAAACCTTTAGTCGAGGAACTGGTTGCGGAGCACGCGGCGCTGCGGGATTTCTTCGGGCGTGCGGCTGGGCGAGCTCTCGATGGCGCCGGTTTGCAGACTTTTGTGGAGAAGTTGGCCGTCCACATCCGCAAGGAAGAGCGCCAGCTCTTTGAAGAAATGCAAAGACTCATGAGCCCGCAGGAACTTGCCGCGCTAGGCACGGCATTGGAGAAAGCCCTGGCAGATGCCTCCAAGGCATGTATATTGCCCACCGCGGCCACCCGGCTGCGGCCCAAGCGTTAAGCCGTCGTCGCTTTCACAGGTTCGCTCTGCCGGTTGTTCGTATGCGTGAGCTTCAGCACCGTGAGCGGCGCGCTGAATCCGGAACCCTGCTCGCTTCATCTAGCAGTCATGAACGAAGAAAGCGATGTCTTTTATCCGCTAGCAAACCATTCCGCGCCGATCGCTCAGCCATCTCGCGGCACTGCGCTCGATGAGTCGTCCTTACTCGATGCCTACTCGCAAGCGGTAGTCGGCGCCGCCGAAAAAATTAGCCCATCGGTGGTCAAGATTGAGGTCGCGCAGGCGGCGGGCAGGAGCCGCTCGGGCGAGCCTCGGGAACGGCAAGGCGGCGGTTCGGGTTTTGTGTTCACTCCGGATGGACTGATTCTCACCAACAGCCACGTGGTGCACGATGCCCGGCGAATTTACGTTTCGCTCGCCGATGGGCGGCGCTTCCCTGCCCACACGGTCGGCGACGATCCGGCAACTGATCTGGCTGTGATTCGCATTGGTGTGCCTAGTAATGACGCTCCGAGCCTCGTGGCCGCGCCGCTGGGCGACTCGCAGAAGCTTCGCGTCGGACAGTTGGCAATCGCCATCGGCAATCCTTACGGGTTCCAGTACACCGTGACGGCCGGCGTGGTCAGCGCTCTGGGGCGTTCTCTGCGCTCCTACTCCGGGCGGTTGATTGACGACGTCATCCAGACGGATGCCTCGCTCAACCCGGGGAATTCGGGCGGGCCGCTGGTGACTTCCGACGCGCGCGTGGTGGGCGTGAACACGGCGACCATCATGGGCGCGCAGGGATTGTGTTTCGCGATCGGGATCAACACGGCGAAATTTGTTGCTGGGCGGCTGCTGCACGATGGGCGCATCCGGCGCAGTTACATTGGCGTCGAGGCCCAGACCGCACCGCTGCATC
>Ga0070697_100003270_pt1 | contig 12442 bp, 12 predicted proteins | sample KBSK1501metaG_FD_65475 | JGI IMG/M metagenome (GOLD analysis project Ga0070697, IMG submission 65475) | Corn, switchgrass and miscanthus rhizosphere microbial communities from Kellogg Biological Station, Michigan, USA - KBS K1-50-1 metaG | ecosystem: Host-associated > Plants > Roots >... | reverse complement strand
GACGATGCGGCACGGTTCGCCGCGGCTGCAGTTGAAGCCAATCGAGGCAACGCTCAGGCATTTCGTGACGCCGGCGTCTATCAGCGAAAGATGGGACTCCGAAAAGACACCTGGCACGGACTGACCGACCGCAAGCTCTTTTCGGAGATGGGCATGTCTCTCTGGTATGAGATCTTCTATCGCACGTTTTCGGATGAGAGCCACGTCAACGCACGAGCAATCGGCCCTGAGCTCGATGAGGTGTTGGCCGCCGACATCGGTCTGGGTTCAAAGTTCGCGCGCTCATTTGAAGTTCTTACTGCCTCGGGTCGCTGCGCTGCGGAGGTAGTCGCCCAGCTCAATCTGACGTTTGAGTGGAATCGGCGGCCCGAGATCCTCAAGATTTCCGAGTCCTTCGAAAGTGCGGTGCGGGCATATCGACACGAGGAGTCGTCTGTCTGACGTTCCCAACGAGAGCGTCCGGCGGTGGAGCAATGCCGTTGTCGGGGCAGAGGCGGACACCGCTACGACGAGCGAGGTAACCGACCTGGAGATCGAGGATTACCGACCTTACGGTGGGAAGCTGGCTACGTGAGTCGCGCCGAAGCGCCCTGTCCGGGCTCCGGTCTTCGCCTCGTGACACGGACGCACAAGGTGCGGCCCGTGACCGATGCAGATCGCGAGCGGTACGCACGCTTCGAGCGCTATGCCACCGATCGTGGCGACACTGAAGAGGCGCAGTACTACCGTTCAGTCATCCCGAAGTGGGAGACCGAGGTCGGCCAAGAACGCGAAACACTGGTCTGCTCGATATGCGGCCGAAGCTCGCTTACGCCAACGCGAGCGGGAACAGCGCGGAAGCATCAGCGGTGGGATGTGGAGCCGCCGTCGTGGTCGCGCGTGTCGCAGCTTCGCAAGGAAATCAGGGTACTGAACGACGAACTCGACCGAATCTTGCTTGCGCTGGAGCCCGATTAGTTCGCGTCGGAAGCCGCGCTGAACAGCTGCGTGACTTTGGACCCGCCGCGGTCCGTCAGCCGCGCTGACGCGTTCTATGACAACCAGCCCTCGGGCATGCGGACAATTCGGCCAGTAATCCACATCGTGGAGACAAGTACGAAAGTCGCGAGACCGACGATTACGAAGAAGAACGGAATCAGCACCCAACCGCCGTAAGCCGCTGCGGCTGGCGCGAGCACGTTCTTAAAGGACGAGTCCAGCAAGAGCGATAGACCAATTATCTCGAGGAGCGCCACCACAGTCACGACGACCCTTGCGTACTTCAGCGGGCGATCTTCTCGGGCGACGATTCCTGGGCCGCGAGCTTCGAACCTCACTACGGGGCTTGGCTCATTCGCGACGATCAATGTAAGGTCCACATACTCACCCGGGTTGAGGAGAACGATTTCGCCCTCCTGAGGCCTCTCCATGAGTGCCCGGCCGTCGTCGCTTGAGGTCCAACTGGCTAACTTGCCGTTGGGGATCTCCCACGTGAACTCGAGGTGCTCAATCGGAAGACCGCCATGGTTGGTGAGCCTTAGCCGAAGCTCAACCAGGTTCGTGACAACCAAGCCGTCGTATCGAATCTCAAGCGGAAAACGCTTGTTTTTCGGAACTAGGTCCCCCGAGGACGTCGCGACAAATCGGAGGTCATGCCGTTTCTCGAGGATGCGGGTCGTAATGACTGTCGCAGGGATACCGATCGCGGCACCAAGCAAGAGCAGAGCGATGGAGTCCCACGACATCATTTCTTGACCGAAGGTGTAAAGCCTGAGACGGACAAACGCGAGTCGTTGGATCTAGGGATCATGCTGCCCGGGCGCACCATGTCCAGTCCGCCGCCGCGAACGCGCACGAGGACGGCCCGGCTGCCATCAGGCATTAGTGCCAACGCTAATTGCCGGTTAGATCTCCGGCTGGCTTCGATTCGTCCTTAGTCATCCGCGTTGGGAGTCAGATGAGCTTCAGCAGAATCAGGCAGTCGTTGTGAGCACGGAGGCCTGATCATCTGATTACCGATCAGGTTGTCTCGTGCTCAGCGCCACGCCCTGAAAGGTCGAATTTGTTCGGATCTGTTGGGGAGAGAGGATTCGAACCTCTGATTGGCTGATCCAGAATCAGATCAGGGCAATTTCCCCATGGCGCGCGAATTCTCGCACGAATTCAAAGAAACGCGGGGAGCGGGGCCACCGCACGACCCGAGAATCAGATGAGCTACCAGAGAATTAGTCGGTCTACCCGCGACTCGCCGGCCGCGGAGTCGACCCAACATCAGCGCGGCTTGGCCACAGCGACGCACCGCGGGGCCGAAGCACTGCGGTCACGTGCTCGTCAGGATGCCTTATGACGCACGCCCGGATCAACGATGACCTCATGCCGTTCCAACGGCGGTCGATCGGAATCGCCATGTCCGAGGCGGCCAGTCTCGGGTTCGTCGTTCCGGATCACGATGGTCGGCAACGCTGCATGCCGTCGGCGCGAATCCTCTGGGCGAGTGGTCCGCGACCACCTGGTCACACCCTTCAGGCAACCCGATGTAGCAGCGTGTCCCCGCTCGCCAGTCGTCGGCAATTCTCTGCCGCGATGACGATGCTTCGCCGCCAGGTTGTGCGAGTCAGCCACGCGACGTGCGGTGTCACGACGACGTTCTCCATCGCGAGCAGCGGATGGTCAGGGTTCAGCGGTTCGGTTGCGAATACATCTAGACCCGCGGCTTCTACGCGGCCGCTCCGCAGTGCTTCGACCAGCGCCTCTTGATCGACGAGGCCGCCACGCGCCGTGTTGATGATGACCGCACCCTGGCGCATCAGCAGAAACGCTTCGCGATCGATCATTCCAGCCGTGGTGGAGGAAAGAGGTACATGCAACGATATGACGTCCGCGACGCGAAGCAGCTCCGGAAGGGGAAGATAGGTTCCAACCGCATCCGGCTTCGCCGTCGTTGCGGTGTAGATCACAGTGGCACCAAGTGCCACGAGCGACGGCGCCAGTATCCGCGGAATCGAACCGTAGCCCACCAGGCCTATCGTCAGTCCGGCGAGTTCACGGTAGCTGTCCTGCAGTTGCACCGGCAGGTCCCAACCACGCCCGGCGCGTGTTGCGTGGTCCACGATCGGAAGCCGTCGCAGGCACGCGAAGATAAGGAGCAGCGTCATCTCGGCGACAGCCTGACTGTTCGCACCCGGCATGTTGCAGACAGCGACTCCAGATTGAGTCGCTGCCGTGAGGTCGATGGTGTTCACCCCGACCCCGATCTTTTGGATGAGTCGCAGGCGTCGCGCCTTGAGGATGTCGGCCCGGGACACCGGCCGCAGAACATGCCAAAGGACTTCCGCCTCCGGAAGTAGGTCGTAGAAACGCTCGTCGTCCGTCTCGGAACAGGACTCGATCTCGAGGTGCTCCGCAGTAAGTGCGGCCAACTCTCGAGCCAGGACTGGGCCCACATCGTAGTGCAAGAGGACTTTCATCTGCCCCAGGGAAACGCGCTGCGCGAGGTGAGCACCCCTTCTCCTAGCGTTTCGGCAATGCGGAGGCCTTCGTTCCATTTCGCCATCCGCTCCGAGCGAGCGAAGGAGCCGACCTTCAACATGTCCGCGCCCCACGCCACCGCGAGATGGACGACGGTTACATCTTCCGTCTCGCCGGAACGAGCCGAAACGACTGTGTTCCAGTTTGCGGCCTGCGCGGCGTCGAGAGCGGCCTTTGCTTCGGACAAGGTGCCCGCTTGGTTCGGTTTGACCAGGACTGCGTTGCAGATGCGCGCCCGCGCCGCGCGACGTACGCGGTCCGCATTTGTCACCAGATAGTCGTCGCCGACCACGGCGGTGCCGACCGCCGCCTCGGTGAAGCGGGCCCAGCCTGAAGCGTCGTCTTCCGCAAGTGGGTCCTCGACGGCGACTATGGGATAGCGTCGCATCCAGCCTAGGATCAGTTCCCGCATTCCCTCGCTGTCGAGTTCGCGACCATCGAGTGCCAGCTTGTACCGTTCGGCCGTTCCGAATTCTGAGGCGGCGATGTCCAAAGAGATTGCCATTTGATCGCCCGGACGCAATCCGGCGCGTTCGATGGCGCGCATGATCAGGTCGAGGCCTTGTTCGTTCGTTGTGAAGCCGGGCCAGAAGCCGCCCTCGTCGGCGACACCCTGGAGCAATCCTGCCTCGGACATGATGAGACCGGCGGCCCGATAAACCTCGGCGGACCAGTCAAGGGCCTCTCCGTAGGTGCGCGCACCCACCGCGATGACCATGTAGTCCTGCACATCGACCCGTCGGCCAGCATGCAAACCACCGCCAAAAATCTGGATCTCAGGTAGCGGTAGATGCACATCGCCCGCGCTTGCCAGATAACGCCAGAGCGGTAGTCCGGCGCAGCGCGCTGCCGCATGAGCCACGGCCATGGAGGTTGCGATCATCGCATTGCCGCCAAGACGTGCACGATTCGGTGTCCCGTCTAGCGCGATGAGCGTCGCGTCAACGTTACCTTGCTTGGTCGCGTCGAATCCATGCAGCGCATCAGCGATCTCAATGTTCACGGAGGCGATGGCTTCGGTGACGTCGTAGCCACCGAACGCGCGACCGCCGTCGCGCCGGTCGATCGCCTCGCCGCTGCCGGTCGACGCGCCAGCGGGAGCGATCGCGCGTCCACTCACACCACACGCGAGCTGGACTTCGGACTCAATCGTCGGCCGTCCGCGAGAATCCCAGACGCGCCGAGCAGACACGCGCTCGATGACGTTGCTATCCAAGAGGCAGATCCTGCGACCAAACGACCCGGATGTCGGCCAACCTGCGGGGATGCTCGATGAGAAGAGCCCGAGCGACCTTGCGAGCATGGCTCCTTTGGGACTCTTCAGTGACGTACTCGACCGGCGACTTGCCATCGATCCGGGCGAGTAGGATTCCCGGCAGCAGAGCAGCGGCGCGCGCCTCGAGAGACCAACGCGACTCCCATGTCACGCCGCGCAGATAGTTCGCGCCCAGCGTATCGAAAGATCGCAAGAATTCAGGGGTCGACGCGGGAGTCCACAAGCACTTGAGGAGGAGGTGCGTGAGGCAGAAGGCAAGATCGAAGGCTGGTTCACCGTAGCAGGCCGCCTCCGCGTCCAGAAAGATCGGGCCGGCAGGCCCGATCATGATGTTCTTTGGGCTGACATCACCGTGCACCAACGCCCGTCGCACTCCGATCGTCTTTGCCACTAGAGCATGCAACAGGCTGGCTACATCGGAATGGCGTCGCGCCGCTTCTTCGAAGTACGGCTCCAGGCGGATCTTGTAGAAGATGTCATTGGGCGGGAACGCTTCCTCAACATCGGCACGGCCTGAAGTCGCCGCGTGGACCCTGGCCAAGCGATCGCCAACAGCTGCCGCGATCGCGTGGTCGACGCGGCCCTCGCGTAGGTCGGTCTTCCACTGCCGATGCGTGCTGGGATTCAGATAGGTCATGGCGATGACGTGCAGCAGCGGATCGAAGCCAAGCACCTTTGGGACCGAGTCCGGGATGATCTCGCGTGCCAAGCGGAGCCAACGGACCTCATACTGACTTCGCTCGACGGGCGCAAACCAGTCAGTCGCGACCCGGAGCTTTGGCAGTGGACGTTTCACGCAGATTGGGCCGCGCCGGAGGTCGACGCGCCAGATCTCTGAAGAGACTCCGCCCGTCAGCGGTTCGTAGCGCGGCTCCTCGTCCGCCGTCGCGACCCCGATCGAACGCAGCGACGCTGTCAGATCGCTCGTGTCGGTCATGGCTCTGCCCAGCTAGATCGCGTGCTCAAAACGCTACGGCATCCGCCCCTTTCAGCTCCAGCATCCGCCGTGCCTCCGTGGCCGTCGCGATCGTCAGGCCGAGCTCCTCGAGGATGCGGCGGATCTTGGCGACCTGTTCCGCGTTTGATTTCGCGAGAGAGCCAGGACCTAGCCAGAGACTGTCTTCAAGACCAACGCGAACACTCCCGCCCATGACCGCAGACATGGTCGCGACGTACATCTGGTTGCGCCCCACCCCGAGCACTGACCAGTAATAGTCGTCACCGAAGAGACGATCGGCGGTCCGCTTCATGTGAAGCACGTCCTCCGGATGCGGGCCTATGCCACCACGGATCCCGAAGACCGACTGGATCAAGAGAGGTGGCTTGATGAGCTTTCGATCCAGAAAGTGCGCCGCTGTGTACAGATGCCCGATGTCGTAACACTCGATCTCGAAACGCGTCGAATTGTTGCTACACGATTCCAGGATGTATGCGATGTCCTTGAACGTGTTCTTGAAGATTCGGTCATCGCTCTCCTTTAAGTACGGAACCTCCCAGCCGTGCTTGAACTCTTTGTATCGGTCGAGCATCTCGTACAGGCCAAAGTTCATCGAGCCCATATTCAACGAAGCGACTTCTGGCTTGAGTTTTAACGCTGGCTGCAGACGTTCTTCGATGGACATGGTCGGAGCGCCGCCCGTCGTGATGTTGATGACGACGTCAGACGCGGCCTTGATCTGCGGGACGAACTGCATGAAGAGAGCAGGATCTTGGGTGGGGTGGCCGTCCACCGGATCTCTCGCATGCATGTGCACGATCGCCGCGCCCGCCTCCGCGGCTCCGATCGCCGCTTCGGCGATCTCCTGCGGAGTTACTGGTAGGTATGGGGACATCGACGGCGTGTGGATCGAGCCGGTGACAGCACAGGTGATGATCACCTTGCTCACGCCACTCACGTTCGTGCCTCATGGACGATCCGATTGCGGAGCACGCCGATGCGGTCGATCTCACTCTCCATGGTCTGACCGGGACGAAGGAACTCCGGTGGGGTACGGGCGAATCCGACTCCACCGGGGGTTCCGGTGGAGATCACGTCTCCGGGTTCCAGAGTCATGACTTCACTGATGTCCGCGATGCAGGTCGCGATGTCAAAGATGAGCGCTGAAGCCGTGTCGTCCTGCTTCAACACACCGTCGACGCGACACGTGAGCCTCAGCGTGCCGGGGTCACCGATCTCGTCGGCCGTCACAAGCCAGGGTCCGAATGGAGCCGAGCGATCCAAGCTCTTGCTCTTGAACCACTGACCACCGTGTCGCCTTTGCATGTCTCGCATGGACAGGTCGTTGAACACCGAATACGAGTGCACATAGTTGAGCGCGTCGTCCCGCCGGATCCGTCGGCCGGTCCGGCCGATGATCACAGCCAGCTCGACCTCCCAGTCGTATTCAGATGACAGGGCAGTGTCGAGCGCGATGTCGTCATACGGCCCGCAAACGCTCGTCGCCATCTTGGTGAACCACAGTGGCGAGTCCGGCACTGACACCGCGGCTCCGGCGCGCGCACCTTCCTCGACGTGCCACCGGTAGTTCAGGCCAAGACACAGGATGTTTTTGGGGGGTCTCGGTATCGGCGCCCGAAGGCGCACGCGGTCGAGGGCGACACGAGGAGCACGGCTCATTGCCTCGCGGACGCGGCGAACGCCGTCATCGCCACGCTGGATCACTGCAAGAACTGAAGGTATCGCCTTCGAAACATCCACGATGTGCCCGTTCTCTACGACGCCAACGCGATCCGCGCCTTCGAACTGAAAAGTCGCGAGCTTCACCTAGTTGCCTGTGACCAGAGACATCCTGGTCACTCCTCTTTGTTCGTGGTGAAGTCCCCTGGTACGTTCGGGCCCCACAGGTAGAGAGAAAAGCGCGGATCCCAATCACGTGCGGACCACGCGAAGTCCTCCGGTATGTAGTCCATGTCGTAGAAGTACTCGGCGTAGCTTCCCCACGGATCGCGGATGTAGTAGAAGAAGTTGGAGCCGATGCAGTGTCGGCCGAGCCCCCACGCGGGTTTCCAGCCTCGGTCGCGCATCTGGGCAGCACCGAGCGCGATCTCATCGACACCGCCGACTTCGAAGGAGGCGTGATGAAATCCCTTATGGGATGACTTCACGAGGGCGAGGTTGTGATGGTCGGTCGAGCACCGGATGAATGCCGACTCGGTCCCGACCCTGTCCGACAGTTTCATGCCGAGGACGTCCTGGTAGAAGGCAAGCTGGCGCGCGACGTCTGAGGTGAAGAGCAGGACATGACCGAGACGCCTGGGCTGCACCTGATGCTCCACCGGCGCCTCGACCCCGCGCCGGGCGATCCTGGATGTGTTGCCGGGTCCGTTGTACTTGACCGGCTCATCCGCCGGCGGCTTTGGAACGCCCTCATCGCGAACGTTGACGTAGTTGCCGTCAGGGTCAAGCAGCCATATCCCGGACTCGTCAGCACCCCGCGGCGGGTCGACCTCCGGAATGCCGGCGACCTTCAGAGCCTCGCGAAGCTTCGCGAAATCGTCGCCTCCCGCAGCGAACGCGAGGTGATGCAGGCGCTTCTTCGGACCTTCGAGAAGCTGGATCTGCTCACGCTCGAGCGTCGACGGTCGGAGGCGGACGGTATTCGACGCTCCGGTGACGTCCTGAAAGCCGAAGTCGCTGTAATACCGCTGCCCGATCTGCTGGTCCGGTATCTCCAGCGCGTAATGCAAGAGCGAGCGAACTGGCATCAGACTCCCCTTTCAATGGGGTAGACCTCATCGGGCTCCGGCAGTTCCCACTCCGGTGGCACGTGCCAGACCTCCGCCACGACTCCCAGGTCCGCGGCCGTATCGAGATACGTGTAGCGAAACCTCTTGCCCTGATGCTCGAGCGTGCCGCCTTGGAGAACGCGTGTGCCAGTTCCGCTGCGCTTGCCGGCGTGATCGATGGCGAGGTCCGGATCGGGTGTCGCGTAACAAACGTGCTGCACGCCTTCACCGTGTTGCCTGAGGAATTCCGCGTAGATGGTCCGGTCATCCAGCGGCTGGATTAGCTCCCAGTTCACCGTGCCGATGTCGCAAAGCGCGATCCTCAGCGAGAAGCGCGCGGGCTTGTCTCGGACGACCATGTCCTTGTGAGACTCGTCGAAGCGCCACATCTTCCACGGGCCAATGCCGTATCCGTCGGCGTAGCGCCTGACCGACCTGTCGAGATCTCGCACGACCACGCAGACCTGAAGGACGCCGGTGAAGATCGGACGTAGCTCTGCCAGCTGATGACCTCCTATCCGAGCACGGCCGGCACCTACACGGATGCCAAGGTCGGCCCGGCTCCGGAGAGCTCGGCGATCACGTTGACCAGCGGCTCGCCTCGGACGAAGCGGTCCACGTTCCTTGCGGTGACGCGAAGCCGGCGTTCTATGGTGCTGGACGTGCCACCGGCGATGTGTGGCGTCATCACGACGTTCGTGAGCTCGTCGAACGGATAGATCGACGGACTGAGCGGGTCCGTCAGCGTCGCGGGATAGCGATACCACGCGTCGATCGCCGCGCCTTTGATCGTGTGATTGCGCAGCGCCTCGTATAGCGCGCGCTCCTCGACGACCGGCCCGCGTGCGGGGTTGATGATGTACGCGGTCCGTTTCATGAGCCCCAGCTCCCGTGCACCGATCAGATGGCGCGTCGCGTCGTTGAGGGGGACCGCCAGGACCACGAAGTCACTCTCTCTCAGGACCCGATCGAGATCGCGTGTGGATCCGACGAACTCCAGGCCGAGTGATGCGATCTGATCGGGCGGGGGCGGGAATAGGTCAACGCCGATACGACGCAGGTCGAATGCTGCCGCGAGACGCGCGACCTCGCGGCCGATCCGCCCGAGGCCGACGATCCCGATCGTCTTGCCTCCGAGCTCCGGATAGAAGGGATGCCCAAGTGGATTCCACATGGACCAATCGTTCCGCCGGAGCGTCGCATCCGCTTGGAGCAGCTCCCGCGACAGAGCCAGGCATTGCATGAGCGTGTACTCGGCTACTGCGCGCTCGTGCTCGTATGTGTTCGCAACGACGACTCCGTGGGGAAGAGCCTTTCGGTCGATCTTGTCGTAGCCCGCGCCCGGTGCGAGTACGAGCCGCAGCCGCTGAGCCGACCGGCCCATCGCAGGCGTGAAGTACTGCGTGATGGCGATGTCCGCGTCCGCGAGCAGCGGGCACACATCGTCGTCTTTCGTGCTCGGCACGATGCCGAGATCGACTGGAGACTCGATAGCGTCGCGCAGGAACGGCAGGTAGGCCTCGATCCAGCGCTCGCAGGCGAGAACGTTCACCGCCAAAGCACACCCCTTATCCCCACGTGAGGGAGCTTTCGATGCCGACCGGACTGGCCGGCAGTCTAGGAGTGGCCCCGGCGCTCGGGCCATGCCGCACCGCTATGCGGCCGTGTTCGGCCGGTCGCTATCCCGTCGCTCTCGCCTGCGAGACCGCAACGCTTCCGAGGCGTGTGAGGGCGAGTGCCGTGCTCGCGTCGGCGGGAGTGAAGTGCACGACCACGAACCGCTCATCGACCGTCGCGTGCGTTCGCCAGGCCTGGAGCTGCAATCTTCCGATGTTCGGCTTGATACAGACGTACGTGTGGTGGTCGAGGAAGAGGACGTCCTCGACATTCTGCTCGACCCGTTCCCAGCGTTTGGCGAACTCGGGGTTCGCGCTCAGTCTGCTTACGATCTCGGTCATTTCCGGATCGTTCAGTCGGGACCGGTACGCTCTCCAGAACTGAAGGATGACCCGCGTGAGAACGAGCTCGACATCCTCGTAGTAAGCGTGCCAGTACGGAAGCCGCGACGCACCTGGCGCCGGGTCGAAAATGAACTCGACGGCTCGTCGGCCACGCACGCGTGCCTGCCACGCTTGTTGTGAAGGCGTGCCGTAGCAGTCACCCCACAGTAGCGTCGCGTACTCGTTGAAATACCAGTTCCGCTCGCCTTCATCAAGAAGCATCACCGGGTACGGATAGCTCTCGAGAAGCGGAGCAAGCCGCGAGAGGACCTGAGCCGTCGCCTGTGCGTCGGGGAGCGGTGCAACGATCCGGTACCCCGCCAGCGCGAACAGGTAGTGACGCTCGGTGGCGGCGAGCTCCAGCGCGTCGCAGACGCGGACTAGCGTCGGATACTCCGGGATCTGGCGGTTGCTCTCGATCCGGCTGATGTGTCCCTGCGCGGTGTTAGTCGCGAACGCCAGCTCTTCCTGTGACCAGTGAGTCTGTCGATTCGGCGGACAGTGCCTGCGTCGGTAGGCAGCGATCATTTCGCCGACGGTCACAGCGGCCGCTAGAGGCTGTTCGACTTTCAAAGACGCCATCCCTGACACTTCCCCCGTCGAACTATAGGGCCGCATCGCGCGGTCATGACGGTCCGCTATTGCTCAACCTGCGCTCACGGTGGAGGTTTCCCTCTGTGGTCGGTCGAGGTGAATATGTGGTCGGTCGAGGTGAATACCGCTACGCGGTCGACCCCGATTGGGCTCAATTGCCCGCCGGTGTCGTACTCGACGACATTCCTGGCGTCGCGGTCGATTCAGCCGATCGGGTGTTCCTGTTCACGCGTGGTCCGCTACCCGTGCTGGTCTTCGAACGCAACGGAAAGTACCTGGACGCCTGGGGATCGGGGGAGTTCGTCGGCACGCATGGGATCTATGTGGCCCCCGATGACACCGTGTACTGCGTGGATCACAAAGGGCACCGCATCAAGAGGTTCACAGGCGACGGCGCCCTTATTCAGGAGATTGTGGGAGAGACGCCGTCGCACACAGGTTATGTCTGGGGGAAGCCAGAGACCGTCGTGAGTGCGGCGGCACCATTCTGTTATCCGACTAACGTCTGCCACAGCCCGGACGGCGACCTCTATGTCGCGGATGGGTATGGGAACGCTCGCGTCCACCGTTTCTCGGCCAGCGGGAATCTGATCTCGTCGTCGGGCGCACCAGGATCCGGGCCAGGCGAGTTTCGTACGCCCCACGGCATCCTCGTCGATCGGCACGGAACGATCTACGTGGGCGAGACGGGAAACTCGCGCGTGCAGGTCTTCGATCTCGACGGGACGTGGAAGGCTGAGTGGACCGACGTCCAGCGTGGGTCGCACCTCTGTGTGGATGGCGCCGACTCGATCTACATCGCTGAGGCGGGGCACGTCTGGCATGGTTGGCCAGGTCCGATGTCGCCGGACCGGTCCGCGCCGCGCGCCCGGATCACTGTCCGCGACCGGACCGGCGTGATCCTCGCCGAGTTCGGCAGAGATGACGTCTTCTTCTCGCCTCACGGGATGGCCGTCGACAGTCAAGGCGACGTGTACGTCGCCGAAGTGCCCAAGTCCGCTTGCGGTGGCGCAGCGCCGCCGGACTACGTTCCACTCACCAAGTACGTGCGCCGATGAACGCGCGTGCACGAATGCCCAAATCGAGCGTGTGCCGTCTGGCACAGGAAGGGAGTTCGCGATCGTGGGAGGGGTAGAGGGCCTCAGGGAACTCTGGCGGGCGGGGAAGGTCGTCAACGCTGCGTGGTGCCTCACTGCAGACGGGCTGATCGCGGAGACGCTCGCTCACGCGGGATTCGACAGCATCGTGCTCGATCTACAGCACGGTATGGCGATCGGTCCCGACCGGGCCGCGTCATGGCTCCAGGCGACGGCGAGCTCCAGCGTGCCAACTTTGGTAC